>WNFD01023114.1_pt1 | contig 16641 bp, 14 predicted proteins | sample 5400491 | NCBI WGS metagenome assembly WNFD01 (sample SAMN13153343, study PRJNA577476) | soil metagenome | isolation source: 120 cm saprolite under Douglas fir tree site 2 hole 2 replicate 2 | place: USA:California | collected 2015-04-18 | reverse complement strand
GAATGCTGCTCCCAGCGCAGCACGCTGCCGCTGAACGGGAGCCGATGGTGCTTGTCGCCGGGCTTGGGCGCCACGAGCCCGCGCCGGATGCAGAAATCGACCAGCGCCGCGCGATCGGCCTCGCCGCGCTCCCCCGCGGTGTCGAAGGCGAAATGCAGCACGCGGTGCGGGATCTCGATCGGCGTGAACGGCCGAGCGTGGACTTCGCCGATCACGGCCGCGCGCAGCCGGTGCGGCTCGAGCCGCTTGCCTTCTCCGATCATCACCTCGGCGCTCATGGCGAACCCCGTGGCATGCGCAGGTTGCTTTGACAAGATCGCGGCTCGGACGGAACTTGCGCACCTGCTGAGCAAAAATTGAGCAAATGCCCGAGCAAAGGGCGAGGCCCGCTGTGTTCGGCATCGAGTGCTGACGGAATCCCTGCAAATGCGCCCGGAATTGCCGATCCGGCTGGCATGCCGGTTGCGAGGGTGCGGCGATCGTTCGCGCCCATAATCTGGAACAGAAGGAGACGACCATGCAACGCGCGGAGCTGACCGAAAAGATCCTCGACATCAAGCGCGAGAAGGGCTGGAGCTGGAAATATATTTGCGGTGAGATCGGCGGCTTCTCCCCGATGCTGATCACCGCGGCGCTGCTCGGCCAGATGAAACTGACGAAGCCGCAGGCGCAATCGGCTGCGAAGCTGTTCGGCTTGAGCAAGGCCGAGGCGGCGATGCTCAACGAAGTGCCGTACCGCGGTTCGCTGCCGAGCGCCGTGCCGACCGACCCGCTGATCTACCGCTTCTACGAACTGGTGATGGTGTACGGCACTACCTGGAAGGAGCTGATCCAGGAGGAGTTCGGCGACGGCATCATGTCGGCGATCGATTTCGACATCGCGCTCGAGCGCCTGCCGAATCCCAAGGGTGATCGCGTCAAGATCACCATGTCGGGCAAGTTCCTGCCGTACAAATATTACGGCAACACCGGCAACATCCCGGAGTACGGCTACAAGGAAGAATAAGCGGCCGGACGCGGCCTTGCGCGGCCTCATCCTTTCCGCCAATGTCGCCGTGAGCGCGCGCACGGCAACGAAGCCGGGTGAGGGAGGACTGCATGGCGGACGCTGCGTCCGCGGACACGTCGACGCATTCCACGTCGGCGCGAAGGCGCGTCGGTCTGCTCGTGACCTGCCTCGTCGACCTGATGCGGCCTTCGGTCGGATTCGCGGCGGCAAAGCTGCTCGAAGACGCCGGCTGCAGCGTGGGAGTTCCGCGCCAGGCCTGTTGCGGGCAGCCCGCGTACAACTCCGGCGACCGCAAGACGACGCGGGAGATCGCCGAGCAGGTGATCGAGGCCTTCGCGCCCTATGATTACGTGGTGGTGCCCTCGGGCTCGTGCGCCGGCATGCTCAAGGTGCATTACCCGCAGCTGTTCCGCAACGATCCCAACTGGCTGCCGAAGGCGGAAGCGTTTGCGGCGAAGACGTTCGAGCTCGTCTCCTTCCTGGTCGACGTGCTCGGCGTGACGGGCGTTGCGGCGAGCTACGAGGGTAGCGTCACCTATCACGACGGCTGCTCGGGATTGCGCGAGCTCGGCGTCAAGGCGCAGCCGCGCAAGCTCTTGGCGACGATCGACGGGCTGCGGCTCGAGGAGATGCGCGAAGCGGATGTCTGCTGCGGGTTCGGCGGCACCTTCTGCGTCAAATATCCGGCGATCTCCAACGTGATCGTCGGCAAGAAGACGGAAAACATCGCGGCGACGGGGGCCGACGTGCTGCTCGCCGGCGATCTCGGTTGCCTGATGAACATGGCGGGGAAATTGCAGCGCGAGGGCAGCAAGATCGCCGCGCGTCACGTCGCCGAGGTGCTCGCCGGCATGACCGAAGTTCCGCCGATCGGCGAGAGCCGCGCGCGCCGGGCGCAGGCCGAGCCATGACGCTCGCCGTCACCTCGCCGGCTTTCAAGGCGAACGCCAGGGCGGCGATCGCCGACCCGCAGCTGCAAGGCGTGCTCCGGCAGGGGCTCGGCTTCGTCGACCGGCGCCAGGCCGCGATCGACCGGCTGCCGGAATTCGATGCGCTGCGGGATTCCGCCCGCGACATCAAGGACCACACGCTGGCGCACCTCGATCTCTATCTCGAAGCCTATGAGGAGCGGGTGCGCGCCGCCGGCGGCCACGTGCATCATGCGGTGACGCCGGAAGAGGCGCGCGGGCTGATTCTCGACATCTGCCGCAAGGTGGGCGCCAAGACGGTCACCAAGGGCAAGACCATGATCGCCGAGGAGATCGGGCTCAACGATTTCCTCGAGGCGAACGGCGTCGTGCCGGTCGAGACCGATCTCGGCGAATACATCATCCAGATCCGCCACGAGGCGCCCTCGCACATCATCGCGCCCGCGATTCACCTCAACAAGGCACAGGTCGAAGCGGATTTCCGCCGCGTACACACGCATTTGCCGGAAAACCGCAACCTCGCCGAGCCGGCGACGCTGCTCGCGGAAGCGCGGACCATCCTGCGCGAGCGCTTCCTCGCCGCCGACGTCGGCATCACCGGCGCGAATTTTCTCGTCGCCGAGACCGGCACCTCGATCATCGTCACCAACGAGGGCAACGGCGATCTCACCCAGACGCTGCCGAAGGTGCATATCGTGCTCGCCACCATCGAGAAGCTGGTGCCCACCCTCGAGGACGTCTCCCAGCTGCTGCGCGTGCTTGCCCGCTCCGCGACCGGACAGGACATGTCGGTCTACACCACGTTCTCGACCGGGCCGCGCCGCGCCGATGATCCCGACGGGCCGGCCGAATATCACGTCGTCATTCTCGACAACGGCCGCTCGACCATGCTCGGCGGCGAGTTCCAGGACATGCTGCGCTGCATTCGCTGCGGCGCCTGCATGAACCATTGCCCGATCTTCGGGGCCATCGGCGGCCACGCCTACGGCTGGGTCTATCCGGGGCCGATGGGCGCGGTGCTCACCCCGGCGCTGATCGGGGTCGATCTCGCCGGCAACCTGCCGAACGCGTCGACGTTCTGCGGCAGATGCGAGGAGGTCTGCCCGGTGCGCATTCCGCTGCCGCGCATGATGCGGGATTGGCGCGAGCGGGAGTTCGAGCGGCATCTCTCGCCGGTGACGGTGCGCTCTGGTCTGGCGTTGTGGGCATTTTTCGCCAAGCGGCCGCGGCTCTATGGGCTCATGACCGCGATGGCGGCGCGCGCGCTGGCGCTCCTCGGCTCCCGCAGCGGTCGCTTCCGCTCTTTGCCGCTCGCCTCGGCCTGGACCCGCGACCGGGATTTCCCGGCGCCGCAGGGCGCGACCTTCCAGTCGCAATGGAAGCGGCGAGCGATGATCAAATACAAGCGATGAGCAAATAAAGGCGATGAACAAGGTGCAGAGCAGAGCCGTGCCGCATGCTCCAGCCCCTCTGCCCTTGCGGGAGAGGGTGGCACGTTGCGAGCGTCAGCGAGCAACGAGCCGGGTGAGGGGTCCTTTCAAACAGCAACCCCTCACCCGGTCGCTCCCCCGGATCAGGTCCGGGGTCGGGACCACCCTCTCCCGCAAGGGGAGAGGGGAAGAGCGCACGCGGCTCGCTGGTCGAGCCAAATCGACTGCAAGCAAACCATGACCGCGCGCGACACCATCCTGGCCTCGATCCGGCGCTCGCTCGGCGTGTCCGGTCGCGAGGCGCCGCGCCGCAAGGCGGTCGCGGATCGCCTGCGCGAGCATCCGGAAGGCGTCGTGCCCGCGCGCGGCAAGCTTGCGCCCAAAGCGCGCGCCGAGCTGTTCCGCAAAATGGTCGAGGCCGCGGCCGGATCGATCGAGGAAGTCCCGCGCGCCGCCGACGTGCCGGGCGCGGTCGCGGCGTTCCTGCGCGCGCACAATCTGCCGATGGCGGTGCGCCGGGGCGAGGACCCGCGCCTTGCCGCGATGCCGTGGCAGCGCGAGCGCACGCTCGAAGTCAAGCAAGGCGCTTCGGACGGCAACGATCTCGCCGCGGTCTCCCACGCGTTCGGCGCGGTCGCGGAATCCGGGACGCTGATGCTCACCTCGGGCAAGGACAATCCGACGACGCTGAATTTCCTGCCCGACACCCATATCGTCGTGGTCGACGCCGACGACGTCGCCGGCGATTACGAGACGCTGTGGCGGAAACTGCGCGAGCGCTTCGGCGCCGGCGCCATGCCGCGCACCGTCAATTGGATCACCGGGCCGTCGCGTTCCGCCGACATCGAGCAGACCCTGATCCTCGGCGCCCACGGCCCCCGCCGCCTGCACGTGATGGTCGTCGGCGAGACGGAGTGATGCCCGCCCTCGTGTCCCGGGCGCAGTGCAGCACACCGGAACGGGGCGTTCCCGGGTTCAGGCATAGCGCAGGTGTGGTGCGCTGCTGAACCGGGACCGAGGAAGACATCGACTCAGCATGCCTCTCCAAAACCGCGTCACTCCGTTCGGCGAGCTCGTCGCCGTTGCCTCCCGCGGCCAGTTCATGGGCAATCGCGGCGGCCGGTTGCATCGCGACGATCGCACGCTCGGCGCGCGGCGCTGGGTTTCCCGCCAATGGATCTGTTGCGTGACGCGATTCAAGGGGCGCCATCGCGCGGTCTGGGGCAACGGCTATACCGAGCTGTTCTTTCTCGACGAGCCGACCGCGCTCGCGGCCGGGCACCGGCCCTGCTTCGAATGCCGCCGCCGCGACGCCGTCGCCTTTGCGGCGAGCTGGGCCGCCGCGCGGCAGGAATCAGTGGCCCCGCGCGCGGCCGACATGGACCGCGTTCTCCACGCCGAGCGGCTCGACAGCCGCGGCAAGCGCCGCCACTCGCTGCCGATCGATGATTTGCCCGACGCGGCGATGCTCGCGCTCCCAGGGGAGCCAAATTCCGTGTTCGCGCTGCGGGGCGAATCTCTGCGGCGCTGGCGGCCGGAAGGCTATGGCGATCCGCGGCCACGCCCGCGCGGGATCCTCGTCGATGTGCTCACGCCGCCGAGCATCGTTGCCGTGCTGGCGCAAGGTTACCGGCCGCAATGGCATCCGAGTGCGCAAGCGCCGGGTGTCTAGGCGGCTCTGAGAATCTTGCTTTGGCTCGCGTTGCGTCTGCATGCCCGCTCCGGCCGGCCTTGTCGCCGGGCCCATGGCCAAAATAAGATCGGTCCGCGATGCGGGGCACTTTTCGCAAAGTCGAGGTACCGCGCTCCCGCTGCAGCAAGCTGCCGGCATCCGCGGGCGTCCGGCGTCGGGATCCGGCAAGTCGAGAGGTTGGAACATGACGACGTTGCCGCATGTGCTCAAGCGCATCCGGCTCAACCTGGCCCGCTCGAAGGAATTTCCCTCGGGCTCCTCCCGCCATGGTTACGAGTTCGTGGCCCCGCTCGATGCCAGCGGGCATATCGATGTGCGACGAGGCCGGCTACCGCTTCGGCGCCCATGCGTTCATGCCCGGCGAATACGTCTCGATCCGCGACGAAGACGGGGAGATGCACACGTTCCAGGTCGTCTCGGTCGAGCCCGCGACCTGAGCTCTCAGCCCGGCCGCGCGTCGGCGCAACCGATGTTCCGCAATCGGCATCCACCCGCAGCCTTACACGGAGATGAACGCATGCGTGCGAACAGCAATGCCAGGACGGGTGGCGAGATTCTGGTCGATCAATTGTTGGCCCATGGAGCGCGGCACGCGTTCTGCGTCCCCGGCGAGAGCTATCTGGCCGTGCTCGACGCGTTCCATGATCGCGATGTCATGGTGACGGTGTGCCGGCAGGAAGGCGGCGCCGCCATGATGGCGGAAGCGGTCGGCAAGCTGACCGGCCGGCCCGGCATCTGCTTCGTCACCCGCGGTCCGGGCGCGACCAATGCGTCGCCGGGCATCCATATCGCACGCCAGGACTCGACCCCGATGATCCTCTTCGTCGGACAAGTCGCGCGGGGGACGCGGGATCGCGAGGCCTTCCAGGAACTCGATTACCGCGCGGTGTTCGGTTCGATGGCCAAGTGGGCGACCGAGATCGACGCGGTGGAACGGATTCCGGAGATCGTGTCGCGGGCGTTCTACACCGCCACCAGCGGCCGGCCCGGCCCGGTCGTCATCGCACTGCCCGAGGACATGTTGAGCGAGCGCGGCGCGGTCGCCGATGCGCTGCGGTCCGAACCGGTCGAGACCTGGCCCGGGCTCACCGACATGACGCGGCTGCAGAAGCTCATGTGGGCGGCCGAGCGCCCGATCGTGCTGTTGGGCGGCAGCCGGTGGTCGCAAGCGGCTTGGGCGGCGATGGGCCGCTTTGCCGAGCGCTTGCAAATTCCCGTCGCCACCACGTTCCGGCGCGCGCATCTGTTCGACGCCACCCACCCCAGCTATGCCGGCGATCTCGGCATCGGTCCCAACCCGAAGTTGCTCGCGCGCATCCAATCGGCCGATCTCATCGTGCTGGTCGGCGGCAGGCTCGGCGAGCTGCCCTCCCAGGGCTACACGCTGCTCGACATTCCCGATCCGCAGATCAAGCTCGTCCACGTCCATCCGGGCGCGGAAGAGCTCGGCCGCGTCTATCGTCCGGACCTGGCGATCCACGCCGCGCCGACCGCGTTTGCATCGACGCTCGAAGGACTGGAGCCCCCCAAGGACATCCGCTGGCGCGAGCAGACGCGCGCCGCACATGCCGATTACCTGGCCTGGTCGGAGAAGCCGACCGCCATTCCGGGCGCGGTCAACCTCGGCGAGATCATGGTCGACCTGCGCGAGCGGCTCGAGCCGGAGGCGATCCTGTGCAATGGCGCCGGCAATTATGCCGGCTGGATTCACCGCTTCTATCGCTTCCGCCGCTTCACGACCCAACTCGGACCGGTCTCGGGCTCGATGGGTTACGGTGTTCCCGCCGCGGTCGCGGCCAAGCGGCTCTATCCCGAGCGCAGCGTAGTGTGCTTCGCTGGCGACGGCTGCTTTCTCATGAGCGGCCAGGAGTTCGCGACCGCCGTCCAATACGAGCTGCCGATCATCGTGATCGTGGTCGACAACGGCATGTACGGCACCATCCGCATGCACCAGGAGCGTGAGTATCCCCGGCGCGTTTCGGCGACCGCGCTCAAGAACCCGGATTTCGCCGCCTATGCCCGCGCGTTCGGCGGCTTCGGCGCCACGGTGGAGACGACCGCCGCGTTCGCGCCGGCGTTCGATGCGGCGATAAACTCGAAAAGACCCGCCATCCTCCATCTCAAGCTCGACCCGGAGGCGATCACGCCCGCGACCACGCTCGGCGCCATTCGGGAGAAGGCGCTGGCGCGGCAGCGCGCATAGGCGAGGCGAAGGAGGCACCTGAACGTAAATTCAATATTGTACTTGGCGCATGAATCATGGCTCACATGTTGCCATGGTGTACCGGCGCACGGAAAAGACGGTTCGCCGCTTGGCCCAGCGGCACGGAGCGATCATTGCGGCGGCGCGCGCATCCGCTGCCGAGGGCGGCATGGCGGCCGTGCAGGTCGCGCCGGTGGCGGCGCGCGCCGGTATCGCGGCCGGGACCGTCTATCGTTATTTCCCTTCGAAGACGGACCTGGTAGCGGCGCTGGTTGCCGCGGTTTCCGAACATGAGATCGGCACTCTCCGGCGCGCGGCGGAGGCGGCGCCCGGCCCGCTTTCCGCGCTCGCCGCGGCGATTGCGACCTTCGCGTCACGCGCGATGGCCCAGCGCCGGCTTGCCTGGGCGGTGATCGGCGAGCCCGTGGATGCGCAAGCCGACGCCGTCCGGCTGGTCTATCGCCAGGCGCTGGCCGCGGAGTTCCAAACCCGCATCGAGCGGGCAATCCGCGGCGGACACCTGCCCGCCCAGGACGCGCACCTCTCCGCGGCGGCGGCGGTCGGGGCCTTGCTCGAGAGTTTGATCGGGCCGCTGGCTTCCGCAACGGCCGAGGGCGAGCTCGAGCCGGTGGAGGCGCTTATGCTGTACGTGCTGCGCGGCTTGGGAATCCCCGATGCGCGTGCGCGGGGGCTCGTGGTCAGCCGGACGAGGGAGAATGGAGGAGAAACCGCCGCGCAAGCGTAGCGGCCGTCGCGTTCTCCATGACGTCATCCGTCGTGTGTTCTCCGCTCAGTGCGACATCAGGGTGGGGACCGTCATCGCCGAAAGGATGCCGCGCGTCGCGCCCCCGAGGATGAACTCGCGCAGACGCGAGTGGCCGTATCCGCCCATGACGATGAAATCGGCCCCCGCATCGGCCGCGTAGGACAGGATGGTGCTCGCCACGTCGGTGCCGCCCGAGACGATGCGCCTGAGATCGACCTCGAGCTCGTGCCGCGCCAGATGCTCGGCCATGTCGGCGCCCGGCAGCTCGTCGCTCTTCGGTCGCTCGGTCGCCACCACGATGACGTCGACCGCCTTGGAGCGCCGCAGGAACGGCATGGCGTCGGCGATCGCGCGCGCGGCGTTGCGGCTTGCGTCCCAGCACACCAGGACGCGATCGAGCTTCAGCCCCCCCTTCTGGATGTAGGGCACGACCAGCACGGGGCGGCCGGACTCGAATAGCGCGGCCTCGATGATCAATTCCTGCGGCGCCACCGTGTTGGGCTCCGCCTGGGGCACCACCGAGAGGTCGAACCGGCGCGCGACCTGGCCGAATACGTCGGCGGCGCCGGCGAGGCTGATGGAGATCATGCGCGATTGCGCGGAAAGCCCGGCGCGCCGCGCGGATTCCTCGAATCTTGCGATCGCAGCATTGGCGGCGTCCTCGCCCTCGGCGCGTTGCGCCTCGATGATGTCGGGCGGCAGCCCGCCCATGACGCTGGGCGGCAGGATCGGCTCATACGCGAAGGCGATGCCGAACGCATGCGCCCGGAAGGCCTCGGCGACCGAAATCGCATAATCGCTCGCAGGGTCGGCGCCATTGCGGGCCGAGAGGTTGACGACGAGGTCTTTGATCATGGCGGGCCTTTGCTCGCTCGCTGCGGATTTGGCGAGCATAGAATAGCCGTGGGCTCGTGGGCAAAGTTGAGCGAGGTCGAAGTCCATGCGCGCCGGGCCCGACCCGGACATCCGAGCCGGACGGCCACGCCGTCAGGCCGCATGATCGGCACAGGCCTCGATACCTCACTTTGCATCGGCCTTGGTGTTTTCGCGCTATAAGGGGCGAAGCATTCCGTGGAGCTGTTCGATGCCAGTGACGATGCCGGCGCCGGATGCGAGCCTTGTCTCCCGCCGCGACGAGATCGTGGCCGGGCTGCGCGCCATCGTCCCGGGAGAGGGCGTGATCGCAACCGAGCCCGAGATGCGCCCTTATGAGTCGGACGGGCTGACCGCCTACCGCCAACTGCCGATGGTCGTGGTCCTGCCTTCGACGACCGACCAGGCGGCGCAGGTGCTGCGCTATTGCCATGAGCGGGGCATCAAGGTGGTTCCCCGGGGCGCGGGGACTTCGCTCTCGGGCGGCGCGCTGCCGCTCGCCGACGGCGTCTTGCTGGGCATGGCCAAATTCAATCGCATCCTGGACATCGATTTCGACAACCGCGCCGTGGTCGCCCAGCCCGGCGTCACCAATCTCGGCATCACCGAGGCGGTCGAGCACGCCGGCTTCTACTACGCACCGGATCCGTCCTCGCAGATCGCCTGCACCATCGGCGGCAACGTGGCGGAGAATTCCGGAGGCGTGCATTGCCTCAAATACGGGATGACCGCCAACAATCTGCTCGGCCTGGAGATGGTGCTGATTTCCGGGGACATCATTCGGCTGGGCGGCAAGCACCTCGACAGCGACGGCTACGATCTGCTCGGGCTCATGACCGGCTCCGAGGGCTTGCTCGGCGTCATTACCGAGATCACCGTACGCATCCTCAAGCGGCCGCAGACCGCGCGCGCGGTGCTGATCGGCTTTGCGTCCTCCGAGGCGGCCGGGGACTGCGTCGCGAAGATCATCGGGGCCGGCATCATCCCGGGCGGCATGGAGATGATGGACGGGCCCGCCATTCGCGCCACCGAGGAATTCGTCCATGCCGGCTACCCGCTCGACGTCGAGGCTCTGCTCATCGTCGAGCTCGACGGGCCGCAAGCCGAGGTCGATCATTTGCTCGAGCGGGTCTCGGCCATTGCCCAAGGCTGCGGCGCCGCCAATCTGCGGGTGTCCAATTCCGAACAGGAGCGGCTGACGTTCTGGGCCGGGCGCAAGGCGGCGTTTCCGGCGGTGGGGCGCATCTCGCCGGACTACTACTGCATGGACGGCACCATTCCGCGCGGCAAGCTGCCGCTGGTGCTGGCGCGGATGCGGGAAATGTCGGCGAGCTACGGTCTGCGGGTCGCCAACGTGTTCCACGCCGGCGACGGCAATTTGCATCCGCTGATCCTTTACGACGCCAATACCCCGGGCGAGCTCGAGCGCGCCGAGGCTTTCGGCGCCGACATTCTCAAGCTCTGCGTCGAAGTCGGCGGCGTGCTCACCGGCGAGCACGGCGTCGGAGTCGAGAAGCGCGACCTGATGCCAGAGATGTTCAGCGAAATCGATCTGGCCCAGCAGCAACGCGTGAAATGCGCGTTCGACGACCAGGGTCTGCTCAATCCGGGCAAGGTGTTTCCGACGCTGCATCGTTGCGCCGAGCTCGGGCGGATGCACGTTCGCGGCGGTCGGCTGCCGTTTCCGGACATCCCGCGGTTCTAGATGGTAGACCGGTTCACGCCACGGGACCAAAAGGACGTCGCGGCCGCGGTCGAATGGGCGCTCGCCGGCGGCAAGACGCTGGAGATCGTCGGCGGCGGATCGAAGCGCGAGATCGGCCGCGCCGCCCAATGGGACCTGACCCTCGATCTCTCCGGGCTCTCGGGGGTCACCCTCTACGAGCCGGAAGAGCTGGTGCTCTCGGCCAAGGCCGGCACGCCGCTGGCGGAGATCGAGGAACTCGTCGCCTCGCGCGGCCAGGAGCTCGCCTTCGAGCCGATGGATTACGGTCCGGTGTTGGGCCGATCGATGGGCCGCGGCACGCTGGGCGGCGCGCTCGCGACGAATCTCTCCGGTCCGCGCCGCATCAAGGCGGGCGCCGCGCGCGACCATTTCCTCGGGGTCTCGGCCGTCTCCGGCCGCGCCGAGATCTTCAAGTCGGGCGGGCGGGTGGTGAAGAACGTCACGGGTTACGATCTTTGCAAGCTGCTCGCCGGCTCCTGGGGCACGCTCGCGGCGATGACGGAGGTCACGATCAAGGTCTTGCCGCGCGCGCCGGCCGAGGAGAGCCTGCTGGTTCTCGGCCTCGACGACCGCAACGCGGTCGCCGCGATGGCGGCCGCCGTCGGCTCCTCCAGCGACGTTTCCGGAGCGGCGCATCTGCCGGCGAATATTGCCGCAGCGCCATCACCGCGTTTCGGCTGGAAGGCGTGCCGCCATCGATCGCCCAGCGCAAAGAGATGCTGGAGCGGCTGCTCGAGCCCGACGGGGTCATGCTGATGATCGGCGAGGCTGGCTCGCGGGCGCTGTGGCAGGCGGTCCGCGACGCCACTGCGTTTGCCGCGACGGATGGCGCCGGCCGGCCGCTGTGGCGAGTGTCGACGGCCCCGACACTGGGGCCGCAGGTCGCGGCGGAGATCGCGGCGGAGGTCGAGGCCGATCTGTTCTACGATTGGGCGGGCGGGCTGATCTGGATCGCGCTGCCGCCGCTCGAGGATGCCGGCGCGGCGCTGGTGCGCGGCGCCGTGCGCTCGGCCGGCGGTCATGCGACGCTGGTGCGCGCCCCGGCATCGGTGCGTGCGGCCATCGATGTATTCGAGCCGCAGCCCGAGGCGCTGGCCGCATTGACCCGGCGGGTCAAGGAGAGCTTCGATCCCAAGCGCATCCTCGGACCGGGACGGATGTACGCGGGCGTGTGAGTGGGATGAGATTGAAATAAATGCAAACGAGCTTCACATTGGATCAATTGCGCGATCCCGCGACTGCCGAATCCGAGCGCATCGTTCGCACCTGCACGCATTGCGGCTTTTGCACCGCAACATGCCCAAGTTATGTGCTGCTCGGGGACGAACTCGATTCGCCGCGCGGCCGGATTTACCTGATCAAGGACATGCTCGAGCACGACCGGCCGGCGACGGCGGAGGTGGTCAAGCATATCGACCGTTGTCTTTCCTGCCTCGCCTGCATGACGACGTGCCCGGCTGGCGTGCATTACATGCATCTCGTCGACCATGCGCGGGTGCACATCGAACGGACCTATCGCCGGCCGGCCCATGAGCGCCTGTTGCGCGCCTTGCTGGCGAAAATCCTGCCGAATCCGGCTTGGTTCCGGCTGGCATTATGGCTGGCATGGCCGGCGAGATGGCTTGCTCCGCTGCTCTCGCTGTTGGGATTGCGGTCGCTTGCGGCCCTGTCGCGCCTCATCCCCGCCACGCCGCCGGCTTGGCCGAAGATTGGAAGCAAACGCCGCTTTCCGGCGATCGGCGAGCGCAAAGGCCGGGTCGCGATCCTGTCGGGCTGCGTCAACCAGGTGTTGGCGCCTTCGGTCAACCAGGCCGCGATCGGACTGCTCAACCGCCACGGCATCGAAGTCGTGGTGCCGCAAGGCGAGGGCTGCTGCGGAGCACTGACCCATCATCTCGGCCGCGAGGGCGAATCGCTCGCTTTTGTGCGACGCAACATCGAGGTCTGGGCGCGTTCGATCGAGCACGAAGGGCTCGACGCGATCCTGGTCACCGCGTCCGGCTGCGGCACGATGATGAAGGATTACGGTTTTCTGCTGCGCAACGACCATGTCTATGCGAAAAAGGCGGTGCGGGTCGCGGAGTTGACGAAAGACGTGTCGGAATATCTGGCCACGCTCGACCTGATGCCGCCGGTGCGCGACGGCAACCTCGTGGTCGCCTATCATTCGGCCTGCTCGCTGCAGCACGGCCAGAGGGTGCTGCACGAGCCCAAGGCATTGCTGGCGAAGGCCGGATTCGAAGTCCGCGACGTGCCGGAGGGACATCTGTGCTGCGGATCGGCCGGAACGTACAACATGCTTCAGCCGATAATTGCTCGTAGACTTGCGGAGAGAAAAGCAGCAAACATTGCAAAGGTCGCTCCGGATGTCATTGCTGCCGGCAATCTCGGTTGTATGACGCAGCTCGAATTGGTAACCGAGATCCCGATCGTCCATACCGTGGAGCTGCTCGACTGGGCGACGGGCGGACCGCAACCGCAGGCCTTGCAACGCTCGCGCAAGCAGAAAGGATGAGCCGGACGCTGCATTCGGACGCATGAACCGGGCGTGAGTTGGGGGATCGTCGGAGACGATTCCGCATGCCGCGCCCTGTGTAATGAAGCCTGACCAACAAAAGCAGGAGGACGTTATGGCTAAAGCTGCTCGGAAATCGAAGTCGAAGACGACCAGGACCAAGAAGAAGGCCGGAAAGCGCTCGGCGACCAAGCGCAAGGCCGGTGCGAGGACGGCCGCGCGCCGCGCGGGCGCCGCTCGGCGCGGCAAGTCGGTCAAGGCGAGGAAGCCGGCCCGCAGGGCGGCCGCCAAGAAGGCCAAGCGTGCGGCTCCCAAGCGTGCGGCTCCCAAGCGCGCCGCCGCCCGGAAATCCTCGGCGCGAAAGCCTGCGGCCGCGAAACCCGCTGCGGCTCCGGCAGCTCCCAGACCCGCGGCTCCGGCAGCCCCGAGACCCGCCGCTCCAGCGGCCCCGAGACCCGCTGCAGCTCCGGCACGGCCCGCGCCGAGCCCATCCCCGGGCATGCCGCGCCCATCGCCGAGCCCCTCGCCGGGATTTGGCTCGACCCCGCCGCGGCCGGCTTCGCCGTTCTCGGGGACTCCCTCGTCCTCGCCTGGCTCCAGTCCGGGTGGCTATCGCCCCTTCGGCTCGCCCGGTATAAGGCCCGGCGAGGAGACCAGCCATGGCCCGAAAACCGACGAGACCAAGAAGGAATAAGGCGAGAAACGCCAGGGCCGCCAAAGCGGCATCGGCCCACAGCTCGGCAAAGGCCGGCGCCAAGGGCGCGCGTCGCGGCAAACCCGCAACGAAGTCGCGAAGATCGGTCGCGACGCGCAAGCCCGCCAAACGCATCACCTCTCGCAGCTCGTCGAAGGGGCAGCGTGGCACGCGTGCGAGCGGCCGCGCCGCCGCGGGACGCCGTGCTGCGTCCGGGCGCAACCCTCCGCGGCGGGGCGCGGCACGGCTGCGGCGCACCGCCGCAAAGCCCGCGATGGGGGCCGCCGTCGCCGGCGTTCGGGTCACGGGCAAGCCCGGGTCGCGCTATGCGGAAATCCTGAGTCCCGACGCGCTCGCGTTCCTGGCCGAGCTGCACCGCAGGTTCGACGCCACCCGCAAGCGGCTGCTGGCCGGCCGTGCCGCCCGCCAGGCGCGGTTCGACGCCGGCGAGCTCCCCGACTTCCTGCATCAGACCCGGCACATCCGCGAGGGCGACTGGAAAATCGCGGCGATCCCCAAGGATCTGCTCGATCGCCGCGTCGAGATCACCGGTCCGGTGGATCGCAAAATGATCATCAACGCGCTCAACTCCGGCGCCAATGTCTACATGGCGGATTTCGAGGATGCGAACTCGCCGACCTGGGCCAACAATGTCGAGGGCCAGCTCAATCTGAAGGACCGCTGGGCGGGCCGGCTCGCCTTCACCGATCCGGCGACCGGCAAGAAATATGCGATCGGCAAGAATCCCGCGGTGCTGATCGTGCGCCCGCGCGGCTGGCATCTTCCTGAACAGCACCTGACCGTCGACGGCGAGCCGATCGCGGGGGCGTTGTTCGACTTCGGCCTGTATTATTTCCACAACGCCGAGGCGCTCCGCGCCCAGGGCACCGGCCCCTATTTCTATCTGCCCAAGCTCGAGAGCCACATCGAGGCGCGGCTGTGGAACGACGTGTTCCTCCACGCGCAAGCGCGCTTCGGCCACCCGAAAGGCACCATCAGGGCGACCGTGCTGATCGAGACGCTGCCGGCCGGCTTCGAGATGGATGAGATCCTGTGGGAGCTGCGCGACCACGTCACCGGGCTCAACGCCGGCCGCTGGGATTACATTTTCTCGTTCATCAAGAAATTCGCCAAAAGCTCGAAATTCGTGCTGCCGGACCGCTCCCAGGTGGTCATGGGCAAGGCGTTCCTGCGCGCCTATGCGCTGCTCCTGATCAAGACCTGCCATCGCCGCGGCGCCTTCGCGATGGGCGGCATGGCGGCGCAGATCCCGGTCAAGAACGATCCTGCCGCGAACGAGGCGGCCTTCGCCAAGGTGCGCGCCGACAAGGAGCGCGAGGCCAACGACGGCCACGACGGCACCTGGGTCGCCCATCCCGACCTCGTGCGCATCGCCAAGCAGGTGTTCGACCGGCTGATGCGCAAACCCAATCAGCTCGACAGGCTGCGCGAGGACGTGAACGTGACCCGTGACATGCTGCTCGAGATCCACGAGGGCACCAAGACCGAAGCCGGATTCCGCGAGAACATCCGGGTCGGGGTGCAATACATCGAGGCGTGGCTGAGGGGCCGCGGCGCGGTGCCGATCTACGACCTCATGGAGGATGCCGCGACCGCCGAGATCTGCCGCGCCCAGATCTGGCAATGGCTCACCTACGGGGCGGCGCTCGAGAACGGGGTCAAGATCGACGACGATTTCTTCGAGCGCGCGCTCGAGGAGGAGATGGGTCGCGTCAAGCGCGAGGTCGGCCCGCGCGCGTACGCGAGCGGCCGGTTCCCGGACGCGATCGGGCTGTTCCGGAAATTGTCGCTGGCGGAAAAATTCGAGGAATTCCTCACCATCCCGGCCTATCCGCTGATCGTCTAGGGCAGTGTCGTTCCGGGGCGCCGCGGAGCGGCGAACCCGGAATCCATGAACACCGCCCGGTGTCACATTCGCACGCTCGGTGTTCATGGTTTCCGGGTCCGCGCCTGCGGCGCGTCCCGGAATGACGAAAACCGGGATTTCCCCCTCACTCCGCCGCCTCCAGCGCCACCTCGCGCACCTTCTGGCGCTCGCCGTCGCGGGTGAGCGTGAGATGCCGGCGGTGGAAGGCCCGTAGCGTCGAGCGGTGGCCGATCGACACGATGCTCGAATTCGCGAGCCGCTGCTGCAGCAGCCGGTAGAGCGCGGCTTCGGCGGGCTCGTCGAGCGAGGCGGTGGCCTCGTCGAGGAACAGATAGTCGGGCGCGTGCAGGATGGCGCGCGCCAGCCCCAGCCGCTGCTGCTCGCCGAGCGAGAGCATGCGGTTCCAGTGCGCGTCCTCGTAGAGCCGCGGCGCCAGCGACGCGAGCCCGACCGCTTGCAGCACTTCGCGCATGGCGCCGGCGTCGAAGGTTCCCGGTGCGGCCGGATAGGCGATCGCCGCTTCGAGCGAGCCGATCGGCAGATACGGCCGCTGCGGCAGCACCATGACGCGCGCGCCCTCGGGGATCGCCACGGTGCCCGAGCCGAACGGCCAGATGCCGCCGATCGCCCGGAACAGCGTCGACTTGCCCGAGCCCGAAGGCCCGGTCACCAGCACGCGCTCGCCGGACGCAAACGCGAGGTCGTCGGCGCCGACCAGCGGCGCCCCGGTCGGCAGGTGCACGTCGAGCGCTTCCAGAGCGAGTTTCGGGCTCTTGCCGGCCGAGACCAGGCGAATGACCGGCGGCGTCACCGCCGCCGCCGCGCCCACCGCGATCGACTTGTCGAAGCCCGACAAGCGCTCGATCACCGCGCGCCATTCGGCGAATTCGCGATAGACCGTGATGAACACCGAGA
>WNFD01003443.1_pt1 | contig 16641 bp, 24 predicted proteins | sample 5400491 | NCBI WGS metagenome assembly WNFD01 (sample SAMN13153343, study PRJNA577476) | soil metagenome | isolation source: 120 cm saprolite under Douglas fir tree site 2 hole 2 replicate 2 | place: USA:California | collected 2015-04-18 | reverse complement strand
GATGCGGAGATTAAAGGTGGAGGCGGGGGATCAGGGCGTCGGTTGATCTTGAATAGTCTTCGTATTCGGGGCCGAAGGTTTTGTGCATGAATTTTTCTTCCATTCGGCTTTTGATTTTGAATCCGAGATACAGCAGGACGAGGGCGAGCAGGCCGCGGAGTTCGCGACGGGCTAGCGCGGTGCCGATCATGGCCAGTATCAGGCCGGAGTAAATCGGATGGCGGACCCAGGCGTAGGGGCCGGTGCGGATTAGTTTGTGGTCGACCTTGATGGTTACGGCGCTGCTCCAGTTTTGTCCGATGTAGAAACGGGCCCAGATGGCGAATGCGATTCCGAGCGCGGTCAGGATGACTGCTAAGGTTTCGATATAGATATTTTTAGGGATGATGCGGGATTGCAGCCAGGCGAAGGGCATGTTATCGCCGAACAGCAGATAGAAGGCGATGGTAACTGGGACGCTGTAAAGAAGGCGGGACCCGAAGGAGGCGCGCTCCTGGGTGGTTTTGGTCCGGAGCCAGGCGATGAGCCAGACGATGCCGAGGAGGGTCCAGAGGAGAGAGCAGATGCGCATTGCGGTCATGGGGTAATCCTACACATGGTTAGGTAGAGGATTGGGCGGGAGAGTTCCGCGAATCTACGATTCATCTTCGGCTCTTAACGGCAACAAGCGAACGCGGGTGGTGGAGACCCGGACGGGATGCGCGGGTCCACTCGTTCCCAGCCGCAAAGGGCCATGATTTCTGAGTCTGCGGCAATGTCACTACCGACTGTTGACCAATGCACGGCTTCCCAAACTGCGTGGTTTAGCAAGCCAATCCAGCGCCCCGATAAATTCATGTCAATCAGAAGCTTCATGCCCGAGGCAGGACGACCTCGCGATCTTCGGCGAGCCAGGCGGCGTAACGAAGCGCTTGGAGAATGTCTCCGCGCTCCACATAAGGATAGTCAGTCAATATCTCTTCATCTCTTCCGATCGTATGCCCGGCTCCGATTTGGCCAACGATCATGCCAACCGTGACCCGCATGCCGCGAATACAAGCCTTTCCCCCCATCACGCGGGCGTCTTGGGTGATGCGATCCAACCGCGTGATACCTTCCTCATGGCTTTCGTCAATCCGAGAATATCATGCTAGTTTCCACCCTTTCACTGCATCATTACGCGCCAGGCGGCGTAGCACCACAACACGGGGGCGGCGAAGAGGAGTGCGTCTATGCGGTCGAACATGCCGCCGTGGCCAGGGAGAATCGAGCCGGAATCTTTTACGTCGGCGCCGCGCTTGATCAGGGATTCGACGAGGTCTCCGAGTTGGGCGGCGAAGTTTAGGACTACGGAGAGCACGATGACGGGAATTAGGGAAGGCTGTTGGTTATTGAAAATGCCGTCGCGGAGTTCGATCAGGTGGGCGTGGAGCAGAGCGGTGCTGATGGGGAGAGAGTAGTGGAACATCAGGAGGCCGACGGCTACGCTGGCCATCACCGAGGCGATGGCGCCTTCCCAGGTTTTTTTCGGGCTGACGCGGGGGGACATGCTATGGCGGCCGATGGATTTGCCGATGAAGTAGGCGAAAACGTCTCCGGCCCAGACAAGGAGGAACAGATAGAGAAGATAGAAGCTGCCTTGCCACTGCTCGCGAAGTTGTACCAGGCAAGCCAGGGGCAGGGCGGTGTAGGCGAATGAAAAGGTGGAGACCATGGCGGCGGGGAAGGCGGAGGCGAGTTCGGCGCGACGCATTCCGATTGAGAGGAAGAGAAACGGGGCGAGAACTGCAGCGGATAGGGCGATATAGGCGAATCCCGAAGTTGAGAGGAGCGGGGTGGCGCTGGGGATCGCGATGACGAGAAAAAAAAGTCCGACGAAGATGTACGTGGGCCAACGTTGGGGGCGGATTGCGTAGGCTTCGGAGAGCTTGAGCAGTTCATGAATTGCGAGCAGGGCAACGGCTGCGGTCACCAATGCCAGCACTGGGACGGGGGCGCGCAGGACCAGAATCAGGACGATGGGGATTAGGACGACGGCGGTGAGGACTCGCTTGAGGAGTTCCAATGGAGATCAGCTCCGCACGGCGCGGGAGGATTGGGATTCGTTTAATCCGCCATAACGGCGGTCGCGTTTTTGATAATCAGCGATGCCTTCGAGCAGGTGGGTGCCGCGGAATTCGGGCCACAGAGTTGGGGTGACGTAGATTTCGGCGTAGGCCAGTTGCCACAAGAGGAAATTGCTGAGGCGCATTTCGCCGCTGGTGCGGATTACGAGGTCGGGATCGGGCAGGTGGCTGGTGTAGAGATGCTGGGAAATGGTTTCTTCGTCAATCTTCAGGTGCTCGATTCCGCCATTGTTCGTCGCCGAGGAGAGCATTGAGTGGAAAGCGTCAACTAATTCTGAACGCGCGCTGTAGTTGAGGGCGAGGGTGAGAATCATGCCGGTGTTGCGCGACGTTTCCTGGCGGGCCCATTCCATTTTTTCCTGAACCGTGGGGGGGAGTTCGTGGAGGCGTCCGATGTATTGCAGGCGGACGTTGTTTTTGTGGAGGGTGGGGACTTCCTGTTTCAGGTAGCGGGACAGGAGTTGCATCAGGAAGGCGACTTCGGCTTTGGGGCGGCGCTTCCAGTTTTCTTCGGAGAAGGCATACAGAGTGAGGGAGGGGATGCCGATGCGGGAAGCGCACTCAACCGTATAGCGGACGGAGGTGACCCCGGCGCGATGTCCGGCGACGCGGGGGAGGTGGCGCTTGCGGGCCCAGCGACCGTTGCCGTCCATGATGATGGCGATGTGTTGTGGGAGCCGTTGGGGATCGAGTTGCCGGTAAATTGCGGCTTCTTTTTCGTCCAGTCCGGCGGGGATTTTCGCGAGCAAAGGAACCCCTTTCCGATTCAGAAACTAACATAGGGGGGAGGGAGTTGCAATGAACCGGAAGTGGGGTTCAGGCTCGGGTGATGCGGCGTTGCTTAAGCTCTGGTTTCTTGCGAATCGTGGTCCAGTATTCTTCCCGAAAGTCCTCGTCGATGTCCACAGGTATGTTGCTGACATACGAGCGGTCCGCGCCGTCTCGACGCGAGCCAGAAATCCAATACGCGTCGCCTCTATTGATTTCGTGATAGTTCGATTTGAATCCGCGCCCTTTCAGGCTTTGAAATTCTTTCTCACCGTAGCGAAGGGTGCATCCCCTCTTGTTCTAAAAGACACGTCCAATCCGGGCTGGACCGACCAATCCCTCGGCTTTCGATTCGATATACATGATCCGCGTTCGTTTAGTCATTGCTGCACCGTTCCACGGATTTTACCCAACCGTGACCTGACTTGTTAAGAAATCCAAACTGGTGGGTACTGAGCGGCCCCGGCAGTTATGAGAACTCCCCTCCGGGCCGAACTTCGCGCTGAGATGAAAGGGGTCCTTCGACTGCGTAGATGCTTTGCTTCGCAAAGCATCTACTTCGCTCAGGATGACATTACTCTCGGCTTGCTTGGGGAATGATTTCGAGTTTTAGTTGGTCGGTGCGGCGGAGGATTGTGATGGGGGTGCTTACACCGACTTTGGTGTCGGTGAGCAGGCGGTGCAAGTCATCGACCCCAGCGACCGGCTGGCCGCCGAAGGCAACGATTACGTCGCCTTCGCGGAGGCCGGTTTTGTGTGCGGGGCTGCTGGGTTCGGCGGCGAGCACGATGACTCCGGTTTCTTTGGGGAGATCGTAGAAACGCACAATGCGGCGGTGCAGGGGAACGGTTTGCGCTTCGACTCCGATAAACGCCCGGCGGATGCGGCCTTGCTGGAGCAGGCGGCTGGCTACGAACTTGGCGGTATTGATGCCGATGGCGAAGCAAAGGCCCTGGGCTCCGTTGATGGTGGCGGTGTTGACGCCGATGACTTCGCCATTCGAGGAAACCAGGGGGCCGCCGGAATTGCCGGGATTGAGGGAGGCGTCGGTTTGAATGACGTCGTCGATCATGCGGCCGGAGTAGGAGCGAAGGGAACGTCCGAGGGCACTGACGACTCCGGCGGTGACGGTGTACTGAAAACCGTAGGGATTGCCGATGGCGATGGCTACTTGGCCGACGCGAAGAGTTTGCGAATCGCCGAAGGTGACGGCAGTGAGATTGGGAGCGTCGTTATCAAGGCGATCGAGGCGGACTACGGCGAGGTCGGTGGCGGGATCGTCGCCGATGAGGTGCGCGGGGCAATGGCGGCCGTCGGGGAGTGAGACTTGAATTCGCGTCGCGTCGTGGACTACGTGACTGTTGGTCAGGATGAGACCGTCGGGGGTGAAGACGAATCCGGAGCCGCCGCCGTGGCGCTCGCCTCGCTGACCGTTGCGCGCTTGCGTGACTTCGATCTTGGCGACTGAGGGGCTGACTTTCTCGGCGGCGGAGACTACGGCGCGGGAGTAGGCGTCGAGCAGGGTGCCGTCGGAGTGTGTCGCTTCGATGGAGAGTGCGGATGTGTTTCCAGATGAAGGCGAGGATAGGAATTGTTCCTGCACGGATGGTAGATGAAGGAAGAGTTTGTTCGGATTCAAGAGGGCGGCGACTCTGCGACGGCATCGTGAGAATTCCCGGTTGCGGGAGAGGCTGGGAGAGGGGGTAGGCGCGGCAAGCGAGCAGCAGGTTCCTCTCCGCCTTTGGCGGTTCGGAATGACATGACTATTTATTGGATCGAGGCTTGCGGCCGATCAGGGAGATACGAACTTGTCGGGGAAGACAAACGCCCGCCTTGCCACATCCGACTGGAGGCTCTCTTCTGCGTAGTATTTTTTCAGAATGCCGTTCTTCCAAGTCAGCAGGTCGGGGTTTGCGCGCGCGAACTCATCCCACGTCTGGTGGCATGCAGCGCGCGAGATGCGTTCATGGATCAGGAACACGTACGCCCAGGTGATGGTCTGATGATAAAGATTGGGTTTTCCGTGACGTTCGGCAAACCGCTGCAGGGCAGCGGAGAATTTTTCTAAAGCTTGGAGAACGGGATATTGGCAAAGGTAGGCGAAGGCCATCCGGACGTGGTCGGCGTGATGGAAGGCATCTGGTGGAAGGGTCCCGCTTTCGAATTCTGTTATTAACTCCTGCTCGGTCATGATTGCTGCTCTTTAGGAACGCCTTGCGAGGACACGACTGCGACCGCAGCGGCGAAGATGAGCAGGCCTCCGATCTGAAAATTGCCGTGGAGCGCGTGAGCGAAGGCGGCCAGCGCGAGAACCATGATCAGCAGCGTGGCCCCTGCTTTCATGGTGCGAGGTATGAGGAACACGACGCAGGCTAGCATTTCGCTCCAGGCCAGGGCGAGGCGAATCCAATGATGGATTTCGGGGTGGCCGGCGAGGTGGATTTCGGTCTTGGAAAATGCGAGGAGGTCGGCTTCGATGAAGAGGACGACTCCCAGCGACCATTGGAGAGCGAGCAGGGCGGTTTTATTTACAGAGTTTTCATGACGTCCTCTTGCGCTTTCGCTCGGGCTTGGTTTCTTTGAGGCGATGACTGGCGGTGGAGTCGAGGTCGAGGGCGTAGAACTTCTTCAGTTCTTTAATGCGATTGAGGGAGTCGGGGCTAAAGGGGGACTTGCCGTCGAAGGCATGGAGGACGATTCCTTCCAGCAAATCTCCTAGGGTGAGGTCGTGGTACTCGGCGAAGGCTTTGAGGACTTTCAGGAGACGTTTTTCGATGCGGACGCCAGTTTGAACGCGCTCGACGGGGTAGGTTTGGTCGGTCATTGGTACCAATGTACCACGGTACCAAGTGAAAGACAAATGGACTGGGCGGCAGTCGGATGGGTAATCGTGAGAATTCCTCTACGCGGTAGGATTGGGGAGAGAGGGTAGGCGTCCTTCGACTGCGTAGGTGCTTCGCGTTGCCAAACAACCTTCGCTCAGGATGACAGGGCGTTCTTGCCAGGCGAGAGGGTGGTCGCTGCAGGCGAAAAGCAGGTTCCTCTCCGCCTGCGGCGGTTCGGAATGACATCGCTTTATTTATAGGATGCTTGCGGGGCCATTCGCCAGACTACTTGGCGGTGGCCGCGGCGGCTTCGGATTCGGAGACGGTTGCGGTGCGGAGGGTCAGCCAGTCGGTTCTTACGCGGTCCCATTCCTGGATCATGATTCCGTAGGATTCGAAGAAGGAGCGGATGCGAAGTCGGTTCCACCCGGCGATGTCTTCCAGGATGGGGGCGAGAACGGCGAGGGCGCTGGTGCTGAGGACGGTGCGCTTGGCGACCTGGGAGACATGTTTGGCTTCGGAGACGGCGATGGTGTAGCCGTCGCGGACGTTGGTGTGGAGCATGACGTGGACGTCGGAGCTGCCGTCGCCGACGTAAACGATGTGGTCAGGGCCGATTTGGGCGCGGGTCTGGAGTTGATCGAGGACGAAGACTTTGCCGTATCCGGCGTTGGCGCGGGTGATGGTGTCTATCTCGCCAGAGCTGGTGTAAAGAAATTCGGTGCCGTAGATGTGGTTCGCAGGGACGATGCCCTCGAGGGCGGAACGAACAACTTCGACCGGGGCTGCGGACAAGACGTAAAAATCGAAATGAAAGCCGGGGATCCCGCTCTCGAGAATTTGATAGAGCAGGGCAATGTTTTCCTTCAAACGGATGCGCTTGCCGACTTCGTAGAGATGTTCTTTGCGAACGCGAGTCTTGAACTCGGGATCGTGGAGCAGCAGGTAGGCGAGTTCTCCGCCTTGCTGGACGAGGTTGAGGCGAGCCATGCCGGTGGCTTTGCGCTCGAATTCGGCGGTTGGAATGCCGACCAGTTCGGATAAAACATAGCCGGAGTCGTTGAAAGTCAGCGTCTGATCGAAGTCGCTGGCGAAGATGTATTCCTTGCGGGAGGTGTCATTCATGTAGCTGATTAGATTACGGCGGGGGTTAAAGGACGGCAAAAAGAATCAATCCGGCTGATTACTTTTGGTTATGGCCCTATGTGTAGTGCTTGCAAGGAGTTGTCGTCGAAGGCTGGCGTGCCTTTACTTAATTTGCGCCTCAGTTGAGAATAAAGAGACTCACCGAATATTCCATTCAAATTTGCCAACTGGCATCAGGAGCGCGACTTACTATGGCAGCCACTGGAGAACTGATACGTCTGATTAATTACATTGATGACATCAACACGACGCTGCGGCGCATTCATGCGTCGCTGTATGGGATTGACGCGGATGAGCGGAAGAAGCTGGCGGAAAACCTGCGGGGCGCGGCCACCAAACTGAATGAACTGGTGGAGCAAGTGGAGAAGTAGTGGCTGAGATTAAAAGTATCGCGGTCATTGGGGCGGGAACCATGGGGCGGGGGATCGCGCATGTCGCGGCGCTTGGCGGGTATCGTACGGTGCTGGAGGATCTGCTTCCGGCATCGCTGCGGAAGGCTGAGAGCGAGATTCGGACTAACCTCGACAAGGCGGTTGAGTTGGGGAAAGTTTCTGCGGGTGATGCCGAGGCTGCGCTGGGGCGGTTGGAGTATGCGGGGAGCGTGGAGCAAGCGGCGCGCGAGGCAGACCTGGTGATCGAGGCGGTGCCGGAGGAAATGGAATCGAAGATCGAGATTTTTACTTTGCTCGATAAGATTTGCCGGCCAGGGACGATTCTTGCTTCGAATACTTCGTCGCTAAGTGTCACGGAAATTGCGAGCGTGACTTACCGGGCGAAGAAGTGTGTGGGAATGCACTTCTTTAATCCGGTGCACAAGATGAAGTTGCTGGAAGTGGTGCGGGCGCTGGAGACTGATGACGAAACGATTGCGGCGGCGGCGGAAGTTGGGCGACGGATGGGGAAGGAAGTTGTGGTGATTAAGGAGTCGCCGGGGTTCATCACTAGCCGGGTCAACGCCATGATCGGGAATGAAGCGTTTTACATGCTGCAGGAGGGGGTTGCCTCTGCGGCGGATATCGACAAGGCGCTGAAGCTGGGATTGAACCATCCGATGGGGCCGTTTGAGTTGGTGGACCTAGTAGGGCTGGATACGCGGCTGCATATTCTGGAGTATTTGCATAAGACCCTGGGGGAGAAGTATCGTCCAGCGCCGCTGCTGGTGCAGTATGTGAAGGCGGGGCGGTTGGGGAGGAAGAGCGGGCGCGGGGTTTACGAGTATTCGGCGGGTCAGTGAGCCACCTGGGCTCTGCCATATGGCGTTAAAATATTGACAAAATGGCATAATGCGGCTAGAATCTGAGTATGGGTCAGGCTGCGGAAAAGGCGAGGCTTGCGAACTCCCAGCTTCCGGGGCGGACGCTGGGGTTGAAGGCTGAGAATTCAGGGGAACTGATTCGGCAGGTGGGGCGGGGGTTTTCGTTTCACCTTCTGCCGGCGTTCGAATCACGTTCCGGGATTTCGCTCGCGGAGATTGCGGCGATTATGGGGATACCGCCCCGAACGCTGGCGCGGCGCAAGTCGTCGGGCCGGCTGACTTCAGATGAATCTGAAAAGTTGCTGCGGCTTTCTTCCGTATTCGAACAGGCAGTTGAGCTGTTTGAGGGCGATGAAGCCAATGCGCGGCGGTGGCTGACTACGGCAAAGAAGGCCTTGGAAAACCAAACACCTCTTGCCTATTCGCGCACGGAGTTGGGGGCGCGTGAGGTAGAGAACCTGATTGGGCGGCTAGAGCACGGAGTCTTTTCTTGAGCTTTACGGCTTGGCGCATCACCAAGCGCAAACATGTGAAGACGGCTTTCAGCGGGGGTGGAGCGCGGAAATACGGAGGGCGGTGGAATAGTCCGGGGATTGCCATTGTTTACACCGCTCAGACCCAGTCCTTGGCCGTGTTGGAGATGCTCGTGCACATGGACGGGCCGGAATTGATTCAGCGCTACGCGTTGATTGGTGTAGAGATTGAAGAGAGCTTCGTTAGTGAACCTTCAGATCTGCCACGCAATTGGCGTGCTGACCCGGCTCCGGTGGAGCTGAGAAGAATCGGAGACGAGTGGGTCGCAGGCGCGGCTTCGGCGGTGCTCCGGGTCCCGAGCACACTGGTTTCCGCCGAGAGTACCTTCCTGCTTAATCCCGCGCATCCGGACTTTAGGAGGTTGGTTATTGGTGATCCGGCTAGTTTCCATTTCGATCAGCGGCTGACAAGCCCCTCGCAGGCTTTGAGACGCTAGAGCAGAAGTGCGGTCTGGCGAAAATTCCAAAACCGCAGTAAAATCCTTTCGGTCACCCACGCGTGCCATGGCCCCTTCGGATCGATAAACGTTAGAAGGAGGTGTTATATGAGAAGCTGGAAGCAGATAAGCCTTCTCACACTGTGTGTGTTAATCCTCTTGGCTTCGACTCCCGGAAAACCTGCTTGGCAGATGAAAGCGGATTACGTCGAAGCTTGTAGTTGCCATCTGTTCTGTCCCTGTTATTTCAATAAACATGCCGAGCACCCGCACTGCGAATTCAATATGGCGGTCAAAGTGCGCGAAGGACACTCGGGCGACACGAACCTGGCGGGAGCCAAGTACTGGCTGACCGGGGATCTTGGCGACGAGTGGGGCACGAACAAAAAAGGAGCGTGGGTGGTGGTTTCGTTTGATCCATCTACCAAGAAGGAACAACGAGATGCTCTGGCACCCATGATTCTCAAGACCTATGGTCTTGAGTGGGGCGAATTGAAAGTGCAGGAAGCGCCGATTGAGGTCAGTCGGAGTGGGGACGTGGTTAGCGCTATGCTCGGTGGCGGAAAAATGGCCACCATGAAGCTGCAGCGCGAGCCGGGCGCCGATGGCAAGGGCGTGGTATTGAAGAACGTGAAATATTTCGGAGCGCAGAATAACGATGGCTTCGAAATGTACCGCTCCCTCGAACATAGCGCCAACGTGCAGGGACACGAGTTCTCGTACTCGGACCGGAACGCGTTTCTAATTTCGATCGATACGCACGAAAGCGAGGGCGGAGGGATGGCTGGCACTCACTGAAAGGCTTCGAAGATATTCAACCCCCGCGAGAACGGGGGTTTTTCATTTGGAGTTGGAACTGTTCTCGCCCTCCGGGGAACTTGGCAGGTTGGAATTACGTAGAAAGGAGAGATGCCGGGAGGGAAGTTGAGACCTCCCACCGGAATCAACCCCCTGTTGTCTCCCCGGCGGCAGGGGGAAATTTTGCGCAGATGTTTGTGGCGGTCAGTAGTGGTATTTCGCTTGCAAAAAGTCAATTTGGCGGCCGGCCACGCGATATACAAGGCGGTGTTCCTGGGTAACGCGCCGTGACCAGCAACCGGCCATCAGGTATTTAAGGGGTTCGGGTTTACCGATTCCAGTAAAAGGATCGCGCAGGGCCGCTTCCACTAGATCCAGAACCCGCAGCGCGACCCGTCGATCAGTCTCAATCCAGGCGCGAAGGTCTTCGCGAAATTCGGGTTGGAATACGGCCTCGTAGCTAACGCGGCTTGGCAAGTCCCATCTCCCGCCGTAGCTTGTCCAGGGACTGAGGCTTGCCTTTGGTCGCAGTAGCCCGATGCAAAGCCTTCATCAGGCGCTCGGCGTTCTTGGGCGAACGCAACAAGTGGGCAGTCTCAAGCAGACCGGAGAGTTCGTCGGCGGGGATTATGGCGACTTTCTTGTCGCCTTTGCGGCGAACAATCACCACTTCGCGATCGTTCACTACGCGGTCCATCATCGACGCCAGGTTTTCGCGCAGGCTGGTGTAGGTGGTTTCAACCATCCCACGTACAGGATTCCTGTACTTAGTGCAACGGGGGAATTCCCTTACGCGGTAGGATTCGGGATAGAGGGCAGGGGTCCTTCGACTGCGATTGATCATTCGCGTTGCGAATGATCAATCTCCGCTCAGGATGACCGGGTGGTGGAAATGCTCTGAAGGTGGCGGGCTCGGCGCTAGCTCTTGCCTTTGATGTGCTCGCGCTTTTTTGCGGCGTCGAGGGGGCGGACGGGCTCCGTCATGCGCACCGGGTCGAGAATTTCAGTAATGTCTTTTTCACTGAGGAGCTTTTTCTCTCTCGCGATCTCAATGATGGAACGACCCGTGGCAACCGCTTCCTTCGCGATTTCCGCTGCTTTTGCATAGCCAATGTAGGGATTCAGCGCCGTGGCCAGCGAGACCGTGGCCTGGACGTAGAAGTTGCAGCGCTTGTCGTTGGCGGTGATGCCGGCAATGCACTTGTCGGTGAACTGGCGCAGCATGCTGGTGAGGATGGTGATGGATTGGAGAACGCTGTAGGACACGGTGGGCATCATCACGTTGAGTTCGAGTTGTCCGGCTTGGATGGCGAGGGCTACGGCTACGTCGTTGCCGACGACTTGAAACGACACCATGGCGGCTAGCTCGGGGATTACAGGATTGATTTTGCCGGGCATGATCGAGGAGCCGGGCTGGAGGGCGGGGAGATTGATTTCGGCGAAGCCGGTGTTGGGGCCGGAGGCTAGCAGTCGCAAGTCGTTGGAGATGCGAATGACTTCTAACGAGAGATTGCGCAGGGCAGAGGACACGCCGGCCATTGCCAGGTTCGATTGCATGGCATAGCGCATGTCGTCCACGGGAACGAGTTTTTGTCCCGAGATACGGGCTAGATTGTGGATGGCTTTTTCGCGGTAGTCGGGATGGGTGTTGATGCCGGTGCCGACGGCGGAGCCTCCGAGGCCGAGTTCACGGAGAAGTTCGGCGGCGGAGTGGATTGAATCTTTGGCGCGGGATATGGCTCCGGCGTAGGCGGCGAATTCCTGGCCGAGGCGCATAGGGACTGCGTCTTGCATGTGGGTGCGGCCGGACTTCAGGATGTCGTGAAACTCTTTTCCTTTTTTATTCAGCGCGGCTACGAGCGAGTCCAAAACCGGGTAGAGCTTTTCTAATTCCAGAAGAGTGGCCAGGCGCATGCCGGTGGGGAAGACGTCGTTGGTGCTCTGGCCGTAATTTACGTGATCGTTGGGATGGACTTTGGAGTAGTCACCGAGAGTGCCGCCGAGAATTTCTACAGCGCGGTTGGCGATGACTTCGTTGGCATTCATGTGGAAGCTGACGCCGGCGCCGGCTTGGAAGACGTCCACAACGAATTCATTGTTCCAGCGGCCCTGCTGGACATCCTGCGCGGCTTGAATAATTGCGTTGGCGATTTTTTCATCTATCAGACCGAGGTCGCGGTTGGCTTCGGCGGCGGCTTCTTTCACCATGCCGAAGGCGCGGATCAGCGTGGGATGGGCGCGCATGCCGGAGATGGGGTAGTTTTCGACGGCGCGCGCGGTTTGGATTCCGTAGTACACGTTGGCGGGGATTTGCTTGGGGCCGAGAGAATCTTTTTCTTCGCGGGTGGCAGAGGACATGAGGGCTCCGGGGGAACCGAAAATTATAGCAACCTCAAAAACATTTCACCGCCGAGATCGCCGAGAACGCCGAGAATATGGAGTAAAACCAAAAGGGAATCAGGGCTTTTGCTCGACGGCCTCGGCGTTCTCGGCGGTGAATACATCGCGTGCTAGAATCGAAAATCTCGCGAAGCAGTTTATGAGCTTTCCGGACGGCCATCTTGCCTACGAAACAAATTCCTGACACTTTGCCGAAGCCGCAACTGGAATCGCGGCCGGATATGCGCGCGGACGTGATTGTGATTGGGGCGGGGCCTACGGGGTTGGCGTGTGCGATTGAGGCGCAAAAGGCGAGGCTGAAGGTCATTAGCATCGATAAGGGGTGCCTGGTCAATTCACTGTTTCATTATCCGGCGAACATGATTTTTTTTACTACGCCGGAGTTGCTGGAAATCGGGGACATTCCGTTCAGCACAGCGAATCCGAAGCCGAACCGGCTGGAGGCGTTGGAGTATTACCGCAAGGTGACGGAGCACTACAAGCTCGATGTGCGGCAATATCAGAGAGTGGAGACGGTCACGGGGCAGGACAACGATTTTCACATCACGACCTGCGACCGGCTGGGGAAAGTTTATGACTACCAATGCCGGAAGGTGATCGTTTCGACGGGGTACTACGACCGGGCGAATATGCTGCGGATTCCGGGTGAGGACCTACCGAAGGTTTTTCATTACTATCGCGAGCCGCATCCGTATTTCGATAATGACGTGCTGGTGATTGGGGGGAAGAATTCGGCGGCGATTTCGGCGCTGGATTTGTGGCGGCATGGGGCGCGGGTGACGATGGTGCATCGCGGGCCGAAGATGCACGCGCACGTGAAGTACTGGATCCTGCCAGACATCGAAAATCGAATCAAGAATGGGGACATCATGGCGTACTTCGACAGCGCAGTGCAGGATATTGCGCCGGACCAGGTGGTATTACAGACACCGGAGGGCGAGGTCACGATCAAGAATGATTTTGTGTTTGCGCTGACGGGGTATCACCCGGATTATGACTTTTTGAGGGCTATGGGGATTGAGCTATCCGCGGACCAGTGCCGGCCGGTATGTGATCCGATGACTTTGGAGAGCAATGTGCCCGGGGTTTATGTGGCGGGAGTGATTGTGGCGGGATCGCGGACGAATGAGATCTTCATTGAGAATGGGCGGTTTCACGGGCAGGCGATTGCGGCGCACTTGAAGCAGAAGCTGGGGTGAGCCGTCGGCACTAGCACTCAGGATTCAGTCTTTTCCCAAAAAGCAAAGCCCCGGGATTTCTCCCGGGGGCGATTAGCAGAGGGGGATGGACTCAAGCTTTTTGGGTTACGAAATTAGGCGACGGCGAACCAGGCCAGCAATGCCTACCAAGCCAGTTCCCAGAAGACCCAGGGTGCCGGGTTCCGGAACTGTCGGCGGCGGACCGCCGGTGGTTGTGGCGAAACAAGTTGCTGGATTGTTTGCGGTGCCACCGCAGACGAGACCAATGACGTGAACGCCGTTCACCACTATCCCAGTGGAAATATCAGCATTAGTAAGAACCAAGAACATTGTCGACGTGTTTAAGCCCCCATTAGCGGTGCCCTGAAGGCATATAGTCGGGCTTCCGATACCGCCACATGCACCGTTAGCTTTTATAGAGAGTACGCTCGTGCTGTCGAAACCGAGCGCCGTGGTTCCGCCGCTGTTCACGTTACCTGAGAACCCAATCACGGGCCCGCCGACTCGGACCTGGGTGCCTGAGTTCATCGAGACAGCAACGCATACTGAGGTGCTAGCGATTGTTCCGGCTCCGCCACACGTACCGCCCTGAGTCAGGGTGACAGTTCCCACAGTTGTACCACCGACAACGATATTGATCGAGTTAGCTGAAGCTGCGGGTACCATTGCAAGCGCCGCGACCAAGACCAAGACCAGAATTGAGAGCTTAAGGCTGGTAATTCTCACAAAATCCCCCTTCGAACGAACATAAATATGAACCGCAGTAACACGTTACCAGTGGCACGAAGAATGCCACTCCAGAGAGGAAAAGATAGTTCTTTAAGTAATTGATTGTCAATAGGGTTACGAGAAATCGCATGGCACTTTCGTGGGGGGTGGGCGGTCGAGGCCGCAAATTCCTGCACATAAAATGTCAGGATAGTTCGGTTAAGGAGCGTCTGGAGCACGGAATTTGAGGGCAAAAACCGGTAGATGCGGCGTCAGAGGCGAGGAAGGCGGTCAATCTTGGCCGCCATAATGAAGTCGCTTTCGGTGAGGCCATCGATTTTGTGGGTCCAGAGGGTGATTTCCGCTTTGCCCCACTTGAGCACGATGTCCGGATGATGGCCCTGCTGTTCGGCTAAGGCAGCGACGCGGTTGACGAAGTCCAATGCTTGCTTGAAGTTAGAGAAGGTGAAGGCGCGGGTGAGATGGTGTTGGTCGATGATCCTCCATTCGGCCGAATCAGGGAGTTGGCTGTGGATTTCGGCTAGGGCTTCGCCTTTGAGCGGTGGGACTCCACCGCGGCAGGGGACACAGGTTTTGGCTTCGAGGGACATGGGATTAGGCTAACACTTCAAAATCCGGCGCGTGCTGGCTCAAATCCGGCGCTTTGCTCCAATCTGGTGCTTGGCTCAAATCCGGCGCTTGCGCGCCCGTGTCGGACAGGAGTGTCCGACCCACACGGGCAGTGCCACTTCTTGCTTTTTTTCTCCCTCCTAGAAGGGAATATCTTCGTCGGTGATGGGGGACGAGGTTGCGGATGCGGGCTCGGGCTCGGGAATGCGCTGATCGAAATTGTTTCCTCCGGCGGCAACGCCACGCGACGCGGATTCTCCGCCGCCTCCGCCACCGGCTTCGCCGCGGCCGCCGAGCAGGACCAAGTCGCTGGCGACAACTTCGGTCATATATTTTTTCTGGTTCGTTTGTTTGTCGTCCCAGGAGCGGGTCTGGAGACGGCCCTCGATGTAAACTTTGCCGCCCTTCTTTAGGTATTCGCCGGCTATTTCAGCGAGACGCTGCCAGAGCACAACGTTGTGCCACTCAGTTCGGTCCTGCCACTGACCTTCTTTGTCTTTGTAGCGCTCGTTGGTGGCAAGGGTGAGCTTGGCGACGGGGGTGCCGCTGGGTGTGTATTTGACCTCGGGATCTTTGCCGAGATTGCCGATGAGGATGACTTTGTTGACGCTTTTTCCTGCCATAAGGAAGCTCCTGAAATCAGCGGCCAGTGGTCAAGTGTTCAGTGATCAGTGGTCGGAATTGGACAAATATATCAGCTTTGAATCGGTGCGGGACGGGGAAATGATTCGGGAGTTTCGAAATGGGAAGAAAGGTACTTAAACACCTAAGGTTGAATATGGAGCGGCGCGACGTTTAAGCAACTGTCCTCGAGCGCACTCCATCCCAATCGACGCGTGAATCGGCCCCGCCTGGAGCGAGGTCTTTCATGGAGGATTCCCAGTATGCAGTACGTGCGACGACGAATCTTTCGGGATCGCCATGGGCGTCGCCTAATTCAGACTGGTTCACGACAAAAGTTCGTTGCAGCGCCACGCCTGGCCGGAGACAAACATCCGGCCCTTTTGTTTTGGCTGATTGTAGATAGAAAAGTTTTGGCGCTAGCTGTGCATGCCGGTAGCTTCGAAAGTCATTTCTTGAGCGGAGCTTTGGTTTTGGCGTTTCCAGGCGAAGAATAATGCAGCGTAGGGCTCGGTGATGTAGTCGGCGGGCCTTACGCCGAGATCGCGGGCGATGGAGTCGATCCAATCGGATGGTCCTTCGATCTCGGCAAAATCGCCGATGGGGGTTTCGTCTATGACTACGTGGCCTTGGTCAGCTTGCCATTCGGCGCTTTGGCTTTGTGGGTGAGCAGCCAGGTGTCGCCGTATTTGCGTAGGCGGAGGAGGTCGCCTTTGGCGCGCAGGGGGCGGCCGGGGAGATCGAAGAGGGTGTTCATTTCGTGGGTACGGGGAGTGATTTGCTTTAGTCCTAACTCTTGTAAGCGGGTGGTTAGGGAGTCGAGGTCGGCGATGCGGAATTTGATTTCGACTTCGTCGGGCATGGGGCCAGTATAGCGGGGGTGGTTCCTCCGCTGCGCTCGCTTTCGCTCGCTGCGGTCGGAATGACAGGGCTCTTTTAACGGGCGAATGACGGGAGTTAAGTGAAAGTGGGGAGTTTGACGAGGTCGGCGGCGGGGACCTGCTCAACCGGGTGGCCGGCTTTGCGCCAAGCGGCGAGGCCTCCGTGGATGACGTAGGCGCGGAAGCCGTTTTGCCGTAGTAGCAGCGCCACCCGGGCGCTGGTCGCTTCGCGCTGTCAAGTGCAGTAGACGTAGATGTCTTTGTCCTTGGGGAGGGTCTTCAATTCTTCGGAGAGTTGGTTGGGTTCGAGGCGGATGGAGCCGGCGATGCGTGCG
>WNFD01003114.1_pt1 | contig 16645 bp, 14 predicted proteins | sample 5400491 | NCBI WGS metagenome assembly WNFD01 (sample SAMN13153343, study PRJNA577476) | soil metagenome | isolation source: 120 cm saprolite under Douglas fir tree site 2 hole 2 replicate 2 | place: USA:California | collected 2015-04-18 | reverse complement strand
AGCACGTGATCGCGGCACATGCGCAGCTTGCCGCCGACGATCTCGACCCGGGTGTGGCGGTTGCCGAGATGCCAGGCGAGACGGACGAGATCGAGCGGCGATTGGGCCTCGATCTCGACCAGCGGCTCGGGCCTGCCGGCGACACACACGATCGCGCCGTCCTCGAGCACGAGGCCGTCGCCGTCCTTCAGCGCCACCGCGCGTTCGAGATCGAGCAGAAATTTCGTGCCGTTCTCGCCGGTGAGCACGATGCGGCGGCGATGGCGTTCGTCCGCATCGAGCACGACGCGATCGACGGCGCCGCTCGCGTCGAAACTCCCCACTGCCTGGATTTTTGTCGCTCGCCGCATCTATCCGCTCACCGCGCCATTCCGCTTTCAACTCAAAACAAAAAGTACCGCTGCGCCATCGGCAGCACGTCGACCGGAGCGCAGGTCAACAGCTCGCCGTCGGCGGTGACCTCGTAGGTTTCCGGATCGACGGTGATGGCCGGCGTCGCCGAATTGTGCACCATGTCCTTCTTGCCGAGCTTGCGTGTATTCTCGACCGCGACGAGCTGCTTCTCGACCCCGAGCTTTTCGCCGATGTTGCGATCGAGCGCCGCCTGCGAGACGAACACCAGCGAGCTCGCGGTGAGCGCCTTGCCGAACGCGCCGAACATCGGCCGGTAATGCACCGGCTGCGGGGTGGGGATCGAGGCGTTGGGATCGCCCATCGGCGCCGCCGCGATCGATCCGCCCTTGATGACGAGGTCGGGCTTCACGCCGAAGAACGCCGGCGACCACAGCACGAGATCGGCGAGCTTGCCCGTCTCCACCGAGCCGATGTGCTTTGCGACCCCCTGCGCGATCGCCGGATTGATGGTGTATTTGGCAACGTAGCGCTTCACCCGCGCATTGTCGTTGTCGCCCTTCTCCTCTCTCAGCCGACCGCGCTGCCGCTTCATCTTGTCCGCGGTCTGCCAGGTCCGGATGATGACTTCGCCGACGCGGCCCATCGCCTGGCTGTCCGACGAGATCATCGAGAGCGCGCCGAGGTCGTGCAGGATATCCTCCGCCGCGATGGTTTCCTTGCGGATGCGGCTCTCGGCGAACGCCAGATCCTCGGCGATCGAAGGATCGAGGTGATGACACACCATCAGCATGTCGAGATGCTCGTCGATGGTGTTGCGGGTGAACGGCCGGGTCGGATTGGTCGAGGACGGCAGCACGTTGGCGAGCCCCGCCACCTTGATGATGTCGGGCGCGTGCCCGCCGCCGGCGCCTTCGGTGTGAAACGCGTGGATCGTGCGACCCTTGAAGGCCGCGATCGTGTCCTCGACGAAGCCGGATTCGTTGAGCGTGTCGGTGTGGATCATCACCTGGATATCGTAGCGGTCGGCCACCGACAGGCAGCAGTCGATCGCGGCGGGCGTCGTGCCCCAGTCCTCGTGCAATTTCAGCGAGCATGCACCCGCCTCGATCATTTCCTCGAGCGCCGCGGGCAGCGAGGCATTGCCCTTCCCGGAAAAGCCGAGGTTGACCGGGAAGGCGTCGGCCGCCTGGATCATGCGGGAAATGTGCCACGGGCCGGCCGTGCAGGTCGTGGCCTTGGTGCCTTCAGCCGGGCCGGTGCCGCCGCCGAGCATCGAAGTGATGCCGGCCATCAGCGCCTCTTCGATCTGCTGCGGGCAGATGAAATGGATGTGGCAATCGAAGCCGCCGGCGGTGAGGATTTTTCCTTCGCCCGCGATGGCCTCGGTGCCCGGCCCGATCACGATCGAGACGTCGGGTTGCACGTCGGGATTGCCCGCCTTGCCGATGGCGGCGATGCGGCCGTCGCGCAAGCCGACGTCGGCTTTGACGATGCCCCAATGGTCGAGGATCAGCGCATTGGTGATGACGGTGTCGACCGCGCCCGCCGCATTGGCGACCTGACTCTGCCCCATGCCGTCGCGGATGACCTTGCCGCCGCCGAATTTCACCTCCTCGCCGTAGGTGGTGAAATCCCGTTCGACCTCGATGAGGAGATCGGTGTCGGCGAGCCGCACCCTGTCGCCCGTGGTGGGCCCGAACATGTCGGCATAGACGCGCCGCGGGATTCGAGCTGCCATGTTGCACTCCGTTGCGGTTACCGGCGTCTTCCGCGAGCTCGCGCTTCTTGCTCTCTCATCGCTTTGTCAACGACTGAATCGATATCGGCTCCGGTCACCGGGCGTCCGAGCGAGGGCAATTTTAGTTCACCCAGTCGATCAAAAATGCTTCGTCGATGAACCGCAGTCAGTGTCAGCCTGCCTGAATCGGAAAGGTGGAATCTAAGGCGATCGCCGGGTTCTACGCCGAGCCGCTGCCGTATCGCGACGGGAACCGTGACCTGACCCTTGGACGTAATCGTCGCATCCACCGTGTAGGACATGACCTCAATCCTCACCTTGATCGCTCCAGTCTCTCCAAAAAAAGTATCATGAACAATCACAATTGCCCCATGACCTGCTGCCGGAAGCCGTAAATCTTCCGCTCCCCGGCAAAGGCCACGAGCGTCACCTCCCGGCTCTGCCCCGGCTCGAACCGCACCGCGGTGCCGGCCGCAATGTCGAGCCGCATGCCGCGGGCCTTCTGGCGCTCGAATTGCAGCGCCGGATTGGTCTCGAAGAAATGATAGTGCGAGCCGACCTGAATCGGCCGGTCGCCGGTGTTGGTGACCGAGAGCTTCACGCTCGGCCGGCCGGCATTGAGAACGATCTCGCCGTCTTTGGTGATGATTTCGCCGGGGATCATGGCGTACCTCAATCTCTCCACATCGTCATTCCGGGGCGCCGCCCCGGATCAAGTCCGGAGCAGGCTCCGCGGCGAACCATGCCCCCGCGAAGGCGGGGGCCGGAACCCATGATCACCGCGGTGGCCATGGATTCCGGCACTCGCTTCGCTCGGCCGGAATGACCAGCGAAGCGATAGGGGAAGATCACCGGATCGGGAGGTGCACGGTCACGAGCTTGGTGCCGTCCGGGAACGTGGCCTCGACCTGGATGTCGTGGATCATCTCGGCAATGCCGTCCATCACCTGGGCGCGGGCGAGCACGCCGGCGCCGGCTTCCATCAGCTCGGCGACGCTGCGCCCGTCGCGCGCGCCTTCGAGGATGAAGTCCGTGATCAGCGCCACCGCCTCGGGATGATTGAGCTTGACGCCGCGCTCGAGCCTGCGCCGCGCGACCATGGCGGCCATGGCGACGAGCAGCTTGTCCTTTTCGCGCGGGGTGAGGTTCATGGGCGGTGTCGTCAGTTGAGCCACAGCCGCGGCAAGCGGCCCGCGCGCAGCAGCATGAGCAAGGTCACGAGATCCTGCCGCAGCTTCGCGCCGGTGTCGGCAACGAGCCGCGCCAGCGCCAGACCGTTCCAGGCCGAGATCCCGACCTCGCCGCAAAATGTTTGCTCCCGTACCGACCCCACCAGGGCGTCATCTCCGGGGATCGCCAGCACGCTCGCGACCGCGATCCCACCGCCCGCGCAAGCCGGTGCAGCGAGCTTTTCGGCGATGGCGCCGTCCAATCGCAGCGTATCCGCAAACAGCAGCCGTTTTTCGCGCCGCACGCGCCAGCGATCGAGCACGAGACCGCTCTCGACCCTCTCGCCCATCCCGGAGCGGCCGAAGATCACGGCTTCGGCCAGGATCAGCCGAGCGTCCGCGGCGAGATCGACGTCGATCGAGCGATTCAGGCGGGCGCGGTCGAACAGGATCGTCTCCTGGGGCAGCCAGGCCACCGTCGCGCCGCTGGCGACCTCGAGCTTGATCCGCAGGTTCGCGTCCGGCCCGAGCGAGCGATAGATCTTTTCGGCGGCTGCGCCGGTCACGGCCAACCGCGTTCCCGGACCGGCGGAGAACGCGATCTCGAGGTCGTCGCCGCCGGCAATCCCGCCCGCGGTGTTGAGAAGCACCGCCTCGAGCTCGTCGGTCGCCGGGGCCGGAAACCGTACGCGCAGCGAGCCCTCCTCGCGCACGCGCTTCGGCCGGCTCGCGCCGTCGCCCGCCTCGACCCACACGGCGATGCGGCTCGAGGCGCGGTTGGCCGCGAACACCCGGTCCTCTGCTTCGTCGGCGGCTGACACGCCGGATCCTCGGGCGTGTTCCCGCCCCCCTTGTGGGGGAGGGTTAGGGAGGGGGGTATGCTCGGCTGACTTCGTGAAACTCATCACCCTCCTCCCGGCGCGCTGCGCGCGCCGACCTCCCCCACAAGGGGGGAGGTGTCAAGAAATAACTACAGCGCGAGCGCGCGTTTGAGCGCGCTTTCGTCGAGCTCGCCGCGCTCGCAGCGGTAGACGATCGCGCCCCGCTCCATGACCGCGAAATGATCGCCGAGCTCGCGGGCGAAGTCGAGATATTGCTCGACCAGCACGATCGCGATCCGGCCGAGATTGCGCAGGTAGGCGATGGCGCGGCCGATGTCCTTGATGATCGAGGGCTGGATGCCTTCGGTGGGCTCGTCGAGCAGCAGGAGCCGCGGCTGCATCACCATGGCGCGCCCGATCGCCAGCTGCTGCTGCTGGCCGCCGGAAAGATCGCCGCCGCGCCGGCGCAGCATCTCGCGCAGCACCGGGAACAGCGCGAACACGTCGTCGGGGATCCTTCGCTCGTCGCGCTTGAGCGGCGCAAAGCCGGTCTCCAGATTCTCCTCGACGGTCAGCAGCGGAAAGATCTCGCGGCCCTGCGGCACATAGGCGATACCGCGCCGCGCCCGCTCGTCGGGCTTTAGCCGGGTGATGTCAGCACCCTCCCAGCGGATGCTGCCGCGGCTCACCGGATGCTGGCCGACCAGCGCGCGCAGCAGGCTGGTCTTGCCCACGCCGTTACGGCCGAGCACGCAGGTGACCTTGCCGAGCTCCGCCTGCAGCGACACGGCGCGCAAGGCCTGGGCGGCCCCGTAGTGAAGATCGATCGTCTCGACGTCGAGCATGAGCATTACCGTCCGAGATAGACCTCGATGACGCGTTCGTTGGCCGAGACCTGGTCGATCGAGCCTTCAGCGATCACGGAGCCTTCGTGCAGGACCGTGACCTTGACGTCGAGCTCGCGCACGAACGCCATGTCGTGCTCGACCACGACCAGCGTGCGGTCACGATTGATTTCCTTGAGCAGCTCGACCGTCTGCCGGGTCTCGGCGTCGGTCATGCCGGCGACCGGCTCGTCGACGAGCAGGAGCTTGGGATCCTGCGCCAGCAGCATGCCGATCTCGAGCCATTGCTTCTGGCCGTGGGCAAGCCCGCCCGCAATGGTATCGCGCACCGCGCCGAGCTGCGTGGTCTCCAGCAGCCGGTCGATGCGCTGCCGCTCGTCCTCGCTCTCGCGCCAGGAGAGCGCCTTGCGCGCGCGGCGATCGCCTTTGAGCGCGAGCCGCAAGTTGTTCTCGACGCTGTGGCTGTCGAACACGGTCGGTTTTTGGAACTTGCGCCCGACCCCGAGCTCGGCGATCTCGGTCTCGTCGAGGCTGGTGAGGTCGAAGGTCCCGTCGAAATACACTTCGCCGCCGTCCGGTCGGGTCTTGCCGGTGACGACATCCATCATCGTGGTCTTGCCGGCGCCGTTCGGGCCGATGATCGCCCGCATCTCGCCGGGCTCGATCGCGAGCGAAAGATTGTCGAGCGCGCGGAATCCGTCGAACGAGACGGTGACGCCGTTGAGGTACAGCAACGCCGAAGTGGTGCGGGGCTCCATGGCCTACTCCGCCGGCCGCGGTTGCGCGATACCCGGATCCTGCGCGCCATTGCCGCCCAGGAACCGCGACCGCTCGCTCCACCAATAGACGATGGTGCCGACGATGCCGCGCGGCAGCAGCAGGGTCACGGCGACGAACAATCCGCCGAGCATGAACAGCCAGTAGGGCGCCAAAGCGCCGCTGGTGAAGGTGGTCTTGGCGTAATTGACGAGGATCGCGCCGATCACGGCGCCGACCAGCGTGCCGCGGCCGCCGACCGCGACCCAGATCACCGCCTCGATGGAATTTGCCGGCGCGAACTCGCTCGGATTGATGATGCCGACCTGCGGCACGTAGAGCGCGCCGGCGACCCCGGCCATGCACGCCGAGACCGTGAACACCAAGAGCTTGTAGGATTCGACCCGATAGCCGAGAAAGCGCGTGCGGGCCTCGGCGTCACGGATCGCGATCAGCACTTTACCGAATTTCGAGCGCACGATGACCCGGCAGAGATAGAAGCCGATGCCCAGCGCCACGACGGAGGCCGCGAACAGCGCCGCGCGCGTGGCGTCCGATTGCACGTTGAAGCCGAGGATGTCCTTGAAGTCGGTGAGGCCGTTGTTGCCGCCGAACCCGAAATTGTTGCGGAAGAATCCGAGCATCAGCGCGAACGTCAGCGCCTGGGTGATGATCGAGAGATAGACGCCGGTGACCCGGCTGCGGAACGCGAACCAGCCGAACACGAAGGCGAGCAGGCCGGGCACCAACACGACCATCAGCGCCGCATAGGTGAAATGCTGGAAGCCGTACCAATACGCCGGCAGCGCGGGCCAATTCAGGAACACCATGAAATCCGGCAGGATCGGATCGGCATAGACCCCGCGGGAGCCGATCTGCCGCATCAGGTACATGCCCATGGCATAGCCCCCGAGCGCGAAGAACGCGCCGTGCCCGAGCGAGAGGATGCCGCAATAGCCCCAGATGAGATCGATCGCGAGCGCCAGCAGCGCGTAACAGAAATATTTGCCGAACAGCGACACCAGATAGGTCGGCACGTACCAGGCCGAGAGCGGCGACATGGCCAGGTTGAGGACCGGAACCACGATGGCGATCGCCGCGAGCAGCCCCAGGAACGGGATCGACACGCGATCGAGCGCGCGGATGAGCGGCGAGCCTGTCATGCTTCGACCGCCCGGCCGCGCAGCGCGAACAGCCCGCGCGGACGCTTCTGGATGAACAGGATGATCAGCACCAGGATCAGGATCTTGGCGAGCACCGCGCCCGCATAGGGTTCGAGGAATTTGTTGGCGATGCCGAGCGAAAACGCCCCGACCAGCGTCCCCCACAGGTTCCCCACCCCGCCGAACACCACGACCATGAAGGAATCGATGATGTAGCCCTGGCCGAGATTGGGGCTGACGTTGTCGATCTGGGAGAGCGCGACGCCGGCAATGCCGGCGATGCCGGAGCCGAGCCCGAAGGTCAGCGCATCGATCCGGCTGGTGCGAATCCCCATCGCGGCCGCCATTGCCCGGTTCTGGGTGACCGCCCGCATTTCGAGCCCCAGCCTGGTGAAACGCAACAACCCGAGCAGCGCCACGAACACCACCTGCGCGAAGCAGATGATCCACAGCCGGTTGTACGTCACGGTGATATGGCCGACTTCGAAGGCTCCGCTCATCCACGACGGAGCGCCGACCTCGCGATTGGTGGGCCCGAACGTGGTCCGCACCGCCTGCTGCAGGATCAGCGAGAGCCCCCAGGTGGCAAGCAGGGTTTCGAGCGGACGGCCATAGAGGAACCGGATGATCGTGCGCTCGATCAGGATGCCGATCGTCCCGGTCACCAGGAACGCCAGTGGCAGCGCGATCGCCAGCGAATAGCCGAACAGCGCCGGATCGTTGCTGCGGATCAGCTCCTGCACCGCGAAGGTCGTGTAGGCGCCGAGCATGACCATCTCGCCGTGCGCCATGTTGATGACGCCCATGACCCCGAACGTGATGGCGAGCCCGATCGCGGCGAGCAGCAGCACCGAGCCGAGCGAGAGCCCATACCAGGCGTTCTGCGCCGCCTCCCACAGCACGAGCCCATTCTGGATCGCCGCCACCGCGTCCCTGGCGGCACGCGTGACCGCCGGGCTCGCGGCGGCCGGCAAGGCGGAGAGCAAGGCCACCGCGTCCTGATCGGCGCGGGCACGGATGACCGCGACCGCCTCGATCTGGTCCGCCTGCTTGGCTGCGCTCATGTTGAGGATGACGGCGGCACGCGCTTCCGTGAGCGCCCGCTTGACGCCGGCATCGGTTTCCTTGGCGAGCGCGGCGTCGAGCGCAGGCAGCGCCGCCGCGTCGCGGGACCGAAACACGGCCTGTGCCGCCTCGAAGCGCTTCGCCGGGTCCGGCGCCAGCAAGGTCAGCGACCCGAGCGACGCCTCGATCGCGCGCCGCAGCCGGTTGTTGATCCGGACCAGCTTCAGGTCGGAAATAGTTTCGCCCGCGGCCGCTTCCCCCGTCGCGGCGTCGAGCAGGGTTCCGGATTCGGTCTTGACGTAAACCTTCTTGGTTCCGGCATTGAAGAACAGCCGGGCATCCTGGAGCGCTCCGATCACGATCGCGGCGCGCGGATTGCCGCTCGCGGCTATGGCCTCGATCGCCTTTTCGGTGTCGCTGTAAGAATCGCCGGCAAAGCCGGCCAGCGCGTCATCGAAGCTTTCCGCCCGGGCGCCCGCCCCCGCGCCCGCGGCGACGAGCACGCCGAGGGCGGTGACGAGCGCGATCGCGCGTTCGCGAAGGACATGCATCTTTCTCGCATTCCCGGCATCGAGGAGATCGGGAGGCGGCTCCCGCCGCCTCCCATCATGTCACGACTCGCCCTCGATGTCAGACCCCGCCGCCGCATTTCTTGGTGACGGTATTGTAATTGCCGCACTTGAGGGTCTTCCAGTCGCCGATGAGGTCCTTGGAGCCCTCGAGATATTTCGACCAGGCGTCGCCCGGGACCAGGCCTTCGGTCTTCCAGACTACGTCGAACTGCCCATCCGCGCGCACCTCGCCGATGTAGACCGGCTTGGTGATGTGGTGGTTGGGCAGCATCTCGGAGGTGCCGCCGGTCAGGTTCGGCGCCTTGATGCCGACGATGGTGTCGATGACCTTGTCGGGATCCGTGCTGCCGGCCTTCTTCACCGCCTCGACCCACATGGCGAAGCCGATCACGTGGGCTTCCATCGGGTCGTTGGTCACGCGCTTCGGGTTCTTGGTGAAGGCGTGCCATTTGTCGATGAACTCCTTGTTCACCGGCGTGTCGATCGACTCGAAATAGTTCCAGGCGGCGAGATGCCCGAGCAGCGGCTTGGTGTCGATGCCCGCCAGTTCCTCCTCGCCGACCGAGAACGCCACCACCGGGATGTCGGTCGCCTTGACGCCCTGGTTGCCGAGCTCCTTGTAGAACGGCACGTTGGCGTCGCCGTTGATGGTCGACACCACCGCGGTCTTCTTGCCCGCCGAGCCGAATTTCTTGACGTCGGCGACGATGGTCTGCCAGTCGGAATGCCCGAACGGCGTATAGTTGATCATGATGTCGTCGGGCTTGACGCCTTTCTGCTTGAGATAGGCCTCGAGGATCTTGTTGGTGGTGCGCGGATAGACGTAGTCGGTGCCGGCCAGCACCCAGCGCTGCACCTTCTCTTCCTTCATCAGGTAGTCGACGGCCGGGATCGCCTGCTGATTGGGCGCGGCGCCGGTATAGAACACGTTGCGCTCGCTCTCCTCGCCCTCGTATTGCACCGGATAGAACAGCAGGCCGTTGAGCTCCTTGAACACGGGGAGCACCGACTTGCGCGACACCGAGGTCCAGCAGCCGAACACCGCGGCGACCTTGTCCTTGGTGATGAGCTCGCGCGCCTTCTCGGCGAACAGCGGCCAGTTGGAAGCGGGGTCGACCACCACGGCCTCGAGCTTCTTGCCCAGCAATCCGCCCTTCTTGTTCTGTTCGTCGATCAGCATCAGCATCACGTCCTTCAGCGTGGTTTCGCTGATGGCCATGGTGCCGGATAACGAGTGCAGAATGCCGACCTTGATGGTGTCCTGCGCCTTGGCGGGAAGCGCCGCCAAAGCCATGGCGAGCCCGGCGGTGGCGGCAAGCCAACGGCGGGCGATCGGTCGCTGCGCGACCGCCTGGATCCGGTTGAGCATGAAAGAAATCCCTCGTTTTGACGCGTCTCTCGCGCGCACGACCGACCGCGGAGGTGCGCGCTCGCTTGAGGATGGCAAGGGATGTGCCAGCGTCGGGTCCGGCCGTAACGGCTTGAAGCGTCTGTCGGATTCGCCAGGCGCCCGACGGCCTGCATATTTATCGGGCACGCTCGATTGCTCAATTTTTAGGCTTGCGCGCGGGCTTTGGGCAGCACGCAGGATCGCGCCGGCGAGCGATTTTGCCGGCAGGCCCAAACCGGCGCCCTGCGGAAGCGTTACCGGGCAGTGAGATACCTTTCCGACCACGTTCGCTCCCAGGCGGAAGAATGCTATCGCTTGGCCAAAGAGGCCCGCGACAGATGGATCGCCAAGTTGCTGGAGAATCTCGGTCACCAGTTGCATGAGCGGGCGGACCAGCTTGAAAGCAGGGACGACCGCGCGCAAAACTAGGGGCTGGAGAGGATTCCGGCTTGGCAGACGGTCCGCCCGACGATCCGCCGTCGATGAGCGCGCAACACCAGCTCGCGTCGATACGGCGTGAACGGGACAAGCTGGCCAAGCAGATTCAGGACAGCAAAGAGACCATCGCGAAATCCCAGGCGCTGATCGAGCGGCTCGACGCCCTGTTGGCGACGCTCGCCTCGAAGCAATAGGCCGCCTGAGCCGGGGCCTCGTCCGCATGAACGACGAGAATTTTGCAGCCGCCGACCGAGCCGCCGTAGAGCGCGGTTCGGCGCTTTCGGTGCTGCTGGCGTTCCTGAAGCTCGGGCTCATGAGCTTCGGCGGTCCGGTCGCGCATCTCGGCTATTTCCGCGACGAGTTCGTTGCCCGCCGCAAATGGCTCGACGAGGCGACCTATGTCGATCTCGTCGCGCTCTGCCAATTCCTGCCGGGCCCGGCGAGCAGCCAGGTCGGCATTTCGATCGGCATGCTGCGCGCCGGGCTCAAGGGCGCGCTCGCCGCCTGGGTCGGCTTCACCATGCCGTCGGCGCTGGCGATGATCGCGTTTGCGTACGGCGTTGCGAGCTGGGCGGATGCCGGCCGCGGCGCGTGGCTGCACGGGCTCAAAATCGTGGCGGTCGCCGTCGTCGCCCAGGCGGTCTGGAACATGGCGCGCACGCTTGCGCCGGATCGCGAGCGCGCCACCCTCGCGGCCGGCGCCGCGGTGCTGATGCTGGCGCTGCCCTCGACCATGGGCCAGATCGCCGTGATCGCGCTCGGCGGAATGGTCGGCTGGCTGCTGCTGCCGGTCGAGACGCGCGAGGATCGCGCGCCGCTGATCGTGCCGCTCAGCCGGGGCGTCGCGATCGGCGCGCTGGCGTTGTTCGCGGTCCTCCTCGTCGGCTTGCCGCTCGTTGCCGGCGCGACCGCAAGCCATTGGATCAAGCTGATCGACAGCTTCTATCGCTCCGGATCGCTGGTGTTCGGCGGCGGCCACGTCGTGCTCCCGCTGCTGCAGCAGCAGGTGGTGCCGCCGGGCTGGGTCGACAACGACACGTTTCTGGCCGGCTACGGCGCGGCCCAAGCGGTGCCGGGCCCGCTGTTCACGTTCGCGGCCTATCTCGGCGCGGTCATGCGGCCGCCGCCGAACGGATTCGCGGGCGGGATGCTTTGTCTCCTCGCGATCTATCTCCCCTCGTTCCTGCTGCTGGTCGGCACGCTGCCGTTCTGGAACGAGCTGCGCCGGCGCGCCGCCGTCCAGGCGGCGCTCACCGGGATCAACGCCGCGGTGGTCGGTCTGCTGCTCGCCGCGCTCTACACGCCGGTATGGACCAGCGCGATCCAAAAACCCGCGGATTTCGCCATCGGGCTTGCCGCGTTCCTGTTGCTCGCGTTCTGGAAGGTGCCGCCGTGGCTCGTCGTGATCCTCGGCGCGGCGACCGCGCAGCTGCTCGCGGTGTGGCTGTGAGGGTGTGGGGACGTTCCCCGGACGCGGCGCAATGCGTAGCGTTGCGCCGCAGATCCGGGGTCCAGCAAATCCAACAAGATGGGTCCCGGGTCTGCAGCGCACCGCTTCGCGCTGCGGTGCGCCCGGGACACGAGCCGGAGTACCTACGCCTGCGAGATGAATTTCTTGTTGGTGTACGCCTCGAGGCCCTCGATGCCGCCCTCGTGGCCGTAGCCGCTGTCCTTCACGCCGCCGAACGGCGTTTCCGGGGTCGAGATCGCCATGCTGTTCACCCCGACCATGCCCGATTGCAGCGCGTCGCCGATCGCGGTCGCGGTCTGAGTCGAGCTGGTGAACGCGTAGGCCGCGAGCCCATAGGGCAAACGATTGGCTCGCTCGACGACTTCCTCGAAGCTCTTGAACGGCACGATCGGCGCGATCGGTCCGAACGGCTCGAGCGTCATCAGCTTGGCGTCGTCGCCGATGTCGGTCACCACGGTGGGCTCGAAGAAGAAGCCCTGGTTGCTGTGCCGCTTGCCCCCGGTGACGACCTTCGCGCCGTGCGCGCGCGCGTCCGCGACGAGATTCTCCATGGCGTCGAGCCGGCGCGGATTGGCGAGCGGCCCCATCTTGGTGTCCGGCTCGAGGCCGTCGCCGAGCTTGATCGCCTTGGCGTTCTCGGCGAACCGCGCCAGGAAGCGGCTGTAGACCGCCTCCTGCACGAAGAACCGCGTCGGCGAGATGCAGACCTGGCCGGCGTTGCGGAATTTTCCTGCCGCCGCGACGTCCGCGGTCTTCTCCGGATCGACGTCGCCGAACACCACGACCGGCGAATGTCCGCCGAGCTCCATGGTCGCCCGCTTCATGCCGTCGGCGGCGAGCTTGGCGAGATGCTTGCCGACCGGCACCGAGCCGGTGAAGGAGATTTTTCGCACTGCGTCCTTGCGCAGCAGATGCTCGGAGACTTGCGCCGGAACCCCGAACACCAGGTTGAGCACGCCCGGCGGAACGCCGGCATCGATGAAGCAGCGCACCAGCTCCACGGCGCTGCCGGGCGTCTCTTCCGAGGCCTTGATGATCAGCGAGCATCCGGCCGCGAGCGCCCCGCCGATCTTGCGGGCGGGCGTGAGTGTCGGAAAATTCCACGGCGTGAACGCGGTGACGACCCCGACCGGCTCCTGGATGACGAGCTGCCGGGTTCCCTTGACCCGGCCCGGCACGACGCGGCCGTACGCTCGCTTCCCCTCCTCCGCGTACCATTCGATGATGTCGGCCGTGGTCAGCACTTCCATGCGCGCTTCGCCGAGAATTTTCCCCTGCTCCTGGGTCAGCACGCGCGCGACGTGCTCGGCGCGCTCGCGCAGGAGGTCCGCCGCTTTCTTCATGATGCGGCCGCGCTCGTGGGCCGATTTGTCCCGCCACAGCGCAAAGCCCTTCACGGCGGCGGCGAGCGCGCGGTCGAGGTCGGCCGGGCTCGCATGCGGCAGGCGCGCCAGCACCTTCTCGTTCGCCGGATTGATCACGTCCTCGCCGGCGCGGTTGTCACCGTTGAGCCACTCGCCGTCGATATAGAGTCCGAGTTGGGTATACATGTCGACCTCTTGGCAGGGCGTCCGCGGAGCGCGGCTCTCCCACAGATAGGCGAGATCGGCACCGGACGAAAGAGAGGGCTCCGCCATATGCTTGGCGGCCGGCTCCGAACACCTCTCCCCGCTTGCGGGGAGAGGTCGGCGCCGAAGGCGCCGGGTGAGGGGCATCTCGAGATCGGCGCGAGCCCCTCACCCGGCTCAGACCTTCGGTCTTCGCCACCCTCTCCCCGCTTGCGGGGAGAGGGAAAGAGCGTTGCCGGCATAGCTGAAGCCTCCGCGTTGACAGCCCATTTGGGCTGCCCTTAGCTAGCGCATCGGCGGGCCATTTGCATTCTCCGCTGAAAACCAAGGCAAGCGCCGATTTTCCAAAAGCATCGGGAGGATCGTTCATGGACGAGAAACCCGTCCTCGTCGATCTGCGCGAGGGCTATCGGGTCGTCACCCTCAACCGTCCGCAGCGGCTCAACGCATTCAACGAAGCCATGCACGTGGCGCTTGCGGCCGCGCTCGAGGAAGCGGAAGCCGATGGCTCCTGCCGGGCAGTCCTGCTCACCGGCGCCGGCCGCGGTTTTTGCGCCGGGCAGGACCTCACCGATCGGCTCGCCGCCGGCGAGACGCCGGCGCTGGGCGGGGCGCTGGAGCAGTTCTACAATCCGCTGGTGCGCAAATTGCGCGCGCTGCCCTTCCCGGTCGTTGCCGCCGTGAACGGGGTCGCGGCCGGCGCCGGCGCCAACGTGGCGCTGGCCTGCGACATCGTGCTGGCGGCGCGCTCGGCGAGCTTCGTGCAGGCGTTCGCGCGCATCGGCCTGGTGCCGGATTCCGGCGGCACCTGGTTCCTGCCGCGACTCGTCGGCGCCGCGCGGGCGCGGGCGCTGGCGTTGCTCGCGGAGCCCGTTGTGGCCGAGCAGGCGGAGCGATGGGGCCTGATCTGGAAGGTGTTCGACGACGCGGCGCTGATGGGCGAAGCCGAACTTCTGTGCGAAAACTTCGCCCGCGGCCCGACCGTCGGACTGGCGCTGACCAAGCGCGCGCTCGACGCGGCGGAGACCAACGACCTCGCCGCGCAGCTCGACCTCGAGCGCGACCTGCAGCGCGAAGCGGGACAAACGCCGGACTTCGCCGAAGGCGTGCGCGCGTTCCTGGAAAAGCGCGCCCCGGCGTTCACCGGCAAAAGGAGCACATGATGGACGCGCTCACGATCGCGCGCGCCTGCGCCGATGCCATGTGGGCGGACGACGTCGCCAGCCGCGCCTTGGGCATGGAGCTCATCGCGGTCGAGCCGGGCCACGCCGTGCTGGCGATGTCCGTGACCGAAGCCATGGTCAACGGCCACGATCTCTGCCACGGCGGTTACATCTTCATGCTGGCGGATTCCGCCTTCGCGTTCGCCTGCAACACCTACAATCAGCGCACGGTCGCCCAGCATTGCGCGATCACGTTCGTCGCCGCGGCGCGGCGCGGCGACCGGCTCGTGGCGCAGGCGACGGAGCGCATGCGGGCGGGCCGCTCCGGCATCTATGACGTGACGGTGACCCGCGAAGAGGGTTTCGTCATCGCCGAGTTCCGTGGAAACTCCCGCGCCATCGAGGGCGAGATCGTGCCGGGCCTGAACTCGCGCCGCCCCGCCCGCGCGAAACCTTGAGCTCGGAGCTCCGAATGATCGACGCGTCCTATGTCCCGTTCGGCCTCGAGCCGATCGAGCAGGCCTCGCGTGACGAGATCGCGGCGCTGCAGCTCGACCGCTTGCGATGGTCGCTGCGCCATGCCTATGACAACGTCGCCGCGTACCGCCAGAAATTCGAGGCGGCGGGTGTCCGTCCCGACGATCTGCGCCAGCTCAGCGATCTTGCGCGCTTTCCGTTCACCACCAAGCAGGATCTGCGGGAACATTACCCGTTCGGCATGTTCGCGGTTCCGCACGAAAACATCGTTCGCATCCACGCCTCGTCCGGCACCACCGGCAAGCCCACCGTCGTCGGCTACACGCGCCGCGACATCGACACCTGGTCGGATCTCATGGCGCGCTCGATCCGCGCCTCGGGCGGAAAACCCGGCATGAAGGTGCACGTCGCCTACGGCTATGGTCTGTTCACCGGCGGGCTCGGCGCGCACTACGGCGCGGAGCGGCTCGGCTGCAGCGTGATCCCGGTCTCCGGCGGCATGACCGAGCGCCAGGTGCAGCTCATTCTCGACTTCGAGCCCGACATCATCATGGTGACGCCGTCCTACATGCTGGCGATCCTCGACGAGTTCCGTGCCAAGAAGCTCGACGCGCGAAAATCCTCGCTGAAGATCGGGATTTTCGGCGCCGAGCCGTGGACCAATTCCATGCGCTCGGAGATCGAGGATTCTTTTGCCATGGACGCGGTGGATATCTATGGGCTCTCCGAAGTCATGGGGCCGGGGGTCGCCAACGAATGCGTCGAGACCAAGGACGGCCTGCACGTGTGGGAGGATCATTTCTTCCCGGAGATCATCGATCCTCGGAGCGGCAAAGTACTGGCGGACGGCGAACGCGGCGAACTGGTGTTCACCTCGCTCACCAAGGAGGGCATGCCGGTCGTCCGCTATCGCACCCGCGATCTCACGCGGCTCCTGCCCGGCACGGCGCGCTCGATGCGGCGCATGGAAAAGGTGACGGGCCGCTCCGACGACATGATGATCGTGCGCGGCGTCAATGTGTTTCCCACGCAAATCGAGGAGCAATTGCTGCGCTGTACGGGCCTGGCGCCGCATTACCAGATCGAGCTTCGCCGCGAGCAGCGGCTCGACGTCGTGCGGCTTCTGGTCGAGGCGCGCCCCGGCCATGCCGACGAAGCCTCGCGCGCGGCGCAGGCCGCGGCGCTCGCCGCGCACATCCGCAACAACATCGGGGTCGGGGTGGAGATCGTGGTCGGCGATCCGGGCAACATCGAGCGCTCGGCCGGCAAGGCCCGCCGCGTCGTCGATCTGCGGCCGAAGGGGTAGTGCAACCGCGGCGTCGGCGGGCGGGCGCTAGTGGGCGGGCGTCAGATTGATGATATGTCCATCCGCCGCCGGTGAATTCTCCGGCGACGCGGCAGACCCGCGCCGCGCCGGCTCCTGGATCGAACCTCGGATCGGACCAAGCAGGTTGTGCTGAACCATCGCCTGTTCGATCCGATCGATCCGCGCGCCGATCGCGACCGTCTCCGGCCGACGCGCTCGGCTCAACTCGTCGAGCGACGCGCGCAGGCGGACAATTTCGCCGCGCTCTCTCGTGGCGGCCGCCTTGAGCTCCGCCACCGGTTCGCGCCAGGATTCCTCTGCCGCATTCTGCGCTGCGCGAATTTCATGG
>WNFD01008451.1_pt1 | contig 16649 bp, 20 predicted proteins | sample 5400491 | NCBI WGS metagenome assembly WNFD01 (sample SAMN13153343, study PRJNA577476) | soil metagenome | isolation source: 120 cm saprolite under Douglas fir tree site 2 hole 2 replicate 2 | place: USA:California | collected 2015-04-18 | reverse complement strand
CGGCGTGGTCGGCGAGCTGGTCGCCGAGCGCCAGGAGCGCATATCCGATGGCCTGCGCGGCGGCGAGCTGCCGCACGGCCAGGTCACCAGCGCCGGTGTCCTCGGCGGACACGTCGAGGAACTCCGCCGCAGTGGCCGCGTACCCGCACGGCTGGCCGGTCATCGGACAGCTCGCAGGTGGACGGGCTGAGGCGCGTTCTGCCCGGTGAGCAGGTAACGCGCCTCGGCCAGGCTCACACCGCGGTCGGTGAAGTATTTGACAGCGGCGGCGAACTCTGCCGATGACGGCTGGTGGTCGCTGTGGACCAGGGTCAGGCGGGGTACCTGGCTGGTGTTCTTTGTGGCTGTCACCTTCGCGCGCCTCCCTCGCCGTATATGCGGGACCGGAGCGTGAGGACGTCGGCCTGGCGGAACCGGCGGTGCCCGCCAGGGGTGCGGTGGCATGGCAGCGTGCCGTCGTCGGCCCACCGGGCGATGGTCTGCGGCACCACCTGAAGCACCGTCGCGACCTCGCCAGAGGTCAGCAAGGGCTCAGCCTCGCCGTCCGGCATGCGAAGCTCGCCGCCGGGAGCCTGATCTGGGATGATTGCGGTCACTGGGTCGCGTCTCCTCTCACTAGGCGGTCTCGACCCGCGCGGCCCTGGCGCTAGACCCGCCGGGGCCGCTTACGTTCTGGGGAGCTAAAAACTCCACAAACTCAACATTCTCAATGTAGCTGAACGCTGCAAACGCTGCAATCCCCCCGGGGCTTTGGTTGGGCGTTTGCAGCGTTTGCACAGGATGCTGCATTCTTGGAGGATGACCGAGTCGTATGTGACGACCGGGACCGCAGCCCGGGCGGTCGGCGTCTCGCTGACGACATTGCAGCGATGGGCGCATGCCGGGCTTGTCCAGCCCGCGCTCAGGACCGCTGGCGGTCACTTCCGGTGGGATCTCAACAGCCTCCGCGCTCAGCTCCGCGCACTTGATATGGGAGAGGGGCCAGTGACAGAGGCAGCCGCCCAGCCGGACCCTCAGCGTGAGTGATCCTTCAGCCGTCAGGCGCGGGGGGGCGCTGAGGAGAGGAATGTGCGCCATGTGTGAATCGAAACCGCGCAGTGCCTGTTAAGTCACCGTGTGCCGCGTGCGGGCATCGGGGCTGCGGCGCGACTGGGTGTCTTGCGCCGACGCAAGACACCTGGGCCGGCGCCAGTAAGGCCACCTAGGCTGTGGCCACCCCCGAGGCTGTTACAGGAGGAGTGATGAGGCGGCCAGATGAGCCGGCGGCACTGTCGGAAATCGCCGCAGACGCTGGCCTGGGCCTGTCCGACGTGGCGTTTATCGCCGAGCTGGACGAGAGCACGGTCTCCCGGCTATGGACTGATCCCGGATGGCTCGACCGGGTAACCGGCGCCTCATTGCAACGGATGATCGCCTCAGTGCCGGGTGTCGCGGAGTACGTGACGGCATACTCACTGGCCTCCCGCCTCGCACGGCTGATTGCCGGCCTGGCAGACGAAGGCCTCGACGTGGATCAGTCGGCCCTGGAGACCTGCCAGGCCGAGGGCGTGCCTGCGCCCTACATCGCCAACGCTTTGCAGGCCGCGCTGCACACCGTTCGCGGCGACGACGCCAAGGTGGTGTCCTACATGGCGAGGTTCTGGGGGCGCGACCAGGACCGTGCACTAGAGCGGTTGTTTTCCTCCAGGGAAGGCCGCTTGCTGGCCGATCCTGAGAGGCTGCTCAATGCCTCGGCCGAGATGGCGCCCCGGCTGCGCCGCCCGGCGTACTCGTTCCACTCGATCCTGGCCGAAGCGGCTCTTGTCCACCACGCCGGCCGGGCCGACCCTGCCGTCTTGGACCTGGCACCAGTCCGCGACCGGCAGGAAGCCATGAGCCTCCGTAGCAGCGTCATGGGTATTCTCATCGGCCACAATGACCTGGACCTAGCCCTGCGTTACGAGCGGACGGTCGCCAGATCGCCCGTGCTCACCGTGGTCGAGGAATGGTCGTTTCCCACCTACACCCGGGACGCCCGCCCGGATCCCGCGTTCACGCTGCCCCGCTCCCTATTGCTGCGGAACACCGCGGCCGAGGTAATCCGCGAGCTCGGCTGCTACGGCGCCGCGTATGTGCACTACCTGCTATCCGTCTACCTGCCCCTTGCGCTGGCCCGCGATCCAACGTTCGGCCTGGCGCTCGACGACCTGGCGACAGCTATCCGCCAGCGCCTCGACCATGATGGAGATCCGGCACTGCGCGGCGTGTGCGAGCACACGCTCCGCGATCTAGGGAGGTACGAATGACTGAGGCCCCGGCCATTCCCGCGCCCGCTGAGTCCTCGCACTGGGAGGGCAACGCAGAGTTCTGGGTTCGCATCATCCGCGAGCGCCGCGATCGGTACCGGACCGATCTAACCGACCAGGCCGTTCTAGCCGCGATCGGCCCCTGTCACGGCCTCGACGTGCTCGACGCAGGATGCGGCGAAGGCTACCTAACCCGGGAGATCGCCGACCGCGGGGCGCGCCAAGTGACGGGGGTCGATAAGTCCCCCGCGCTCGTCGCCGCGGCCCGGGCGGCGTCGGCCGGTCAGCCTGCCGCGTGTTTCCGCGAGGCCGACTTGGCGGCGTTGCCGTTCGGCGACGATTCCTTTGACTTGGCCGTCGTCAATCACGTGCTTAACGATCTGCCTGACATCGTCGGCCCGGTCGGCGAGCTGGCCCGTGTCCTGCGACCAGGAGGCCGCCTGGTCGTCCTGATGCTGCATCCCTGTTTCTACGGCCACCGCGCCGAGCGGCAGGAGATTCGCCGGACGCTGCCGGTTGCCGACTACTTCGCCCCGCGGGTCATCGAGCAACGTTTCGAGGTAGACGGCATCGTCTCGCCAGATCCCACCGTCACCTGGGTTCGCCCTCTTGAGGCCTACGCTGAGGCGATCACCGGCGCTGGCTTGTGCCTTACGGGCCTGACCGAACCGCACCCTTCCGACGCCCAGCTCGCCGCGAGCCAATGGTGGCGTGAGAACTTCCCGCGGCCGCTATTCCTGCTCATCTCCGCCCGCAAGGACGCCAGATGATCGTGACCGAGGTCCGCGACGGCGAGCTGCTGGCTGACGCCTGAATATGGCGCGCGAGGAACCGCCGAAGTACCGGCGGATGGCGGATGACCTGCGCGCCAGGATCAAGAGCGGTGAGTATCCGGCCGACTCCAGGCTGCCGACAAAAGCCGAGCTGATGGCGCACTACAACGTAGCCCTGAGCACGGTTGACCACGCGATCGAGGAACTGCGGAAGCAGGGGTACGCCGAGACGGTGCAGGGCGTCGGCACGTTTGTCCGCCAGCCGCCGGCCGAGGGCGAGCACTCCGATGAATACATCGCGGTAATGCAGCGGGTCGCCGAGATCAGCCAGGAAGTCAAGCAGTTGCGGGAAGAAGTCAGGCAGCTGCGGGAAAAGGTCCTCGATCACGACGTGATGCTCAGAGACCTGCACTCGCGCGTCCCGGGCCCCCGGTGGCGAACGTGAGGGCGTGGCTGGTGCGCGGGGCGGTGGCGCTCACCGCCGCCGGGATCGCGAGCGCGGTCTACCAGGCGATCTCTGAGGCCCGTGACCGCCGCCGGTACCTGCCGCCAGGGCGGCTGACTGACATCGGCGGGCGTGCCCTGCACCTGACGGACGCAGGCACCGGCTCCCCGGCAGTGGTCGTCGTGCCAGCGGTCGGGGGGAACGTGCTGGAATGGCTGGCTTTCCAGCACGAGCTAGCCAGGGACATGCGGGTATGCGTATACGACCGGGCGGGTTTCGGGTGGAGCGACCCGCCGCCGCGCGGGCGACGGACCTTCGACGACATGGCAAGCGAACTGAGGCTAGGCCTGAGCAGCGCCGGAATCGACCCGCCGTACCTGCTGGCTGCTCACTCGATCGGCGGGATCATCGCGCGCCGGTTCGCAGAGCGGTACCCCGGCGACGTGGCCGGGATGGTCCTGATCGACTCCAGCCATGAGGATCAGGCGCGGCGATGGCGGGCGGGGCGATTCAGGCGCCCCTGGTTCATACTCAGGCGCCGCGCCCGCCTTCTCGGGCTTCGCCGACTGGCGGTCGTGGCCGGATTCAGCCAGCTCAATGCCGAAATCGCCCGCGATGTCCCGCCGGAGTTCGCCGCCGCCGCCCGCGCGGTCAACCTGACGGCGCGGCACCGGCGGGCTGTGGTCCGTGAATTGATGCTCATCACCAGATCCCGCGGCCGCCCCCAGGAGCTCGGCGCCCTGCCGTTGACGGTCCTGACGGCCGCCGGCCGGGAGGCCGCCTGGATGGAGCTACAGGCCGAGCTAGCCGGCCTCTCCACTGCCAGCAAGCACGTCGTTGCCACTCAGGGCGGCCATTATCTCCAGCGTGATGAGCCGGACCTGGTCATGTCAGCTATCCGCGATCTCGCCGCGCGCATAGACCGATGATCGAGGTCCGCGACGGGCGAGCTGACGCCTGATCGGGGTCGGCGTCCGGCCGGTGCCATTTACCTGGCGCTTTTATCTCAGCTTTCGTGTGGTGAAGCCTCATGGACTCCGGGCCGGTGCGTCCATCCCCGGGGACGGTCGCGTACGTTCTTAAGTTCGTACGTACGTACGTAGGTACTCACTCACGTACTAAGGTACTCACGGAATCACGTGCGTACCTGATCACGTGGTTCCGTACGCAGGTACTAGCGGAAGGGTGTGCGTACTTCAGTAGCCCTGGCTGGTCAGCCATTCGTCGACGGCTATCGCGACCTGGTCGCGGATGTCGGTCCCGGTGTCGAGCCGGTAGCGGCGGAGCCGGTGCAGCAGGGCGAGGTCTGCGGGTACGTCGGCCTTGAGCGCCTCCCGGGCGATGCTCGGACGGGCCGGGGCGGCAAGGTCGCGGGCGGTCGGCCTGGCCGGGGTCTCTGGCTGGCTGCGCGGAGCGCGCCTCTGCGCTTTAGGCGCGGCCCGCTCCGGCGGTGACGGCCTGGCCCTCATCGCGGGCTCCGGGGCCGCCCTCTCGGCCGCGGGGGCGGGGGAATCCGGGGCGGCATCCGCGCTTTCCGCGCCGGTCCTGATCGGCTCGGGCTTGCGGACGAGGTGGGATTCGGGCTCAGGGCGTTGCCGCTGTAGTTTCGGGCTCATGCCGGGACGCCTACGGCTGCGAGGTACCGGAGGGCGATCGCGTCGTACAGGGCGGCCACCTCGCGGCCGACCGGCCCGGCGTACTCGACGGGGGCGGCGGACTCGTTTGCGTCCTTGATGGCGGCGCGCTCCGGGATGCCCGGTTCCCAGACCATGCCGTCGCCGAACATGGCTGGCAGGCCGGCGAGCTGGAACTTGTGGGCGCCGAGGGTGTCCCGCACACGGGATAGCAGGTAGCCGAGCACGTGAAGGTCCGGGTTGCCGAGGTCCTCGCGGGCGGCCTCGATGAAGTCCCTGAGCCGGATCGCGGACTCGACGGCGTCGTATTCGGGCTCGACGACGGTCAGCACGTCGTCGGCGGCCGCCATCACGAGCTGGGTGAGGTGGCCGAGGCTGGGCTCGCAGTCGAACAAGGTGGCGTCGTAGTCGTCATCGACGCCGGTCAGCGCCTTGGCAAGCCGCCGGACGGCACCGAGCAGGTGCAGTTCGCCGCCGCGGTTCGCGAGATCCGGGGCGGACGGGATGATGCTGATCCGGTCGGCATATGCGACATCCCAGCCGCAAGGCACGATCGCGTCGGCCGCGCACCCCTTAGCCGCGCTGGCGATGACCTCGGAGACGGTGGGGGAGTCCTCGCCGAGCCGGGCCGCCAGGCGGCGCGTGGTGTTCGCCTGCGGGTCCATATCGACGACCAGGACCCGGCGGTCCTGGCGGGCCAGGGCCGCCGCGAGGTTGACGGTGCTCGCGGTCTTGCCTACCCCGCCCTTGTTGTTCGCGAGCGCGGTCCGGTGGCTCATGCGGCACCAGCCTGCGCTAGCCGCGCCTCGATCTCAGCGCGGTGACCGACAGCGACCTCGATCACGGCGGCGAGGACCTCGTGCCGCGGCCGCCTGGTGGTGAAATGCAGATCGGTCACCACGTCGGCCAGGCTGTCGGCGACGTCGGCGCGCAGATACCAGGACCGATGAGCCATCGGCGGCCGTTCGGAGGTGTCGGTTTCCATGGCCGCCACGGTACGCCCGTTGCTCGCGCACTTGTCGCACATTGGTGCGTGACGCGCGTAGGTCTCTCGCGAAATCCGCAACCCTGGCGCGCCGCCCGGGCCGCGAGGGGCCGCGCCGGATCAGACCGTTCTGTTGCCGCGCTCCGCTGAGGGCTCGCTTGTAGCGGCCCGGTAGCGGGCCTTGTGATCATCCAGGCCCTTAGCCATCGGGCCGGCGCTGCCGGTGGTCCGGCAGACGTCGCCGGGCGCCGCGCCGCAGTGGGGGCATGTCAGCTGCAGCGCCAGCTCGTGGCGCCGGGTCCTCTCGGCGTGCTCGTCCTCCCAGCGGCGCAGCTGGGATTCCTGTGCCTCCTCCGACTGGGCAACCCAGTAATCGAACTCGTCGAGGGCCACCTGCAGCGCCCCGGCGTTCCCGGCCTCGTGCTCTGCTTCGCTGGCGATCACCTCGGCCCGCGCCGACACGCGGACGGCCGCCGCCACATCCAGGTCACTCACGGGCCTGATCATGCCAGGAGGCCCGGGATGTCTTCTGGCCGGCGCGCCGCAGGCGTCTGGATCGGGGGCCCGACATGGGACGGTATACGCAGCCAGACTCCCCGACGGCCTAGACCTGATGGCACGCTGGGCACCGATCGCCTAGGCCGCGCTCACGGCCATCGCCAAAGCCCCCCCGTCCAGCCCCGATCACGCTGACGTGAGCGGTTTCGGCACAGGTAGCAGGCCTCGGGATTCCAGTTCTTCCTGGACCACGAGGATGTTCATGTGACACGCGGCCAGCCAGGCGAAGGTGACCATTATCGCTCCCTCGTGCATTTCGGCCGACTTATCTGCGTTTTCCGCTGCCTGGCGACGCAGATTGTCGATGGTTTCCTGGATGATTTCTGCCGCTTCCGGTGCATCGGCCCGGCAGGCATCCCAGGCCATCGCCGCGTCGTTGAGCGCCTCGTACACCGCCGCGTCGTCCTCCGGGCGTCGCTCGGCCGAGCGGCGCATGTGCTCGAATTCTGTCCGGGCTTTGTCGACGCGGAATCGCAGTTCCGGTAGGAGTGCAAGCAATGTGCTGGCATCCAGCTTCCGGCAGAGCTGGCGGTAGGCGATCTGATCGGGACTCTCGACGGCCACCTGCCACACCCTACCTACCGCCAGTAGATCGCCGTGTGCACTGCGTGGGAGCGGCCTGCGCCTGGCTGACCATTTGTGGGAGTACTAGCGGTGCCGCGGCGCGACGTGGCAGCGTCTGCTGGCGACGTCCCCGATCACAGGCCCTTACACGAGGCGCTGCCACAGGGCGAACTCGGTACGCAGCGCCGCCTCGGCCTGGTGGACCGCCATCCCACCAGCCCTCCAGCTCACGGGTCACCTGCCACACCAGCCGCTACGGCCAGCTCACGCCCGTGAACTCACGGGCGAGTGGAGATGCGGGGGCATTGCGGCCGGGCATCAGTCGTTCATGGTCGTGCTCGACATGACCATCGTGAACATCGCGTCCTTCGCGAGCACCACCGGTGCCGATCACGCCGAGCACCACCGGACCGATCACACTCACTGTCGGCGCCATATCCATGCTGGTTCTTCCCCGGACCAGTTCACGACCTAGGCGCGGGCCCTGGCGGCTCAGGCCGATTCCCGATCCAGCGCAGAAGGCGGAAGGCGCGCTCGCTCAGGGCCAGGCTCCCGAACAGAATCGTGCCGATGATGGCCAGGACCACCACCACCTCGACAATGGCGATGACCTCACCGACCACGGGGTGGAGCACCCCGATGCCGGCAGGGGTTCCGAGTGTGGTGATCCCGGCACCTACTGAGCGCCAGGGCACGCGTTCTCGCCTGGTCGGCGGCGTGGAGCTTGCTTGCCCGCCGTCGTGATCGGGGGAGGGAGCTGGACTCTGGGGTGAACATACGGTCACGGCTGGCCGGTCGTTGGGGGAGCGGCTGAAGAGCGGGATGTGATGCACGGCGCGTCACGGCCGGGAAGAGAGGGTCAGCCGCCGCTTGTCTTCTGCCCCGAGCCGCTTGAGCTTGCGCCGGACACGCTCGCCGGCGGCTGCCGGATCTGCCGCGCCCGCGATGCGGGCTGCTTCGGCCCAGGTTAGTTCGCTGCGCTGGGCATAAACGTTCGTGACCTGCAGCTCGTCGGGCTTCAACCGGTCCAGGGCGCGGCGGAGGCGTTGCTCATCCCATTCGCCAGCTAGTACCAGGTCTTCGGTGGCCTGCCCGCCGGGCACCAGATCGGCGACCGTCAAGAGCGTGCCGTTGCCGGTGATGACCCGCTGGTCAAGCATCCCGATGGCGCGGTGGTTGAGCTGGGTCTCCCAGATCGGCCTCAGGACACGGGCTTGCCGGGCGGTGCGCCTCCGCAAGTCAGTAAGCAGGTAAGCAGGGTCATCAGGGATGCTGGCGTCCCAGCCTTCCTCGAGGAGCGCGGCGCTGACCGCTTCGATCCGCTCGGAGGTGACGCGCAGGCCAAGCCAGGCCTCGATGAACCAGGCCACCGGCCCATCATCGCCATGCAGGACCGCAGCGCGAGCGCGCAGGGCTGCCCTGAAAGCCGCGCGGGCAAGGCCGCGCAGCACTCCCATACCGGATTCGGCGGCTTCGCGCCAGCGCAGGAACAGGTCGACCAGGCTCGCGATAGCGCTCATCCCGGTGACGTTCACCGGGCGGGCAAGGGCGGCGAGGCTGGTGGAAGCGAAGTTGCCAACGTTGCGGAGCAGGTCATGGTGCGGTGCAACCATTGCTGCTGCGCTCCTGGCAAGCTGCTGGTTCATCTTGAGGAGCCCGAGGTCCTGGGAAGCGATCATCTTCGAGATGGCCTGATGGAAGCCGAAGTCGACCCCGGCGGCAGGGAGAATGCGCTCGGCGATGCTGAGCTTGGGCACGCAGGCCGCCTGCGAAGCGGCCAGTGCTGCGGCCGCGATTTGCGGAAGGCCGGGCGCCCGAAGCGGATAGTCGTCAAGGCACTGCGCCAGGCGGTGGCTCTCCTCGGCCTGGAAGACGGCAGCGAGCTCGAACCTGGGAGCACTGGCCGCGAGCTTCGCCGCGGATTCGAGGAGAGGCGCGTCTTGGAGTACCGGAATCGGCTGCGCGGATGCGACAGCCTGATCGTGCGTGGGGTTCGTGGCGGCCTCTGGGTGCGAAACACCGGCTTGGCGCAGAAGGGCCGGCTCTATCACCACCTCCGGCTGCTGGTGGTCGTCGGCGGATGCACCCGGATGGGCCATCAATGGCTCCTTCAACGCTCGGCTTGACAGCGGTCTCACCTCCTAGCCGCCAGGATGGGTCCGACCGGCAATAATTTTTCCAGGCTTCTTGAATGCGGAGGGCCTCGCAGCCTGGATGACACGGGGGGTCCTCCGGTTCAGCTCCGCCCGCGGGCCCGTCAGGACCTCTCCGCGCAGGGCCGAGCACTTCCTCCCCCGCCAGGGCGCTATCAGAGATAATGCGCGGGAGTCAGGTCCCGTCACGGGTGTGAATGTCCGAACTCGCCTGCACGGGCGACCTGGGATCTCAGGCTCGTGTGCAGGCGGCTTTGGGATTCTGGCATGTCCCGGAGTCGCCTGCGCTACGGTCGCTTCCGTTCCGTACTCATATGCACCACGGCGGGGGGCTTCATGGCGGCCGATGACCTGGTGGTGGCGGAGCGCGGTGTCCTTACCGCGCCGACGGAGGCGTGGGACCTGGCTGCCCGCCGTGCCGGAGTGATCAAGGAGCTCGCTGGCCAGCGCGTAGTAGGCCTGGATGCTGCCGATGCTGCGGCGGCCGAGCTGGGTGTGTCCCGCCGACAGGTGTATGTGCTGGTCAGGCGCTGGAGGGCGGGTGAAGGCCTCGTGTCGGACCTGCTGCCTGGTACTTCCAGCGGCGGCCGCGGCGGCGGGCGGCTTCCCGACGAGGTGGAGGCCGTGGTCCGGGAGGTTCTGCGGACCCGGTACCTGACGCGGCAGCGGCGGCCGGTGGCCTCGGTCTGCCGGGAGATCACGCGGGAGTGCAAGGCCCGCGGCCTCCGGGTGCCGTCGCGGGGGACAGTGCTGCGCCGCATTGCCAGGCTCGACCCGGTGAGGACGACGTCGGCGAGAAAGGGCAGGGACGCGGCCAGGGCGCTGAAGCCGGCCGGCGGGGTTCCGCCGGAGATCACGGAGCTGCTGGAGCAGGTCCAGGCTGATCACACCCCGATTGACGCGATCGTGGTGGACGAGCGGCACCGGCTGCCGGTCGGGCGCCCGTACCTCACGGTCGCGATCGACGTGTGCTCCCGGTGCGTGCTGGGGATAGTCGGGGACGACCGAGATACGTGCGAAACCGGCCATGGGTTGATGTTGATGTGCCCAGCAGGGGCCTGACCTGCGGTTGGTTACCTCAGTGGTCGGTGGTGAGGTGGTTAAGCGCGTCAGCTTTGTCCTGTTCGGTGGGCAAGCTGTACTGGGGTGCCGGTAACAATCGAGCCGTGAGCACCGCTACGGCGTCCAGTTTCCTGAACGCGCCTGCCAGGATGGCCAGGTGACGATCAGCGAGCGGGTCGAGGCGGGGCCGGCGCGAGCGGCGAGTCCTGACCCGGGTTTCCCGGGCCGGGTGGCGGCTGGAGCAGGCCGAGCGGGAACGGGTGTGGGCGCTGGTCTCGGCGCGGGCCGAGGGGGTCTCGATTCGTAAGCTGGCCGCGGCGGCCGGGCTGTCACCCTCGCGGGGTGCACCAGCTCGTGGCCGATGCCGACCTGGCTGTGCTGGACGCAGCGCTGGGTGAGCTGCGGGCGGCGGGCTGGCCCGCCCCCGAAGATCCAGACTCCGGGGAGCACGCCGAACTCGACGGCCGCGACAGCATCGCCGACCGGCTATCCGATGAGGTGAGCTGGCCGCGGCAGTGCGCAGACTGGCTCGCGCACGTGGATGCTGATAGCTACCCGCCGGCGGTTAACCTGCGCCCGTCCGCCGACTGGCCGGACCGGGCCGTCGTCGCCGTCGACCTGGCGCGGGTGCGGGCGGTCATCGACCGCATCGCCGCCGACATCGACGAGCTGGCCCGGGCCCGACGGGTCGAGGACCTGGGCACCGCCGCGGTGCTGCCCGGCCGGCGCGCGGAACGCCGAGCCGGACCTGGAGTTCCGGGCCTTCTGCACCCGCAAGGGATTGCCCGCCTCATCAACCCTGCAACTGGAGCGGGCATGGGACGCATGGCAGGCCGAGCGATACTAGCGCGGCGAGACCGGCCAGCAGCCGGGCTACGCCGGCAACCCGTTCCGGCCACGCTGACCACCCACCCGTTGTGCCCGCGTTCAGGAAACTGGACGCCGTAGCGGTGCTCACGGCTCGATTGTTACCGGCACCCCGTTTCCGCGCATTGGGGGGGGGACCCGTCGGCGCGGTCCGGGCACCTGTCGGAGGTCAAAGCGGGTCTCGGCTCCTACCCGAACACGATCCGCCGTTGGCGACGAGCCTTGCGCCCGGGCTCGACTCGGGCAGCGCCTCACTCGAGGGACCCCGTTTGCGCGTCAGATCGGCGAGACCACGGCCGCGTCGCGGAGCGCCTGCGCGTCGTGGCTGGGGGGCGCGCCGAACATGCGCCGGTATTCGCGGCTGAACTGTGAGGGGCTGTCGTAGCCGACCGCGTATCCGACGCCTGTGATGTCGCCGGGCTGGGCGAGGAGGCGTGCTCTTGCCTCGTGGAGGCGGATCTGCTTCTGGTACTGGATCGGCGTCATCGAGGTCACTGCGCGGAAGTGGCGGTGGAACGAGGAGGCGCTCATCGTCGCGAGCGCGGCGAGCTCTTCGACTCGCAGCGTCTCGTCGTAGTGGACGCGGATCCAGCGGATCGCGCGGGCGACGTGCGCGAGCCCGCTGTCGGCCAGCCCGATCTGCCGCACGGTCGCTCCCTGGGGGCCGGTGAGGAGCCGCCATAGGATCTCGCGCTCGACGCCGGCCGCCAGCGCGGCCGCGTCGTCGGGCGCGTCGAGGAGCTCGAGCAGCCGGCCGGTTGCGTCGAGCAGCGCCGGCGATGCGTCGCTGACCGCGATCCCGGCGGGCGTGGGGTCGGCGGCGCCCGGGCGGGCGGTGGCCGCGGGCGCTGTCTCGAGCAGCAGCGCGGCGATCCTCGCCGGGCGCAGCTCGAGCACGAAGGCGAGGAATGGCTCGTCGGCGCTGGCGTGCACGAGGCACCCGATCACCGGCAGATCGACCGAAACGACCAGGAACTGCCCTGGCCCGTAGGTGAAGGTGCGGCCGTTCAGCTCCGTCTCCTTGACGCCTTGCGCGATGATCGCGAGCGTCGGCTTGTCCACGCTCCCCAACGGCTCGGTGATCGCCGGCGAGCGGACGACCGAGACGCCGGGGAGCGGCGTAGTCGTGAGGCCGGCTCCTGCGTGACGGGCGATCGACTCCTTCAGGCGGGCAAGCGCGTCCATCCACCCAGTGAATCACGCGGGTGCACGCTCACTGTCGAGATTGGCAGGATCGTGCAAGGGTCGGGCAGCATCGATCTAACGCATAGGGAGCCCACCGTGGCGTTATGGAGCCATGACATCTCTTGACTCCTACATCACGCTTGGCCGTTCGGGCCCGCCCCGATATGTGTGAGGTCGAGCATGGCGCTTGAACAGATTCCGACTGAACCCACACATGAGGACCGCGGCCCTGGTGCGTTCTCGGTGGAGCTCTGCGTCAACGGGACACGGCATGCGCTCGAGATCGAGCCGCGGGTCACGCTGCTTGACGCACTCCGAGAACGCCTTCGCCTCACGGGCGCGAAGAAGGGCTGTGATCACGGTCAGTGTGGAGCGTGTACGGTGCTCGTCAATGGGCGCCGGGTGAACTCGTGCTTGACGCTTGCCGTCATGCATGAGGGTGACGAGATCATCACGATCGAGGGTCTCGGAACCCGGGAAGGGCTGCACCCCCTGCAGTCGGCGTTCCTGACCCACGACGGTTTCCAGTGCGGCTATTGCACGCCGGGGCAAATCTGCTCCGCGGTTGGGATGCTCGCCGAGGTCGAGCTCGGGTGGCCGAGTCACGCCACCGTGGATGTGGCGAGCCCAGAAATCGAGCTGAGTGACGCAGAGATCCGCGAGCGGATGAGCGGCAACATCTGTAGGTGCGCCGCCTATCCGATGATCCTCTCGGCAATCCGGGAGGTTACGGGAGATCCAGCATGAGGCCGTTCACCTACCAGCGCCCGGCGGACGCCCGCGCTGCCGTGGCCGCGGCGTCAGGCACAGGGGCGGTGTTCATCAGCGGGGGCACGAACCTGCTCGATCTCATGAAGCTCGAGATCGAGCGCCCCACTGCTCTGGTCGACATCAGCCGGCTGCCCTTGGGCGACATCGAACAGCTACCTGACGGTGGACTCCGGATTGGTGCGCAAGCGAAAAACTCCGACGTCGCCGCCCATCCTTTCGTCCGCACCCACTATGGCGTCCTGTCGCAGGCGCTGCTCGCCGGCGCGTCGGGACAGCTGCGAAATGAAGCATCGGTGGGCGGCAACCTGCTTCAGCGCACCCGCTGTCCCTACTTCTACGACACGGCTGCGGACTGCAACAAGCGCAATCCTGGCAGCGGCTGCGCAGCGCTCAACGGCTTCAATCGCGCGCACGCGATCCTCGGAGCCAGCGATGCGTGTATCGCGACTCATCCGTCCGACATGGCGGTAGCGATGGCGGTGCTCGACGCCGGCATCGAGGTGCTTGGCGCCGATCCAGCAGCACGTCGCGTCCCGATCGGCGAGTTCTATCGCGACCCCGCTGACTCTCCGGACATCGAGACCGTGCTGCGCCCGGGCGACATGATCACCGCCGTCGTTCTCCCCGCCCCGCCTCCTGGACACCAGGTCTATCGCAAGGTCCGCGACCGCGCCTCCTACGAATTCGCGCTCGTCTCGGTCGCGCTCGTGATCGAGACGCAAGGGGGCACGATCACCAGCGTGCGCGTCGCGCTCGGCGGTGTCGCGCCAAAGCCATGGCGCTCGGCCGAAGCGGAAGCGGCGCTCCTCGGACAGCCGGCCACGACGGCGCAGTTCCGAGCCGCCGCCGACGCGACGCTCGCCGGCGCGATCGGACGCGGACACAACGACTTCAAGATCGAGCTGGCCAAGCGCACGCTCGTCCGGACGCTCACCGACGCTACTCAACAGGCGGAGCACGCGTAATGCCGATCGTTGGACAAGCAATGAGCCGCGTCGACGGCCCTCTCAAGGTGACCGGAAGCGCGACCTATGCCTACGAGCATTGGGAGGCTGGCCAGCCGCTCTACGGGTTCATCGTCGGCGCCACGATTGGTCGGGGTCGTGTCGCGGCGATCGACGTCGCGCGTGCTCAGCAGGCTCCGGGGGTGCGCCTGGTCATGACCCATCGCGACGCGCCCGAGCAGGGAACGCCCGACCCGCAGGCCCTCCTTTCCTCCATGGAGGCGCTCCCTTGCCTGAACACCGCCGAGGTCGATCATTACGGCCAGCCGGTGGCCCTCGTCGTGGCTGAAACCTTCGAGGATGCGCGGGCCGCAGCGAGCCTCGTCGACGTCAAGTACGCCTCCGAGCCCGGACGCTTCGACTTCGAATCTTTCGAGGATCAGGCGATCGTCCCGCCGCGCGTGCAGTTCTGGCCCCCGGAAAGCCGCGTCGGCGACTTCGACGAGGCATTCGAAAGCGCCGAAGTCAAGCTCGACGTCCAGTACAGGACTCCGTACGAGTTCGCGCAGCCGATGGAACCGCAGGCGTGTGTGGCGGTCTGGGACGGCGACGAGCTGACGCTCTACACGTCCACACAGGTCGTCGCCTGGGCGCGCGAAAGCGTCGCCAGAACACTGCGCATCGACCCCGAGCGGGTCCACATCGTGGCTCCCTATGTGGGCGGCGGATTCGGCGTCAAGCTCTACGTCCACCACGAGACGATCCTCGCCGCACTAGCTGCTCAGCGGTTGCAGCAGCCCGTCAAGGTGGCGGTGACGCGCCAGCAGATGTTCCACCTCCTCGGTACGCGCGCCGCCTCGCACCAGCACGTACGGTTCGGCGCCGCGCGCGACGGCCGGCTGCTCGCCATCGGCCACGACGCGAACATGGCGATCAGTCCGCGGCGGGACATCGCCGAAGACCACACCGCGAGGATCTCCGGAAGCCTCTACGCCGCGCCGAACCGGCTAACGCGACACCTGGTCACGCCGCTCGATATCTACAAGCCCGAGGCCATCCGGGCGCCCGGCGCGGCGCCCGCCCTGCTCGTGCTCGAATCGGCGATGGACGAGCTCGCGCATTCGCTCGGGATCGACCCAGTCGAACTTCGCGTTCGCAACGAGCCGACGGTTGATCCCGAGCGTGGTGTGCCGTTCAGCGAGCGGCGCCTGGTCGAGTGCATGCGGGAAGGGGCTCAGCGATTCGGCTGGGAGCGCCGACCCGATCGGCCCGCGAGCGTGCGCGACGGCCGGTGGCTCGTGGGCTACGGCATGGCCGCTGCGATCCTTGAAACCTTCCGAGCCCGAGCGCGCGCCAGCGTGTGGCTCGGCCCAGACGGCGACCTCATCGTCCGGGCGGATATGACCGACATCGGGACTGGGAGCTACACGATCCTGGCTCAGGTCGCGGCCGACGCCCTGGATGTCCCGTTCGAACGCGTCCGGGTGGAGCTCGGCCGCTCGGAATTCCCCGCTGGTCCAGGTTCAGGGGGCTCGGCCGGGGCTGCGAGTTCAGGCAACGCCGTCCATCGCGCATGCGCGGCGGTAGCGGAAATGCTTCGCGCGTCAGGCGGACAAATACCCCCAGAAGGGCTCGAAGCAGAAGGCGAGATCCCCGACCCGACTGAGGATCCGAACTATCAGGCGTACTCGATCCACAGCTACGGAGCGCAGTTCGCCGAGGTCGGGGTCGACATCGACACGGGCGAGATCCGACTCAGACGGATGCTCGGCGTCTTCTCAGCCGGGCGCATCCTCAACGCCAAGACAGCACGATCGCAAATCATCGGAGGAATGATCTGGGGTCTGAGCGCGGCGCTTCTCGAGGAGGCGGTCCTCGACACACGCTCAGGCGCATTCGTCAACCGGGACCTGGCGGGCTACCTCGTCCCAGTCCACGCCGACATCCCCAGGGTCGAGGCGGTCCTGCTCGACGGCAACGACGACAAAGCGAACCCCCTCGGGGTCAAGGGCGTCGGCGAACTCGGGATCTGCGGAGCCGGAGCCGCGGTCGCCAACGCCGTATTCAACGCGACAGGGGTACGCGTACGCGATTTCCCGATCACGCTCGAGAAGGTCCTCCAGAGTCTCCCCCAACCGGAATGACAACCCGTCTCAGGACACCTGCTCTCGTAGTCCCACGGGAGGTCAGGCCCCTTTTCCGCGGATAGGGAGCACAACGCCCGCGAGCGCTCCGCGGCCGGGTTGGGTGCTGCGAGGGGGCGGCCCCAGCGACGATTATGGACGCGGTTGTGGCCGAGGGGCTAGCCACTGCTTTCGCCCGTGACGAGGCCGGTCACCAGGCACCGTGGGGCAAATATCCGGACAACGTCGACGACTGGGTCACCGAGCTGTCCTGCATGAACTGGCCATATGACTATCGCC
>WNFD01010120.1_pt1 | contig 16660 bp, 13 predicted proteins | sample 5400491 | NCBI WGS metagenome assembly WNFD01 (sample SAMN13153343, study PRJNA577476) | soil metagenome | isolation source: 120 cm saprolite under Douglas fir tree site 2 hole 2 replicate 2 | place: USA:California | collected 2015-04-18 | reverse complement strand
AGCTGACGGTCGTGTGCGGCGCACTCGTCGGCGCCGGGCTCGGGTTCCTCTGGTTCAATTGTCATCCCGCGCGAGTTTTCATGGGCGACACCGGCTCGCTCGCGATCGGCGGCATGATTGGAGTAGTCGCGATTTGCTGCAAACAAGAACTGCTCCTCGCAGTCGTCGGCGGTGTTTTCGTCATCGAAGCCGTCTCGGTCATTCTCCAGGTGCTCAGCTTCAAACTCACCGGGCGACGCATTTTCGCGATGTCGCCGATCCATCATCATTTCGAATTAAGTGGCTGGAAGGAAAACACCGTCATCGTGCGCTTCTGGATTCTCTCGGGAATTTTCGCGCTGCTCGGACTCGCGACTCTCAAACTGCGGTAACCATGCGTTACAAAAATCAAACCGTGGCAGTTCTCGGAGCCGGCCTCAGCGGCATGGCGGCTGCGCTGCTTCTCGGCGCGGAAGGCGCGCAGGTCACGGTGCTTGATAACGCCGACGAAAAACAACTGCTAAAATCAACGCTGGAAAATCTCCGCGCGCATAATGTGCGCGTTTCGTGCGGACCCGACGTGGAGCACGATTCCTCTGTTTACGATTTCGTCGTTTTGAGTCCCGGCATCGATCCGGACTCGCCGTTGGCGCGCAATTTTTCCTCGCGCCATATCGAAACGATAGGTGAACTCGAGCTCGGCTGGCGTTCCTGCGAGCTGCCGGTGATTGCGATCACTGGAACAAACGGCAAAACCACCACCACCGAGCTGCTCGCCCAGATGTTGAACGCCTGCGGTCAACGTACGATCGCGTGTGGCAACATCGGCAAGCCGTTGTCGGAAGTCGTGCGTGAGCAGGAAAAATACGACGTGCTTACCGTGGAGGTGAGTTCGTTTCAGTTGGAAACGATTCGTACCTTCCGCCCGTCGATCAGCGTCTGGCTTAACTTCGCGCCGGACCATCTCGATCGCTACCTCTCGGTGGCCGAATACCGAGCGGCCAAGTTGCGGATCTTCGAGAACCAGACCGCGGACGACCTCGCGGTTGTAAACGCGATTGAGAATTTGCCGAATATCGCGGCTCGACGGGTGACCTTCAGCGCCTACGAAGATCAGGCGGATTTTCGGCTCTATGGCGGGGCAATCGTTTACCAAAATGAAGTTGTTCTGCGACTCGCGGAGACGAAACTTCGTGGTTCGCATAACATCGAAAACCTGATGGCGACGCTGGCCGTCGGGTTGGCGCGCGGCCTCACCTTTAACGAGATGGTGCCCCCGCTTTCGCAGTACGAACCGCAACCGCATCGTTGCGAATTTGTGCGCGAAGTTGGTGGCACCGTTTACATCAACGATTCAAAAGCAACCAATCTCGACGCAGTCGAAAAAGCACTTCTCGCACAAAACAAGCCGGTGATCTTGATCGCCGGCGGCAAAGACAAAGGCTTCACCTTCGATCCATTGCGTCGCCTCGTTTCGGAAAAAGTCCGCGCCTCGATTCTGATCGGCGAAATGGCGGAAAATATCGCGACCTCGTGGGGCGATGCCGTGCCGACTGAAATTGCGCATTCGCTGGCCGACGCGGTCGAACGCGCCCATGCCACAGTGCGACCCGGTGAGGTCGTGCTTTTTTCCCCCGGAACTTCCTCCTTCGACATGTTTAAAAGTTACGCCGACCGCGGCGATCAATTTCGTGCCCTGGTGCACGCTTTGCCTAACAAGTCATGAAAATGCCCCAACTTCTCAGACGCAAAAAACTCCGCGCCAGCACCGCGCGCCGATCGCTCTCGGTGCCTGAGATGGAGTACGAAGAAATGTCGGAACCAAACATGAAGCTCTCGCGTGCGCTTCTCATCGTTTTGGTTCTGCACGTCGTTGCCGTCGCCGGAATCATTGCCTTCAACAGCATCAAGACGCGACAAGGACCAATCCCGCCTCCTCCACTCACCAAAAATGTAAGCGCGAAGAGCGCCGAAGCGCCGCCGCCCAATGTTTCGGGCGACACCAATTCAGTGCCAGCGCACCGCGACGAAATGAAACCGACGCGCGGCAACTTTGCGAAAGAGGATCACAAAACGGAACATCCGAAATCGGCAGCGATCAGTTCGGTGGCCGATTCCGGAAAGATTTACGTCGTCGCAAAAGGCGACAATCCGGTGACGATCGCGCGCAAACTAAAAGTCTCTTACGACAGTTTGCTCGAACTGAATCACATCGACGATCCGCGGAAACTGCAAATCGGACAGAAACTTTTGATTCCGGCAAAAACAACGAAGACGAAAAAGTCAGACGAATAGGTGCGGCATTCGATCATGGCAAAAGCAAGGCAGAATTTCAGTCGGGGAGCGCACGCGCCTCGCGTGCTGGCGATGGCGCCCTCGCCATCGCGAACTTCGCCTTCGCACAGGAACGAAAAAGACTGTCGCGGCGAGGCGCCGCGACCGGCATGCGAGGCGCGTTCCCTCCCCGGAATTCTCGAACCCAATGCATCGTAAGAGCGCTTACATTTTATTTCTCGCCGTGCTCGGCATGCTCGTCATCGGCATCGTCATGCTTTTTAGCACGAGTGCATTCGCACGCAGCAGTCACGGCGACGTTTACTATTTCATCAAGCGTCAATCGCTCTGGCTCGGCCTTGGATTAATCGCATGCACAATCGCTGCGCTAATTGATTACCATTTTTGGCAGCGCACTTGGTGGTTGTGGTTTGCCCTCGCATTGGTCGCGCTGGCGCTCTGTTTCGTGCCCCATCTTGGGATGCGAATCAATGGCTCAAGTCGCTGGGTCGGCCTCGGCCCGGTTGCGTTTCAACCATCAGAAGTCGCCAAGCTCGCCGCCGTTTTTTTTCTCGCCGCCTGGTTCGCACGCTATGAAAAATCCAGCAATCGTTTCCTGCACGGCTTCGTTATTCCGCTCGCGATTGTCGGCACATTGCTCGCTCTGATTGTTATGGAAGTCGATCTCGGCACCACGGCGCTGATCGGGGCGACCGCGTTCGTGATCATGTTCGTGGCTGGAACTAATCCCGCGCTGCTCACGTTGGTTTCGTTAGGCGGAGTTGGTGGCATCGCGCTGATGGCGTCGCAAATGCCGGAACGGATGGCCCGGCTGACGGCGTTTCGCGATTTGAAGACATATCAACAAACCGACGGCCTCCAGCAGATGCAGGCGCTGATCGCCTGGGGCAGCGGGGGAATGGAAGGACTCGGCCTCGGCAATGGCCGGCAAAAAATGCTCTACCTTCCGTATGCCCACACTGACTTTATTTTTCCCATGATCGGTGAAGAGCTCGGCCTGCGCGTCAGCTTGCTCGTCGTCTTTTTATTCGTCGTCATCATCGTTTGCGGAACGATGATTGCGTTGCACGCGAAAGACCGTTTCGGATTGCTTCTCGCTTCCGGCATCATCTCGCTTCTTGCGCTGCAAGCCGCAGTCAACATCGGCGTTACCACTTCCCTGCTTCCGAACAAGGGGTTGCCGCTTCCTTTCATCAGCTATGGCGGATCGAACCTCGCCGCCTGTCTCTTTGCAATCGGGCTGCTTCTCAACATTTATCGACAGGCGATTCTCGAACCGGCCGCAAACAAAAAACGCGTGATCATGCAAGCGCGCACCACCCCGCGAATCTAGGAGAGATGCGTCAATGACGAAGTTCGAATTCCGAATGCCGAAATTGGCGATCCCATGAATGCCGTCATCGCATGCGGAGGAACCGGTGGGCATTTGTTTCCAGGTCTCGCCGTCGCCGAAGTACTGCGCGGGCGCGGTCACGAAGTCATGCTTTTCATCTCCGAAAAAGAAATCGACACGCTGGCGGTTTCCGCGCGCTCCGATTTTCGCCTTGAGAAACTCCCGAGTGTCGGATTGCCCTCGCCTTTTTCTCCCGCGGTGCTCGCATTCGTTAGGCGATTTAATGAGAGCCTCGCGCTCTGTCGCGGGATTTATCGCAAATTCAAGCCGCATTTGGTGCTCGGGATGGGCGGCTTCACTTCCACCGCACCGGTCCTCGCAGCCCGGCTCCGCGGCGTGCCCAGTTTCATTCATGAATCAAATGCCGTCCCCGGAAGAGCGAATCGAATGACCGCGCGGATGGTGCGCGCCGTTTTGCTCGGGTTCAAGGAATGCGCGCCGTTTTTTCCGAAAGTGCGGACGGTGGTCACCGGCACGCCGATTCGCAACCAACTCAAGCGAATCGACCGCGGCGTTGCTTTGCAGAAACTCGGCTTGCGCGCTGATCTCTCGACGCTCCTTGTCATGGGCGGAAGCCAGGGCGCAACGGGAATCAATCAAGCCGTCATCAAATCGATGACTTCGTTCAGAGATCTTCCGCTGCAAGTGATCCATCTTTCCGGCGCGCGCGACGAGCGACTCGTGGCGGACAATTATCGCCGCGAAAATATTCCGGCCTACGTAGCGGCGTTTCATCACCGCATGGAAGAAGTTTACAGCGCCGCTAATTTTGCCCTCGCGCGCGCCGGCGCCGCCAGCCTCGCAGAACTCGCCGCTTTTTCTCTGCCCGCGATTCTCATCCCTTTCCCCTTCGCGGCCGATAATCACCAGACGCGGAACGCAGAAATTTTCGCTCAGGCAAACGCGGCCGTTCTCTTAAAAGAATCCGAACTCTCGGGCGACCTGCTCGCGCGGAAAATTCGCGAATTGATCGGCGATGCGAATAAACTGCGGCGCATGTCCGACAATTCTTCGCGTCTCGCGCCGAAAGACGCGGCTGCGCTCGTCGTCACGGCATCGGATTCATCTGGTGGGCGTCGCCGGCAGTGGGATGAGCGGGATCGCCGCGCTTTTGCTCGAACTGGGGCATGAAGTACGCGGCTCGGACAAAGTGAGAACGACGGAAACCGACCGGCTGCAGCAATTCGGTTTACAATTTCGAGGCGAACATCGCGCTGAAGATGCGCGCGAAGCCGAGTTCGTCATTTATTCCTCGGCAATCAAAGAGGACAACCCGATCCTCGCGAGCGCGCGCAGCGCGGGTCGGCCCGTCTTGCGTCGCGCCGAAGCGCTCGCCGCGATCATGCCTGGAAAACGCGGCATCATCGTCGCCGGCATGCATGGCAAAACAACTACCTCAGCCATGCTGGCGCATGTTTTGCGCGAGGGTGGATTGCATCCGTCGCATTATGTCGGGGCCGAGATTCCGATTCTCGGAACGAACGCGCATTGGGATCCGCGCGGCGAATATTTCGTCGCAGAAGGCGACGAAAGCGACGGCACCATTGCCTGTTTTCATCCCGAGCATGCGCTCATCCTCAACATCGAAGAGGAGCACCTCGATTTTTATGCCGATCTCGCGGCGATCGAAAAAGTGTTTGGCCAATTGATCGCGCAAACCAGCGGCAAAGTTTTTTTCAATGCCGACGACGCGAATACGCAGCGTATCTGTCGATCTTGTCGCGAATCAATCTCCTACGGTTTTTCTGAAGGCAGCGATTATCGCGGCACCGATGTCGAGTTGCAGAATTTCGCTTCTGTTTTTTGTATTTATCACGCCGGCAAACAAATCGGCGAGGCTGTCCTCAACGTTCCCGGAGAGCACAACGTCCAGAACGCCATCGGCGTGATCGCTCTCGCGATGGAGCTCGGAATTCCGTTCACCAAAATCGCCGCATCGCTCCGCAAGTTTCAGCACGCGCGCCGGCGTTTTGAGATCAAATACAAAAGCGAGCGCTTTCTGCTCGTTGATGATTACGCGCATCATCCCACCGAGATTCGCGCCACGCTGAAGACCGCCAAATCGATCGGTCGGAAACGGGTCCTCACGATGTTTCAACCGCATCGTTATTCGCGTACGAAGGCGCTGCGGAAAGAATTCGGCCGCGCGTTTAATGACGCGGACCGCGTTGTCGTGACGGATGTTTATGGATCGAACGAGGCGCCAGTTTCGGGGGTCACTGGTCAGATCCTCGCGGACGAAATTGCGGGGCAAGGTCATCGCAGCGTCTCTTATGAGCCGCGCTTGGAATGGGTGCATCGTGATGTCGGCAACGTGATCGACTCGGGCGATCTCGTGCTCAGTCTTGGCGCCGGCAACATTCACGAACAACTTTCGCTCCTCGCGGCCGATCTTGTTATCGCGGAAAACTTGAAAGCGATTGTCGGCGAAGAGGGCGATATCCGTCTTTACGAGCCGCTCGCCAAACATACGACGTTGCGGGTTGGCGGACCTGCGCAGTTCTGGGTCGAACCGCGAACGGAAGCAGCGTTTGCCGAGCTGATTCGTTTTTGCCGGCGCGAAAATTTGCCGCTCTTCGTTATCGGTCGCGGTTCGAATCTGCTCGTGCGCGACGGCGGAATCCGCGGCGTGGTTGTTCATCCGAGCGGCGGTGACTTCGACAAAATTGAGATCAACGGGAACGAGATCACAGCAGGCGTCGGAGCAAAACTCAAGGAGATCGCTTATGCCGGAAAAGCGGCGGGGCTTGGCGGTCTCGAATGGATGGAAGGAATTCCCGGCGAAGTCGGCGGTGGTTTGCGCATGAATGCCGGGGCGATGGGCGCGCAGACTTTTGAAAACGTCGTGCGCGTGCGTTTTCTCGACGCAGAGGGAAACGCGCTCGCGAAAACGCCAAACGAACTGGAGATTCATTACCGGCGTGTGCCTTTGCTTGAAAAAAACTTTGCGGTCTCGGCGGTTTTTCGCGGCAAAGCCGCGCCGCCGGCGGAGATCGCGCGCCGGCTTGACGAATCACAACAGAAACGCCGCAGCACGCAACCGATCGCCAAAAGCGCGGGTTGCATTTTCAAAAATCCCGACAGTTGTCCGGCGGGAAAATTGGTGGAAGAACTCGGCTTGAAAAATGCGCGTGTCGGCAACGCGCGCGTTTCGGAGGTGCACGGCAACTTTATTGTCAACGACGGCGGTGCGACTGCGACGGAAATGCTGGAGCTGATTGAACGAATCAAGAGCGTCGCGCGGAGGCAACGCGGCATTGAGTTGGAAACGGAAGTGCAAATCGTAGGGGAGGACGGGTGAAGACTCTCGAACTAAAGATCAGATCGGCCCGAGCGAATGATCTGGGGAGCGCACGCATCCTGCGTGCTGTGCTCGGCATCTTGCCAAGCACTCTGAGAACTAGGCGCGTCGGCAAGGATGTCGACGCACGCAAGCTGGAAGCGTGCGCTCCCCAAGAACAGGGACAATGAACGCACTCGCTGAAAAGAAGATCGCCGTGCTTATGGGCGGGCCGGGCCCGGAGCGCGAGGTGTCGCTCGCGACGGGACGCGGCGTGGCGAAAGCACTTCACTCGTTAGGCGCAGAAGTCGCCGACGTTGACGTGCGCGATGCCGATTTCGAACTGCCTGACAATGTCGAGCTCGCCTTCATTTGCTTGCACGGAACTTTCGGCGAGGACGGCCAGGTGCAGGAGATCCTGGAAAATCGCGGCGTCGCTTACACCGGCGAAGGCGTCGAAGAAAGCCGGCTCGCTTTCGACAAAATTCGATCGAAAGAAAAATTTCGAGCTGCGCACGTTGCCACTCCGTATTGGCAAGTCATTACGCCCGCGCAGAGACCGACGATTCCGATTCCCATCGTGATCAAAACGCCGCGGCAGGGCTCAACAGTCGGCGTTTACATCGTGAAGAACGAACGCGAGATCGAATCCGCGATCGCGGGCGCGGTGCAATACGACAACGAACTGCTGGTGGAAAAATTTATCTCCGGCCGCGAACTAACAGTCGGCATTCTCGGTGACTTAGCGCTGCCAATTCTCGAAATTATTCCGAAAGGCGGCTTCTACGATTTCACGAATAAGTATCCCTTTCTCAACCCGAGCGCGGGCGGCGGCGCGCAGCATGTTTGCCCGGCGCAAATTCCGGCGGAGCAAACGCGCGCCATTCAAGATCTCGCGCTCCGTGCTCATCGCTCGTTAGACCTGCGAGTTTATTCCCGGGTCGACATCATTCTTCCGGAAGATGGCGAAGCGACTGTGCTCGAGGTCAACACTGTTCCCGGCATGACGGAAGCGAGTCTCCTTCCCGAAGCAGCGGCAGCGGCGGGAATTAATTACGCGGAGTTGTGTGCCCGCATCATCCAGCTTTCGTGCGCCGCCCGCCCAGAAAAATGAGATCGCGCAGCAAGAAAACAACTCTTCGCAATCAGCGCGTTTCAAATTCGCGACAACGCCGTCAGCAACATCTGCTCGACGTCAAAGTCCGCTCGCGCAAAGCAACGCAACATCGCAACCGTCGCGTGCTCGTGCTGTTTTCAAAAATCATGCTCGTGCTCGTGCTCGCACTCGCATGCTACGTCGGTATTCAACAAGGCGCGAAGCGGCTCTTTTTTGAAAACCCGGATTATCAACTGCGCCAGATCGAAGTGCAGACCGATGGCACGCTGCAGCGCGAGCAGATTTTAAAAACGGCTGATTTGCACGAGGGCGAAAACATTTTCAATGTGAACCTGGAGCGCGTGCACGATGCCTTGCAGGAACTTCCACAGGTCGACGAAGTGCAGGTGACGCGGCAGATGCCGGCCGAGATCGACATTCGCGTGGTGGAACGCAAGCCAATCGCGTGGATCACGAGCGAGAAAGAAATCTCCGATCCGTTTGCGTCCGACGCCGCTTTTTTGGTGGACGCACGCGGCGTTCTCATGAAAGAGAAAAAATTGTTGCCGGAATATCTGGGATTGCCGCTGATTACAGGCTGCACGAACGAGTCCCTCGAAGCGGGCGGAGTGATCCAATCGTTCGAAGCCAAAGCCGCGCTCGATCTTCTGCGTTTGAGCAGCGGAAGCTTCATGCAAACGCGTTTCCAAATTCGCGAGATCGATCTTTCGAAAGGCTACTGCCTGGTGGTGACGGACAAAAATCACACCCAGATCACGTTCGGGTACGATCATCTCAGCACGCAGCTGCAGCGGCTCGAGCAGTTCCTCATTTATTCGGATGACTCCAAGCGCGAACTCGAAACCGTCAACCTGCTCGTGCAACGCAACATCCCCGTCACCTTTACGCAACCCGCCGCCGAAGTGATTAATGAAACGATCGATCCGGAAGGCGCCGAGCCGAAGATTTTGAAAGCGACTCCGGTTCATCCTTTAGCCAAGCCGTCGCCATCGCCAGAGGCGACGAAATCGCGCGCGAAGCCGATGGCGGTGCGAAAGGCAGTTCCCATTCATCAGGAAAGGAAGGACTAAAAGATAATGGCGAGTAGTGATCTGCTGGTGGGCCTCGAAATTGGCACCTCGAAAATTTGTGTGGTGGCGGGCGAAAGCCGGCAGGACGGAACGACCAAGATTTTGGGCGTCGGACAGGCGCCATCACGCGGCGTTCGCAAAGGCGAGATTGTGGACTTCGAAACAGCGACGAAATGTGTGCATGAAGCGGTGGTGGACGCCGAGCAGAAAAGCGACGTCATGATCCGGAGCGTCTACGTCGGTGTCGCAGGCTCGCACATCCAAAGTTTCAACAACCGCGGCTGCGTGACATTGCCTGAAGATCGTGACGAGATCGACGAGCAAGACATTGACGATGTGAAGATCAACGCGCGGGAAGTCAGCATTCCAGCGCAGAACGCGTTTCTGCATTCCATCATTCAGCATTATCACGTCGACGGACAGGACGGCGTGCTCAATCCGGTCGGCATGCTTGGGCAAAAACTGGAGGCTGATTTTCACGTCATTCATGGCGTCCGAACTCGCATTCAAAATACGATTCGCTGCGTAAAGGAATTGCCGCTGGAAGTGGAGGATGTCGTCTTCAACGCGCTCGCCTCCGCGCAGGTCGTGCTCACCCAGCATCAAAAAAATCTCGGCGCCTTGGTCATCGATATTGGTGGCGGCACGACGGATTACATTTTGTACGTCGATGGCGCGGTCAAACAAAGCGGCTGCCTCGCGGTCGGCGGCGACCATATCACGAACGACATCTCGATGGGGTTGCGGATTCCGATGACGCGCGCGGAAAGATTAAAAATCGAGGAAGGCAGCGTTATTCTCGGAAACTGTCTGCCCGGTGAAACCGTGCTTTTAAAGGATGATTCCGGTTTCGCCGGGAAAGAAATCGAGCGCGAAACGCTGAACACGATTATCCACCTGCGATTGCGCGAGACGTTGGAGCTGCTCAGGCGCCAGCTCAATGAGGAATCTTTCATCGACTACATCGGCGAGGGGATTTTCATTACCGGTGGATGCAGTCATTTGCGCGGGATCGATCATCTCGCCGGCGAAATTTTTGAATTACCGGCGCGTGTCGCTCGCGCGCAGACCATGTCGGGCCTGACATCTGCCTTCGAAAATCCGCAGTTCTCGGCCGCGATCGGTTTGATCAAATACGCGCAGGCGGTGCAGGTGGACCGGCGTCCGCGGCGCGGCATCGGACGAATTTTCGGAAAAATTTTTAACGGAATGCGATGAGAAACGATTTCTTGGATGGACGCCCGCCGTGGCGTCCCAGCTTTACAATGAACAAGTCATGATCCAACTCAGCAAAAATTACAGTCTGCCCGAGAAAGAGGAAGAGATCATTCCCATCAAAGTTGTCGGCGTCGGCGGTGCGGGATCGAACGCACTCGACCGCATTGTGCTCGACGGTTTGGAAACGGCCGATCTCATCGCGATCAATACCGATGTGCAATCGCTCGCCAGTTCGGTCGCCGCGAGCAAAGTGCAGCTCGGTCGCACGGTCACGCGCGGCCTGGGCGCCGGGGGCGATCCGGAGATCGGCTACCACGCCGCGCAGGAGTCGGCCGATGAAATCCGACAATCGCTCAATGGTGCACGGATGATTTTTCTCTGCGTCGGGCTGGGTGGTGGGACCGGTTCGGGCGCAGCGCCGCTGATTGCGCAAATGGCGCGCGAGGCCGGCTCGCTCGTCGTCGCCTTCGCCACACTTCCATTTTCATTTGAAGGCAAACGCCGCGGTGTTCAAGCGCAAGAGGCACTGGAACGGTTGCATCAAAGTGCCGACGCCGTCGTCTGTTTCGAGAACGATCGGATGGGCGACATGGTCGCGCCCAAGGCCGGAATTCATCAGGCTTTCGCAGCCGCGGATGTCACGATCAGCCAGAGTGTGCGCGCAATTGTTCATTTGATTCAGCGGCCTGGTCTTATCCGGATCGGGTTTGATGATCTGGTCGCGGCGTTGCGGACTCGAAACGGCCGCTGCTTGTTTGGTTTCGGCGAATCGGATTCCGACAATCGCGCCCATGAAGCGCTCACGCAGGCACTGAAAAATCCGCTGATGGATCGCGGTCGCATGCTGGCTGACGCGGCGCATGTTTTGGTGCAGATCGCCGGTGGTCCCGGTCTGACGCTGTCCGAAGTGGAAATTCTTATGCAGGAGCTCGGCCGCCACATCAACGATCACACGCAGATTTTTTTCGGTACGGCCGTCGACAGCCGAATGGGGAATCGATTGAGCGTAACGCTAATCAGCTCTCTCTCGGCGAACGGCGCTGTCGTCGACGCGCCAAAGAAATCGTTTTCGCGCCCGCAGATTGAGTCAGTGGCGCCGCCCCCGTCGGTTTGGGAACGCGACGAGAAAGAGGCGCCTTCAACCGTTGTTCAATCGTCCGCCGCAGAACCTCAGCTAGCTGCTGCGGATCTTCCTGCTTCGCCTGTGACTGAATTCGCTGAGGTCGCGCAGCTCAATCCCTGGGCTGAAACCGAGATGGAAAACCAAGAGGAGTTGCCCGGTGAAGAAAAAGCTGCCCCGCTGCCGATTTCGCATTCCCCTAACAAAAAATCTGCAGCGCCGAGGTTAGAAAAACCAGCAGCGGAAAAATCCACGCCAGCAAAGCAGGGAGTTCTGCAGTTCGAGGCGATCACGCGCGGCCGTTTTGAAAAAAGCGAACCGACCATCGTGGAGGGTCAGGATCTCGACGTCCCGACATTCCTGCGGAAAAACGTTCGGGTGAAGTAGTTTGTAGCTGCGGTCGGTGCCGTCCTTGTCTGAGCGGGAATTTGGCTGCGGCGATCGCCCATTCCGGTTATAACTGCCCGGCTGGCATGCTGCATGATGTGTAGGGGCGTGAGCCATGCGCAGAACCGCTGCATTTACGCTTGTCGAGATCATGGTCGTGGTTGGGGTCATCGCTTTGCTCGCAGTTCTTGCCGTTCCCTCACTGCTGCATGCGCGGCAAGAGACGCAAAATGCAAGATTTGTTAATGCGTTGCGGATCGCGACCGACGCGTTTGAGATATATGCAGCGGAACATAACAATTACCCGCCGGATGCGTTGCGCGCTATCGTACCCACCGGCATGGCGAATTATTTCGGGAATAAGTTAGATTGGACTGCGCCCACTCCAATCGGAGGTTCGTGGGATTGGGACTATAACCAATTCGGATTTACGGCCGGCGTCTCCGTCGTGAATCCGACGGTTTCGACTCAGCAATTACTCGAGATCGATCGCAAAATCGATGATGGCAATCTCTCGACCGGTTCCTTTCAGGATAAGGGGTCGAGTCGTTACACTTCCATCCTGCAATAGCGAGGGAAGCGACTCGGGGCGACTTATGACAGTTAGAATCAGTCGTTAGGGGACCTGAAGATTAGTCGCGCTTACTGGCATGTTTCGTGGTGCTTAAGACCTTGAACCATGCGCAAAAAAGCTGCATTCACGCTTCTCGAGATCATGATCGAGGTTTCAATCATCGCGCTGCTCGCGGTGATGGCCATTCCCATTCATGCACGCACGGCAGGAGTCGCAAAACGAGAAGTTCATTAATGCACTGCGCATCGCGACCGGTACATTCGAACTCTACGCTACCGAGCACAATGGCGCCTACCCAGTCGACGTCAGGCGCGGAGTCATTTCCCCGGAGATGCAATCCTATTTTGGCCCGTCCTTCGATTTGCATAGCCCCCACTCCGATCGGAGGCGTCTGGGGATTGGGACTACAGGAGATTCGGATTTACTGCCGGGGTTTCTGTCGATGAGCTGTTCGCCACTACCGACCAGCTAACCGAGATCGAGCGCAAGATCGATGACGGCGATCTCAACGCCGGCCGATTTCAGCATACCATCTTTGCCCGTTACACCCAGATTTTGGAGTAGCTAATCGCCTTACTTTTTCATCAGCTCGAGCACCGCATCAGTCATCGCGACGACTCCAAGTTTGATCGTCGGTTCTGGCACCGGCGCGAACTTGCTCGAATGCAAGGAAGGCAGCGGAACATCCGTCTTTTTGCTTTCTGCAATTTTGGCCGGATCAACCGCGCCGACGTGAAAATCAACCGCGGGAATGGAATGGTCCGGCAGGCTGTATTCGGAAAAATCTTCGCCGCCCATTGTTGGGTCGGGCGCTTCAACGTTTTCCGCGCCTAACGAGTTCTTCCAGACTGCAACGAGCCGCTTGGTCAGATCCGGATTGTTATAAGTGGCGGGCGTCGTTTCATCCTTCAGCACCTCGACAATCGGCGCGTGTTCTGCGGGTACGCCGGCAGCCGTCGCGATGCCTTTCGTAATGCGATCGATCGCCGCCAAGACATGCTCGCGCACCTCCGCTTTGTAAGTGCGAACCGTCAGCTGCATCTGCACTTCATCAGGAATGATGTTGTGTTTCGTCCCGCCGTGAATCGAACCGACGGTAACGACGATCGGATCTAACGGGTTGTTTTCCCGGCTCGCGATCGTCTGCAGGGCATTAATGATTTCGGCGGAGATGACAATTGGGTCCTTCGTTTTGTGCGGATACGCGCCGTGTCCGCCCACGCCGCGCACCGTAATATTTACTGAATCGACATTCGCATATGTGTATCCCTCGGTAACGCCGATGTGGCCCGTCTGCATTTGCGCGTTGTCATGGAATCCGAGCGCGAAATCCGGTTTCGGAAATTTTGTGTAAAGACCGTCCTGTAATAACGCACGCGCACCGCCTCCGGCTTCTTCAGCCGGACCACAGGCGTGCATGACATGAACATCTTTGCCTTCATCATTTTTCGTCACGACTCTGCTCGCGTAGAGCAAACCGGTCTGCTCTTCCACAGGCAACGCGTCCAAGTCGGTACGAACGAGCACCGTCGGCCCGTCGCCGTTTTTCATTAGCCCGATCACGCCGTAACACTTCACATTTGGTTTGCCGTACTTGCCAAAATTTTCCGTCACTTCACACCCTGTGTTGCGCAATTCCTTGGCCACGATTGCCGCTGATCGCTCCTCGTGGGTGGAGAGTTCCGGATGGCTGTGAATGTCCTTGTAGATCGTGAGCAAGGATGAGAGTTCGGCGTTGGCGAGACTTTCCGGCGTTTGCTGCGCGAAGAGCGGCGTTGCGAAGAGTGCGATGGCAAAAGTAATGAAACGAAAGTTCATTCCGCACTAATACCAGACGAAGCTCTGAAGCGCACGCGCTGGCCGGGACGGCGCACGCGCCGTCCCTACCATTTGTCATTCCGAGCGAAGTCGAGGAATCTCTCAGCGGTGCAATTCGAGAAGAACACATTGCTTTTTGGCAGCGATCCGACTCCGCAGATTGTCGCGATCGAATTGGGCGAAACCGGGACGGTGAAAGTCTATCGTCGCGAGAAAGACGGCAGCACGTCGTGTGACATCGAACAATTCCATCCATTCATCTGGCTCGATTCTGATGTCACCGATCTCGGCACCGAGGCCGAGAAACTCGAAGGTGATTTGCGCTACGGCTGGCGCATAATGAGCAACAGTTGGAAGGAACTGATCGCTCTGCGCAACGGCCTCAAAAAGGCAGGCCGAAGTTTCTTCGCCCTGAGCGATCCGGTGCAACATTATCTCACCCATACCGGCCGCACTCTTTTTAAACAGTTGCCCTTCGATGAACTGCGCCGCCTGCAACTGGAAGTCCTCTCCTTTTCCGATTCTGTTTTAGCCGGGATCGCTGACCCCGGCACCGCGGTCGGCGACCGCGGCTACAGCGATCACATCATGAGCATCGCGCTCTCGGATAACTCGGGCTGGGAAGAACTGATTCTGGTCGATCATGCCAACGTCGAAGACTCCGAGCGGGCCGCGCTCAAGCGCCTAACGAGTATTATCGAAGAGCGCGATCCCGATGTAATTGAAGGTCATAATTTATTCCGCTTCGATCTGCCCTATCTGGTGGCGCGGGCGCGCAAAGCCAAAACAAAACTCGACTGGGGACGGAGCGGCGGGTTTCTCCGTTCGCGCCCATCGCGTCTGCAAATCGCCGAGAAGACAATCGATTATCCGAAATTCACCGTCGCAGGCCGGCATTTCGTCGACACATTTTTGCTCGCGCAATTTTACGATGTCGGAATGCGCACCCTTGCCGGCTTCGAGCGGGTCGACGTGGCGCGGCATTTCGGCTTTTGCGACAGCGAAGAATTATCGGCGCTTACCGGCATGGAATTGCAACGCACTTATCTGGATAACGATGAGAAATTTCGAACGCGCGCTCTGTGCGCTGTGCGCGAAACACGCGCGGTTTCTGATCTTTTGAGCCCGAGCTATTTCATCCAGGCGCAGATCTTTCCATATAATTATCAGGATGTGATCGTGCGCGGCAACGCCACTCGGATCAACGCGTTGTTCCTGCGCGAATATTTTCGGCTGTGCCATTCCATCCCCGAGATGCCAATGGTCCGCGGCTTCGAAGGCGGTTACACCGACATCTTCTTTACTGGCATTGCACGCAACGTCTGGCATTGCGACATCGCCTCGCTTTATCCCTCCATCATGTTGCAGTTCGATTGCTTCCCAGCGACCGATCAGCTCCAGATCTTTCGGCATCTGCTCACTGACTTGCGGACATTTCGGCTCAAGGCAAAAGCAGATATGCGCACAGCTGCGAATGACCCGAAGCGGCAGCGTTATTTTCACGCGCTACAAAACACCTTCAAAATTTTGATCAATAGTTTTTACGGTTACCTCGGTTTCGCGCAGGGACATTTTGCGGATTTTGACGCCGCCGCCCGCGTCACACAGATTGGACGCGACCTCTTAAAAAAGATGATCGATTGGCTGACTTCGCGTGGCGCGCAAGTCATCGAAGTAGACACCGACGGTATCTATTTCGTCCCGCCGAAAAAAGTGGCATCGGCTTCCAGCCGATGTGTTGAAGATGATCGGCAAGATGCCGATGCCACGGTCATCGACGAATTGCGGGACGGTCTCGCGAAAGAACTGCCAGCCGGCATTGAAGTGGAGTTCGACGAACAGTTCGAGGCCATGTTTAGCTACAAAGCGAAAAATTACGCGCTCCTTACACGGGACGGCGATGTCATCATCAAGGGCGGCGCGCTCAAGTCGCGCGGTCTCGAGAAATTCCAACGCGTCTTTCTCGAAGAAATGATAAAGCTTCTCATGCACCAAAAACCGGAGGCGATCGCTCAGTTGCGCGATGACTTCGAAAAGAAGATTCGTGAGCGCGAATGGTCAATCGATTGGCTCATGAAAACCGACACCCTCCAGGATTCGCTGGAAAAGTATCGGCAAAAAATCGCCGGCTCCGCCAGAAACCGCGCCGCCGCCTACGAACTTGCCCTAACGAGTGATCGTGCTTATCGCCCCGGCGACCAGATCAGTTACTACATTACCGGTGCCAGCAAAAAAGTCGCCGCCTACGAAAACGCGAAACTCGCTTCCCGTTTCGATCCCGAAAATCGGGATGAAAACATCGATTACTATATCGCCAAGCTCGACGAGCTTGTGAAAAAATTTGCCGCTCTCATCCCATCGCCTGAGCAACAAGATTTGTTGTAAGGGCGGCTGTCTCCAGCCGCCCCT
>WNFD01003108.1_pt1 | contig 16660 bp, 19 predicted proteins | sample 5400491 | NCBI WGS metagenome assembly WNFD01 (sample SAMN13153343, study PRJNA577476) | soil metagenome | isolation source: 120 cm saprolite under Douglas fir tree site 2 hole 2 replicate 2 | place: USA:California | collected 2015-04-18 | reverse complement strand
CTCGCCACGCCTGGTGCAGGAAGCGGTGTTCCGCGCCGTCCAGGACGCGCTTCGCTCCCAGCGGGTCGTCCAGCCCCAGCAGGGTCTGGTGTCGGGGAACGCGGGCCTCGAAATGGCCCCCGTGCTCGGGCCGGCCGAAAATGATGCGTCTTCGATGGACCAGCAGGGCGCGCTTTTCCGCGAAGCCGCGGCCTCGTTCAGGCCCGGGCGGTTCGGGACCGTGGTCGGCCAGCTCCAGGAGACCTTCATCGTCGCGGGCAGCGACGAGGAGGTCTTCTTCATCGACCAGCACGTCGCCCACGAGCGCGTGCTCTTCGAGGAGCTCCGCCGCGACCTCGCCTCGGGCCCACTGGCCTCCCAGGTCCTGCTCTTCCCTCAGACGCTCGAGCTCGGACCAGGCAAGGCGACGCTGCTCTCGGAATGGTCCGGCGACCTCGAGGGCCTGGGATTCGCCCTCGAAGGCTTCGGCGGCCAGAGCGTGCTCCTGCGCGCCGTGCCCGCGCTCCTCAAGGCCGAGGAGCCGCGGCGCCTCATCGAAGGGCTGCTCGACGAGGTCGGTTCCCCGGCCGGGGCGCGCGCCGCGCCCCTCGTGGACCGGGCGCTCGCCTTCGTCGCGTGCCGCGCGGCGATCAAGGCCCATGCTCCCTTGCAGCGCGAAGAGATGGTGCGTCTGCTCTCGGACCTCTCGGCCACCGAGAGCCCGTACTTCTGCCCGCACGGGCGGCCCATCGTGTCCCGCCTGTCTCTCAAAGAGATCAAGCGGGAGCTCCGGCGGACATGGTGAAACCACCTCCGCTCCTCTTGATAGTCGGTCCTACCGGAGTAGGGAAGACCGCCGTCGCCGTGTGCCTCGCGCGCCGGGTGCCGATGGAGGTCGTGAGCGCCGACTCGCGCCAGGTCTACCGGGGCATGGACACTGCGACCGGCAAGCCGACCGCCTCGGAGCGCCAGGCCGTGACGCATCATCTCCTGGATCTCATCGAGCCGGGCGAGCGGTACAATGCGGCGCGTTTCAGACTCGACGCGGCGAGAGCGATAGAGGGAATCCGCGCGGCCGGCCGCCTTCCCGTGGTCGTGGGAGGCACCGGCCTCTACGTGCGCGCGCTTCTGAGAGGGCTCGATCCGGGTCCGCCCGCCGACATGACACTGCGGGCGCGGCTGGAGGAGATAGCGAGGCTCGAGGGACCTACGGCCCTCCACGAGCGCTTGGAAGCCCTCGATCCAGCGCGCGCGGCCCGGCTTCACCCCAACGACAGGGTCCGGGTCATCAGGGCGATCGAGAAGCACGAGCAAGGGTCCACGCCGGGCGGGAGCTGGACGCGGACTGTCGCGCCATGGAACATGCTCATGTTCGGGCTCAGGCGCGAGCGAGGGGCGCTGAACGGCAGCCTCGAGGAACGCGCGCGCGGCATGCTGGCCGGTGGGATGATGCAGGAGGTGCGGCGCCTCCTGGCTGCCGGCCATGACGAGTCGGCGCCGGGCATGGCGGGCATAGGCTACCGGCCGCTGGCCTCGGTGGCCAGCGGCCGCCTGTCGGAGGCCGAGGCGCTCAGGCTCATGATCCGCGACACCCGGCGCTACGCCAAGCGCCAGATGACGTGGTTCGCGCGGGAGCCGGAGATCCAGTGGCTGGACGTGGACGAGGTCGGCGGCGTCGAGGGCGCCGCCGAATGCATCTACAAGAGTATCTTGCGGGAGGGATGGGTCGAGTGAGGAAGAGGGAACGGGCGCTCCTGGCGGCCTTGCGGCTGCCCAGGCAGCGCCGCTACGAAGTGGAAGAGTCGCTGGACGAGCTGGGCCGCCTCGCCGTGTCGGCCGGCGCCGAGGTGGTGGGCCGCGTCACCCAGGAGCGGCACGCGCCCACGCCCAAGCTCTACTTCGGCAAGGGCAAGGTGGACGAGCTCAAGGTCTCCTCGGAGCGCGAGGGCGCCAACCTGATGATTTCCGACGACGCGCTCTCGCCGGCCCAGGAGCGCAACCTCGGCGGCTCGCTCGGGCTCAAGGTCATCGACCGCACCGCGCTCATCCTCGACATCTTCGCCCAGCGGGCGCGGACCATGGAGGGCAAGCTCCAGGTCGAGCTGGCGCAGCTGTCCTATCTCCTGCCGCGGCTCGTGGGGCAGTGGAAGCATCTGGAGAGGCTCGGGGGCGGCATCGGCACCCGGGGGCCCGGCGAGACCCAGCTCGAGTCCGATCGTCGCATGGTCCGGCACAGGATCGAGAAGATCCGCGGCGAGCTGGGGCGCGTGCGGGTGCACCGGCGGCTCCAGCGCGACCGTCGGAAGTCCGCGGGCGTGCCCGTGGTCGCCCTCGTGGGCTACACCAATGCGGGCAAGACCACCCTCCTCAATCGCCTCACCGGCGCGGAGCACGCCGCCGCGGACCAGCTCTTCGTGACCCTCGACCCTACCGCGCGACTGGTTTCCCGGACCGGCCACGCGCCGTTCATCCTCACGGACACGGTCGGGTTCATCCGCAAGCTGCCCCACCAGCTGGTCGCGGCATTCAAGGCGACACTCGAGGAGCTCGAGGAGGCGGACGTCCTCGTCCACGTGGTGGACGCCAGTCACCCCGGTCTGGACGAGCAGATGCAGGCGGTGGACTCGCTCCTGGCTGAGCTCGACCTCGGCCGCCGCCCGACCATCGTGGCCCTCAACAAGGTGGACCGCCTCGAGGAAGGCGCGGCCCTCGGCGCGCTCGTGGACCGATTCGAGGGCGCGGCGCTCTCGGCCCGCACGGGGGAGGGCGTGGATGCGCTGCTCGACCGCATCGCGCGCGCGCTGCGCCCGGGGGTGGAGCGCGTCCGGCTTCGCATTCCGTACCGCGACGGCACGGCGATCGCCCACTGCTATGAGCGCGGCCGCGTCCTCGCGCGCTCGGACGACGCCGACGGAATCCACCTCGAGGTCGAGCTCTCGCCCCGCCTGCTCGCCTTCGTCGAGCCCTACCGGCTGACGGGCTGACGCAGGGGCTGACGGGCTGAACGGACGGGTCGGGCGCGCCGCGCTTTCGCGCCGGCGGAACTGCCCGGAATGGTAAACTTGGTGCTCGTCCGCAGCGGATGATTTCATGGGACTCGCAAACTGGCTGACGACGCTCCGCATCCTGCTCATCCCGGTCTTCGTGACCCTGCTGGTCTACCGGCAGGCGGGATGGGCCGTCCTCGTCTTCTGCGCGGCAAGCCTGACCGACATGCTCGACGGCTATATCGCGAGGAGCCGGGGAACGCAGACTCGACTCGGCGCCTTCCTGGATCCCGTGGCGGACAAGCTCCTCATCACCTCCGCCTTCATCACGCTGACCTACCTCAAGGTCATCCCGTTCTGGATCGCGGCCGTCGTGGTCAGCCGTGACCTCATCCTGAGCGTCGGCGTGCTCGTCATCCACGTCGCGGGGGGAACCGTGCATCCGACTCCCAGCTGGATGGGGAAGGCCTCGACCGTCTGCCAGATGACGACGGTCCTCCTGGCCATGCTCGCGTTCTACTTCAGGATGCTCATGTCGCTGCCGAAGGTGGCGGCCTGGGTGACGGCGTTCTTCACGGTCGCGTCCGGACTCCAGTACCTCGTCCAGGGGCTGAAGCAGCTGAACCCGCCCGCTGATGACGCCCTGATGGCCGAGCGGACGCGCGTGGGACATGACCAGCTGCGCTGAACCGGGGCCCGGCGGGGTCGTCGTCGCCGCGGTTCGGGAGCGGTCGCCGGCCGCGCGGGCGGGGCTCCGATCGGGCGATCGCATCGTGGCCATCAACGGAGCGCGGCTCAGGGACGTCATCGACTTCCACTTCCATGCCGGCCTGGCGCGGCTCCGCCTGTCCGTCGAGCGAGGGGAACGGACCCGTCGCGCGGTCCTGCGGCGAACGGGGCCCGACCTGGGCCTCGAGCTCGAGGCGCCCCGTCCGGGCGACATCGACACGTGCAGCAACAAGTGCGTGTTCTGCTTCATCCACCAGCTACCGCGCGGGATGCGGAAGAGCCTCTACGTCAAGGACGACGACTTCAGGCTCTCGTTCCTTCATGGCAACTACATCACCCTGACCGATCTGGACGACGCCGAGCTCGCCCGAATCGAAGAGCAGCGCCTCTCGCCGCTTTACGTGTCCGTCCACGCGACGGATCCCGATCTCCGCCACCGCCTCCTCGGCCAGCCGCGCGTGCGCCGCGAGATCCTGCCCGTCATGGAGCGGCTGGCCAAGGCCGGCATCATGATGCACGCGCAGATCGTGCTCGTACCCGACTGGAACGACGGGGTTCAGCTCGAGCGCTCGGTGCGCGAGCTGTCCCGCCTCCACCCCCAGGTCGCCACCACCGCCGTGGTGCCCGTGGGACTGACGAGGCACCGCGAGAGACTGCCGGAACTCCGCACGCTCATGGTCGTGGAGGCACGCCACCTGGCCCGCACCGTCGAAAGCTGGCAGCGCGAATTTCTCCGCTCACTCGGCACGCGCTTCGTCTGGGCCTCGGACGAGGTCTACCTCCAGGCGGGACGGCCGCTGCCCGCCGCCGCCGCGTACGAGGGCTTCCCGGTGATCGAAGACGGAATCGGCCTGGTCCGTCGCTTCAGCGACGGCTTCGGGCGTGCGGTCGGCCGGCTGCCCGCGCGCGCGGCCGCGCCTCGCACCGTCACCGTGGTGACCGGCACGATGTTCGCCCCCCGCATGCGCCGCCTCCTGAAGGCGTTCACCGTCGCGGGCCTTCGCGTGCAGCTGGCACCGGTCGCCAATGACTGGTTCGGGCGCGGCATCGGCGTCGCCGGGCTCCTGACCGGGCAGGACATTGCGGCGCAGCTCGCCGGACGTCGGCTCGGAGACGAGGTTCTCGTGCCCGCGGTGGCGATCCGCGACGGGGCAGGCGTCTTCCTGGACGACCTCTCGCCCGCCGACCTCACCGCGTCGCTCGGCGTGCCCGTGCGGCCTGTCGAATCCTCGGCGAGCGCGCTCGCCGCCGCCATTCTCGGCCGCTGAGCGGCCCGCCACCCGTGATCCGCCCGATCATCGCTCTCGTGGGCCGGCCCAACGTGGGCAAATCCACGCTCTTCAACCGCCTTGTCGGGCGCCGTCGCTCCCTCGTCCACGACGTGCCGGGGGTCACGCGCGACCGGCTCTACGGCACCACCGTCTTCGAGCGCTGGCAGGCGACGGTGGTGGACACGGGCGGCTTCGACCCCAGCACCGAGTCCGATCTGATCGCGGCCGTGCGCGACCAGGTGCTGACGGCCATCGCGGAAGCCGACCTCGTCGTCTTCGTCGTGGACGGCCGCGCGGGCCTGACCGCGCTCGACGAGGAGATCGCCCGTATCCTCCGTCGCAGCCAACACCCCGTGCTGCTCGCGGTGAACAAGATCGACGCCGCCGGCAAGGAGGCGGCGCTCGCGGATTTCTACCGTCTCGGCTTCCCGGCCATCCAGTCCGTTTCGGCCGAGCACGGCCGCGGGGTCGCCGAGCTGCTCGAAGCCGCCCGCGGTCAGGTGCCCGATCCGGTGGTCGAGAGCCGGCCCGAGGGCACACGCGTGGCGATCATCGGCAGACCGAATGTCGGCAAGTCCTCCCTCGTCAACGCGGTGCTCGGCGAGGAGCGGGTGCTCGTCCACGAGGCTCCGGGCACGACGCGCGACGCGGTGGATACGCCGTTGACCTTCCGTGACCGCCCGTACCTCCTCATCGACACCGCCGGCATCCGGCGCAAGGGGCGGGTCACCGAGGTCCTCGAGAAGCTCGCCGTGGTCATGGCGCTCAAGAGCCTCGAGCGATGCGACGTCGCGGTCCTCGTGATGGACGCCTCCGAAGGCGTGACGTCGCAGGACGCGCACATCGCGGGCTACGCCCACGATGCGGGCCGCGCCATCGTGCTGGCCGTCAACAAGTGGGATCTGGTGCCGCCGGGCCTCGTCGGCAAGGCCGAGGTCACGGCGCAGATCCACGAGCGGTTGCCCTTTCTCGACTACGCGCCCATCTGCTTCACGTCGGCGGTGACCAAGCTCGGGCTGCGGGATCTCTTCGACACCGTGGACCAGGTCGCCGCGGAGGCGCGCAAGCGGCTCCAGCCCGGTGAGCTCCTCACGATCTTCCGCCAGGCTCTGGAGCGGCGGCCGATGTCCTCGGGCGGCGCGCCGATCCGTGTCCACAGCGTCCAGCAGGTCGCCGTGTCACCACCAACATTCGCCGTCAAGGTCAACTCGACGGGCAAGCTGCATTTCTCCTACGAGCGCTACCTCATCAATTCGATCCGCCACGCGGCCGGTTTCATCGGCTCGCCGATACGTCTGCTGCTGAGACGGAGCGCGGGGAAGCGGAAGGGAGCAGCCGGGTCCGCGCCCCGTCGCGCGGCCGGCAAGCGCCGCTCCTGAGCCGAACCCTCCTAAGTAGGCAGAACCCCTAGCAAAACCGTTGGTTGACCCTGGGGTCTGTGCTAACATGACGCGGCGTTAGATCCCGCAGCCGAGTGGGGGCCCATGGCAACAGACCCGGACCGCGACGAGTTCCACGAGGACGACGAGCAGGACGAGCTGGCACGGCGGAGCATCTTCTCGGCTGGATGGTTCCGAGCTCTGCTCGTCCTGACGGTGCTGGCCATCGTCGTCGTGGTATCGCTGCCCTATCTTCTCAATTGGCTCGAGCCCACGCCTGCTCCACCGGTAAAACCCCAGGCCAAGAGCGGCGCACCGGCGTCGTCGTCAGGTCCTGCTCCAGCGCCTCCCATCACGAGCCCGTCGCCCCCGACTCTGATTCCCGCGCCCGCGGCTCCCCCGTCACCCGCTCCCGCACCGCCTGCGCCCTCGGTGGCGGAGGCGCCAAAGCCGGCCCCCGCTCCAGCGCCCACGGCGCCGAGTCCAGCGGACCGCCCGGTGGGGACGGCACCGCTGCCCGTGGCTCCGGCTCCCGCCGTGAAGCCAGGGCCGGCAGCGAAGCCGGCACCGGGAGCCCAGACAGAATCTCCAAAAGCGTCGACGGCGCCTAAGCAAGGCGCACCGGTAGCGGGTGGTTCGCCTGGCGGCTACTGGGTCCAAGTCGGAGCCTTCCTCGAGGAAAAGAACGCCCAGACCCTGGCCAAGCAACTCCGCGGCGAGAGCTTCCCCGTGCAGATCTCGCAGGTCACGCGTGGCGGCGGCTCAGCCGCCGCTCAGCCTGCCAGGCCGGCGGGCGCACAGAACCAGCTCTTCATCACGGGCTCGACGCCGGACGCGGTCAACGCGGCGCTCAAGGGCAGGGGCACCGCCCAAGCGGTCAAAGGAGGCGTGGTGGTCAACCCGCCTTTCGATCTTGAGACGGCCATGTCGCTGTCGTCCTCGCTCAAGAAGGACGGGTTCAAGGTCGTCATCCGGCGCGCCAAGGCCACGCCGGCGAAGGCCGGTAGCGGGCCGACCCTGCACGTCGTGCGCGTCGGCGGCTTCCCGGACCGGGCAAAAGCCCAGCAGGCCCGCGGTGACCTCGAGGCCAAGGGGCATCCCGGCTTCCTGACACAAGGCGCGGCGCGCTGATGCACAGCCGACAACCGCTGGTCGTGCTCGTCACCGCGCCCTCCGAAGGGCTGGCGCTCGAGATCGGTCGCACGCTCGTGGACGAGCGCCTCGCGGCCTGCGTGAGCGTGGTGCCCGGTCTCACGTCTATCTACCAGTGGGAAGGCCGGCGCGAGGAAACGGCCGAAGCCCTGCTCCTCATCAAGACGCGGCCCGAGGGCTATGCCGCCCTCCAGCGCCGCGTGCTCGAGCTCCATCCGTATTCGGTGCCCGAAGTGCTCGGGCTGCCCGTCGCCGAGGGCGCGCCCGCCTATGTGCAGTGGGTCCGGGAGTCCATTCCGATCGAGGGGGGGTGACCGCTCTGACGAAGAACGATCTCATCAACGCGGTGGCCGCCCACGGACTATCGAAGCGGCAATCCGCCTCGGTGGTGGAATCGCTGTTCGACATCATCTTCCGCTGCTTCGAGAAGAGCGAGGACGTCAAGATCGTGGGCTTCGGCCACTTCCGCATCCGCCGCAAGGCCTCGCGGCGGGGGCGCAACCCGCAGACGGGGGACAGCATCGAGATCACCGCGCGCAAGGTGCTGACCTTCAAGCCGAGCAAGGGCCTCAAGCTCCGCATCAACCATCATCAGGGTTGAGGCAGCGACCGTGAGCGATGGCAGTATGGCGCGAGGCGGAGAGGATCAGCGGGGAGAGGATCCAAAACGGGTGGTGATCCCGGACAAGCTCTACTACCGGATCGGCGAGGTCGAGGCCATCACGGAGGTGCCCGCCTACGTCCTTCGCTACTGGGAATCGGAGTTTCGCCTGCTGCGCCCCAAGAAGAATCCGGCGGGCCAGCGACTCTACCGAAGGCGCGACCTCGATCTCGTTCTCCGCATCAAGACTCTGCTCTACGACGAACGGCTCACCCTCGAGGGCGCCAAGAAGCGCCTGGTGGCGGAGAGCCGCGGGCCCGCTCAGATGGACCTTGGCGTGCGCAGCGCGGCGCTCGAGGCGGCCCTCCGGCGGATGCGCGACCAGCTCCGCGCACTGCGCGACCGCCTGGCGCCTCCCAAGAGCTAAGAGTACTGGGCCAGCGTCCTTGTCTTTGCCGGGGCCTCTCCGTACAATGAGCGCTTGGGTCGGGGCGTGGCGCAGCCCGGTAGCGCACTTGACTGGGGGTCAAGGGGTCGCAGGTTCAAATCCTGTCGCCCCGACCAATTTAGCGAGAGCGATCGCGGCAAGAGCGACGAGGGCGGATCCCGGGATCTGCCCTCTTTTTTGCCCGTGGATAGGTGAGCGACGATGGCCGCGGTGATCCTGGTCACCAACGACGATGGGGTGCACGCCGCGGGCCTCCAGGCGTTGGCGGCCGCGCTCGACGAGCTGGGCGAGGTGTACGTGGTGGCGCCGGATCGCGAGCAGAGTGCGGTCGGCCATGCGCTCACGCTGCATCGTCCGCTGCGGGTCACGCAGACGGGCGAGCGGCGCTTCGCCGTCAACGGCACACCGTCCGACTGCGTCAACCTCGCGGTGCTGGGACTCCTGCCCGAGCGCCCGGTACTCGTGGCGGCGGGCGTCAATCACGGCTCGAACCTCGGAGACGACGTCACCTACTCCGGCACCGTCTCGGCGGCGATGGAAGGCACCCTGCTGGGCGTGCCGTCCATGGCCGTGTCGCAGGCCGACGCCGGGACGGCGGGGTTCGAGAGCGCGGCCGCGGTGTCGCGGCTCCTGGCAAGCCGGGTGCTGGTGGAAGGGCTTCCCGCGAAGACGCTCCTCAACGTCAACATTCCGGGCGGCGCTGCGGTCGGCATACGGATGACGCGCCTCGGTCACCGGGTCTACCGGGAGAAGGTCGTGCGGGAAGTCGACCCGCGCGGGCAGCCCTACTACTGGATCGGCGCCGGCCCCCCCGAGTGGGCCGAGGACGAGGGATCCGACATCGCCGCCGTGGAGCGCGGGCTCGCGAGCGTGACGCCCCTGCACCTGGATCTGACTCACTACGGCGCTCTCGGGCGGATGGCCGACTGGGAGGGCAGCCTCAACGCCCTCCTGAGGAAACGGCCGCGGTGATCGGGCGGCGGCGAGAGCCCGAGGCTGCGGCGGCGGGCGAGCAGCGCTTCGCTCGCGAGCGCGACCGCATGGTCGCGGAGCAGCTCGTGAAGCGGGGCATCGCAGACCCGCGGGTGCTGCAGGCGATGCTGGGCACGCCGCGCCACCTGTTCGTGGACGAGGCGCTGCGGAACCAGGCCTACGGAGACCACCCGCTCCCGATCGGTGACGGGCAGACGATCTCGCAGCCTTTCATGGTGGCCCGCATGACCGAGCTGCTGCGGCTGACGGGCAGGGAGAAGGTCCTCGAAGTCGGCACGGGCAGCGGCTACCAGGCCGCCGTACTGGCCCGCCTCGCGGCCCGCGTCTGCACGGTGGAGCGGAACCCGAAGCTCGCCGCGCGCGCCCGGCAGACGCTCGAAACGATCGGCGCGAGTAATGTCTGGGTGCGGACGGCCAATGGCACCTTCGGGTGGCCCGACGAGGCGCCGTTCGACCGTATCGTGGTGACGGCCGGGGGGCCGTCGGTGCCACCGCCACTGCTCGAGCAGCTCGCCGAGGGCGGGCGAATGGTCATGCCGGTCGGGTCCGAAGACTCGCAGCGTCTGCAGATCGTCGAGAAGGTCTCCGGCCAGCCGCGCGTGACGGAGGACTCCGGATGCGTGTTCGTGAAGCTGATCGGGAAGTACGCGTGGGACGCGTAGAGTAGAATGGTTGGCACGGACGGGGCGTAGCGCAGCTTGGTAGCGCGCCTGCTTCGGGAGCAGGAGGTCGCTGGTTCAAATCCAGTCGCCCCGACCATTTTTGACCCGTGCACTATCCCATGAACGCGATGGGGCTGCGCAGCGCTGCGGAGATCATCGTCGAGGGACATGTGCAGGGCGTCGGCTACCGCATCTTCGCCCAGCGGAAAGCCGGTCAGCTGGCCCTGCGCGGCTACGTCATGAACCTCAAAGACGGGAGGGTACGCGTGCGCGTCGAGGGCAACCGCGAAGCCATCGAGGAGCTCGCCCGCGATCTCGGGAAGGGCCCCCCGCTGGCACGCGTCAAGACGGTGTCCGTCACCTGGCGGGCGCCGACGGGCCGTTTCACCTCGTTCGATGTGCGGTACGCCGAGTTCGACCCGTGAAGGTCCGCGGCCGGCACGCTATCGGCCTCGGGCTGCTCCTGCCCGGCCTGCTGCTGACCCACGCCGGCGCCGCCGAAACCGACAGCCGGGCCCTCACGTCACCTGCCAGGAAGGCAGCGCCAAAGTCGGCGACATCCTCCAAGCGGCCGGCCGACCGCCCGGCCGAGAGAAAGCTCCGGAGCCGGATCGATGTCGGGCCCGCCCGCCACGCCGTCGGCCCGACGGTCCACGTCGTGCGCGCGGGCGATTCCCTCAGCCGCATCGCCGCGCGCTACAAGATCACGCGCAAGGCGCTGGCCGACGCGAACCGGCTCGAGCGCTCCGCCCAGCTCCGCATCGGCCAGCGGCTCGTCGTGCCGGGAGCGCGTCTCGCGTCGGGTGGACGCCCGCCCCAGCGTATCGACGCGGGCGTCGTCGACGGCGACGTGCTGGTGGTGCGCGCGGGCCCCCGCCGCGTGCCGACGCGGCTCTACTTCACCGCACCCGAGGCGGACGTGCAGCCTCCCGAATTCGCCTGGCCCGTTGACGGCCGGATCATCTCACCGTTCGGGCGGCGGCTCAGCGGCTGGCACGCGGGCATGGACATCAAGGCCGAGGCCGGCACGCCCATTCTCGCCGCGGCGCCGGGCGTGGTGATCTCGAGCGGCCAGGAACGCGCCTACGGCCGCATCATCCGGATCGAGCACGAGAAGGGCTTCGTCACCATCTATGCCCACAACCTGGAAAATCTCGTCGAGGTCGGCGACCGCGTCTCCGGCGGCACGATCATCGGCACCGTCGGCCGCACCGGCCAAGCAAGTGGGCCGCACCTGCACTTCGAGATCCGCTACGTGGACATCGTCTACAATCCGCTCTACCTGCTGCCCGCTCGCGACGTGATCGAGATCCGGCCCGAGGAAGCGCCCGACATGCCGACGGAGTCGGCCCGCGCGCACGGCGTGGACGACGACACCGATGAGTGAGCTCTCCGCCGACACGATCAGCCTCGACGACAGCGACGAGCCGGTGGAGACCCTCCTAGAGCGGGCGCCCGCCGAGCTGGCGGGCGACCGGGACAAGCCGGGCGACGCGGCACGCGGCCGCGAGCTTCTCGGCCTCTACCTCCGCGACATCGCCAAGGTGCCGCTGCTCACGCCCGAGCAGGAGCAGGAGCTCGCGCGGCGGGTGCAAAGCGGTGACGCCGAGGCGGAACGGCAGCTGACCGAAGCCAACCTCCGCCTCGTGGTGCGGGTGGCGCGCCGCTACTTGAACCGCGGCTTGTCGCTCCTGGACCTCATCGAGGAAGGCAACCTGGGTCTCCTGCACGCGGTCACGAAGTTCCGGCCCGGCCGCGGCACGCGCTTTTCCACCTATGCCGTCTGGTGGATACGCCAGGCCATGGCGCGAGCGCTGGCGAATCAGGCGCGAATGATCCGGCTGCCGGTCCACGTCGAGCTCCTCCTGGGACAGCACGCGAAAAAGAGAGCCGAGCTGACCCGGGATCTGGGCCGCGCGCCGACCACGGAAGAGCTCGCCACGGCTCTCGGCCAGCCCATCGAGGAGATCGAGCACATCGAGCGCATGAGCCGGCGACCCGTCTCTCTCGACGCGCCCATCGGAGAGGAGAGCGGGGGAAAGATCGAAGACCTGGTCAGGGACGGGGAGCCCTTGCCCGACTCCGGGCTCGCGGCGGCCCTCAAGGCGCGCGACGACCTCGCGGGTGTGCTCCGGGACCTGCCCGATACCGAGCGCCACGTTCTGGAGCTGCGCTTCGGCCTCTCCGGCGAGGAGCCGCGGACGCTCGAGAGCATCGGGCGCCAGCTCGGGATCACGCGGGAGCGCGTCCGTCAGATCGAGGCGGCGGCCCTCGGGAGGCTCAGGCGCATCATGGCCGCGCGCGGCATGGAGGCTGGGGACCTTTTCTGACCGGTGCTAGGGAGTCGTCGCCGAGAGGCCGAGCGGCGGCAGCCCCGAGACCGAGAGATAGCGGCGTTGCTCGAGGCGGCCCTGCGGAAGTTCGAGGAGGGTTCTCCGTGAAACCATGTAGACGTGTTTTTGGTCTGATCGTTCTCGCAGGTCTCCTAGTTGTTTCCGGGCTTACTCTTCCTCCGGCTTTGGCCCAGACGGTTGACTCCGATCACTCGTAGGAAAATGGACTGGAACTTGGTCCATGGGTAGTGAACCGCAGGTACAGGCTGACTGCACCATGACGGTAACGAAAGTCGACGGGAACCAAGTCCACGGACGAGTTGAACGGGCCGGTTGGGGTAGGATGGCGCCGGCGAGTTTCGACTTCGCGGGCACACTCGAAGGCGACAAGCTCATTCTCGCCGATTCAGCGCACGCAGGGGAATTTACGATCTACAAAAATAATTACGGGACTCAGACGAAGGGAACAAGCGTCGAGAGTATCCGGCTCAATATTTCGATGACAAAGAGTAAGTGATTTCAGAGACTCGAATAAGTTGATCCAGTGATGCGACGTCGTACGTTCCTTGCTGGCACGGGTGCGGTGCTCCTTGCTCCGCCGTTCGCCACTGAGGCGCAGCAGGCGGCAAGGGTCTGGCGGATCGGCGTGTTGACCTCAGCACCGGCTGATTCGCCGTTGCTCGAGGCGTTTCGACAGGGAATGCGTGACCTGGGGTACGTCGACGGGAAGAATGTGCAATTCGAGTACCGATTCGCGGCTGGGAAGAACGACTTGCTTCCCGGTTTTGCCGCTGATCTTGTAGATCGTAGAGTCGATCTCATCTTTACAGACGGGAACGCAACGGTACACGCCGCGAAGAATGCCACCTCCACGATCCCTATTGTCATGGGAACGAGCGGCGACCCTATTTCCTCGGGCGCGGTTAAGAGCCTCAGTCGGCCAGGCGGCAACGTCACTGGCTTGACGCTCCTCGGCGTGGAACTCTCTGGAAAGAGATTGGAGCTGATCTATATAGTAGTGCCGACACTGACGACGGTGGGTTTTCTCGTCAATCCGACGAACCCGTCGGCGCCGCCCTTGCAAAAGGAGACTGAGAGCGCGGCCCTTTCACGCCGTCTACAGCTTGTGACATTCGGAGCAGCAAACCCGACCGAGCTAGACGCGGCGTTCAAGGCTGCGACGAAGGCCCACGTAAAGGCGATGATCACCATGCCGGATGCCATGTTTTGGAACTTTCGCCAACGCCTCGTTGTTCTCGCCGCAACGACCCGCCTTCCGACGATCTTCGGCGAACGGGAGTTTGTCGAGGCCGGCGGATTGATGTCCTACGGGGCCAGCGTCTCTGGAAACTTTCGCCATGCCGCTGCCTACGTCGACAAGATCCTCAAAGGAGCCAAGCCGGCGGACTTGCCCGTCGAGCAGCCCACCAAGTTCGAGCTGGTCATCAACCTCAAGACCGCGAAGGCGCTCGGACTGACGATTCCGCCGTCGCTGCTGGCGCGGGCGGATGAGGTGATTCAGTGACAACGCCTCGGAGATTTGTCATCGCGCTTGGTGCGGGCATGCGGACTGCTGGCGTGGCGCTGCTCTGTGTCCTGGCGGCCCGCGCGACCGATGTAGCGAATCGGTACTAGAGTATTCGCCGAAAGATCCGGCTACATCTCGAGGCGCGGGACCGTCAGGTGCGCGCGCTACTCGAGGTGGCGCTCGAGACGCTGACGGGAAACGAGGGCGCATCATGAAGGACTCGCTAGCGACGGTGGGAGCGCCCGCCGCCGGTTCTCTTCTCTTGCTGCTCGCCCTTCTCTCTGCCTCGCTGGTGTCGGCTTCCGCGGCGGAGCAGGAGTGTCCATTCGCGGGAAAGCGTCCGCCTATGGCCGAGATTTTCAAGCTCCCGCAGTCCCAACGTCCCCCGTTGTGCGGGGCCGACCTCACCGGGGCCGACCTCACCAGCGCCAACCTCAGCGGGGCCAACCTCTTCAGGGCCGGTCTCTACAAGGCCAAGCTCATCGGGGCCGACCTCACCAGGGCCAACCTCACCGGGGCCGACCTCAGCGGGGCCAAGCTCAGCGGGGCCATCCTCACCGGGGCCAACCTCATCAGGGCCGATCTCTACAAGGCTAAGCTCATCGGGGCCGACCTCACCGGGGCCGACCTCACCGGGGCGGTCCTCATCATGGCGGACCTCACCGGGGCGGACCTCACTGGGGCGGACCTCACCAAGGCGAACCTTAGTGAGGCGACGCTTGTTCGAGGGAACCTGGCGGATGTCAAGGGACTCACGTGCGATCAGGTGCACGCCGCTAGGACAGACAAGACTACGAAGCTTCCGGCCTCGCTGGATTGCGCGAAGAAGTAGCCCAAAGATAACGTGCCATCGTTCAGCCTACGCCCCCCGCCCCACTTCTCCCTTGCGCGCGCCGCTTGGGACTCCTGTGTCCTCCTGTGGGAGGAGAGGGCTGACGAGCTGGGCCGCGTCGAGGGGCCGGAGGGAATCCACGACTATCGGGAAGCGGCCAAGGCGCGTCGGTTTCTGCCGCCGCGGATACCCCGTTGACATAGTGATACCGGATAGGTAACAATGCCTCCTGAGCGATTTGCGATGCACCTCAAACTCTTCCGAGAACGACGCGGCCTCACACAAGAGGCGCTCGCCAAGAAAGCGGGCATCAGCCGGGCCTATCTGGCCCGCCTGGAGATGGGCCGTCATGATCCACCGCTCAGTCGTCTCCGTAAGCTCGCTAAGGCCCTCGGCGTGCGAGTCGGGAAGCTGCTGGAGTAGGAGGGGGTTGGATGCCGCTGCACTTTGGCCCACGCGAGAATCCGCCAGGTATTTGGGTGAACCTGCCCACGATGAAGACCGACTTTGAGGCGATGCTGAACAAGTACCTTGCTCGGATTCAAGCATCATCCCGACCTGGCCGGACGCTCTCCGATCACTGGCAGCGAGAATCTACGCAGCCCGCGACCAAAGAGAGCGATCCGCAATGGCGCACGCTTCTAGGCGAGGAGAACAAAGATGGCCAGACGCGGTGATCGTATCTATTCCCCCTGATGTCGACCGGTGATCTGCCGGCGCTGCAGAAGACCCTCGGCCACGCCACGCTGGCAATGACCATGCGCTACGCGCACTTGGCCGAGGCCACGTCCGGCAAGCGATGAACGCGCTCCGCTTCAGCACAAAATCCGCACACGGTGGTAAACTGGCCGGAGAGGGCGCCGTAACTATGCATGCCCCCGTAGCTCAGGTGGATAGAGCGACAGTTTCCTAAACTGTGGGCCGGGTGTTCGAGTCACCCCGGGGGCACCATGGCCGTTACACCGACGACGCCGGTCAGAATGCGGCCGTACGTCGCGGTTGCTGTCCAATCGTAGAACCTGCCGGTGCTGTCAGCTCGCGGCTGCATCACGACTCGTCCCTCGAGGAGCTTGCGCAGGATCTGGCGCGCCTGCGCAGGCTCGCCCTCGAGGAGCCCCTGCCAGTCCGTGAGTAGCTCGCGAAGCTCCCGCCGCACCGCCTTCTGATCGAACGCGCGGACCGCGAGCCCGAGGCCGTCCTGGTGCTCGAGCTGGGCGTGGAGCTCCTGCCGTCGGCCTTCGCGCTCGTGCAGCGCGGTCAGGATCGAGGGCAGGGAACCGCCCTGGGCGACGGCATCCGTGTAGCGGGCGATCTCCCGCTCGAGCCGGGCGAGCTCGTCGGCCAGGGCGACGCGACGATCCGGCTGCTCGGGCGACCGCTCAAGCTCGAGGGCGCGATCGAGCACCGCATCCAGGACCGCGGGGCTCAGGACGTCGCTCCGGAGCTGCGCGACCAGGTCGCCGTGGAGCGCCGTCATTGGGGCGGACAGGCTATTGGTGCAGCGGTAGTCGCCGCGGACCCGATGCTCTCGGCAGACGTAGTAGAAGGCTGGCGAGCCCCGCTGGCTCGTCCGCTTCGTCGCGTGCATGCCCCCGTGACAGACCACGCACTCGAGGAAGCCCGTGAGGAGATACTTCGGCAGGCCCGGGGCGCCCGCCTCGAGGCCCGACTCCGGCCGGCTCCAGAGCCGCCCCTTGGCACCGCGGAGATAGGTCGCGCGCGTGTGATCGAGCCGCGCGTGGGCAGCCTGCCAGAGGCCCTCGTCG
>WNFD01003107.1_pt1 | contig 16661 bp, 14 predicted proteins | sample 5400491 | NCBI WGS metagenome assembly WNFD01 (sample SAMN13153343, study PRJNA577476) | soil metagenome | isolation source: 120 cm saprolite under Douglas fir tree site 2 hole 2 replicate 2 | place: USA:California | collected 2015-04-18 | reverse complement strand
CTCCGTAACCTCAAAGCCGGGTTCGGCGAGGTTGAATGGAGAGGACAAGTAATTCAGGAAAGCGTATCCGACAAAGTAGAGCTCCTGTAGTTTGCTCCACGGCGTCATCAGGTCGTGACCGGAAAAAGAGCCACGCGGCGAGATAAGTTTCTGAACCACGGTTCCCGCAGCATTCTCGACCCAGACTCGATCTGGAGTGAAGTACCCGGTCGAATCTTCGCCGTCAAATGGCGAGACGACGACCAGCTTTCTGCTCGGTTCAACATGTAACGCAACATTGAGACCTTGTGGAAGCCCTTTGGCGTGCCACAGTTGTCCTCCGATGGACAGCTTCAGGTCGATGCTCTGGACCTGATGCCAACGTGTCAGGCCGCCGTGAGCGTCAAGGGCCAGTTCAAATAGTGGAATCATGTGAAATCACCTTTCGATACAACCTTCAGCGACACCCTGAGAGAGCTACGTTTCGATCGTCAGCCAATCAGTGACGGGAAACGCTGCGTGAGCCGCCGAAAACATAGCCTATTACGAAGTATTGCGTCTCCTGTCGCTTCTACTTTAATCATGCAACAAGCATAGGATGCCGGATCTGGTATAATGATGCAAGTAGATTCATGAAATCTTGAAGGGTCGAATATGCGAAGAAAATCCTTACAGGATGCCATCTGCCCCATGGCGCGCGCGCTCGACACAATCGGCGACTGGTGGTCATTGCTGATCATTCGGGACGCAATGCTGGGCGTACGCCGGTTCTCGGACTTTCAGGCGAACCTGGGCTTAGCTGGCAATATTCTGAGTGCGCGGCTTAAGAAACTCGTAGCATGCGACATCATGGAACAGGTCCCGGCCGCTAATGGGAGCGCTTACCAGGAATACGCCTTAACGAAGAGGGGGCGCACGCTCCTCCCTGTCGTGGTCGCCCTACGCCAGTGGGGCGAGGATCACCTCTTCGAATCTGAAGAGAAATGCCTTCAAATTGTAGACAAGCGGAGTCGTAAGCCACTGCGTCGTATTCAGGTCAAGGACGCAGACGGGAAACTGATAACGGCGAAGGATTTGGATGTCGTCACGAGGAACTAGGTCAGTTCTACCCAGTCATTCTTGCGAGACCGTAGCGTTGTGGAGAGGCGAGGAGATTGTATTGACCTGCCCCCGGAAAACTCCACCAGTGGAAGCTGGAGTTCTCTCGTAATTGAAGCGAGGGAGCTGACGATGGAGAAGAGCCGGTACACGGAAGAGCAGATCATCGGGATCTTGAAGCAGCATGAGGCTGGTGTGAAGACGGCGGATCTTTGCCGGGAGCACGGAATCAGCGCGGCGACGTTCTATGGCTGGAAGTCGAGGTTCGGCGGCATGGACGTCAGTGAGGCGCAGCGGCTGAAGGCGATGGAGGACGAGAGCCGCCGTCTGAAGCTTCTGGTAGCGGAGCTGAGCCTGCACGGCGAGGCGTTGACGGCAGTGATCCGAAAAACGGCTGGAGCTTGCCGGTCTAAGAGAAGAGGTTGCGTTCGTCACGGTCGAGTTCCGGCTGAGCGAACGCACGGCCTGCAAGCTGCTGGGTGTGGAGCGGTCGAGCTATCGGTACGAACCTCGGCCGGACCGCAACGTCGAACTGCGCGAGGAACTGGTGAAGCTGGCGCGGCAGAAGCCGCGTTACGCCTATCGCAGGCTGCATGCGCTGCTGGAACGGCGAGGCCATGAGGTGAACGTGAGACTCCTTCGCCGAAGCTGTCGCTTCATGTTGCTGTACGGATTCGGTACTCAGTTCACGCTGAACAAGGAGGTTGTCTTCTACGAAGTCAGTACGGATTGGCGATAGTTGGCCACGGAGGCGTCATAACCTGCTCTTGCCGACTCCGTAGTGGCCCGGCGTAATGCCGCGGCCAGGAAATGTCCGGCGCCATACCCGTTTCCCGATACCAATTCCGTCGTAAGTAGCAATAGGCGAACTCAACGAGCGCTTTCGCGTGCTCTTCGCCACGGACTCTCTCGATCCCGGAGTCCACCGGGAAGGAATTGGCGGGTACGATCCCCCACGAGGCACATTTCACTCGCCCGAATTATCTGCGGAATCGGCAGGATCAAATGACGAGCACGAGAGAAACTGAAGAGCCATGTCTACCGTACGAGTCAATTCAGCTCTGCCTGCGCCGTTCACAGCCTGCATCCCAATGCCGATCATGATCGTTGCGATGTACCGAGCATAATCGGCGGCATTTATGTCTCGGCCCAGTTCACCGTCACGTTGTGCCTGCTGAATGCGTTCCTTAATCCGGTTCTCATTCGATCTGCGCCATTTGGCCATGACGTAAGTCACAAGTTCGCCGTCAGTTCCGCAAGCGAGCGCTCCGTGAATCGACAGACAGCCCTTTGGATTACCGGGGATCGAGAGGGTGTTCACCATTCCTCGAAGGAGCGCCTCGATCGCTCGAGGGAGAGTTGGCTCGGCGAGTGCCTTTGGTATATACCTCATCTGTTCTGACTTATAACGCTCCACCGCTTTAAGGAATAGACCCTGCTTACTCCCAAATGCAGCATGGATGCTCGAACGACTGAGCCCTGTCGCATTGGTGAGGTCGGTCATGGTGGTTCCGTCGTAGCTTTTCTTCCAGAAGACCCGCATCGCCGCGTCAATCGCCTGGTTCTCGTCGAAGCTGCGGGGTCGCCCTTTCGTCGCATGTTCCATTCGCCAATTTAAGCCTCTTCCTAAATTCGACGCAATCGTCTGCGGAAAAAGCTCAAGGAATTTTTGCATCTCTCCGCTATGCAATACATCTGTACGTTATGTACAGAATAGCGCCCTGCCGGTTCTGTCTTCAACCCAATGGATAATTCGCGGTATTGAGGCATGTGAAACGCAATGGAACAGCAACGCACAACAACTGCGGTGAAGAGGATGAAGGTGTTGCTAACTTCCCATCCAATGAAATTCGAAAGACCCGCAATTCCTTCAGGCAAGTACGCCGCGTTCGGTTTATGGACGGTTCTCGCCATTTTCGCGGCGGGTTGCACTGTCGGTCCCCGTTATGGAAAACCAGTTACCGCGGTCCAACCATTTCATAACGCACCGTCGATTGAAGCTCGGCAGGTGGTTCTACCGGCGCCGCAGCTAGATACTTGGTGGACGGGGTTCGATGATCCAGAGCTAACCAGGATCGTTGAGAGGGTCCTGAATCAGAATCTCGATCTTGCCGAATCTCTCGCCCGAGTGGAACAAGCGCGGGCGGCTGCGAAAGAGGCTGGTGCAAAGCTGAAACCCTCCGGTTCGGTTACTGCACAATCCAACTCATTTCGACAGTCGTTGGACAGTCCAACTGGCCGATATGCGTCTGCCTTTCCAGGCTTCGATCGCAACCAAAGCTATTTAGACCTCGGGTTGGAAGCCTCATGGGAAGTTGATCTGTTCGGTGGACTTCGGAGAGGCGCTGAGGCTGCAAGCGACGAAGCCCAGGCAGCCGAGGCAGAAAGACTCGGAGTTCGTGTTTCTGTAGTTGCCGAGGCAGCAGATGCGTATATGCAAATTCGTGGCGCTCAGGTCCGTCTTAGGGTGGCGAAGGAGCAAATTACTACCGATGAGCACTTGCTCGCTCTTGTCTCCCAAAGAAGAAGTGCCGGCGTCGCATCCGACAGAGAGCTTGCTCAAGCGGAGGCTCTCTTGGCCCAGGCGAAGGCCACAGTCCCTCTCTTAGCCGTCATTCTGGAGGCGCAGTTGAATCGCCTGGATGTGCTCATGGGAGCTCAGGCCGGTACATACGCGGCCGAATTAGAGACTCCCGGGGAGATTCCATCTGTTCCGTCGATCTCCACGACGGCAGACGCAAGTGATCTGCTTCGCCGCAGGCCAGACATTGTCGCCGCAGAAAGAAGACTTGCCGCGTCAAACGCGCGAATTGGCCAAGCGATTGCTGAGTATTATCCCAGGGTTTCACTGTCAGGGCTTCTTGGTAGTGAAGCAATCAGTCCTGGAGATCTTTTCCGTGAGAGGGGATTTCAGCCGGGTGCTGTTGCTGGCCTTCAATGGAGACTATTTGACTTCGGTCGCGTCGATGCGGAGGTCAAGCAAGCGAAGGGCGCGAACGCGGAAGCCCTCTTGCGATACCGGAGTTCGGTGCTGCGCGCCACCGAAGACGTCGAAGACTCGTTCAGCCTTCTCGCACAGTCAGAAGTTCGGCGAGACGAAATAGTTGTCGAAATAGCGGCCCTACAAAGAGCAAGAGACCGTTCCCAGGAGGCTTATCAGGCCGGAGTGATCGGATTGACAGATGTGCTCGATGCCGATCGCCAGTTGCTGGTTGCGAGGGACGACCTGGCACTCACCAAGGAATCTGCAGCCCAGGCCGCGGTCGGGTCCTTCCGTGCGCTCGGTGGAGGATGGACGCCATGAATCTGCGGCCTCATGCCATTCAGAGAATTTCATGGACAGGCGGCGCTAACGCGCCAACCGAATCTGTTCAAACACACGCTGAGAAGCTGACTACACCTCATCAATTCTGGAGTGAGAAAACTGTGACCATCATAAAATTCATCGCATTGGGATTGACGTCAAGCTTGGTGGCCCTGTCAAGCTGTTCGAAGTCCCCGGAAACGGACCCGAGAACTCAGCTCGTTTCGGTACTCGTAGCTCGAGTTGGAGCCCCTATCGCAGAGAGCGAATCATTTACGGGCGTCGTTACTGCGCGGGTTCAAAGCGATTTGGGTTTTCGCGTTCCGGGCAAGGTAACGAAGCGTTTTGTGGATACGGGTCAAAAGGTTCACGTCGGCCAGCCTCTCATGCAAATCGACGTGACAGATTATGCGCATGCCATCGCTACACAAACGGAGAACGTTGCAGCTCTGAGGGCGAAGGCCAAGCAGGCGGCTGCAGATGAGGTCCGTTACAGGGGCCTTGTATCGACCGGAGCGGTTGCTGCTTCAACTTACGACCAAGTCAAGGCAACGGCCGATGCGGCCCAGGCACAACTGGCATCCGCAGAGGCGCAAGAGAACGTTGCAAGAGATCAGGGAGACTACTCTATCCTTCTTGCCGACTCCGACGGCACCGTTGTGCAGACACTGGCTGAGCCGGGCCAGGTCGTGGCCGCGGGACAAACTGTCGTCAAATTGGCTCACGCCGGCCCCCGCGAAGCTGCAGTCTACCTTCCGGAGACGTTTCGACCAGCTCTCGGCTCGGAAGCACATGCAGTCCTGTACGGAGAAACTGCGAGCGTTCCTGTCAGGTTGAGACAACTGTCGGATTCTGCGGACCTAGGGACCCGCACCTTCGAAGCCAGATATGTTCTTGGTTCCCTCGGCGCAAACGCGCCACTTGGAGCAACAGTGACCGTTCAGGTCCCCAAGAAAGACGCTTCCGACCCAGAGGAAGTTCCCATCGCCGCGATCACCGACCGTGGCAACGGGCCCGGTGTCTGGGTTTTCAATCAAAAGACCTCCACAGTTTCGTTTCAAAGGGTCAAGGTGCTTCGTTTGAGTGGAGAGGAAGCAATTCTTTCGGATGGCGTGCGGCCGGGAGAGCAGATAGTCGCGCTAGGCGCACATCTGCTTACCGATGGGCAGCACGTCCGTGTTGCAGACGAGAAGGTGGCATCCCGATGAGCAAATTCGAAATCCAGGAACCGCATTTCGAAAAGGAAAGGAATGCGAAGAGCGGAATCAACCTCTCGGCGCTTGCCGTCCGTGAGCGATCTGTCACACTCTTCTTCCTCCTCGCGGTAATCATTGCCGGGGCATTTGCATACTTCAACTTGGGGCGTGCCGAAGACCCCAGCTTTACGGTCAAGGTATTCACCGTGACGGCGGCCTGGCCAGGCGCGACTGCTCAGGAGATGCAGGATCTCGTAGCGGAGCCGCTGGAAAAGCGGATGCAGGAACTGACGTACTACGACCATGTGGATACATTTACCAGGCCGGGTCTCGCATTCCTCACGGTCACACTAAAGGACTACGCTCCTCCCGGCGATGTTCCCGAAGAGTTCTATCAGGGCCGCAAGAAGATTCAGGATGAAGCTTCGAGGTTGCCGCAGGGAGTTCTTCCACCAGTCCTGAATGACGAATACACCGATGTTACGTTCTCTGTGTACGCATTGGAAGCACCGGGGCTACCGCTTCGAACGCTCACGCGAGAGGCGGAGACTCTGAGGCAGGATTTGCTGCATGTTCCAGGAGTCAAGAAGGTCAATGTCTTCGGAGAACGGCCAGAGAGGATATTTGTTCAGTTCTCGTATGACCGAATTGCAACTCTGGGAGTGAGTGCGCGCGACATCTTCGATGCACTTGTCAGACAGAATGCTGTGACCCCCTCTGGTTCGATCGATACTCAAAACCAGCAGGTGTATATCCGCCTCGATGGAGCACTCAATGATCTGGAAAAAATCAGGGACACGCCCATCGTCGCTGGCGGTAGAACCCTGAAATTGTCAGATATTGCCGATGTGCAACGGGGCTATGAAGATCCCGCGACGTTCCTGGTTCGTCACAATGGTCAACCTGCGATGATGCTCGACGTTGTAATGACAGAGCGGTTCAACGGTTTGGCGTTTGGGAAATCTCTGGAGGCAGAGCAAAAGAAGATTCAGGCGACTCTTCCGGCTGGGATGCGCTTTGAAAACGTAACTGATCAGTCAACGATCATCAAAGAAGCGGTGGGCGAGTTCCAACTCAAGTTCTTTGTGGCCCTCCTGGTCGTGATGATTGTGTGCCTTCTCAGCCTCGGCTGGCGTGTGGGCATTGTCGTCGCCGCGGCGGTTCCGATTACGCTTTCAGCCACACTTGTCATCATGCTGTCCACGGGTAAAGATCTGGACCGCATTACCCTGGGCGCCCTCATTCTCTCACTCGGACTCCTCGTCGATGACGCGATCATTTCCATTGAAACGATGGTGGTCAAAATGGAGGAAGGCTGGGATCGCATTAAGGCTGCCGGATACGCGTGGAGCCACACCGCCGCACCGATGTTGGCTGGAACCCTGGTAACTATCATTGGCTTGATGCCGGTTGGGTTCGCGCAATCAAGCGCCGGCGAATATTGCAGGAACCTTTTTTGGGTTGTCTGTATCGCGCTGTTGACCTCATGGGTTGTCGCCGTTACCTTCACGCCGTATCTCGGTGTGAAGCTTCTTCCCAATATTCGCCCGATGGAAGGCGGATACGCGGCGATCTATGAAACTCCGAACTATCAAAGATTGCGCCGAGTGATCGTCTGGTCGGTAGAACACAAATTCATGGTGGCCGGAGCCGTGGTTCTCATCTTCTTTGCATCGTTTTTGGGAATGGGCTTGGTCAAACAGCAGTTCTTTCCGAGTTCCGACAGACCCGAAGTACTGGTAGATATAACGATGCCTCAGGGTTCCAGCATTGAAGCGACGCAAGCCGCCGTGATCAAGGTCGAGAACTGGGTAAGGGTGCAGCCTGAGGCAAAGATTGTCAGTTCCTATATCGGTGGAGGCGCCGCGCGTTTCTGGCTCGCCTACAATCCCGAACTGCCGAACCCAAACTTTGCCAAGATGATGATCTTGACGCCTAATGCGAAGGAAAGAGATAAGCTCATCCTACGTCTTCGCCAGCAGGGGGCCGCAGGACTCGCTCCCGAGGCCCGTGTGCGAGCAGTTCCATTTGTCTTTGGCCCCTATTCGGCCTATCCGATTGCATTCCGCGTCATGGGGCCGGACCCGACTGTAGTTCGTACCATAGCGGATCAGGTATTGGCGAAGATGCAGGCCAACCCGAATGTCCGAACACCGAACGAAGACTGGACGGAGCGCGCTCCGGTCGTCCATCTTGTTCTCAACCAAGACAGGCTTCGCTTGATTGGCCTATCTTCGCAAGACGCCGGTCAGCAGATTCAGTTCCTCACAACCGGCATAGCCGTGACTCAGGTGCGTGAGGATATTCGCACTGTCGATGTGGTGGCGCGCACTTCGGGAGCCAATCGCCTTGATCCCACGAAGTTGCTCAACATGACGTTGACCAGCAGCGACGGGCGGCTGATTCCTCTCAGTCAGGTAGGACAAGTCGTGGTCAAAGAAGAAGACCCGATCCTCAAGCGACGCGACCGCACTCCTACGATCACTGTGCAGAGCGATCACGATGAATCAGTTCAACCGCCTCAAGTGACTGCAGAGGTGTTGAAATCAATTCAACCCATTATCGCTAAGCTTCCCGACGGGTACAGGATCGAAGTTGGTGCCAATGCAGAAGAATCAGCTAAAGCAAACGCAGCGCTCGCCAAGGTATTCCCGATCATGTTTGTCTGCACCCTCGTCGTGATCATTTTCCAGGTGAGGTCTTTGTCCGCTCTCACCATGACAATCTTGACCGCGCCCCTGGGGCTAGCCGGTGTCGTTCCTACACTTCTTATCTTCCATGTGCCGTTCGGGTTCAATCCGATCCTTGGATTGATTGCCCTGGCCGGCATATTAATGCGCAACACACTCATCCTGATCGGACAAATCAAGACAAACAAGGAAGAGGGTCTCGATGACTTCCATGCCGTGGTCGAAGCTACTGTTCAGCGGTCACGACCGGTCGTTCTGACCGCGTTGGCTGCGGTACTTGCATTCATTCCCCTAACGTTTTCGGTCTTTTGGGGATCCCTAGCCTACACCCTTATCGGAGGAACCGCGGTCGGTACTGTACTTACGCTTGTTTTTCTCCCCGCGCTTTACACGATCTGGTTCCGCGTTAAGCCAACGGTTCGAGAACAGGAACTGGAGGCGCAGGCAGCCTACTGAGTGGGGGCCACTCGCCGGTCCAAGAATTCAACGGTCAAACCTCTATCGCATAGGAGCAAATCAATGATCGACACGAATCGCCGCCTTTTCTTCCTTGGGTAGCCGGTTATACAGCAACTTGCCGAATACATACATCGATCCGAATAGGGGTCAATGAGCGCTAAGGCTTGTTGGCGACAGTTGAGAATTCTGGTCGCGATTTCGACCAGGCTCGGTCATACCAATGGGACACAGTCGACCTTTTACTCGCCTCTGACGATATTGAGGTTGGCGAAATACCCGACAGTACCGGAGCCTCCCCAAAGAGCAATCGCACCCTGGGCGTCGCCAAGCTTAAGATCGTTGATCAACAAGCAGGGCTGCGCAGAGCCGCCTAGGTAAAGCGCTGCTTTCGCGCCGTGCACCACGATCTTCATGTGGATCCATTCGCCTTCAGCCATATCCGCATATGACTCATAGACGCCGGGACTCTCCTTGCGCAATCGGTACCACGGCCAGTCGGGTAAGGACTCGTACTCGGTGGAGTGGTTGCGGCGGAGCTGCTCCTGTGCCCGCCCGTTGGTAGGCCGGATGTAGATGCACTCGTAATGTGATTCGCCAGCTTGCATACGGAATGCAATGCCGACAAATCCACGATCAGAGGGCGCCGCTGTGCTTGAGAGCGCACCTGCCACGTCGATCTCAATTGTTCCATCGTGGAATGGAAGATCGTGAAGAACCGCAAGCAATTGTCCTGACCCGGCGGGTTTTTCTGTAAGCTTCAGCGCTCGGCGGCCCCGATAGGTAGTGACCTCCGCTTGCGTATTCCTCAGTTCCAGTCTGCTGAGGTCCGTGAGGAAAATTCTCTCTGCGTGCAACGGAGGCGCGCACAACAGCAGAGTCGCCACAAACTGCTGCACGATCCCCATGTCGTATCTCTGTGGACAAGGCCGCAAGAATCCGCCATCTCTCTTTCACTGTTTCGGTTGTCGCATCGAAGGGGTTAATGTGATTCCTATCAGCATTCCTTCCGGTGAAATGAAACGGCTTACGGTTTGACCCCATGGTTCTTTCTTATTCCTGATCAGCATTCGATAACCCCGTGATTCAAGTTCCGCTGTCGTCTTCTCCACATCCTCAACATCGAACTCGAGCCAGGCTTGCGGAGTGGGGACGCTGCTCGGCCAAGTATCGCTTCCGAAACATGACTGCGCGGCCTGGGAAAGTGGCCAGAGGGCGAATTCTTTCGCGCCCTTCAAATCGCCGGTATGAAGATATCCGCCGGTCTCTTCCTTGAACGGGATGCCCAGTGCTTTCCCATATAGCTTGCGGCTCTCCCCTGTATCGCGAACGATCGGACCGAATCCAGCAATGAATAACACTCCCGTGGTTCCGATTTGCTCCATGGTGTTGCCTCTCCCTGCGATCCACGCGATTCCTGATGCAGCCAGTCCGGTCAGCATATATCTCCGCTTCATGGACTAAAGATAGTTCCCGTAGGGATTCCCGGTCTTGAACAAATCGGACATGCTCAGAGTACTCGACACGGAGCGCAGTAACGAAGCCGGCGGACAGTTCGCAAACCGCTGAAACTCGCGGGTCATATGCGACTGATCGCTGTAACCTGCATTCGCGGCCAGATCTGCCAGGGTCCGGCGACCACCCGATCCGTGCGCCTCATTCAGAAGGCGCTGGAAGCGGAGCACAGATTGAAAAAGCTTCGGGCCATAGCCGACTGCCGTGATGAAGTGACGCTGGATTTGCCGACTGCTGAGACCAAGCCACTGGCTAAGTCCTTCAACTCGTTGATGCGGATGCCGGGCAATCCACCGGATGCCTTCCCTTGTCGTGTTGTCGATCGGACTGGCAATCGCAACGTGCGCGAGCAGGGCCCTTTCCATCGCCGACATCTGCGCGACAAGAGTGGTTTGGTCGGCAATTCGCGAATACGCGGCGGTTCCGCGGCTGCCCCAGATGTCACGAAGCGGCACGGACAGATTGAGCAGTTCTGACGCAGGCAGGCCCAGAAGACTTGATGCAAGTCCGGGATGGCAACGTGCGCCGAGGATATTAGTGCCGGAAGGAAGATGAGCATCGAATGGCTCAGTCCATGGACCAATCACCATCGGAAGTCCATTCATGAGGACTATATCGACGCAGCAGTCGGGCAAGACCCGCTGTGTGAATCCAGAGGACGGACTGATGGTCTGCGTCCAGAAGCAAAGCAGGAATTCTACGAGGGCCGGGGGCGGCCGGAATTCGCGGTAAGAGGAAATTGCGATGCCAATATCCCGTTTGTGATTCACGTGTGATCCTTAAATTGCTTGTTTGCCAGTGGCCTATGTTGCGATAGCAACATAAATATGTTGTAATAGCAACATAGGGATGGCGAGCCATGAGCGAGACCCTGGATGCGATCTTCCAAAGGCGAGCGGTTAAGGTCTTTGAACCCGTAGAAATTTCCGAAGAGCTGCGCGAGCAAATTCTCAATGCTGCCCGCTATGCCCCTTCGAGCTTTAACCTCCAGCCTTACAAGTTTTATTGGGTGCAGTCCGACGCAAAGAAGGTTACGGTGGCAAAACTGTGCCTCGGACAGAAGCCCGCGGAGACCGCCTCTGCACTGATCGTGGCCGTTGCAGATCTCGGATCGCTGTCTGCCACGTCGCAAGACCAGCTAGAGTGGATGCACAGAAGCAACTTCACCGAAGAAAAAATTCTTGACTACGAACGGAAAGCAAAGATCGGTCGGATACTGTTCATGCCTGGGCCATTCGGAATATTTGCTGCGATCAAATGGGCCTTCTTTCGGTTGCTAAATCTGCGGATGGTGATCGGGATGCCGCCGCTGTCCCGGCACGACTTGTTCAAATGGGCGACGAAGAGTACATCGTTGGCTTGCCAGAATCTGATGATCGCTGTCGAAGCGCTGGGAATGAACACGTGTCCGATGGAAGGCTTTGATAGCCGCAGGCTCTTACAATATCTGGGTTTGTCCGGCCGGCACCACGAGATTGTGATGGTCATTGCGATCGGGAAGAAATCGCGTGACCACAATGAGCCGCCGCAATGGCGAAGACGTCTCGATGCAACGGTGACGGTCCTATGAACATGCTCCCCAGGAAAGAGATTCCCGAGGACATTCTGAAAGGCTCGGTACTCGCGCATATCGCGGCGGCGTATTTCTCGGTGGGAAAGAGACTGGAGCGAAAAACCCAGTGCTCGGCGACACGCGGCTTTATCCTGTCGACATTGCGTGACGGAACGACGCTGAATCAGAATCAGATCGCCACGCTCCTCGGTTTCGACCGGACCGTCGTGCACCGGGCTATCAAGTCACTGGCCCAGGAAGGACTCGTGTCTGAGCACAGGGCAAAATCGGGCAGGGCAATTAAAGTCCAGCTGACGGCCAAAGGGCGGAGGTACCAAGAACGTCTAATCGAAGCTCGGGTGACCGCCGATGAGAGTGTCCGGCGGCAAATGACCTCGGAGGAGCGCGAGACGCTTCTTCGGCTATTGAAGCTAGTTACGGAATGTGAGTTCTGAGAACGGCTCGCCTTAGGCCCATATAGACAAGACTGGCAAGTTGACGTAAACAGCCAACGCACTCATCGAGTGCGCTATAGGGATGATCGCCACGACTAGTCCTCCAAAACGCCCTAGTGTTCACTGATTTCCAGTGGGGAACTTTCCGTTGGACGAAAAGTCGCCTTCTCGGCAACTGTGCAGCTTCATTTCTACGGATAGCCGGTTTTACGTCCATGTGAACCGGATTTGTAAGCACTACGACTTTCGGGGATTAATCCAAGGAGAAATTGTGACGAGCGTGTCGGGTAGTGCACAAGTGGTAACTGAAGGGGGTAGGCGGTCACTCGGGACTGGTGCCGAAACACGCGAATGATCGGCTTGCGGCCGAGGTGTCTTCTACGGGTGCCTTTGGAGTCGGGGCTATAATCCCGGAGGGTTGGAGGGGTGAAATGGTCAGGGCTGGAGTCGTTGCAGGATTTGTACTGTTGTTCGCGGCGAGCTGCCTTGCACAGCAGCACCAGCATGGGAATAGCGAGAAATTGGGAACGGTGCACTTTGCCACGTCATGCAACGCGGCGGCACAGAAGGAGTTCGACCGGGCTGTAACGCTGTTGCATTCTTTTCAGTTCAGCCGTGCGATAGAAGGATTTGACGCCGTGCTGGGGGAAGATGGGACATGCGGAATCGCGTACTGGGGAATCGCGCTGAGCGATTGGAGTAATCCTTTCGCACTGGAAATAAAAGACAAAAGCCAGTTGCAAGCAGGCCGGGAGAACGCGGAACACGGCAAGACTGCGGGCTCAAAGACGGAGCGTGAACGGGAGTATCTCTCGGCCGTCGGCAAGTTGTACAGCCAGTTCGAGAGCACGCCACAGCGATCACGCTTAATCGCTTACCGCGACGCAATGCAAGAAGTCGCGTCAAAGTATCCGGAAGACCATGAGGCCCAAATCTTCTACGCGTTGGCGATCGCGGCTTCGGAAGGTCCCGCGGACAAAACGTACGCTGGGCGGCTCAAGGCCGGAGCGATACTCGAAAAATTGTTCGACGAGGAGCCGGCGCATCCTGGGCTGGCACATTACATTATCCACACGTACGACGTACCAGCGCTGGCGGGACGGGCGATGGTTGCGGCGCGAAGTTACTCGGAAATTGCGCCAGACGCGCCCCATGCGCTGCACATGCCCTCGCATACCTTCACCCGCACGGGCTACTGGCAAGAATCCATCGACAGCAACATCGCGGCGGCGGCGGCGGCGCGGCGCGAGGGACAGACCGCAGAAGAGTTGCACGCCAGCGACTATGAAATTTACGCCTATCTACAGACTGGACAGGACAAGGCGGCACGGCGGATCGTGGAGTCGTTACCGGAGATCGCATCACGCTTTGATCCTAAGGCCGTGTTGAACGGCTCCGCCGGGCCCTCTGTTGGATATTTTGCCCTAGCGGCAATCCCGGCGCGTTACGCGCTCGAACATCGGGACTGGAAGCAGGCCGCACAACTCGCGCTGCGGGAGACACTATTTCCTTATACGGATGCAATGACGTGGCTCGCTCGCGGCTTAGGCGCGGCGCGACTAGGACGTGCGCAGGCAGCGAACGAGTCAGCGGCAGCGCTCGAGCAGATCCGAGAGCGGCTTTCAAAAGCCGGCGAAAATTACTGGGCGCAGCAGGTGGAGATACAGGAGGTTACAGTTCGGGCATGGGCTGCGCTTGCCGAGGGTCGAAAAGACGAAGCCCTGCGGCAGATGAAGTCGGCAGCGCAACTGGAAGACGCGACGGAGAAAAGCGCGGTGACCCCTGGACCTCTGGCGCCCGCGCGCGAGTTACTGGGTGAAATGTTGCTGGAGATAAAGGAACCTGCTCAGGCTTTAGGGCAATTCGAAGCCACGCTGACGAAAGAGCCGCGGCGCTTTCGATCCCTTTATGGTGCCGCGCTTGCCGCCCAGCTCAGCGGGAGTCGCGAGGTGAGTCAGAGGTATTTTGGCGAGTTGCTGAATGTTTGCGAGCATGCGGACAAGCCAGGAAGGACGGAAGTCCTGGACGCACAGCGGGCGACTTCGCGGAAGATTTCGCGGAATTAGTCTCGCGCCTAAAGGCACATGGATATCCATGCTGGAAGTCATCTTCACGCCCGTTTGGACGGATGATTGTTGAAAAGCGCACATCCCGCCAGCTTTCGAATCTTGAGCAATTGACCGTGTAGTGGGCCATCCGGAACTTATATTGTAGTTAATAACCAATAGGTACATAGTACGTCGAAGGATTAAGTGCCTAAGATCGGACCTCAATAGACCGCCATGGAATGACTCTGTAGTCCAGCTGGACGCCGGAGCTCGTCATTTGGGCGAACTTGCCCAAAACGAGACTCCTCAGGAACTAAATTTACTAAGTTGCTGAGTTTGGTGAGTTGGGTAGGAGTTGGAAGCCGAGTTGTGCGGCGTGTTTGCGAAGGCGCATTTCGGCTCGCTGCTGTTCTTGTTCATCGCAGCGGTGGAAGACTGTCTCTGTGTAGGGTTCTTTTGACCCTTGAGTACGATGTGACAACTATCAGGCGAATGCAATGACAAAGCTCACTGGCTGACAGCAGTAACTTAGGTAATCCTCTTTCTACCACAGCGTGTCTAGTAGCAGAAAGAGGAATATTCCATGAGGTTGCCGCGCGTTGCTTTTCCCGGCGTCATCTGCACGACCACAGTCGTGCTTGCGATGTTTCTGCTTTGCAATTTGAAATCGGAATCTTGCTACATTCATGCTCCCAGAGACAGAACTCCAACGCCTTACAACCAGGTTTGCAGCTGTCTTGAGTAAACGACCGACGAGACTTCGAATGAACTGCGGCGCGCCGAGTCAGAATTGTTGACGGAGAACACAGTGCTGAGGCGGATGCAGGGAGCGATGAGTTACAAACTTCCGGACAGCTTGAAGTAATCAGATTTGGCTTGCTCTCGCTCGAAACGCAGCCACCTTTGCGCGATTTCCGCAACCTGTCGACGTGCACCATCTTCTGCGGTGGCCTTTCGTGTGGTCATAGAACCACATGACACAAGCGTTGCCTTCGCAATGCCGGACGAGGTTGAAGTCACCATCTGCCAGCAAGTCTGCGACGGCTTCCGCGACCGGAGCCAGGAACGCCTCGATCGTCTCTTTGCCGTAGACACGAGTCACCCGAAGGTTCCTGGCGTCGTCTGTCGTAAGCACCGCATGACTCGGAGCGTCCGCCAGGAATCTGTTGAGGGCGGCCAGCGAAGGTTTCTTTCCGGACTTTCGATCTTGAACGGCCGCTAGGGCAATCTCACGAAGCGCTCTGGCTCCTTGAAGTAGCACGCCGTCACCGAAGGGAAGTGACCCCTTCGCGACCGGAACCTCGAGCCTCCTGAGCCAGGCTTTCACGTCGCTGTCGCTCTGCAGTGTGTCTGTCAGTTGCCCCTCCAACATTCGACGAGTATTAATGAAGTTGATCGCCAGATTGTCGCCCACAAAGTCGAGATGGGTCTCGTTCGTCGCGTCTTTCAAAACGATGTCCTTCATGGCCCTCTCCTCTCGTAACTACAGAACCCGTGTTTACACGTTACTTTGATTCTCTTATAGGTAAATCCGATTCAATCTATCGTTTTGAGAAATTCCTGCCGGACGCCATTCAGGTTCGACACAAGCCAAAGTTGATGGTTTGACGCCGTTCCCAGTTGTGAATCGCTTTTAGAAAGAAACCCAAAGCGATCCTGCGAATCGAGTCGTTTTCACGTGACATTATCGGAGCTAAATGAAGCATGGACGCCAATTACTCACTCGAGAGGAATTTCGTAGTGGCCCTCACTGACTTTCAGCAACAAGGAAACCGATGTCATCTGCAGATCTGTGTAACGTTTTATGAATCATTTATCTCGTTACGGGAATCTACTTGGTGTAACGGAGACGAAGCAACACCCGTTACGCGGCAAGGCTAGCAGATCGTTTTTGATTCGCAGTCACCCACACACAAGCAATAGGAGCGATACATGGCAAACACTCAAAAGACGGTAATCGTAACGGGCGCCTCTCAAGGAATCGGCGCTGCAGTAGTAAAAGCGTTCCTGGAACGTGGCTATAACGTAGTAGGCACCTCTCGCAGCGCGACAAAGTCGGCTGAGTTGAAGGCGTCCGATAAGCTTGTGTTGGTGGACGGAGACATCGGCCAGGCGACTACTGCACAGAAGGTGGTCGATGCCGCTATTCAGAAGTTTGGCTCGATTGATGCTGTTGTCAACAACGCTGGCATCTTCTCGGTGAAGCCCTTCACTGAGTACAGCGCCGATGATTTCCGTGCCCTCGTATCGACGAATCTCGAAGGCTACATCTACATCACCCAACTCGCGGTCAAGCAGATGCTCGCTCAGAAGTCGGGCGGAAGCGTTGTGGGCATTACGTCATCACTGGTTGAAAATCCCAACGGTG
>WNFD01020157.1_pt1 | contig 16663 bp, 15 predicted proteins | sample 5400491 | NCBI WGS metagenome assembly WNFD01 (sample SAMN13153343, study PRJNA577476) | soil metagenome | isolation source: 120 cm saprolite under Douglas fir tree site 2 hole 2 replicate 2 | place: USA:California | collected 2015-04-18 | reverse complement strand
GTGAGTGTCCGGCGGTCGCTCCGAAGGTCAGCAGTGCCTTTGCAGCCAGCGACCCGTTCTCGTTGAATATTTCGCACTCGGTCACAATAAAATTTCTGCCGGCGCGCAATACTCTTGCGTCCGCTTTGATGCGCCCGCCCGGCACCGGCTCTAGGTAATTGATCTTCAGCTCCACGGTAGCGATCTCCGTACCTTTGGGTGTCGCCGTATAAGCCGCAATCGCCGCTGTGGTATCCGCCAGCGCGGCCAGAATTCCTCCGTGCACTACACCGTGAATCTGCTTGTGGTTGGGCCTCACATCCAGCCGGAAAATGGCTCGTCCCGCGTGCACGCTCTCCACGTCGAATCCCAGAAGCTTCGTCGAGCGGCTTTCTTTCATTCGCCGCCGCACGAGTTCCGTGACCCGTTTCTCCTCTTTCGTCATTTTCTTGGTCATCGCGTTCTTTCGCACCGTCAATAAGCGGTCAGCCCGCCATCCAGCGGAATCGCCGCTCCGGTAAGCCACGACGATTCCTCGCAAGCCAGGAACACCGCCATTTCCGCCACATCCATGGGCTGCCCGAACCGCCCCAAAGGGATCAAAGCCAACCGCCCCTTGCGCCTCGCCTCTCCCTGCTCGCTGGCGTCGAAGAGTCCCTTCACCAATTCCGTCTCCACGATCGAAGGGCAAATGCAATTTACGCGTATGTTCTCATGCCCGTGATCGATAGCCATGGCCTTCGTCAGCATCGTCACGCCGCCTTTCGACGCGCAGTACGCCGCGCGATCCCTCATCGCCACAAGTCCAAGCACTGAGCCAATATTCACGATGGCTCCCCCGCCGCATTTTCGAAATTCAGGCAGCACCGCCCTCGACATCAGAAACGGGCCTTTTACATTAACCGCCATTACCCGGTCCCACTCTTCTTCGTTGATCCCCTCCACTGTGGATACATGCAGCGTGCCCGCATTATTCACCAGCACGTTCAGCCTTCCGAATCGCTCCACCGTTCCTTTCACCGCGCGTTCCACGTCTTTGGCACGGCTAACGTCGCACTCCATCGCCAACCCGGCGCCGCCCTCCTTCTGGACTTCGCCAATCACCTCACGCAGCTTTTCCAGCCTTCTTCCCGCCACCGTCACGCTCGCGCCTTCCCGCGCAAACGCCACTGCGATCGCTCGCCCGATCCCCGTACCGCCGCCGGTGATCAGCGCCACCTTGCCTGAAAGCCGTGTCACGGAATTCCTTGTCCCCGCGTCTAATGGGATGCCGCGGCACCGCGTCACCGCGCGGTGTGGGTGGGCGCGACTCTAGCATCCAGCTTCCTGTCCCGCAAGCCGTTGCATCAAACACTGTGGCGACCAGGCGGAATTTACCCAACGGACCGGGAGTCCGGCCTGTAGTGGCGGGTCTTTAGACCCGCGCTTTTCTGACTTGTATCTGCAAAGCTGCCGGAATCGAATCCGTTGTATCGTAGCGGCTCTTATTGACGCGACGGAGACACGACAAAAATCTTATGCGCATCGGCATCACCTGTTATCCCACCTACGGTGGCTCCGGCGTCGTCGCCACCGAACTCGGCATGGAACTCGCCGCGCGTGGCCATGAAATTCATTTCATCAGCTACGCTCCGCCCATCCGCATGAACCCCAACGACCCGCACATTCATTTCCACGAAGTGGAAGTAGTCTCCTACCCGCTCTTCGACCATCCGCCCTACACCCTGGCGCTCGCCACAAAAATGCTCGAAGTATTCGAATCCGAATCGCTCGACCTCCTCCACGTCCACTACGCCATTCCCCATTCCGTCAGCGCCATGCTCGCCCGCTCCATGGCCGCCCCGCGCCGCCTCCCGTTCGTCACCACCCTCCACGGTACGGACATCACACTGGTTGGCAGCAACCGCAGCTATCTCCCCATCACGCGCTTTTCCATCGAGCAGAGCGACGGCGTCACCGCCATCTCCCGCTATCTCCTCAATCAAACCATCAAAGAGTTCGACATCAAGCGCCCCATCGAAGTCATTCCCAATTTCGTGAACTGCGATCTCTATAGCCGCTCCTCCGATAAAGGTCTCGCCGCCCATTGGGCTCCCGACGGCGAGCCCATCCTCATGCACCTCTCGAATTTCCGCCCCGTCAAGCGCCTCACCGACGCCGTCGAAATTTTCTCGATTGTCCGTGCCAAAATGCCCGCCAAGCTCGTCCTCATCGGCGATGGCCCGGACCGCGGCGCCGCTGAATACCTAGTCCGCAAGAAAAAACTTCAGAAGGACGTTTTCTTCCTCGGCAAACAGGACACCGTCTACGAAAAGCTCGCCGCTGCCGATCTATTCCTTCTCCCTTCCCAGCTCGAATCCTTCGGCCTCGCCGCCCTCGAAGCCATGGCCTGCGAAGTTCCCGTCATCGCCACCAATGTCGGCGGCGTCCCTGAAGTCGTCGAGCATGGTATGGATGGATTTTTGGTGCAACCAGGTGATGTGAAGGAAGCCGCCCGCTACGCCATTGAAATCTTGTCCCGCGCCGACCGTGGCCGCGAAATGGGCAAAACCGCTCGCATCCATGCCAAGAAAAACTTCTGCGCCAACGACGTCATCCCCGCCTACGAATCCTATTACAAGCGCGTCCTCGACGAATCCTGAACGCCGACCGGTAGTGCCGCTGTAGCGCCCCGGCCAGGCCTGGAGCTCTCACTCGTGCCTTCAGCGGCCTGCGTTTCTTGGCCGGAAGCCAGCTTCCGAATTCAGTGCTAACGCTTGTAGACAGTCTCCGAGCGGACGACAATCCGACTGGAACGCGGCTGACAACGAATTAAAACTCGACCCGTAGGGCCCCCTGGATCACGCGCGGTCCGCCGCCTACGACGCCTGCGGTGGTGCCAACGGCGGTAGCCGTGCCACTCCCAACCGTCGAGGTAATCTTGCCAAAGTTTCCGCTGCTCTGGCTGGAGACGGGGTTAGAAAAATTGGTGTGGTTAAAGAGATTGAAGAAGTCCGCCCGGAACTGCAGATGGACTTTTTCTGTGCCTAACGGGAAGTTCTTGGAAACAGCAAAATTGTAATTGCTCAAACCCGGGCCGTAGTACTGGTTGCGCCCGGAAGTCCCAAGGCGTCCCGTCGGTGGAAGCGCAGAAAAGTACGTTTTATCGAAAGCGGCGTCCGGGTTCCGGTTGTCCTGATGCAGCGGTCCTGTTCCGACAACGTCGGGCCGGTCATTTCCCTGATTGAACCCGCTGAAGTCGTTCGAGCTGTTGAACACGGTAAATGGCGTGCCGCTTTGTATGGTCGTGATGCCCGAAATTTGCCAATTGCCGAATACCTGACGGTTAACGCCGCTATTCCATCCCAGCAGGCGATGGCCCGGTCCGACCGGCAAATCGATCACGTAGTAGAAGACCGCGCGGTTTCGAATGTCAAACGAGGAAGGACCGTGCTCCGCGGCAAGGTTGTTGGAGTCGGCCAGCCCGGCGCGCTCTCCCGCCGAGCCGAAGAAAGCCGAACCGTAATCGAGTGACTTGCCAAGCGTATAGGAGCCTTCGAAATAGATACCGTGCCGCCCTTGATATTTCGTGGTTAAGACGACGCCGTTATAGTTGGAGTTGCCGATGTCTTTGCCCGTCCCGACGGAGCCGAAGAGGGGGTACGGGTAAATCTGCACGTTTGGCGCTTGGTTGCCGGGCTTGGTCGGATCATTCACGATCACCCTCGGCTGGTTCTGGTCCACAAACAAACCCAGAGCGTGGCCATTCGATCCCTGATAATCCACTTCGAGCGAGAAGGCAGAGCCTAGCCTCCGCTGGATTCCCAAGCTGTACTGATAGATATAAGAGCTGTTGATATTTTGATCCTCGGCACTGAATCCCACCAAGCCAACCTGGTTGGGAAGGCCGATATTCTTGACCAGAGGCACGTTTTGGTTAAAGCCGATGGCCCAAGGGAATTTGTTGCCGTTGTTTGTACTCCTGTTCTGGGTAGTCGTCAGGTTGAAAGGGGCGTTCAGCGCCATGTTGGCGGGGATATTGTTGAAGATTTCATCGTAGCCCATGCGGAATCCGCCGCGAATTACCGTGTCGTCTTTGCCGACGAGCCATTTGGCAATCCGTGGCGTGTAGGCGAAACCCAGCACGGGAGCATAATTATTCTTATCCGAGTTGACGCCACTCGACGAAAGGGTCAAAGGTGCCTGTATCAGTTTCAGAGAGGCGGGGCCCTTCAGAGTCGTGTCAATCGTAAGAAGTTTGTTCGATCCCAACAGCACGGGCCCGACGCCAGGAATGAAATTGGTCGCCTGGTTTCGGACTTGGTGGATGGCGGAAGGATATTCGTAGCGCACCCCATAGTTTAGCGTGAAATTGTCTTTGACCTTATAGGTGTCTTGCCAGTAGGCGTCCCAGGGATAGCGCTGCCAATAAGCGAGGGTCGAGCCGAACAGCAATGTGGCGCTGTTTACATTGCCACTCAAAAAGTCGGTGAAGTTCACGAAGCTGAACTGGCCGCGGGCGGAACCATCCAGGAAGCGGCGAGCATCTTCGCGGCGGATGTGGTATCCCCACCGCCAGGAATGCTTGGCCGCCCCGAACGGCGCGACCAGCGAGACGTTGTCGAAGATCTCGTAGGTGTTAGTGATGCGCCCTTGCGGCAAGTTACTGGTGCTGCCCAAGGGGGCAAAGCCACCACTGACGTTGATGGTCGGAAGGCCGGAATCGAGGAGATTCTTTGACCCATCGACTACGCCAGGGAGTGGATTCCCGGCAGAGTCGACAAAGATCTTCGCGGCGTTGAAACCTGAGTCCTGCACGGTAATGAAGGTCTTATTGCGCGAAAACCCGAGACGCACTTCATTCAGCAGACGGGGCGAAAACGTATGCGTGTAGTCGATGACATCCGAGTGGCTGGCGGGCAGATTGCCATTGCCTCCCAACAGCGGCAGAGCGCCGGCGGTAAAAGTGCGACCGCTATATTCGGCCCACCGCGCGGAGATGTGATCTTTCTCGCTGAAATTGTAATCCACCTTCGCGAGCCCAGTCCAATCGTAGGTTGTGGCGCTGACGTTGGCGATGAAATTGTTGGACCCCTGGGCGGCGCCCGCAACGTTCGGAGCAGGCCAGAATTGCAATAAAGATTTTGATATGGGGTCCCAATTACTCTGGGGGACGAGCGCCAGATCGACTGCCGAGGGTACGCGCGTGCTGCTGACCTGCGGGGCTATCTGGCGAAAACCTTCGTAGGAACCAAAGAAAAACATTTTGTTTTTGAGGATAGGTCCGCCGATCACGCCCCCGTATTGGTTGCGGTGCAGCGGGTTTTTCGCAGCGTGATTCTTGTTAGTGAAAAAGTCTGCGGCTTCCAACACGGAATTGCGCAGATACTCGAATACCGAGTTGCTGACTCCATCGAGCAAGAATATGTTGGACTGAGAGCGCGCTCCGGCCACGTTGAAGCCGCCGCCTTGTGTGCCCGTCGCCGAGGGCAAAACGCCTGGAGTCAAAAGTGCCAAGTCTAAATACTGGCGCGCGTTCAAGGGCATGTTCGATATAGCCTGGCTATCCACTACACTGCTAAGGGTACTTCTGTCCGTTTCCAGCAGCGGAGTCGCCGTGGAGGAAACTTCTACTATCTGGCTGACGCTACCGATCTCCAGGGACACATTCACGTGCGTGATCTGGTCCACTTGGACCAAGATGCGCGGTTCCGTGACCTTCTTGAAGCCCTGGGATTCCAAGACGAGAGAGTATATAGCCGGTGCTAATTGCAAAAACTGGAACTCGCCATTGGCGTCGGTCACCGCTTCCATTTTGGCGTTCGTGGCGGCGTTGGTGAGCGTCAATTTGGCGCCCGACACCACCGAGCCGCTCGGATCCTTTACGAATCCAACAATGCTTCCGGTAGGCGAAGCCGAAACTGCGGCGGCGATGAGAAGAACCATTATTGCTACCGCGCATGTGCCGAATTGCAGCCTTCGGTACGCATTGCCGGACAACCTGGCAAACTCACTTCGATCCATAAAATTACCTCCACCCCGTCTTAAAGTACTGTAACTAGTGTCTCCCCGTGTAAAGTAGATCTCACGGGAACTTAATTTGCGTAAACGTACTGCCGGAGGAGGGCTCTGTCAAGGCCCGTATCGTCACTTTATAAAAAAATGACTTGCTGGTGAGTAGTTCGGGCCTTTTCAGACCCAGTATCCCCAGGAGCGTGGCCACTTGCATCCCTGGTTTCCAGCAGTGTCAAAACACGCCCAGAGCTCCGCGGAGCGGAGATGTCTATCCCCGGGCCTACTGCTTGGCCGATAGGGAGCGCATAAGGAACATTCCGTTGCGTGCTTCCACCCCGATACTCACATCAGGAAGGACCGTCTACGAAGCGCTACTATCCGGTCCTTCTAGAATCCTGATCTGGCGACAGTTTTTGCTTGTAGTGGCGCAGCCTGCTGCGCCTTTTCCTCAAAAAGCTTTCACCCTGAGCATCACACTTCCGCGGTCTCCGCGCTCGGTGGCCTGACCCGCCACTTCGCTTTCGTCGCGCCACAATCACGATGCAAACCGGAGCCACTGGACACGCGTTAAGCCGTAATCAACATTTTTTCTTGACAGGTTCATCATCATCCCGGTACAATGTCTTCAGTCAGTATTGCGCCTCGCTTCCTGCGAGGCTTTTTCATTTCCAACTCTAGGAGCCACCCATGTCCTCTCTTCGTCCAGTTGGCCGCTCCGCGGCCACACTCGATAAGGACCGCAAGTCCTTGTGTCGTTTCACCTTTGCCGACGGCCGCCAATGCCGCACTCCCCGCTCCCCTCATCACCCCCACTTCTGCTCCGACCACGCTCGCAAAGACTCCCAAGCCCGCGCCGCCGATAAACTCGCTCGCGAACTATCTTATTTCTTCTCCGGCCAATACCTCTCCGCCTGCGATCTCACCGCCGCCCTCGGCCGCCTCTTGCCCGCTGTCGTCCGTGGCGACATTAAGTCCCGCTCCGCCCGCACCCTCGCCTATCTCTCCCAAACTCTCGCCCAAACCATCCATCTTGCCGAGCAGGAATACATCAACGCCCTCGGCACCGACGGGTGGCGCAGGGCCGTCCGCAATTCCGTCCACCAAAACTTCGACCATCGCCACGCCTCCCCACCACCCCAACTGCAACCGGATCAGGCTCCCCCTGTAGTGGCCGGTCTTTCAGACCGGTCAGGGTCAGGCTCCCCAACCATCCCTAGCCCCACAACCGGCCCCATCGCCGTACACTCCCCTGCCTCCCACGGGCACGGAATTCGTTCAGCGTGTAGTGGCCGGTCGGAACTTGTCCCGACCCGGTCGGAGACCGGCGAGAAATCATCCCTCCCCTAACCTATTTAGAATCAACACTTACAGAAATGCCCGCAAGTGTTGATTCTAAACCACTTGCACAGAGCCTAAGTCCTTTAGATGCAACACTTACAAAAAACCCAGGGGGAGGGTAGCACCCGAAGATCGAAGATTCCGGCCCTGCCGGAAAGGGTTGTCTATCCTGAACGACGAGTATTTCTGCGAGTCCCGACCCGGTCGGGACCATCGGGAGCGAGGGATCTCCTTAAGCGTCAGCTCGACTTCAGCGCCGTCGGTACGCCACCACGTCGTCTCCGTACGCCCCGCTCGGCGTGTAAGCGACGGTCCGCCGACCTAGATATTCCAAAGCCTGCGCGTGCTGCGCGGGCAGCGCATGGTTCGCCAGAAAGATGCCTCCGTGGTTCATCATATGGGCGATGCTGGCCATCGCCAGCGCCTGCTGAAAAAGGTCATAGTAAACAAGCACGTTGGTCGCGACCACCAGGTCGAAACCCTGTCCTTCGCGAACGTCCGTGGTCTGCGTAACCACGTTCATGTCGAATCCGCGCATTTGTGCCGCAAACCGCGGCCGGACCTCCACGGCACGCATCGTTACGTCACTCACCGAAGCAGGAACTGGCAGCGGCTTCGCTGGCGTGCCCAGAATCTCCCCGAACTTCTGCCAGTACGCTACTGCCTCCGGGCTCCACTCCGCTGAGACGAGCCGCGGGAGCTGCACTGTGTACGGTTGGCCCGCCCGGCCACGTTCCGCAAGCCTCGCCACATGCGCGTTGACGGCCGCGTTCAAATCCGCCGTCACCACTGAAATTTCCTCGGCTTTTCCTAATCCTAGCCGCGCCACCGCTTCCAACATGGCGAACGGCTGAATCGTTTGCAGCGGATAAAAATCGTAGCCATCGCGCTTGTCCGTAAAATCCAGCCCTGGCCCGATGACCAGAATCCGGTGCATGGTTCCGGGCTGGATCGCTCCTTTTCGCAGCATGGCCCGCAACGTATCTTCCAGCGCGTAATTCGGCAGCAAGGAAGTATCGACGGAGAAGCCCCGGTCCTTGAACAATGTTCCTCGCGCAAGGAGCGCTGCGGTCGGGTCCCCCGCCTTTTCTGATTCTTTCAGTTTCTCCTGGTAGGCCCGTTGCTCCGCGATCAAACGCTGTAGGTTTTCTTGGAGTTTCGCTTCTACAGATTCCTTGGCGATGCCCTTGCGCTCCAGGAACTCGCGCACGAACCGCAGCCTCTCGTTGCGCGCCGCGTTTGTCAAGGCAACGGCCAAGGCGTGGACCCGCGCTCCGGCCGCCGCAGTGAGTTCTCCTGTTTCCGATGCCGCGCTTTCCGCACTCTGCAGTCGCGGAAGATTCGTGTACGACGCCCCGTAAAGAATCAGGTTGGTGATGGAGTCTTCGACGCCTTGGTCGATGCGCCCCCGCACTTCCGCGTCGCGCGCACGGACCCAATCGTTCCACGCGGCGGAATCCTTGAAATCGCCTCCGCTAAGGCCCGCATCCGCAAACAGCTTGAGCGTCTCTGCCGCCTCTTCAAAGCGGAGAAAGCGGACAACCGGTTCAGTCGCCGAAAAAACTGCATGAAGGAGTAAGAAGAGGAATAAGGAGAGGACTAAACAAGCCAGTGCCGCGCGCCTCCGCTCGACCCCTGCTAGGAATTCCCAGGCAGCACGCATCGTTGCGCGCATCTCAGGGCCAAGCGTCCGACCGAGTCAATTCCATATCGCCCGAAGGAGCCCACAGGCTCAGGCCTGAGGCTTATGTTCAACCTCTTCGCGAATGTGCTCCAGCACTCTCATATGAATCTTGTGAATGATGTAGTCCGACCACAGATGCCAATACCCAGCCGGCCACATCGTGTGCTGATACCACGTCGTGCCTTCCAGCCGCGTCCGCCCGCCGGGCAACGCCGTCAGCAAAAACTGCCCTTGCTTGGAAACAAAGTACCCATGCAAGTGCGGCGGCTGAATATTTCCGTAAGGGCTGAGTTCGTTCAAAGGCGCCGGATTCGCCGTCACGCCAAACTTCAAGAGCCGCGGTTCGTCCCACACTTCGATGGGTTCCTCAAACGGCCCCGTCGAGAAAATGCAATGCCGCACCGCGCCAACGCCGTGTCCGGAAATTTCCGCCCGGATCGGATACGCAATCCCCGCCCGGAACAAAAGTTCCTTCGGCGGCGGGATTTCCGCAAACGCTACGACCTGGCTCCAAACTTTCTCCGGCGGCGCGTTCACCTCAATCGGCGTGCGCACTTCATATGTCTCCGCAGCCGGCTTCACCCACCGCTCTACACCCTGGAAAGCAGGCGTGAACAGCAACACGATCGACAACATTGCAGGAGTACCTTTATGCAGCCAATACCCCGCTTGAATCGCATATCCCAGCATTCCGCCCAGCGCCGAAAGCGCCAGGGCAAACGGTGCAGCCATCAGAATACAAATCAGTCCCTCGATCATCACTAGGATTAGCAAGGCCCCAAGCAATGCAATGGGCACAACCGAAACGGCCATGCAGCTGGAGTACGAACGTGGCTCGTGGTAGCCATACACCAGCACCGAAAACAGCCCCAGGCAAAACGGCAACGCCACAAACAACCCCCACCCGTAGGAGCGCAGCACCTCCGTCCCCAATACGGTAAACATGGAACCAATCGCGATGGTCATTCCGATGGAAGCGGCCGCTGCCCCCAGCGTGCTCCGCGGAATCCATCGATCCAGCGCCCGCGTCTCCGGCCATGGTGCCGCTTCGCGCTGGGCCGCTACTGAGTGCGACCCCATCGTGCAAAGCAGCAGGAAGAACAAAAGGTTGATCACCGGAATGAAAAACAGCACCACCAGCCAGAGCGGTTTCCCGGCATCGCGCAGCCGCTGAACCGTCAGCGTCACGCCCAACCAGATGAAAGGTACCGCCAAAACCAGCAATGTCCCCGCAAATACGCGAGTATCCGGTGGAATTGCACTCAGGCGAGCACCCGGCCCCAAGGGCTGCCAGTAACTCCATAAAAACCACGACCGGCCAAAGACCGCGAACGCCACAAATTTGTCGAGGAAATATTTCAGTACGAAAGCACTGCAACCAGCAATGGCATACGACTTCCGATCGATCGTCCCTTCCCACCGCCACAGCTCAACAAAACGGTTCGCCACAGAACCTCCTCACCGTTCAGATGGGCACGAAACCGCCGCGCAACTCCGGCTAGCCGCGATCCAGCGATAGCCTTTGCGCAAAATTTCCATCATCCCGGGGATTTTTGAAATCCATACCAGCGGCCGGCCCCACCAAATTTCCCGCGCCAGCGCCACGCAGGCGTCCGCCCCGCCGAATTGGCTGCCATCGCTCAGCAGAAATCTCATTTCGTACATCAATTCTTCGCGCGGCATTCCAAGCAACGCTCCCACGCGCGGATCCTGCAGCGGCGCCAGCGCCATCCCGCGCTTCTCCAAAATCGGCGCCAGCCATCGCGCGATTCGCGTGCAGAACTTGCACTCCGCGTCAAAAAACAACCACCCTCGCGCGTGCCGCCCCTTCCCGTCCGTGTATTCGCTCACCAGCGAAATCATGGCTCCTGCCTTTTCTTCGCTGCTCGTTGCTCGCCGCTTCGTTCAATTATCCCGCTGCCTTCGTCTTGCTCGAGCCCAGCAGCGTAATCACCTTCCCGCGCAGCTTCACCACGCCTTTCAACGCGCCCGTCGGCATTCGAATGATTTCTTCGAACAGTCCCGTCATTGCCGTCAAGAACTCCAGCATGCTTTCCAGCCGCTCCCGCGTGTACGCATCGCCCTGCGGATTGGACTTGACCTCCCGCACGCATTCCGCAAGCACGTTCAGCGTCGGATCGATCTCCCGGCGCTTCCGTTCCTCCGAAACAATCCGGAAAATCTCCCAAACGTCCTTGATCGATTCGAAGTGGTCGCGCCGGTCCCCCAGCACGTGCACCACGCGCACAATCCTCCACCCTTGCAGCTCGCGCAAACTCGTGCTCACGTTCGAACGCGCCACCGCCAGCGTGTCAGAAATTTCATCCGCGGGCAGCGGATGCGGCGACAGGAACAGCAGCGCATGCACCTGCGCCACCGTGCGGTTGATGCCCCACCGCGTGCCCATCTCTCCCCAGTGCAAAATGAACTTCTGGGCCACCGGCGTTAAGCTGTTTTTTGTAGGTTCGCTCATTTTTTTCTATCCGTGCCTTCCCCGCTTCTCTCAGCGCTGTTACTTTCTTAGACGGAGCCCCAGAAAAGCTTGGGAAAGGTTCTTGCCACAAATGCGTCACAACGCCGGAAGTCGCGCTCCTTGGCTGGTGGCTCTACTTGCCTGTCTGTTTTGCTGCCTAGCGGTAGGAGCCGCGTCCGTGGACCCCATCGACGACGACTCGCTCTCCGCCGCTGTCTGCCCTATCGTTTATCAGCTCGACCAATCACCATCCTCCCGCGGCTACCACTACAGCTTCTTTGGCAACGGCTTCTTCATTAACGATCAGGGCTACCTGCTTACCGCCGCGCATGTTCTTGAATCTTTTCGGGGCGGCGGCCAGCCCTACGTCCTCGTCAGCCGCCCCAATAGCCCGCCACGCCTCCTGCAAGCGACCGTGATTGCCACGGACGCAGAGCACGACGTCGCCATTCTCCTCGCCACGCCGAATCCCTTCGCCTTGAAGTACAAGGTTACCTTCCTGCCCCTCTCCGCCGAACCGGCCTCCCTTGGTCAACCTGTCGTAGCCCTCTCTCTCCACCCACCCAGACAGCAGAATGCCCACACCTTCGAAGTCCCCCGCCAAGACCACTTTTCCAGCGAAGTGCTCTCCTACGAGTCCACGCAACTCGATAAATCCGCCCCGTCCTCTGAAGTGTTTCTCCTTAGCCATCCGGTGAATCTCGGCCAGAGCGGCTCCCCGGTGTTCGCCCTCGATTCACGCGCTGTAGTCGGTCTCATCGAAGGCCGCTGGCTCCGCTCCAGTGCCGTATCCAGCGCAAAATCTTCTTCGCAGTCCACAGCTACTCCTGGTGCCGCCATCCCCATTCGCTATGCGATCGCTCTTCTGCAACGCCAATCGATCTCCTGGCACGGGTCTCAGCTTCAGCCACAGTCTCCGCCTGCATCCTCCTTGTCCCCGCACTAGTACAGAATCCCGTTCGACTCAGCTTACTCACCGTTAACTAGGTGTCTCCCGCTGCCGCGCCATTCCTTTCCCGGGGGATCTTGTACCTTGCAAGAACCGATCCATTGGTAGTATGATAGTGGTATGAAAGAGAAGACATCTATCACACTTTCGAAGGATATTTTGGAGAATGTCGACCGTTTAGCCGGATCGAAGCACTCGCGTTCCGCGTTCATTGAAAGCGTGCTGCGCAGATATCTGCGCGAACGCGCCAAGGCTGCGGTGGAGGCGCGGGACCTCGAGCGCATCAACAGCGCCGCGGATCGACTCAATCTCGAGGCTGCGGAGGTCTTGGACTACCAGGCTTCCGGAGAATGACTCGCGGGGAACTTTATCGTGTTTTCAAGCCGGGAGGCGATCCCAAGCCGCACCGGATTTTCGTGGTAGTAAGCCGTCAGGTGTTGATCGATTCAAAGTTCTCGACGGTCATCTGTGCTCCGGTGTTCACCAATGGCGAAGGCTTATCCACGCAAGTCGCGGTCGATGTTGAAGAAGGGCTGAAGCATTCGAGTTGGATCATGTGTGACAATCTCGTCAGTCTGCGAAAAGCGGATCTCACGAACTACGTCGGCTCCCTCTCCCCGGCCAAACTCCTCGAACTAAACCGCGCCTTGAGAAGGGCTCTCGATCTCTGAGTGAGAGATTCAGTTGTTGGCCCGCCTATGCTATCGTAACCCGCCTTCAAACGAGGGAAATGCATTCATGACCCCCGACGACTTTCGCCGGCTCGCCCTGAGCTTCCCCGAAACATCCGAGAAGTCGCACATGGACCACCCTGATTTCCGCGTCGCAGGAAAGCTTTTCGCCACGCTCGGTTATCCCGACGAAGATTGGGCCATGGTCAAACTCACACCCATCGAGCAGGAAATGTTCGTCAAGGCGCAACCAAGCGTTTTCAATCCATGTGCTGGCGCGTGGGGACGCCAAGGCTGTACGAACGTGCGCCTGAAAGGAGTCAGAAAGCCCACTCTGCGACGCGCTCTGGAAGCAGGCTGGCGCCTCGCCGCCCCTAAGCCACTGACGCGTCTCCTCGAAAAGCAGTAATGTGGCAATCTTCAGGTGATGACCTGATTCCGCAAAGCCTCCACCGAAACGGCTATTGGCCGCCTGGCGGAAACAACTGAACCTAAAGTACGTCTACACTCTAAAGGTTGGTGATCTGGCGACTGGAGGACACAACATGGCAAACTTCGCGCGCAACGTTCGCTTTGGTCTCCGCTTACTTGTCAAGAATCCCGGATTCACCTGCGTTGCTCTCCTAGCGCTAATCCTTGGAATCGGCGCAAATACTGCGATCTTCAGCGTCGTCTATGCCGCGCTCCTTGCGCCCTTGCCTTATCCAAATCCCGACCAACTCGTCATGGTGTGGTCGAAAGTCAACGGACACAACAATTCCGTTTCCGCTGGCGATTACCTGGACTGGAAACGCCAGAACTCCGTTTTCCAGGAAGTGGTCACCTGGAGTGAAGGCACATTCAGTCTGTCCGTAGCTGGTCACCCCGAGGCAATGCAAACACGGATACCCTCGCCAGGGTTCTTCAATATGCAGGGAATACCGCTGATGCTGGGGAGAGATTTCCTACCCGAAGAAGGTGGGCCAGGTAGAAATCACGTGGTCATCATGACTCATCGGCTGTGGCAGGAGCGATTCGGCAGCGACCTCCACATCATCGGCCAGCAAGTGCGGCTGAACGGCGAACCCTACACCGCCGTTGGCGTGCTGGCTGCCGGGATGCCCGACCGCTTTGAAGCCCACCTGTTCGTCCCACTGACCATCACACCCGAGAGGATCAACCATGACCGCCACTGGCTGGTGGTAATGGGACGGCTCAAACCCGGGGTTACATTGCAACAGGCCAACGCCGACATGGATGGCGTCACGCGGCGGATCGCCGAAGTGTATCCGGTTTCAAACAAAGGCTGGGGCGCAAGCGTCGAACCCCTCAAGAACGATTTCACCAGCCGGGACACTATTAAGAATCTGTGGCTGCTGCTGGGTGCGGTGGGCTTCGTGCTGTTGATCGCTTGCGCGAACGTAGCCAACTTGCTCCTCGCGCGCGGCACCATTCGCCAGAAAGAAGTAGCTGTTCGAGCTTCTCTAGGCGCAACGCAGTGGCAACTTTTCTCGCAACTCCTGACGGAGAGCCTCGCCCTCGCAATCATTGGCGGCGCGTTGGGGGTAGGCCTCGCGGCGATGTTGCTGAAGGTGATTGTGGTTCTCTTGCCGCCGTTTTCCATACCGACAGAGGCGGACATCCGCTTGAACCTGCCTGTCTTGCTTTTCAGCTTGGCGGCGACGGTCTTAGCTGGCGTGCTCTGCGGCTGCGCGCCGGCCTGGCAGATTTCCCGCTGGAATCTAAGCGACGCATTGAAAGAAGGCGGACGTTCCCCATCCAGCGGCGGCCGGCATGGAATGCGGCGCACTCTCGTGGTGATTGAGTTTGCCTTGTCGCTGAGCCTCCTGGCTGGCGCGGGACTCGTGATCCACAGCTTCTGGAAATTGACGCGCGTGGACCTCGGCTTTCGACAGGATCATCTCCTCACATTTTCACTGCCCATACCCGTTGAACGCTTTACGCAGCCTGAGCAGATAACCGCGTTCTATCGTCAGTTGCTCGAGAGGATTGAGGCCCTCCCGGGAATCACTTCTGCTGCGGCTTCTACAGGGGCGCCCGTTATCGGCACGAATTGGGGCATGGCTTTCAGTATTGCCGGGCAGCCGCCCGTGGATCGTTCCTCGCGTCCTAGCGCGGGGTTCACGATGGTCACTCCTGAATATTTCCGCACTTTCGGGATACCGATTCTCAAAGGGCGCAGCTTCACGGAACAGGACGGAGCCGGTGGTCTTCCCGTCGCCATCGTCAATGAAACCTTCGTGAAGAAATATCTCGCGAACGTCGACCCCCTTACGCAGATTGTCGTTGTTCAGCAGCTGCGATTGGGCACGCTAGGCCCTCCGATCGAGTGGCATATCGTCGGCGTTTATCCTGACGTCCATAACGAGGGCGTTCGCGGTGAAGGCTTTCCGGAAATCAACGTGCCGCTCTGGCAAAGCCCCTTGCCATTAATACGCATTACCGTGCGCACTGGCGGGGATCCCGCGAGCATGGCCAACAGTATTGCGGCGGCCGTCCGATCCGTAGATTCCGATTTGCCCTTGGACCAGGTGAGGACGATGGACCAGATCGTGGATGAGTCCCTTGCGGGAGAGCGCTTCTCAACCGTACTATTTGCGAGTTTTGCCGGCGTTGCGCTGCTGCTGGCAGCCATCGGAATCTATGGCGTGATGTCGTTTACAGTTGCGCAGCGCACACACGAAATCGGATTGCGCATGGCGCTCGGCGCCGGCCCTCAACAAGTGCTTCAGTTGGTGCTGAAGGAGGGGATGCTACTCGCGTTGGTTGGGTTGAGTGTGGGCCTGGCTGGCACGTATTTTGTCGGCCGCGTGATGAAGACCGTCCTGTATCAGGTGAGCGCGACGGATCCGGCGGCCATCGGCGCCGTCACGGCTGTGCTCTTGCTGTCCGCGCTGCTCGCCTGCTACATTCCCGCGCGCCGCGCTACCCAAGTCGATCCCATGGTAGCCCTGCGCGACGAATAAATTTCGCCGGAGCCACAGCTACTAGTGGATCAAGTCCCGGCGGGTCAGTTCCCTTTCTGCGTTCGCAAGCCGGGGCCGTCTTCCGGCTTGACACTAACACCGCGCTGCCCTATGGTTTCGCGCAAGGAAAGTGGAAGTCGCAAGCTCCCGCCCTGCTCTCAAAGATTTCCGCTTTGGAGGTATCCGATGCCATTAAGCCTGATGACGCTATCGCTGGTGGATTCGCCGGTGACCCTGCAAGAAGGCCTGAAGATTCTGGAACGCGATGATCATCGCTGTCGGTACTGCGGGCTGGACGGCCGGGCCAGTTTCGAGAACGCTCTGGTCATGCGCGTGGATTTCGTTGTTCCGCGGGCTCGCAAAGGAAAGAAAGACCCTGGCAACCTGGTGGCCTGCTGCACACCCTGTAACACCATCAAGGGCACGCGCGTTTACGCCAGCTTTGATGAGGCCAAGGCCTTCGTGCTCAAACAACGGGAAGAGTTGCGCAAGCAGTGGGAAACTAAAACAGCGCGGCTGCTCGCCAAAGCCGCAAAGGCATAGAAGAACGGCAATTCCGCCTGCTAGTTAGTTTGCGTGGGCCACTTGCAGGATCTTTCTTCCTGCTCG
>WNFD01004231.1_pt1 | contig 16665 bp, 20 predicted proteins | sample 5400491 | NCBI WGS metagenome assembly WNFD01 (sample SAMN13153343, study PRJNA577476) | soil metagenome | isolation source: 120 cm saprolite under Douglas fir tree site 2 hole 2 replicate 2 | place: USA:California | collected 2015-04-18 | reverse complement strand
CGTTCGAAGCATTGCTGGCAATCGAAACGTTGCCGCTGGCACTTCCGCCGGACTGTGGCGCGAAGGTCGCGTTGAAAGTCGCACTCTGGCCTGGCGCCAAAGTCACGGGCACGTTCATGCCGCTCATGCTGAAGCCCGCGCCGGTCACCGGTGCTTGCGTGATGGTGACGCTAGACCCGCCGGAGTTGGTTACGGTCTCTTGCAGAGGCTGGCTATTACCCACTTGAACAGTGCCGAAACTGAGGCTCGCCGGGCTTGCGGTCAGCGATCCGGGGGTGACTCCAGTCCCGGCGAACGTTCGAAGCATTGCTGGCAATCGAAACGTTGCCGCTGGCACTTCCGCCGGACTGTGGCGCGAAGGTCGCGTTGAAAGTCGCACTCTGGCCTGGCGCCAAAGTCACGGGCACGTTCATGCCGCTCATGCTGAAGCCCGCACCGGCCACCGGTGCTTGCGTAATGGTGACGCTAGAGCCTCCGGAGTTGGTCACGATCGCTTGCAGGGGCTGGCTATTACCCACCTGAACGCTGCCGAAGCTGAGGCTGGACGGGCTTGCTGTTAGCGATCCCCCTGTGACTCCTGAGCCGGAAAGAGAGACCGTAACGGTAGAGTTGGAAGCGTTGCTAGCGATGGAAAGGCTGCCGTTCGCCGAGCTAGCCGCTTGCGGCGCGAACACGACGCTAAGCATTGCGCTCTGACCCGCGGCCAGAGTCAGCGGCAGGCTCAGTCCGCTGAGGCTGAACCCTGTCCCAGCAACGGTTGCCTGGGTGATCGTGACGCTAGAGCCGCCCGGGTTCGTCAGCGTTTCCGACAGGGTCTGGCTGCTGCCGACCTGAACCCTTGCGAAGCCGAGACTTAGGGGATTAGCTGTAAGTGATCCGGGTGTAACGCCTGTACCGAAAAGAGGCATGTTGAGAGTAGGATTGGAGGCATCGCTCGCGATTGCAACATTGCCATTTGCGCTCCCCGCAGACTGTGGAGCAACTGTGACGCTGAAGCTTTTGCTCTGACCTGCTGCAAGAGTCAGCGGCAGGCTCAAACCGCTCACACTGAATCCCGCCCCGGTAACTATAGCCTGACCGATGGTGACACTCATGCCGCCGGAGTTGGTCAACGTTGTCGACTTGGTCTGGCTGCTCCCAAGCTGCACATTCCCCAAATCAATGCTCGATGGCGCGGCCGAGAGTTGTCCTGGTGCCATCCCGGAGCCCGAGAGAGGTACGTTGACCGTCGTGATGTTGTTGGTCGAGGATAAGTTGTGTCCCTTACCGTAGTGATTGCCGGGGGTCGCCGTTGAAGGGGTGCTTACCAGGGAAATAGTGCCGCTATCGGCCCCACCCGAAGGAGGGGTAAAGTTAACGTTGATTGTCGCACTTTGCCCTGCCGTTAGGGTTAGTGGCAAACTCACTCCGCTCAGACTAAAGCCAGTTCCTATCACCGTGGCTTGGGATATGGTGACATCGGAACCACCGGAGTTGGTCAATGTGGCAGAATGCGTTTGAGTCGTTCCCAGCGGCACGCTCCCGAAACTGATGCTGACGGGGTTTACGGTGAGCTGCCCAGGGCTTGTGGTTGCGTCCAGCGCTTGAGAGCCAAACATTGCGCTGAGGGCTAGAAGAACAAGAACCGCTTTCCAACGAGCACCGAGATCCTTCACAGAAGGCCTCTAGTTCAGCCGTACGCGCTCACACGGCGGGGGATTTGCCAGCACTGCACATCCGTTATCTCGATTCAGAAAAGACAGATCGAGACAAGCAAACGTGCAGCTAAAGAGCAGTGTGCGTCTGGGATTGCAGATGGAGTAGGTCTCGGAAGTGAATGTACCTAATGCCGAAAGGCCGAGCCCGGAAACCAACACCGTGCATTACCACCGCTATCGCGTAGGGTAACGATGCGGTAACCAAAGCGATAGAACATCAAGAGCGGGACATTGCCAGACTGGAAAAGGGGTCACAGACAAGAGCGGATACTGTCGCTAACCTTCCGGCGGAGGAGGAAGGAACAGTTGATTGCTTCACGAATCCCGCAGTGGGAAACGGTCAGCCATAAGGCGTTCCTAAACGAGACTGTGGAGTTAGATGGCAAGCGGTTCTATCGCTGCACGTTCACAAACGCCAGACTCTCATTCCGTGGCAATGCGCCGTGCGAGTTGCTTGAATGCGAGTTAGCTACGAGCGTTGTGCTTGAGACGGACAATGACGCGATCAGATGCTATCTGATGCCGGCGAGAACACTGGAGGCTATGGCTAAGCCCGAGCACGTCTCCGTAGATAAGCATGGACATGCAAGGCTAATCCAGCCTTCCCTGAAGGAGATATCAGCCAAGCAAGAGGCTCTAGGAATCTCGGAGTCCGATCCAAGAATTTACGTAGATGTGTTCGATGAGCGCCAAGTGGATCAGATTACGCGTCTCAAGCTAACTAACAGAGGTAGCGGTGATTCACACCGGGTCCAAGTCTGTGCAGTTGGACTGCGCACAGCCACGGTCAGGTTTGATAGCGTTGACGTGATTCCCTCTGGGAGTCCAGCATTGATTGAACCGTCTATAGACTCTTACGAAGTGATTCAGAGAAGAAATTTGATATTCGCCATGATGAAGGAATGGGAGACCTTCAATGATCCCAATAAAACTGAACTCGCTGTTCCTGCAAGAGTAGTCTATGACGACTTTCAAGGAAAGCCGTTTGAGACTACTTTTGACACCGTGCTCGACCCGGTTGAGGAAATCAGGCGGAAGTTCGGGCACGCGCAACAGCGTCCGGTTATTCAGACCAAAAATAGATCGTTTGGTTTGGGCGCGAGAACTACGCGAGCTTCGTGAGCTACCTGTATTCGAGATTGTCGGAGGCAATTAGCTTGTAGTATCACGAAACAAAAACGGATTCTTGCGATTGTCGAAACGCCACGTCATTTTGGTTCAAGTAGGCTTGAAGATGCTTCGCACTCACCGGTGGCCACGTCCCCGCAATGCCGCGCTTGAGCAGCGAAAATGCAGACTCCCCGGCATTCCGTGCGAATGTCTTTTGCGTAGATGCCGCTCTTGTGCTCGATTCCGGCGCTACTATACGGCAAAACAGGGGAGGGCAAGTCAGAGGCAAGCGCGGCAGGAACACTTCAAAACGGCTGATCGTAAAGTCTGTCAGTCTGTCAGTGATGCTTGGACCGGAGGAGTCCACGCGTCGGCTTAGCTATAGACTCCGGAGCGAACTCCCCATTTTGTCTTGGCCAAAGACTTACCGCTAATGTGCGCTGAAGCAGAAATCGGCTGCGGCGTGGGGGCGTCCGAAAGATCCCACTGTGGTGGACTAATCCAAGGTGGTGGCTCCTGGTATGGTAACAGACCCCATTAATTCGTAAGCTCGTCCAGCAGACCCAACAGACTCTTTGATGCACAACTTTTTCTTTGTGCGATATCGATTCTAGGAAGGGCTCCCCATGACCTCTTCGACTCCGCCAGGATCTTCATCAGCCTACTTTGAGTTTTGGTTCGCCCGACAGAACGACCATTTAGAGGCTCTGCAGCCGTCCGTAAAGTCGAGTTCAACCTATCTACAGCCCAGCCGATTTCAACACGAATTTCAACATAGGAAGAGATCTTTCACCAGGAATCATGGCGATCTACCGACTGCTACCTACAGGACAAAAGAGCATCGAACTTGACACGGTAGAGGTCTGGGGTTCGAGTCCCCACGTGCCTACCATATCTCTCAATCACTTGCCCACACAACCGGCAACAGCGTGGGAACAGAAAGGAACAATAAGCCCTTTCATGCTCCCACCTCAGTCGCGGCAGTCCGGTCAGGTGGCAGAATCATCTTCACGACCTTGGTTTGTGCTTCCCGTTTTGCTGTTGTGACGGCCTGAATGTAGGTATCCATCGTGATGCGGCTATTCGCATGACGCAAAGACTCCTGAACCACCTTAATATCCTCCCCGTTTCCTTTCAGGAGCGTCGCAAAGGTGTGCCGACTATGCCGAATCCGAGACTATGCCGAATCGAGATTCTGAAACGCTCCGGAAACAGCGGGAATCCTGCGGATGCTCCGTCGTGCTCCTCGACTCCATGCGGCATAGTCCGGTGTGCTTCACAGGCGATGGAGGAAGCTCAGCACTTGCCATCAAGTCGTGACGATCTTCCCCTTCCTTTGGTCCGCGTCGTCGGCGCCCCCAGCCAACTGCCTCGGCAAGGCTGGTTTCCAGCCGGTCAAGAATGTTCGGCGACGCATGTCTTTGCCGAATCCCCTCATGGATCTGTTCGGTATTTCGATCTTCGGCTGGCGCCAGACTATGCCGAATCGCTGAGGTGCGGAGAAGCTCAGGCTGCTGCCATGGCGCGGTCATTCGGCATATTCCAGAATTCGGCATAGTGTCGAAACGTATGCCACCCCACCCTCTTGCCGATTCCGGCGCGTTTCACGGCCGGACGTAAGACCTTCGACAGTATCGTATCCGGCGAATAGGGTTGTGAGCCTTTCTTTGTAGGGCTGGCAAAGAGCCAGTCTTCGGGTTGGTTGTACGCAGAACGCAAACGCCAATTGAGCAGGACTTCAGCCAAACCAGAGTCCAGCGGAATGGGCTTACGTTCGGTTTTCATATCGCCGACGACCTGATCGACAACGGAGCGCGTCAAACGGATTTCAAGAGCTTCGAAGTCAATGTCTACCCACTTCAACCCTAGTAATTCACTGATTCTCAGTCCCGTGGATGCTGCCAAGAAAACCATCGTCTTTACGGTTCCTTCAACTCGGACAAAAGTGCCTTGATTTCATCCACCTCAAGAAAATTTGGACCAACGTGACACGGGTGACTCCTCCCTCGGTGTATTGGTCTTGTGCGACTGCCGAGGCGACGGACATCAAGGAGAGACAGAGTGCTGCAACTGCGAACCGAATAGGTTGTTTCATACTGATTCACCTCCGTGAATTGACGCGGCAGGAGTCTAGCTGAAAGGTTGGATGACGTAAAGATTAGTGCAGCAACAACGTGATGTAGTTCTGCCATCTTGCGTTCACCGTGGCGGAGGTAGACTTAAGGGCGGTAAGAGCGGGCGAAGGACATGGGTTATGGTAATGGTCTTCCACAGTTGACGGGGAATTGCCGATGGCAGAACAGAACCGAATCAACATCTGCTGCTGAATGCGATAGATCGATTCGGGCCTCGTAGCTCAGATGGATGGAGCAGCGGTTTCCTAAAGCATTGTGCTCAGTCCACCTATCGCATTTCAATCCTTTAGCGTCCCATTAGGTTTTTCCAGAACTGTGAGTACCCACGCCATGACTAGCCAGAGCATGCCGTAGCCGATGACAGCGGCAGTGTAGAGGTTAGCGAATCCGACCAAACGCCACTCCTTGATCGCCCAATAGATTTCGGCTCCCACTGGAGACATAAGCGCCACAATCCAGCCGCGACCTTCGACATGGCGAACCATTTTAACTGTCCAGAAGTGAAGACCGAAGCCACCTAGTATTAGTCCGATGTAAAGGACGCCGAGAACGCGCAACAGGACGACCTGACGCTCTCTGTTCATGGCGGCGTGATTTCAGCAATGACTTTCCAGTCCCAGACGGGGTGTTTGGGCCGATGCTCCAACCAGCCTTCTGACTAGCCAGCCTTCGCGACTTTAGCTCTTGGATGCTCGGCACAATCGTGAGCCGCAAACTCTTCGGAGAGTTGCACGTCGAGACTCAGCACCCATTCATTCAATAGCCCACCGAGGGGCGCGTGAGTGGGAATGAACACCCAACCGCATTCAGAGCACCCCTCCCATCCATTGGCGCCCTGTCCTTCGACCCATACCAATTTGCGGGACGAACTTTCACGCATACAGCCCTCACAGGCGGACACGAGAATACTACGCCAAACGAAACCTAACCGGGCGGGCAATTCGCTCACGCCGGGGATTTACTTTCGGGCGCTGCTGATCGGGTATTTCGAGGGCATGGGGGCGGAGCGCGGGATTGCATGGCGGCTGGCGGATTCGCTGGCGCTGCGGCGCTTTGTGGGCATCGCGCTGGACGAGTACACGCCGGACCACTCGACGATTTCGCGCACGCGGCGGCTGATCGATCTGGACACGCATCGCGAAGTGTTTGCCTGGGTGCTGGGCGTGCTGGCCGATCGCGGACTGCTGAAAGGCCAGCGGATCGCGATTGATGCTACGACGCTGGAAGCCAATGCAGCGATGCGCTCGATTGTGCGGCGGGACACGGGCGAGAGTTACGAGGAGTTTCTGTGCGGGCTGGCGAAGGCCTCGGGGATCGAAACGCCGACGCGCGAAGACTTGGCGCGGTTGGACCGTAAGCGCAAGAAACGCACGTCGAATAAGGAGTGGAAGATTTGTGTGCAACTGCTTGCACTTTGTTCGCCTACGTTGCAGACACCATGCAAAACCTTTCATCCCATGTAAAACCTTTCATCTTGACACTTCAGTTCTATCAGACGTATTGTTCCGACGTTTTTGACTTCTACTCACGCTTTCGCGGCAGCGCCGCCGCGAAGTTTGAATAGGAGGCCTTCCCCCCGGTCTCCCAGTAGTCCATCCGTACGCCCGCACTGAGGTGTTTCATGAAGCGCCACCGCATCTCTTCATGTTTAGGTCATGCTCTCGTTTTCTCGCTCTTGCTGAGCGTATTCGTGCCTGTAATGATGGGTCAGGCCAATGTTCAGGGGCAGTGGAGCACATTGCCGTATCTCATGCCTATCAACCCCATCCATGTGGCGCTCCTGAGCAATGGCAAAGTGCTGGTTGTGGCGGGGTCGGGAAACTGCCCGCCGTCGCAATCAGGTTGTCCATCGGGCCCGCCCTATGGACCATCGAATAATTCAGGGGCATTGCTATGGGATCCGGTGACCGGGGCCATCACTCAGTTTTCAGTATCGTGGGACATGTTCTGCAATGGCATGGTACTTCTGAAGGATGGACGCGCATTGATCGATGGCGGCACGATCCAGTACGATCCTTTCTACGGACAGCCGCAGGCAGCAGTTTTCGATCCTGCCACCAACACTTTTGCCAACGTGCAGAATATGGCGCACGGGCGCTGGTACCCCACGGTAGTAACGCTAGGAGATGGGCGAGTGATGACGTTCTCCGGCCTGAACGAGACTGGCGGAACCAACACCGCGGTCGAGTTCTACACCGTCGGCTCGGGCTGGAGCACGCAGTACATCGCACCTTGGACACCGGACCTATATCCGCGTTTGCACCTTCTGCCCAATGGCAAGGTGTTCTACTCCGGTGCACAAACCACCTCCAAGCTCTTCGATCCATCGACCACGACCTGGAACACGAACGTCGCCACCACAATTTACGGTAATACGCGGACATACGGCACATCTGTGCTGCTCCCGTTGACGCCAGCCAACAACTACGATCCACAGGTGATAATAATGGGCGGCCATAGTCCCGCGACGAACACCACCGAGATCATTGACATGGGAGCGTCTTCACCAGCATGGCAGTCGGGACCTACGATGAGTGAGGGCCGCATTGAGATGAATGCGGTGATTTTGCCCGATGGCCGGGTTTTGGCCCTTGGTGGTTCGGTAAATGACGAAGATACAAGCACCGCCAGCCTGAACGCGGATCTGCTTGGCCCTGACCCTAAGAACGCTGGCAAGTATATTTTTTCTTCAGCTGGTGCGAACGCTTATCCGCGTTTGTACCACTCGGTGGCGCTGCTGCTCCCAGACGCGACAGTATGGCTCGCGGGCGGCAATCCTTCGCGTGGCAGCTACGTGCAGCAGATGGAGATTTATCAACCGCCATATCTGTTCAACTCGACTGGGGGGCTGGCTACACGGCCTTCAATTACGAGCGCGCCGAGCTCCATCTCTTATGGAAATACGTTCACGGTGCAAACTCCGGATGCGGCGAATATTTCTCATGTCGTTCTGGTGCGTAACGGAACTGTGACGCATGCCTTCGGCCTGGACCAGGGTGAGGTGGAGATATCCTTCACGGCGGGAAGTGGAGCACTGACAGTGACTGCTCCTCCCAACGGCAACATCGCCCCACCGGGCTACTACATGATGTTTATCCTGAATAATTCTGGCGTACCTTCGGTGGCGACGTTCGTTCAGGTTACTCCGCAGCCGAACTTCTCAGTGGCGGCCACACCATCCTCCCGGACCGTCCCCCCGGGAACAGGTACCAGCTATAACGTGAGTGTGACACCCTCCAACGGATTTACCGGAAACGTGACTTTCAGCGTAATCGGATTACCTTCTGGCGCGACTGCCAGCTTCAGTCCGAGCTCCGTTACAGGTTCTGGATCCTCCACCCTGTCGGTAAGTACTTCGAGTTCAACGCCAACAGGTAGTTACACGCTTACGATAACGGCGACAAACGGCAGCAACCTCACTCATTCCACACAGGTGACATTGGTTGTGGCGGATTTCGCCCTTTCAGCTTCTCCAAGCACCCGGACTGTGAGCCGAAATGCAAAGACGACGTACACAGTGACAGTGACGGCTCTGGGACCATTCTCTGCCACTGTGACTTTTAGCGTAAGTGGATTACCCGCGCGCACAAGCGCATCGTTTAGCCCGACGTCCGTCGCGGGTGCAGGCAATACAACGCTAACCGTATCAAGCAGGCCGAAAGCGGCGACTGGTACTTATCCCCTGACGATCACTGCAACGGGTGGTGGTGTGACACATTCCACGACAGTGAATTTTGTAATTCAGTAACGTTAGAAGCTTTCTGTTCCAACGGAGAATCGTGATGACCAGCAAAACCTTCTTGTTCCGTGTTCTGCTTCTCTCATTCTTAGTGCTCATGGGAGCAGCCTCTCTTTATGCCGCCAGCCCGGGGGACCGTTCCGCATTCGCTGCCGGATCGACGCAGCAGCCTGCGGCTGATTTCAGGGGAACATGGTCAGGCACATTTTTTTCGAAGCATTCAAATGTAGCGCCCTTCACGATGACTGTGGTGATCAACCCCGATTCGCGCGGGCACCTCATCGGTACTTCCAGCCTCAACTCGGATTGCCTGAAAGGCGTACAGCTTGAAGTCACGGTTACGGGCTCGCAGGTTGTCCTCGCGGGCAGCGACGAAGAAGGGGACAGCATGACGGTGCGGGGCACGGTCGACAAGACGGGCACGCTGCTGAAGGCTAACTACATTCTTAACGGCAGCGCCAGCGGCAGGTGCGAAACGGATGACGGAGCGGGTAGCCTGGCGAAGCGATAAAGCTTTCAGCTATTGGCTACTTAGCCTTAGGTTTTGCCAAAATGGCGGTTTACGAACCCTTGAAATAAGGAGAGGATGAAGCATCACGCTGTACTGAAGAGCGCCCCCAACCCTTGTCTCCCCGCAGTACCAAGGAACAAAATGTTTACATCCTCGACCAGGTTTTCCTAAGATTAGCCGGAACTTCTCTCATAAAGGAGAACTTATGATCACATCGCGCAGGGGCTTTCTCCGCTCGCTCGGCGCCGGTACTGCAGCCGGGATAGCCGTGCAATGGCCACTGACGCGCGCTTCGCGAGCGGCCACATTCCAGCCTTCCAGGCCTAGCCAGGACGAGTGCTTTATCCGTTTGAACAGCAATGAAAATGCCTATGGTCCATCGCCGAAAGTGGTCGAAGTCATGAAGTCGTCCATCGGGAGCGCGAACCGTTATCCGCGCATGGAATATAAATCGCTCGCAGAGCGAATCGCCGCTGCCAACCATGTGAACCCGGAGCAGGTGCTGCTCGGCTGCGGATCTACAGAAATCCTCCGCATGGCTGCTTTCGCCTTTCTCGGCAATGGTAGGCAACTCATCCAAGCTTCCCCCACATTCGAAGCCATCGAACACTACGCGCGTGGTTCCGGTTCTGAAATCATATCAGTGCGCCTGACGCCGGGATTTGCCCATGATCTTGACAGCATGCTGGCGCGTGCCACTGCTTCCACGGCGCTTGTGTACATCTGCAATCCTAACAATCCCACTGCGACCCTGACTCCGCGCAAAGACCTAGAGAACTTCATCAGTAAGCTTCCGGCGTCCACGTTTGTCGTGATCGATGAGGCCTATCACCACTACGCCGGCCAGTCCGGAATGTATGCCTCATTTATTGATCGCCCGCCTGATGACGAGAGGGTGATCGTCGCCCGCACGTTTTCCAAAGTCTATGGTCTCGCAGGCTTGCGGCTAGGCTACGCTGTGGCATCGCCAAAGCTAATTCAGCAGATGCGGAAATTCACCACCGAAGACAACATCAACGCGGTCGTAACTCAGGCCGCTGGGGCCGCGCTGGACGACAGCGACACAGTCAATGAATTCGTTCAGCGCAATGCGGACGACCGTCAGGAATTTTTCAATCAGGCCATGGCTCGGGCGGTTAAACCCATCGACTCGCGCGCCAATTTTGTAATGATGAATACCTTTCATCCGGCGGAGGAGGTGATCCAGCATTTCCGCAAGAACAACATCTTGATCGGACGCCGCTTCCCGCCCATGGACACATACATCCGTATCTCTCTGGGTCGTTCGGAGGAAATGCGCGCATTCTGGCGGGCATGGGACATGCTGCCGTATCCGAAGAACTCCATGCAGCACTGAGTAGAAGGAAGGTCGTGACCCGCGTCGCTCGTTTTGCCCTCCCATATTGTCAGCAAAGGGGTCCTGCAATCTCGATGCTATTTTGCTATTTCATGATCGTGATCTATCCGTACGTTTAGTCCAACTGCTGACCCACAGCAGTTAAACCTTTGCCTGATAGACCAGGCGGCTTCTGGATCACCACGGAAGAGCATTTCCATAAAAAATAGGAAACACGTTGCACACCCGGTGAATCAATACCAGCTACTCCTGCGAGCCGCCGATGGAGTAGCCTGTTCGTGCCATTCACAACCTCCATACACCGTGTGCCACCCGGAGATCGGCATCCATCATTGGACGAAAACGGGCTAAGCGCACCTCTACTGCAGATGCCTCCTACTCCGTTCGCTTCGGGATGATCGTTCGTTCCGGAACCTCGAACACTCGTGGATTCTAAGGGCCGGGAATCACAGCCTGCAGCTGGTTTGAGTACTTGCTTTCTACGCCGCTAGTATCGACGGCGGTATTGACGTAGTAATAAGTTATTCCGCCTTTGACCGAGCTGTCGTTATAGCTCGTACTGACATCCAGGGCCGGATTAATCCTTGTGTATGGGCCGCCCGACGTAGTGCTTCGGTATACGTTGTATCCCACAACCGCCGAAGAACTGGAGTTCCAATAGAGACTAACGTCGTGTAGCGATGTGGTTGTGCCCGATCCCGTCAGGGTCTCGACCGTCGGTGCATTAGCGGCGTTGCTGATGAGGGAAATGCTCCCAGATGCCGCACCGCTGCTCTGAGGAGTGAAGCTCAGGGTGAATGATGCGCTCTGGCCGGCAGTGATCGTTTTGGGAAAAGATAACCCGCTCAGACGGAACTCTGGGCTGCTGGTAGTCGCGGAAGAGATGGTCACGCTCGATCCTGTGGCGATAAGAGTCGTCGTCAGACTCTTGCTCGTGCCCACGGTCACACTGCCGAAGTTTAAAGCGCTTGCGCTTGAAGTCAACCGTCCCGCGGAGACACCGGTGCCAGCCAGAGCGATAGCCAGGTTCGGATTCGAAGCATTCGAAACCACAGCGATTGCTCCGCTCGCGCTTCCCACCACTTTCGGAGTGAAGAGGACACTGAAAGTGACGCTCTGTCCCTTATTCAGGCTCAAGGGCAGCCTTAAACCGCTCAAACTGAATCCTGCACCGGTTCCGGTGGCCTGTGAAATCGTCACCGTCGAATTTCCAGAGTTCGTCAATGTTTCATGCTGAGTCTGGCTGCTACCCACCTGAGTATTGCCAAAGCTGACGCTCGATGGACTGGCCGCAAGACGTTTCCAGTTGGTTCCGTGAAAAGAGGCCGAAGTTGCAGCACTCGCAGCTGATATCAGAAAGAGCGGGGTCGTGAACACTACAATTAGGAGCCGGGAAATCCTTTGGGGGAATGACATGACTCCGAGTCTTCAACCTTCTTGCGCTCGATCGTAGGTCTAGTTAGGGCATTCGATACTCATAGGTTTGCAAACCTTTGTGTAATCACAAGTACCCTGATTGACCTGAGGGTCCAACCGTGCGTGCTCTGGAATCAGCCGCAACCGTGGCTTCATGAAAAAAGAGAGATAGGAAAATGGCAAAGCCGATATCGTTTTCCTGACCGGCCGACCGCGGCGAAATGCATAAAGTGCGAGATGACCACTGGGATTGCCGCAGGTGGGCGGGGCCAGCGACAATGACTATGAATGTCAACAGCATTTCAGCCAAATCATCCAGAAGTCGGCGACCATCCTGGAGTCTATCGTGGGGGCCCCCGCGAATCTGACACCGCTCTTTGGACGAGTGGGCGGAGTGGCGCTGCCAAGGGGATTGCCCTGTTCCTGCCGCTGGGAATCCCAACAAAGCCTCCAGATTGTGAACCCTGTCTCTTGTAGTGTGATCGGCTGGAATTTCTACTCGTACGGCAGTGGCGGAATCCCGATCAGCACCTTCAGCGCCGCAGGCTGGCCGTTGAGTTGAGCAGGCTGGAATATCCAACGACTCAACGCCACCAGAATCGGCGGATTGAATCGGGCGTCCGGACTCTACCTCACTGACATGCGCTGTAACTTGCCCTGCGTGTCCATAGCGTAAACCACAATCACGTTGCGCAGATAGATTCGAATCAGCTCCGATTTTCAGTTTGGGTATATTTCTTTGGTCAGGATAAGGAGGCAGCCGCTCTCTTGGATGTATAGTTACCAAGGTTCCGGAACTGCGTCACTCCGGTCCGTAGAATACGAAGTAGTCGCGAGGCGGCATGACAATCAAGACAGTGCACGATGCTTTCGCCTTCATAACGGTGGTCGTACCGTGGGCTTCTGCCGCAGTTTTTCTGGCCGTAGTCGGCCTGCTGTTTCGGCGGGAGCAGGAGTGTGCGGTCGCTGCAGAGACTGGCCGAGCGGAGCTGCAAGCCATTGGGAGTTTGCTGGAATCTGACAACAGCAAGACAGGACTTATCTCTTTGAAGGTACTGAATGCAAGATCCAGCTGCTTGGCAAGGGGATTGCGCTACTCCTCGCGCTGGGAGTCCGAAAACGCCTCTGGGTTGTAAACCTGTTTTACATAGGTGTTATCTGCTGGAATCTTTTTGTCCTGATAGCGCTCGCTGTCCGCAGACACTAAAACGCGAATATGGATGAAACGCGCCGGCGACCCGACTCGCGATATCATTCCCCGCAGATCTTCGTCCATTCGAGCGTCTCGGATTATTTTCTGTACCCATTTGTTTGATTCTCTACGTTCTCGCTGGGACTGGGCCCTCGGAACAGGGTTGAGTCTTTGCGCCTAACGTACTCCCTGGAAGCAGGTGGGTCCTCTTCCTCGTAGAGTCCGGTTCTTGGCCGCGCCGCTGATTTCGTAGTCTTGGCTGATCGCTCCACAACAAACGCAGCACTCACGGTATGCTGCTGCGAGAACTGATCCAAAAACGCGATCTCCAAGGGCGCGGGCTTGCCGGGTCCGTACTCTTGGGGAACCGGTTTGCAGCCGGTCCCCAAGAGCCAGCCTTCCCGCTTGTCTCCCGGCCGCGATAAGCGCAGAAGGTTCACGATGCGATGGTTCAGGACGTCATTCCACTCATAGTCGAGCCCGGTAGCGAATCGATAACCAGTCGCTTTCTCGGGGCCACACTCAGAGACAGCAGGATCCCATGCGGGCATGATCTGGAAATCCCGCAAAATCACCCCACCTCGTTCGGCCAATATGATCACATAGACCGCATAAACCACGAGCCCGCTCGCGAGCTGGTAAATCGAGCTTGCCGGCGGCCCGCCAATCGTAATGCGCAGGGCGCGTGCGTTGTCGCTCCATTCATCAGGAATATTGAGTTCAACCCCGGCGGCCAATAGTTCCTGCGCGACCCGGAGATACTTCGCCTGTTCGCTTCGGGTCAACCGCGGCTTGTAAATGGGCATGGAATGCAGCTCCTCTAAACAAACAAAAAACATGCACAACCTACATATCCTGCAAACCCTACTGCGCGCCCATAACTTCTGGCTCCGCGCAGTCGGAACAGCCCGGCACCTTAGGGAAATTGAGCCCGGATTTACGCGCAAGCTGGTGCAAAAGGCGGCTGTTCTCGCTCGAAAATTTTAAAACCATGCCACTGCCGTTGCGATGGCGTTTCAACCCTAACTATCCCAACTTCCAGCCGATTTCCTCTTCGTTGTACTCGTACTTTTCCCCCCGGATTCGCAACCTCACGTTCAAATACTCGGTGATCTTTTTCACACTGAGTTTGCGTTCCTGATGCGCCGGGTCCCAGAGCACCTCAACGATAATCATATTGGGATCCAGCTGTCTGCGCGTCATCGCTTCCTGTTCCTGGGAAGAGAGCAGCGGAGTCATGGCCTGGATAAGCTCCGGTTCGCGCTGCACGCAAGCGTAAAGGTTTTGCGCAAGTCTCGCTGCCGGCAAACAACAGCTTGCCGGTAGAGGCGCAGCCTTTCCGCCACCGCGACAGCCAGTCCAGCCGGAAACCCTGAAATCTTGGCTGGAATTCAACCCGAGGTAGCCACAACCCGATCTTGTGGCGATTGACGTTCTGAAGTCGGACGAGTACTGGTTGTCACGGTTGTCTCTGAAATTTGTACGCTGCCGGTGAGCCGCTTTGGTGGATGCTTGGAAGTGCCCGAGCATCGGACCGAAACTCGCCCCATGGCGCGAAGATTTTTACTGCGATACAAACCGAGGACTACCTGAAGACATCCCAGTACGAAGAGATACTGCCCAGTTCCACGATGGTCGGTCCGAGGGGGCGCGGCCGACTTCCAAGAAAAAAGTATAGAATCGCTGCCGGCGGAAACAAGCCTTTTTTTGCGAATTCCACGGGCTGCCATCGGCCTTCAAATACTCGAGGTCAGCAAGATTGATTCCGGCTCCTAATTCGCGCCCTGCGTAAAAAGCATCCTTCCTAATTGTCTCGCCAAAGTTGCTCCAGCATAAGGAACTCGTCACTGCCTCCCGTTTCAGGCTCCAGTGCTCGAGCTGAGCGCACTTTGTTTAGCGAGGCAGGCCGGAAGAGCGTCCACGCCGCCGGTGACTGTCGACTTCACCCGTGGGCCATCGGGATGGGCGTAGCCGGCCTTCTTTTTCGCGACGCGAAACTCATAGAGACTTTGCAAGCTCCGAGTTCATTTTGGGGATTTCTTTGGTCAGCTGAAAAGGCGCGTCAGCCCTTCTTGGCTTGCATTGGTGGCAGCCGCTACCACCTCGGCGGCCGAACGAAGGCGAGCATACTTCAGCGTCCAGGTAGGGGCGCGATCAGCGGTGGTCCATTTCATCGCGCGGCGGCGACCAGCTGGGCGAGCCAACCTGGAGCCTCCGGTGCTGATTGCATGGGCGAGTCGGCGGAGGGCAAGATCTGCGCGGGTTGGACCAAATGATACCGAAGAACCAGGAACTGATGCGAGCCCCTGGAGCAGGAAATGGAGAAGCGAAAATCTCGCCGCCAACACCTTCTAGAGAGCATGCGCCAAGCTGCTGAGCTGCGCTCAGTGAACCGGATCCTAAATGTTGGACGACACAAGGCAATATAACAGGTCATAACAGGTATTCTTACCTTGGCCCGGCTGTGCCCCACTGCGCTTCACCGGCAATGATGTTTAAGTGAATGGCATCCAGCGCATAGCGTAGTCAGGTTCTCCTCGGAATCATCTCCGCCCTGGCTGCGAAATTCCTTGTGGTGAACCTCGAGATTCGACTTGGCACCGCAGCATTGGCACATCCAGCCATCGCGGCGTAGCACCTGTTCTCGAAGCTTTTCATACAATGTGAGGTCAAGTTGCTGGCGGGGGCGTTTGGGCCGAATTCGATTCACGAAGTTTTCTCGGTCACTTCATGCAGAAAAGCCTGCCGTTGTTCGCCAGGCAGGAATTTGAAGAACCGTGACATGGACTGCAGGAGCACGGTTGGGTCCTCATTGTCCAGGTTTGTTCCTGCGAGGAAATCCGCACAGATCATCTCCAGGCAGTAGCCTCGGGACTTGTCCGTGCCCAGCATCAAAGCTGCCGTCTCAATTGCCTGCTCGATTACCGGAATCTGGGTCTTGTATAGCTTGAAGTAGATAATCTCCCACGGTTCCGATTCCCGCCCCGTCAGTTCCCTCTCCACCTCCCGCTTGAACTGATCCTTCGGAAGCGAGCGCGCCTTGTGCAGCCAGGTTGCACAATCGAACTCCTGCCCATCCCTCCTCGCCACCTTCGCCAGTTCCAGCCCCTTCGTCCAGCCCACTTCCTTCAGTTCCCTTCTGGCCTGCGGTGGCAGGTGCTCATGGATCGACATGAGGTAGTACGCCTTCCGCCTCGATTCCGGGAACCGCCTCGCCAGAAATTCATCGAAGGACTTCAGTTTCTTCAGCCGCCAGTACTGCCCCGCGCGCACTTCGCAGAGATACCGGCCCAGTTCGACGAACCGCGTATCGCGCTCGACTTCAGACCGCCGCTCCCAGGCCAGGATCTCGTCGATCTTGGTCAGCACGAACAGGGCCCGCTTGCGATTGAGCTTGGGCAGCATGGGCGGGATCCTAGTATGTAAGCTCGTCAAGCCAACCAAGGTCGTCTGCTCCTGGGCGCCGTACCAGCGCCGCTTCGGTCAGGTCCTGTCGCCCCAGACAGAG
>WNFD01019641.1_pt1 | contig 16675 bp, 13 predicted proteins | sample 5400491 | NCBI WGS metagenome assembly WNFD01 (sample SAMN13153343, study PRJNA577476) | soil metagenome | isolation source: 120 cm saprolite under Douglas fir tree site 2 hole 2 replicate 2 | place: USA:California | collected 2015-04-18 | reverse complement strand
AGTCCGGATCACATGACCCCGTCGAGAATGCTAACGTCGCGATTTGGGGAGAGTCATAATGCTTTGTTGGGTAAAGGGGCCAATGTTGCGATGAAAAAAAGAAAATTGTTGATGCTGGGGCTGGCGTGCGCGTTGGTGTTTGCGGTGGGCGCGCGCGGGGATGCGGCGGAGGAGGTCAAGCGGCTGGCGGTGTTGATGGGGTGGAAGGCGGGGATTTTTGTTGCGGATATTGGGGCGGGGGATGGGAAGTACACGTTTGCGGCGGTGGAGCGGGTGGGGGCGGCGGGAAAGGTGTATGCGACGGAGATTGATGCGAAGAAGCTGGCGGAGTTGAGGGCTGAGGTCGCGAAACGCAAGCTGGGGAACGTGATTGTGGTGGAGAGTAAAGAGGCGGATACGAATCTGCCGGCGGCGTGCTGCGACGCGATTTTTTTGAGGCGCGTGTACCATCACCTGACGAAGCCGGTGGAATTTGATGGCGGCCTGGTGCGGTCGTTGAAGAGCGGAGGGCGGCTGGCGATCATCGATTTCGCGCCGCGGGCGGGGCTGGAACCGGTGGAAGGAGTTCCGAGCAACCGGGGCGGGCACGGCATCCCGCAGAAGATTGTGATCGAGGAATTGAGCGCCGCGGGGTTGCAGGTGGAAAAAATAGTGAATGACTGGCCGGAGGATAGTTACTGCGTCTCGTTCGTAAAAAAGTAAGAGCGGGTCGGGCTTGTTGGGGAAGCGGGGCGGGGGTATGCTTCACACCGGATTCTGTGAGGAGGGAGACGACGATGAAACTACGTGCAAGTTGGTTTGTGGCGGTGGCGGCGATGTTGATGGCGGCGGGAGTTGCGGGGGCTCAGCAAGCGGCACCAGCGGCAAGTGCGCCGCCCAGCGGAGCGGCAGCGGCGCCGCCGGACCTGACGCCGGTAGCGAATCCGGTGAGCGGGTTTGTGAAGGCGGGAGTGGCGCGATACGGGAAGAACATGGTGGCAGCGGCCGAATCGATGCCGGCGGAGAAATACAGCTTCAAGCCTTCGCCGGAAATGAATTCGTTCGGGCACCTAATGATGCACATCGCGCAATCGAACAATACTTTTTGCGCGAAAATTTCGGGGCAGACGGCGCCGGACGTGAAGATTGCGGAGACGGATCCGAAGGACAAGCTGGTCGCGGCGATTAAGGATTCGTTTGCGTTTTGCACGGCGGCGCTGGCGAACGTGGACGACTCGAAACTAGGGGAGCAATTCGTGCTGTTCGGCAACCGGCCGATCTCGCGGGGAGGCGCGCTGGTGGCACTGGGCGGAAGCTGGACCGACCACTACGCGACGCAGGCCATTTATCTGCGGCTGAATGGGATTCTGCCGCCAACGGCACAGCCGGAGAAGAAATAGCGGGATAGCCACAGAGATAAAAGAAAGACGGTCGCGCTAAAGCGCGCCTCTACGCTTCGCGAGTGGAGGAAGCGGCGGTGCCGAGTTCGCGCTGAGCGGAAACGCCACCTTTCAATTCGCGGGCGGAGACGGTCGCGCTAAAGCGCGCCCCTACACTTCGCGAGTGGAAGAAGCGGCGGTGCCGAGTTCGCGCTGAGCGGAAACCCCGCCTTGCAATTCGCGGGCGGAGCGACCGTGGTGCAGGATGAGATGAAATAGAAACATCACGATGAGGACGCCGCCGAAGGTGACGACGATGGTGGCGCCGGTGGGCGTGTCCAGCTGGACGCTGAGATAGACGCCCAGCGCGGAGACCAGGGTGCCCATGGTCCAACCGATGGCAAGGCGCGGACCGATGCGGTCGGCGAAGAGCATGGCGCCAACGCTAGGGACGATGAGATAGCAGAAAACGAGCAGCACGCCGGCGATGGCCACCGACGAAGTGACGACAAATCCGAAAGAAGCGTAGAAAAGAAAATCCCAGAAGCGGACGTTGAGGCCGGTTTGCTCGGCTTTGTCGTGGTTCATGGAAATGAGCAGGAATTTTTTGCGGAAGATGAAGTGAAAGAGGCCGATAGCGCTGTAGAGCAACGCGGTCTTGATCACCTCGGGCCGGGAGACGGCGAGAATGTTGCCGACGAGCATGTCCTTGAGATGCTCGGTCTCGCCGGTGGCCTTGCTCATCAGGAGAATGGCCATGGCGGAGGCCACGGCATAAGCGATGCCGATGAAGGCTTCCTGGGGAATATGGCCGCGGCGGGTGCGCGCGAAGGCGAAAATGGCGGCGCCGAGAAACGTGAAGCCGAGGCTGATCCAGTAAGAGCCGCGGCCGTGCGGGTCCATGCCGGCGATAATGGCGACGATGGCGCCGAGAGCGGCGATCTGCGCAAGAGCGAGGTCCACGAAAATGACGCCTCGCTCCACAACATGCACGCCGAGATAGGAATGGATGCCGGTCAGGATCAAGCTCGCCAAGAAAGGCAAAATTAGAAACGGAAGAATTTCCATCGAATGCTCTCCTAGTGAGTCTCGTCAAAAGCCTTCTTGAGCTTGGCGATGTCGTAGTCGAACAATTTGAAATAGTCGGTAATCTCTTTTTCGCCGCCGACCGAAGGCATCAGGACGACGACTTGCGCGGCGGTATCGCGCGCGATGGAATTGGGCGTCTTCAAGTCAAAGTACGGCTCAACCATGATGACTTTTACACCGTCGCGCCTCATTTGACCGATCAATTCCACCGTGTGCTGCGGGCTCGGGGGGATGCCGGGACGCGGCTCGACGTAGCCGACGACGTTGAGGCCGAAATGCTCGGCGAAATTGGGCCAGGAACGGTGATAGGTAACGACCTTGCGGCCGGCGTAGGGCTTCATCTGCGCCTGCCATTGCTGGTCGGACTGCTTGAGGCGCTGCTCAAAAGCAGCGTAGCGCTGCGCAAAATAAGCGGCATCATTCGGATGCATTTCGCTGAGCTTGGTCTGGATGCCCTTGGCGATGCGCAGGCCGTTGTCCGGGTCCAGCCAGTAGTGCGGGTTTCCGAGGGGATGGACATCGCCTTCCGCGCGGGTGACCTGGCCGGTGGGGAGTTCCAGGATTCGCGCAAACCGGGAGGCGTCGAAATAACCGGGCGCGCCGACCTGAATACGTGGATTGCTGGACTGGGTGATGAGCGGCGGCAGCCAGCCGATCTCGAGTTCGAGGCCGACGACGATGAGCAGCTCGGCCTTGGAGAGCTTCAGAAGAAAGCTGGGCTTGGGATCGACAAAGTGCGGGTCTTGATAACCGCGAGCGACGGATTCAACGTCCACTTTGTCACCGCCAATTTCCTGGGCGAGGGAGGCCAGGTCGGTGGTGGCAGTCATGATGCGAATTTTGCTGTCGGCGTTCCCAGTGACAGGAAAAAGCAAGGCGCACACGAGCGCGAAGGACGAGGCGATCGCGGTGAAGCGAGTCTTTGTCAATGAGCGTGGCATCGAATTCTCCTGAGACAGCTTAGAACGGGTGAGCGCCGTGGGCGCCCATCACAAAAAGAAACTGGAAAAGAAATTCATTGGCATTCGAGAAATCGGATGGAGCGGTCGCCAGATGACCGAAGCGGTACTGGCCGCGGATCTGGCTAAACTCGCTGGGCCAATAAGTGAGGATACCGGAAAAGCCGGAATCCGTCAGATGGGCATCGGTGGCGTGGCCGCTGCGGTCGAAGCGTCCGCCGACGGTCCAGCGGCGAAAGAGCTGGCACGGAGGGAGAAAACTGGTCGCGCGCGCTCCAGAACAGCTCGGTACGGAACATAAAGGAATTGTAGATAGCACGGCGGAGCGGCCTCCAGCGGAGGGTCGCGTCTCCGCCATATAAGTTGGTTAGGAAGTTGGAGCCGAAGTTATTGTGGCCGCGAGCGTAGGACACACCGAGATCGAGATTGGTGGATTCGCTCAGGTCGCGATAGGCGCGGAGGTGGCCGACGACGCTGGCATCCTGGCGGCGGCTGGCCTGGAACAAATCGCCAGAATCACCACGTAGCAGCTCCGCGCTGCCTTCGAGGAACCAGTTCTTGGGCGCGGGAAGAAAACGGGAGAGGAAGAAACCGGCGTCGTCGATGCCGTCCTCGCCGCCGACTAGATTGTTAGTGACGAGCGGGCGGTCAATGAAGGGAAGGGCGTGATTGTGAATGGTGTTGACCTTGCCGAAGTCAGCACGCTTCTTACCGACCTTGAGCAACAGACCCGCGGGGAGAGACGTGAAGGTGATGTAAGCCTCTTCGACGTTTACGCCGGTTTCGCCGAAGGAGAGGAAAGCGTCGGCACGGGAATAAGGATCGATGATGGCCTGAAGACCTATTTCCGATTCATGCAGCTCGAGCGAACGTCCTGGCGCGACGTTACTGCGGCCTGCGATGCCAATGAAATCGCCGATCAGGCTGATGTCGGGATTTAGAAGTTTTGCGTTGCCCGAGGCACCTCCGAAAGTCTGTGTTTGCGTGGCCTGCGCGGCTGCTGGGGCAGAAGAGGAGGACAGCACACCCGGCTCGGGGTGCGCGGAGGCTAGCAGAATTTGCGGGGCGGAAGATTGTTCCGGCGATTTCGTTTCGCGAAGTTCCTTTAGCTCGGTGCGCAGGAGCGCTACTTCTCCGGCGAGCGTACGGACCTGTTCTTCGAGCGCCTTCATGCGGGCTTCTTCCGTGTTTGCGGGGGAAACGTCGCGCTTCATTGGTACAGAAGGGGCGTCCTGCGCACGCGCAATTGAGGAGAGAAGAAGCAGGGCGAGCAGAACAGCAAATCGTTTCATGACATTACTCCTGGAGTTCTATGAAATTGAGCATTTGTTGCAGCGAACGTGGAGACTGCCAGGGAGAAGCGCAGAGAGCTACAGGGCGGGAGGCGCGCGGGGCGAGGTGGCGCGCGGAACTGCTGAGGAAACTGAATCGACCAAAGGAGCGACTACGAGCCGGTTCGTGACCGGCACAACGGCAATGCTGGGCGATTGCGTAGCGATGACCGAACCGGTTGTCGAGCAAACCGGACAAATGTGCGAGGCGGAGAGGGTGGCCGTCAGGTCAGAACAAAAGTGGAACTGCGCCCCAAGGAAGATGACCCCGAGGAGCAAAGCCAAAATGCGGATGCGCTGAGTGCTGGACTGCATGTACTTACTAGGACGAAGCTTAGGCAAGAAAGATTGCGGGGTCAAGAAAACCATTTACTTTCTGGGGTGCCTGTTAGCAACCAATCAGGGCCTTCGCACGTCAAAAGTGCTAAGGTGAAGTGTAGATCGATGTCTTCGCAGGGGACCATTTTCGGGCGAACGGTTGTGCGCCACGCGCTGGCGCTGCTGGCTTGCGCCGCGCTGCTCTATTTTGCGGCGGGCGGCTCGCTCTTCCACGAACATACGAATGGGCCCGATACCGCCTGCCACATCTGCCAGGCGCTGCACATGCCTGCGCTGGCGGCTGCCCGGCTTGACCTTATCAGCACGCCTCAGATCGTTACCTGGTATTCTTCGCTGCCGCAGCATGCAGCGCCAAGCAATTCCTTTTCTCTGCATCGCGCCGGGCGCGCACCTCCCATCGCCTGATTCCTCACCCCTGACTTGAAGTGTATTTCCGTGCGCTGGCCTTACTGAAGGCGAGCGTCACCGCCATTTTTCCGGCGGCCCCTATCCACAGAAACCACACATAACCCTCGAAGGGATGGAGAAAAAATGTTGAAGCGTTTGAGCATCTGCACGGTATTTGTTTTGGGGTTTGTTCTGCTGTTTACGGCTGGGCTGGCGAAGGCGCAGTTGGGCAATGCTGGATCGATTGAAGGCGTGGTAAAAGATTCCTCCGGCGGAGTGGTTGCCGGCGCCAAGGTCGAAATTGCATACGCCGTTAGCGGGTATCAGCGAGAGACGACCACGGGCAGCGATGGGAGCTTCCGTTTCACCAACGTGCCCTTCAATTCGTATCACCTCGTGGTGACGACGTCCGGATTCGCTGCATATACCCAGGACGTGGATGTGCGCTCCAGCGTACCTACCAGCATACAGATTGGCCTGAAAGTCGGAACGGCGGCAAGCACCATCACGGTCGAGGCGAATGGTGGCGACCTGGTGGAGAATGACCCCAGCTTTCATACGGATGTGGACACCGGTTTGACCGACAGGCTACCGCTGGAAAGCCAATCGTCTTCGGTGAGTTCGCTGGTGACGCTGGCGACACCAGGCGTGGTGGCGGACTCGAATGGGCTGTTTCACGGACTCGGCGATCACGCCGAAAATTCATTTTCTGTGGATGGCCAGCCCATCACCGATCAGCAAAGCAAGGTCTTCTCGAACCAGATTCCGCTGGACTCGATTCAGTCGCTGGAAGCGGTCTCCGGTGGGCCACCTGCTGAATATGGCGACAAGACGAGCCTGGTGATCAAAGTTACGACGCGGTCGGGCCTGGGAGTTACCAAACCGACAGGCTCCGTGTTCTCTTCATACGGCAGCTTCGGCTCGGTTAGCAGTGGCTTCCGGCTGGCCTTCGGTAATCAAAAGTGGGGAAACTTCATCGCCGCGAACGGCTTGAACACCAGCCGGTTCCTGGATCCGCCCGAACTTCACGCCATCCACGACAAGGGCAACGAGGAGAACCTTTTTGACCGCGTGGACTATCAGGTTACCGGCGCGGACACCATCCACACGAACTTTCAATACACGCGTTCGTGGTTCCAGACGCCGAATACCATCGATAACCTGAACGCGGGGGTTCTCGATCCGCTCACCAATGCTCAACTGCCGGCGCAGGATCAGCGTGCACAAATTAAGACTTTTAACATCGCGCCGGTGTGGACCCGCTTGATCAGCACGACCACTCTATTCACGCTCGGCGCTTTCGTCCGTCAGGACCAGTTCAACTACTAGCGACGCTCAATCAGCAACGAAAACTGACCAACGCGGGCTTGCGCTCGGACGTGTCCTACGTGAAGGGCAAACACAACGTCAAAGCCGGCGTCACATTGCAGCATACGTTCCTGACCGAGAATTTCAATTTTGGAATTACAGATCCGAAGTTCCTCACATCCCTCACGGATATGAATGGCGGCCCCTGCTTCGCAGGCGGCGTGGCCCTGACTGCCCCTTGCACGCTCCTGCTTCCCTTTGATCTCACGCGAGCAGGCACCCTCTTCTCATTCCATGGGCATACGGACGTGAAGGAGCTTGCACTCTATCTGCAAGACACCATCACGCAAGGCAATTGGGCCTTCAATGTGGGATTGCGCGCCGACGTCTATCGCGGAATCGCCCATGATTGGCAGCCGGAGCCCCGCGTCGGTCTCGCCTACAATGTGAAGAAGACCAATTCGGTTTTGCGCCTTTCGTACTCGCGCATTCTGGAGACCCCGTTCAATGAGAACTTGATATTGGCAAGCGTGGGATCCCAGAACCCCGTTATAAACGCCGTGTTCAATGGCGCGGGCACCCAGCCTTTCGCGCCGATTCGCGCGGGACAACGTAACCAGTTTAATGCGGGCTTTCAGCAAGCGTTTGGAAAACACTTGGTGGTGGACGCAGACTACCTGTGGAAGTACACGCACAACGCGTACGATTTCAGCGCGTTCGCCAACACTCCTATCTTTTTCCCGATTGCCTGGAACAATTCGAAGATTGACGGGCCCTCGGTGCGCGTAAGCGTTCCCAATTACCATGGCTTTACGGCTTTCGCCGTGCTCGCTCACGTCCGCGCGCGCTACTTCCCGCCCCAAGTGGGCGGCTTGGGCGCTACGGTGGGCGGCGGTCAAGTGTTCCGCATCGACCACGACCAGGCGTTCAACCAGACGACCCATGTGCAATATCAACCATGGCAAACTTTGCCGTGGATTGCCTTCAACTGGCGGTACGACAGCGGTCTGGTGGCCAGTAACCCGAATCTGGGTACTTTCCAGGATGCGATGAACTTCCTTGACGCGGACCAACAGGCCGCGATCGGGCTCTTCTGCGGTACGAATGTGGCGACCCTTACCAATCGGATCACCAGCTGCGCGGCAGATACGCCACAAGGCGCAAAGCTGATTAACATCGCGGGTGCGACGTTTAATGCGGACCGCAATCCAACCCGCGTTGCTCCGCGCAACCTGTTTGACGCCAGCGTGGGCGAGGACAATTTGTTCCACGGCGACCGTTACAAGTGGAGCCTGCGCCTCACCGCCATCAACTTGACGAACAAGACCGCGCTTTACAACTTCCTTTCCACGTTCAGCGGAACCCACTTTGTCACGCCGCGAGCGTACACGGCGGAGCTGGCCTTCCACTTCTAAACAAATGCCAGTTGGCAGGCGGGCCGGAGATTCCGGTCCGCCTAAGTCCGCTCATAGGAAATTCTTCCTGCAAGATTTTCGGCCCTTGGCGTTCTACCTCCAAGCGCGACCGCAGGTGATAAAGGCGTTGCGCCGTGGAGGTTTCCATGTCTTCCTCAAGTGCGTGGACGCTATCGCTTTGCACCAGCATTAGCCTGCTCCTGGGTGTTTCTGCTCTGCTTACACCGGATTCGAGGCAGGAGGTGAAAACCGCGACGAAAACGCCAAGCAAGGCCGCCGACGGGCCTGCCAAGGCTGCGCAGCGGATCGATTTAAGCACGGCGATGAACGTGAATCTGCCGGCGACAAGCCGCGATCTGGAAGCTGTTTCCTTCGGCACTCCGGACGGAAAGAACGGCTGGGTACTGCGGTTTCCCGGCGGGCGGCCCATTGCGACACCGGCCTATGCGGACGGGATGCTCTTTGTCGGCGGCGGCTACGGCTCGCACGAGTTTTACGCGCTGGACTCTGAGACGGGGAAAATCATTTGGGAGGTCCAGACGGGCGATGACGGGCCGACGGCGGCGGTGGTGGCCGACGGAATGGTGGCCTTCAACACCGAGAGCTGCACGCTCGTGGTGGTGGATGAGCGAAGGGGACGCGTGATCTGGCAGGAGTGGCTGGGCGATCCGCTGATGAGCCAGCCGGCTATTGACCGGGGCGTTCTGTTTATGGCGCACCCCGCAGCCACAGGACGGCCGCTAAAGCCCGTGGAGTTTCATCCCCGGCCTGCGTCGCCGGGCGGGAGCCATCGGCTGCTCGCTGCAGAGCTCAGCACGGGCCGGCACATTTGGGAGCAGGAAATTTCCGGCGACGTCATCACCGCGCCCGTGATCTCCGACGGAACGGTCTATTTCACGACGTTCGGCGGCACTTCGTATGCCCTGAATGCCGCGGACGGTTCGGTCGTGTGGGTGAAGGTAAATGCGGCCACGAGCGCGCCGGTGATTGCGAACGGGCAGCTGTACGAAACGCGCAAGGGGCAAGCCGGAAAAGATACGATCGAAGGCCTGGCGCGGCTGGATGCCAGGTACGGAAACGCGCGGGACAAGGAGCTGATCGCCAAGAGCAAGGCCGACTACCTCAAGCAGGGAAGCGGAGGCGGGGTCGCCCTTTCGGCGCAGGCGGTGACCTCTTTAGATTCCTCAGTGGGTTTCAGCGCGGCTCCGTCGTCGGCAAAGCTCGCAGAGGCAAACGGCACGGTCGGCGTAAGCACGGTTGTTGGTGCGTGGGCCTATCAGGGCTCGCGCGCGGCGGTGAGCAAGGGACAGATCCTGAATGCGCAGGGACATTTCATCAATTCCGTGCGGGCGTCGGACGGGCGCCAGTCGTGGCAGGCGGAAGTCGTCGGAACTCATTCCGCGCCGGGTACGCAGATTTTTTCGCCGCCGGCCGTAGGCCGAGATTACTTGTACCTTGCGGGAGCAGCAGGCTACCTCGTTTCCGTGAGGCAGAGCGATGGCAGTGTTGGCTTTTCCTATGCCATGAAGGCGCCAATCGCGTTCCAGCCGGCATTGGCAAAGGGAAACGTCTATGCGGGGACTTCCGATGGGCGTCTGATTTGTCTGAAGACAGGGAATAAGGATGCCGACGGCTGGTACGCCTGGGGCGGCGACGCGCAGCATAACAAGATTCAGTAAACTCGCTTCAGCCGAGCGCCAAGGCGAGGCCCAGGCTCACCTTGCGTCTGCGGCGCGTAGCTAAGAGCGAAACTTGATTTCTGTGCGAGATAGGTTTTCACTTCGGCGAGCTCTGGCCGGTCGGCGCCCGCGCCGCAGATTTCGGCAAGTTTGGCGTAAAACGACTGCGCGCCACTCGAGTCGCCGGTTGCTTGTGCGGAGCGCGCGGCACCGAGAAGGGCATCGAAGCGGTTCGGCGAAGTCTTCAGGACCGTTTTGTATTCGGCGATGGCTTCGGCCGGGCGCTTGAGTTCCAGGAGCATGTCGGCGAGCATTTCGCGCGCGGGCGTGCCGACGGATTCGCCGCCGCGTAAGTTCCTTGAGGTCCGATTCCGCGCCCGCCACGTCACCACTGCGCGCGGCGCCGATGGCGCGGGCCCAATACGTCGTGTCAGTCCACTTCTTACGGATCGCGGGAACCGGCAGGGCGGCGGCTTCTTTCCAGCGGTGCAATTCGAGCGCCGTCCGCGCGGCAAGATAAGCGTGGTGGTCGGCTTTATCTTCATCACTCGCTCCAACGACGTGGTTGGAGTGTTCGATGACTTCGCGCGCTTTGGCCTCCTGGCCGCTCTGAAGATAGGAATAGCTCAGGAAGTCCAAGGCATGGGTCTGGTAATGGAATTCCGCTTGGTGCATTTCCGTGGCATGAGCGGCGGAAGCGGTCGCGGCGAGATTCGAAGTGATGGAATCCTGCCAGAGGCCGAGGCGCACAAAGATGTGGGAAGGCATGTGCAAGGCGTGGGAGGAGTCCGGGGCGATGGCCGCATAGCGGCGGGCGGCCTCGAGGCCCTGTGCGGCGAATTCGGGACGATCCGTCGCGTGTATCAAATAATGAGCTACGCCAGGATGGCCGGGATGCTTCTGAAGCAGCGGATCGAGGATGGATATGGCCTTCTTTAGATTTGCGGTGGTGTCGACATCTTCCTCTGCGAGCGAAACAAAAGAGAGAGCGTAGAAGGAACCGATTTCGGCGTCGCCGGAATTCTCGCTGTAGAAATGCTCAAGAGCGGTGGAATAGGCCTGCTTACGCTCGGCATGAGTCATTTTTAATTTTTTCTGAAAGAAAGCGGCGGCGGCGTTGACGAAGCCCTGTTCCCGCGCATTGGCCGGATGGAGTTTTTGCGCTTTCTCGATGTCTTTGCGGCCCTCTTTCAGGGTTTTGTCGTCCGGAAAATCCCACAGTTGATGAAATAGAGCCATGGCTTTGCCCCAGTGGGCCATGGCGCACTTTGGTTCACGGGCGGCCGCATCGGCAAAAGTTTTCTCGGATTCCGTATATTGGAACGAATGAAGGAGCGCGACGCCCTTTTCGATCGTGGGTTGCGCTTCCGAAGTGCAACTCGTGGGGAAACTCACTTTGCCGAGTTGATCGGTCGGCGCAGCAGACAAGGTATCCGCTCGAAGGGCTGCGAGTTGAAGAGCGAGAAAATAGAAGAGCAGCCCGAAAGCCAAGCTAAACCATCGCCCATGGCGCATGATGTTCCCCCTTATTGCTGGCAGTGATTCTACCTCCGGCAATTGTCTTCGATGGAGCGAAACCTTTCGGCGACAGGGGTACGGCGGCGGTTGGACGCGGCTTTGGCCCGGAGGCTACAATGGGCATGGAGCGGTTCTTCAAAGCAGGTGAGGGAGCGAAAGCTGTTTGAACCAATGACGAATCTCTGAGGTGCTGCGGATAGACAGCCTGTGTGCACGGCCTGTCCCGCTGGCGCGTCCCATCGAGCGGCAAGGATGAAGACGCGCGAGCGGGGCAGGAAAGCCTAACGGCTGGCTCGTGGCGCCCTACTATTTCAGAGGTTCACGGCCTAGCTCCCCACGGCCAAGCGGTCCGCTCCATTCTTGTATCAACTGACTCGCGCCGTTTAGCACTTTGTCTTTTCTATCCTTGTGATGCGGATTTGGAGCAAAGTGACGAGTGAATGGTGACTAGTGACTGGTAGTACAGCCTCGGTTGCGGCTAATTCGGTCTTCCACTAGTCACCAGTCACGAATCACCAGTCACCAGAAAACATGCGCGTACTTTTCGTAGGAGACATCGTCGGCTCGCCGGGGCGGCAGATTGTTCACGATCGGCTGGCGGATATTGTTGGGCAGCGGCAGGTCGATCTGGTGATCGCGAACGGCGAGAACTCGGCTTCGGGATTCGGGATCACCCCACGGTTGGCGGAACAGCTCTTGAACATGGGAATCGATGTGCTCACCGGCGGAAACCACAGCTGGGACCGCAAAGAGGTTCTGGAGTTTCTGCCGCACGAGCCGCGGCTGCTGCGTCCGGCAAATTTTCCCGAAGGCAACCCGGGCAGCGGGCTCTATGCCGGAACGGCCAAGAACGGCGTGAAATACGCGGTGCTGAATTTGCAGGGGCGCGTGTTCATGACTCCGATCGACGATCCTTTCCGGAAAGCCGACAGCGAACTCGCAAGAATCCCAGAAGATGTCGCCTTCGTGTTCGTGGACATGCACGCGGAAACCACCAGCGAGAAGATCGCCATGGGCTGGTATCTGGACGGACGCGTGACCGCGGTGGTCGGCACGCACACGCACGTGGCTACCGCCGATGAACACGTTTTAACGCAAGGCACGGCCTATATCACGGACGTGGGAATGACCGGCCCGCATGGCGGCGTGATCGGAATGGACCGCAACGGCATCATCGGGAAGTTTCTCAACGGGCTGCCCGCGCGGTTCGAGGTGGCTTCCGGCGACGTGCAGATGAATTGTGTCCTGATCGAGACCGACGACGAGGGACCGCGAAATGCCGCCGGCCGGCTGCGCGCACGTTCCATCGAACGCCTGCGCTTCTGCATTGATTAATCGTTAGGGCACGAGGTTGAAGCGCGGGGCAACCTGCGCACGTCCGTAGTAATCTGAAGATTCATGCGACAGAGGGTGGGTCCAATCGTGAAAGTTCTTGCGGTGATGTGTCTGCTGGCGTGCGCGGCGTCGAGCGTTTCTGCTCAGGACGAAGGGGATCTTACCGCCCGGCAGCGGGTATTCCCGGGCGTGGGCCCCGGGCTACGCGCCGTGAAGCGGGGAGCGGATGGGCGGCTTTACATTCTGGCTTCGCCGTCGCCCGGCTTACTGGTATTCGACGCGCAGGGCAAGCAGGTTCTCTCCATCGGCGAACTTCCCGGACCCGATTCCAGCACCAAGACAGGCCGCGCATTGATCACTTTCGGCGAGGACTGCGACGGCGCTGCCGACGGTAAGATTTACGTTGCGGACCGCGGCGCGAACGTCATCCAGGTCTTTTCGCCAGACGGCACACTGCTTCGTTCGATTGCGGTGAAGAATCCGCTTTCCGTCGCAGCTCTGCCCGAAGGCGAAGTTGCCGTGGGGACGCTTCGGGAGCCACACCTGGTGATCGTTTTCGACAAGAACGCCCGGGACGTGCGCGAGTTCGGCGATCCGGAGCCGATTGCGGAGCGCGAGGATTTGAATCGTTACTTGAACATCGGGCAGCTTGCCACGGACGCTCAGGGGCACCTCTACTATGCGTTTGCGTACCTTCCGGAGCCGACGGTGAGGCAATATGACCGCTTGGGCTACGCGGGACAGGACATTCAGTACACGGCCCTTGAGGCCATGCCGGCGGCACAGGCCGCGCGGAAGGAGATCGTGCGCCAGGAGCGCCGCGGCGGTCAGCCGTCGTTTAAGCGCATACTTACCGCGGTGGGCGTCGATCGGACGAATGGGGAAGTCTGGATCGCGCTGTACAACACGCTGCTGCATTTCGATAAGGAAGGGAACCGCCGCGCCACTTACAAGATCTACACGCCACAGGGTGCACGGCTCGAAGCCAACACCGTTCTCGTGGAGAAGGACCGCCTGATCATCGGAAGCGACCCGCTGGGCCTCTACGAATTCGCCCGGCCCGATAAAAATAATCAGAAATAGGCCAAGTTTTCCTCAGGCAGACTCGTATGTGTTCCGTGCACGGTTTGCGGGGTGGGTGAAGATATGTTCATAAATGGCGGGAAAATCAGCATCGATCGGCTAAGTTGCACAAGTTTGGTGCTTGTGGAAAAACTGTGCATGGGGTGTGAACACCGGTGAATACCTTGCCCTATTTTTCTCTTGCCCCCTACGCCCCAATCAGAGACAATCCCGCGCTGACACCTAGCGGCGGTTCGAGGGCCGACAATTCCAGACGGGCCGCGCGCGGAGCGACAGGGGCGAAGTCGAGCGTTCCGGCGCGGGCAAGAATCCCGAAGCTTGAAGAAAGACACAAACGGACCTGCTTTCCACAGCTTTTTCACATCTGTGGAAATAGCTTAGGGTTTTCTTTTCTCCTTTAATGACGACAGCAACTCAAATTGGGCGTGAACGCGAAGTGGCTAACCCTTGGGACAAATTCCTGGAACACGTGAAGTCCCGGGTCAGCATCAACACGTTTACGACCTGGTTCCAGCCCACGAGGTTGAACCGCGCCGAGGGCGAGACCCTCTATATCCAGATCCCCAGCGCCGTATTCCGGCAGGTTTTGACGCGCACGTACGGCGACATCGTCAAGGCCGTCTTTCATGAAATCGGCACACCGAACATGCGGGTGCAATACGTGTGCACGGAAGAGGAGCCGGTCCAGTCCGCACCGGTAGTCTCCGGCGTCAAACAGGCAAAATTGGATTTTGAGAGCAGCGACCACCAGCTCAACACGCGATACACGTTCGATTCGTTTGTGGTCGGCAAGTCCAACGAATTTGCGCATGCCGCTTCGCGCGCCGTGGCCGAGCAGCCTTCGAAAGCGTACAACCCGCTGTTCCTCTACGGCGGCGTGGGCATGGGCAAGACGCACTTGATGCACGCCATCGGTCATACCATCAAGAAGCGCAACCCGGCGATGCGGCTGAGTTACGTAAGCGCGGAAAAATTCACCATCGAAGTGATCAATTCGCTGCGGTTTGACCGCATGATCAGTTTCCGCGACCGTTTCCATACGGTGGATGTGCTGCTGGTCGACGATATCCAATTCATCGCGGGCAAAGAGCGGACCCAGGAAGAATTTTTTCATACCTTCAACGCGCTCTACGAACAGCAGAAACAGATTGTCATTTCCTCGGACTGCCTGCCGAAGGACATCAACTCCATCGAAGAGCGGCTGCGCTCGCGCTTCGAATGGGGACTGATTGCGGATATCCAGCCGCCGGACCTCGAGACCAAGATCGCCATTCTGCAGAAAAAAGCGGAGAATGACCGCTTCAGCCTGCCGGACGACGTGGCGGAATATATCGCGCGGGCCATCAAGTCCAACGTGCGCGAGCTCGAAGGCGCGTTGACGCGGCTGATGGCTTACGCCTCGCTGACGGGCGCGACGGTTTCGCTGGCCACCGCGCAGCAAGTGCTGCGGAACATCATTGCTTCGCAGGAAAAGCGCGTCACCATCGACCTGATCCAGAAACGAGTCAGCGAGCACTTCAATCTGCGGGAGCAGGACCTCAAGGTCCGCAGTAACACGCGCGCGATCGCTTTCCCGCGCCAGGTGGCGATGTATATCGTCAAGCAACTCACCACCGCTTCGCTTCCGGAGATCGGCCGCCAATTCGGCGGCAAGCACCACACCACGGTGCTGCATTCGATCAACAAGATTGAAGAGTTGCGGCGGTCGGACAAGGACCTGAACCGCACGATCACGCGTCTGATGGACGCACTGCAGTAACCCGCTGGCTTTTCCCTCTCACCTCACGCCGAAACGCAGACCGCTCCTCCTGCTCCGTTTCGCACTCCCTTTTTGCAATTGTTGTGCGCTGCGCTTTCTGATCCCTTCAAAATTCGCTCGCGATCGCGTGCTCATGTCCTGTGGAGAAGGCTTGAGTAAGGTGCGGAAAATTTGTTGATGAGAGTGGACCAAATTCCAAAATTCGCGACGGACTGGCCAGCAGGGGCCCGGTTTTCCGCGATTCTCACAGAGCGCCACTTGCAACTCGTCTCTGTAAACTGCGTGCGCGATTGGAGTTTCCGAGCTTTCCACAGATTCACAGCGATCATCACAACAACAAGCTTTATAGTTTTTAAAATTTTTAAAATATTCCGTTGTGATGATTGTGGTTGTGAATTATTGCTCTTCCATTTTATCGGTGACTGCGAAGGGAGAAGTTGTGTTTCCCACCTATTTCCACAGCGCTGGGACATACGGCGGACTTTATACTTTGCTAAAAAGCGAGTACAGTACGGCAGCGGTGGAATTGAGGCTACGGAGGCCGTTAACGCCGTCCTAGTCGGGGGTAAACTTCACCATGACCGCACCTGGAACGGCACGCGAGGAATATCAAGCGATGGAATTCAGCGTCACAAAGTCCGCGCTGTTGAATGAACTCTCCACGACGCAAGGTGTCGTCGAGCGCAAGACCACCATTCCCATCCTGTCGAATCTGCTGGTCGAGGCCAAGGGGAGCCAGTTGACGATCACCGCGACCGACCTTGAGCTGAGCATTCGCACATCGTGCGAAGCCAAGATCAAAAAAGAAGGCGCTGGGACCATCCCTGCCAAGAAACTTCTGGAACTGGTGCGCTTGCTTCCAGAAGGCGAGATCAAGGTCAAGCTGCTTGAGAACCACTGGGTGGAGATCGTCAGCGACAAGAAGAAATATAAGCTGGTGGGCATGGCGAAGGAGAACTTCCCCGCGCTGCCGGTGATGCCCCACACGCTGGTAAAAATTCCCGCCGCGATCATTGAGAATCTTATCGGGAAAACGAAATTCGCGATCTCGATGGAAGAGTCGCGCTACACATTGAACGGCGGCCTGCTGATTCTGAAGCCGGACACGCTGGCGA
>WNFD01003102.1_pt1 | contig 16676 bp, 14 predicted proteins | sample 5400491 | NCBI WGS metagenome assembly WNFD01 (sample SAMN13153343, study PRJNA577476) | soil metagenome | isolation source: 120 cm saprolite under Douglas fir tree site 2 hole 2 replicate 2 | place: USA:California | collected 2015-04-18 | reverse complement strand
AGGGACATTCGCAACCTGAGCTCTGGTGCCGATGGATCTAGCTTGGCAAGCCGTATCCGACACCTGGCGTGGAGAGTTCATCCGGGGTGGAGCGAGCCAACACTGCGGTAGAGGAGACTGGCTGGTGTCGCGAGGATCAATTCTTCCCAAGCCATGCGCACCTGCCTTGGGCGCATAGGGGCCCGCTCCAAAGCTTCTTTCGGTTTCCCTCCACTTTCAAGATTTTCAACAACTTGGGGAATCTGCTTTTCGCTCAAAGGCAACCCAAGTCGGCTCAACGGGAGGGTTTTGCCATGGTTTTGGAACGGTAAATTCGCGGTCGGCCATGGGCAATTTGCGAGCAATTCAGGTTTCCGTCGGACCACCTGCGTGTGAAAAGCTACACGCATTTCAAAAGATACATCAATTCTGTCCCTCCGTTCCTGTCTTCATTTACTTGAGAATCTGCTTCGCCCGGAGACGCATGTCGTTGGCCCAATGGAAGGGAGAGTTTTGGCACAGTTCTGACACAGTCCAGTGGGGTGAACAAACAGCGGACTTCTTACCAGGGCGCGCTTCAGGTCCGTCGGACCATTGTTCTCCGACATCGCTTTACTTCTTGTATGCGAACACCTTCATCGAGCCGCAGCGATGAAGGCCAACGCCCGAACTGCCTGCCATACCCATAAGGCGATATTGATATTGTGGTTGCACCCGTCAACCGGCGACTGCCGGGGCGGTTCCGGTCAGCAAAAAGTCGTATGATTCGTTCCACAGCAGACCACCAGATAACTGTGGGGATTGTGAGGGCGAAGGTACCCACAATTTGTCGCGAAACTAGCCACGATCCTATCGCGGGCCTTCGGCCGCACCCAGCCTCGATCGCGCTGGGACCATACCGAACAAGGAGGTAAGACCCTCAGCCATCGTGGGGTGCGTTAAGACCGCGTCGCGAAGCGCAGTGTAGGGTAACTTCGCGAGCATAGCGGTCTGCACGATCGCCATCAACTCGCCGGCTTGTGTCCCGAACGCAGTGAATCCCAAAATCTCATCAGTGTCCTCACTGATGACGGCCTTCATGAGCCCTCGCGTCTCAGAAAGTGTACGCGTGCGGAGTACCGCCGCCATTGGAATCTTTACGAGCCGGTATGGGATCGTCAGCTTCCGGGCTTCCGATTCGCTTAGACCTACCCGCGCCAATTCCGGGTCTGTGAACAGGCAGAAAGGCACGAGCCGGCCCCGAGTGGTTCGGTTTCCGCCGGTAAGGTTGTCGTGCACAATTCGGAAATCGTCAAACGAGACATGAGTGAACTGAGGACTGCCGGCGCATTCGCCCATCGCCCATATGCCGGGCTCGGTTGTCTGAAGCCGCTCATTCACTCGGATGTAGCCACGGTCGTCCAGTTCAACGCCAGAACTCTCCAATCCGAGGCCTTGAGTGTTCGGAACTCGTCCAGCAGCAACGAGAAGATCGGACCCTTCCACCGAACGCTCGCCTTGCAGAGTTCGTACGCGCGCCTTGATCCCTTGACCGGATCTGCCGTCCACTTCAAGCAGCTCGGTATTGAACAGCACTTCGATACCATCCTCCTGGAACAGCCGGAACATCTCTTCGGCAACGTCGGCGTCTTCGCGGCCAGCGAGCTGCGTCTCCCGTTCCAGTACAGTCACACGGCCTCCGAATCGACGCATCGCCTGAGCCAGTTCGAGCCCAACGAAACCTCCACCGAGCACGACCAGGTGCTCAGGTACACGGTCCAGTTCCAACGCTTCGATGTGGGTCAGCGGTCTGGCGGCTTTGAGGCCGGGTACCTGTGGAATGGCTGCCCGGGTCCCAACGTTCAGGAATACCTGATCTCCTGAGAGAATGCCCACGGTTCCGTCCTTCATTTTCACCTCAACCGTCCTTGGGGCCACGAAGCGTGCCTCACCAAGGATCAATTCGGCGCCACTGGCTCTATAACGGTCACGGTGAAGATTGATGAGACCATCCACCATTTGGCGCTTGCGCGCGCGCACTTCGGCCATATCGATCGTCACTGGTCCCGTTGCGATTCCAAACTCCGCTGCGCGTCGCGTCAGCTCCGCAACTTTGGCGCTGTGAATGATGTTCTTACTCGGAAGGCAGGCGATGTTCGGACACGCTCCGCCAATCAGTCCACGTTCGACAACGGCAGTGCGCCGGCCATCCTTCGCCATTGTCCAGGCCAGGTATTTGCCGGCCTCACCGCTACCGATGATCAAGATGTCAAATTGACCCTTGTCGGGCATTCTGGTCTCCAAAAGAATCACTTGGCCGCCCTACACGACTTACCGAAAACACCGGCGTCGCTCCGCCGCGTCCAGGGACACGCCGAACACGGCTCCCGTCGATTGCGCCCGGGACTGTAGGAAGGAGGCGGCTCAGGTATACCCCAAGGGTTTTCTCCGTTCGCCTACATTCATTGCAACTCGCTTTGTTCGTATGCGTTTCTTGCATTGATCCTCAGGCTGCCGAAATTCGGATCTGCCAAGCGCACTTGAATCTTGTGCCAACGTCCCCGGTCGTCGGCAGCCGATGGGCTGAAACCGATTCGGTAGAGGCTACGCGTCGCGTTGGCGATTTTCTGAGCGGTTTCAGGTAGGTGCTTTGCGCTGCGTATATCGAAGCTCAAACCGCCCGACGCCATGGCAAGGTTTTGCAATAAGCCGCTTCCAAAGCGCTTCATGCAGAAAGATAGGTAATGAATGGCTACCCCGTAGACCTGCACGGGCCATCCGCCGCACTGCGAAGTTCCTTTGGTAGTGACCACAGAGGCCTTTTTAGCCGGTCTTCCGCGTAGCCCAACTGTCCGAGATCCTTACCGAGTAGCCTCGGTCTTAGCCAGCACCACAGCCGACCTCCGGTCCGCCTCTTCGTAATATCGCAACATGCGTTGCGGCTCCTTCGCCTTGTAAGGTGCCAGATTGTGCGCCCACCGAAACCCGATCGGTTGAAACCACAGCTCCGCCTCCACCTTGAACGGTCCCGCTGCCGTCCCGGTCGAGACAACATACCGCACCGAGCTTCCACTGTCTGTGAACCCCGGATCGTTAGCTGCGTCGCCGGTCACCGCGATGTCCTTGTCTGCCGTAGCCTTATCGAAGCCGTGCGGCAACAGCCGATTGTCCTTCAAGTACCCGACCGCTTGCAGTAGCCCGGTCGTCACCCTCCCCTCGGAGTCCTTGAGGATGGGTTCGTAAATCTGCACCTCCTGCGAACTCGTGATCTCGCGGTAATGCGGCTCGAACTTCAGAGGGTCTTCGTCATTGTCGTTGCCTACAATCGACCCATTCGGATTGAGCGCACCCGACTCGAACGTCACACGCCCGTTCCCGTCCTTCACCGTAAAGTGTAGCCACGCCCGCCGCGACGGATAAGCCGTCGGTAGCTTATGTCCACCCAGATTCTCAACGTGCACATCCACGGCAAGCCCATTTGGAGTCGCATCGACCCGGGTTATCGTCACCTTTGCCGCTTGCGTCTTCAAAAACTCGCTGGTACGCTTCATCGCCGCATCCATCTCCTCGCGCAGCGCCTCCGTCGCCAATTCGTCGCGATGATCCTGCAACATCCCTTCGATAACGAAATTCGATCCGACAAACACGTGCCGGTGCATGCCCTCGCGTGGCTTACCGTACAAAGCCGTCACCGGTACCGACTCGTTCACCACCGGCATATGGCAGTCCTGGCAGGTCTGCTTGGTCGCGTAGTCGCTATGCTGCCATTCCTGGAATGGCATTTGCTCCGGGAACTTCGCCACCTTCTCACCCCTCGGTCCGAGCGCCGACGTGTACAGCGTATGGCAGCTTCCGCAAAGGCCCGCATCGCGCATATGGTCGCCCCTCGTTGGGACGTACGTCGCCGTCGAGGAGTGCATCACGGTCTGGTATCCTTTGTCGATGTCGAAGGGCCCATACTCGGGCCGCAGGTCGTTCTGGACCGGTTTTGCGATCACCACATTCCCAACAAAGGTTGCTTCCGTTCCCAGTCCCGTCTTCTCAATCTGGTGACAAACTGAGCAGGTGACCCCATCTGCTGCCGCTCTGTCTCCCTTGGGAAACTTTTGCAGCGGAAGGCGCGAAAAGACTTGCGTGTGGTTTCCCGCATCCCGATCCGCCAAGCGGACCGCCGGCATATGGCAGATCGAGCATTCATCCTCGATCGCCTGCTTCGACTCGGGATGATCCATCGACTCTCGCCGCACGCTTCCTTGCCAATAAGGATCGCGGGATGAGTTGGCCATGATGCTCGCTCGCCACTCGAACCCGATCGAAATGTCCTCGCCCGAACTCGTCGTCAGCCCGTTATGACAAGCCATACACCGGTCCGATGTCCGAAAAAACGTTCCCGTCGGAATCTTGTCGCCCTTCGCGTTTTCCGTCGGGGTCTTACCATGCAGCATTGCCGCAACGGCTATCGCGCCGATCCCCAGAACCATCGCACCACCCCAACGGAGTCTCATCGCCAACCTCTCCATAACTTCCCATCCGCCCGGTCCCAAAGGAGATACATCAGCAGCTGCGGCGTTCGCCCCTGTGTATTTGCTAGCGGTTCCCTTACGCCAAAGCCTATCCGTACGTGCTGTCGCCTGCTTACGGTGATTTGCATCTCGGGCAGAATATCCCAGTTGGTACTCGCCCCCGACGTGAAGTCACGTACCGCCAAGAACTCGACCATGGGCGAAAACAGCCGTCCCAGCATGTGGTCGGGAGCCATCGCCTGTCCTACCGCCACCCGCCAATACATGCTGCGCGGAGCTCTGCTCGCATCCAACGGCAGGTCCGCCCCCAACTGGGTTTGCAAAAAAGTGTTCTCCTTGAACAACTGATCGAACGCTGCGAAGGGCTCGAACTGCGTCGTCCCCGCACCGAACCCTCGCTTGCTGTCGCCGGTCGGCAGCAAGAATCCGCCCTGCAGACTCAGAATCGAGCCCGTCCGCAGGCTGGAGAATATCTCCCGCTTCACCGCCAGCGTAATGTCGCCAACACCTGCCGTCCAGTTGTGCGCCTGGTCCGCGTAGTTCAACGGAATATCGGTTTCAAGCTGGGTCCGGGCATCGATGATCGTCCTTTCGTCAATTACGTCCGTAGTCCACGCTGGCGCTCCTGATGCACTTGCCGCCGTAGAAATCACAGTCTCATTCTCTGGAAACGCCTTCTCCGTGACCAATGCCCGAGGCAGATTTAGCTCGCCCAGCGGATCGTGGTGGACATTGTTGCAGAATCCCCGCATGTAGGCGATCACATCGTTAATCTCCTCGTCCGTCAACAGATCCCCAAACGCAGGCATAATCTGCGAGAGCCCACGCGATGGCCCGCCATGCACGATCACTGCCTTCCAGTTGCCGTTGGGCTCAGGCGTCGTCCCAGCGCAGTCCGTAAAGTCCGGAAACGTATCTGCCCGCGCAAAAACCGTACTCGCCGTGGGAGCACCCTTCCCTTTGCTCCCGTGACACGCGATGCAGCCACCCTTGTAGACTTTCTCTCCATTCCTCACATCTGGACTGTTCGTATAGTGGAGCGTCTGTGCGGAAAGAAACAAAGGGCGGCTAAGAAGCACGACAACCCAAACGATAAGTGCACTCGCCGATCTCGTCAGAGACCCGAGGAGGAATCTAAATACTCGCGATTCGCGGACCGCATTCAACGAGACCCCCCTCGGTGGCGCAACTCTGTCGCCACCCACGCCTACATTCATTGCAACTCGCTTTGTTCGTACGCGTTTTTTGGATTGATCCGCAGGCTGCCGAAATTCGGATCTGCAATGCGCACCTGAACCTTGTGCCAACGTCTCCGATCGTCGGCAGCCGATGGGCTGAAACCGATTCGGTAGAGGCTACGCGTCGCGTTGGCGATTTTCTGAGCGGTTTCAGGTAGGTGCTTTGCACTACGTATATCAAAACTTAGACCGCCCGACGCCATGGCTAGACTTTGCAATAAGCCGATTCCAAAGCGATTCATACTGAAAGGACGGTAATGAATGGATATCCCGTAGAGCTGCACGCCTCTCTCGCGCACTGCGTTCATCAGTTCAGACGCGTGCCGGCTGTGATTCTCGCGGAAATCTGTGATGACGACGACTGCTTTTCGCGGGTTGTGAGCACCTCGCATCATCTGCAGCGCTTGCCATAAGGCATCGTCCAGGGCGGTGTAATCCGCTGCGCGCCCGGCTACTAGCTTGCTCATGAGCGGCGTGAAATCACGCGTGAAATCGTTGACAACCTGAGGATGGCCGGAAAACGTGAGGAGTGCCGTCTCGTCGAGCGGACCGGCGGAGGCCGCGAAAAAATTGCGCAGCGCTAACCGCGTTTGCTCCATACTCGATCCCATGCTGGCGCTCGCATCGACAACCACTACCGTGGACATAGGGCGTTGATCCGGTTCGAAGGAAACCACGGGACGCGATACGCCGTTAGCGAGCACGCGAAACTGGCTGCCTTTTAGGCCTGAAATGGCTTCTCCTTCGTGGTTGGTGATAGTTACAGGCACGACGACGAGGGACGCATTGTTCCGAAAACCGGCATCCGCTGCCGACATCCTAACTGCCGCGACCCAACCTGAAGCGGCGAAGAGGAAAAGGATAGCGAGGTTTCGCGTCCTGGATTGGCGTAGTAGTTTCTTTTTCATCTGATCCTTGCAGGATTCTTTCAGCTCATCCATTGAGGATTCTGCGCGGTACCGTCGAACTGAGGAGTGGTCTTGAACGGCTCAAACTGTCCGCTCATGGCAACATCCTTCGTCTTCGCGAGCAATGCCGATACTTCGGCGGAACTCATGGGCTTGAAGGTGCGAGCCGCTTCAATCGCTTGATCAAGGATCTCCATGCGTTCACAACCCGTAATCACTACTGACGTCGGGAGGTTCAGCGAGTAGTGCAGGCACTGCACGGGTGTTACGCGCCCGCTTTTCAGGATGTTGCCGTCCCCCATGGACTTCATTCCCAACACTCCGATGCCCTGCTCCACCAACCTCGGGAGTACGTTGTGTCCGAAGCTGCGGAAGTGCGCATCCATGACGTTAAGCGGCATTTGGCAGGTATCAAAATGGAAACTATGCTGGGCCGCCGCCTCCAGCATCCGGAGATGTACGAGTGGATCCTTATGGCCGGTGAAGCCTATGTAGCGAATCTTCCCGGCCTTCTTTGCCTCCATCAGCGCCTCAAGCGGGCCGTTCGCAGCAAAGAACCGGTCGGCATCTTCCAAGCGAATGTTTTCGTGATACTGGATGAGATCGATATGGTCTGTCTGCAGGCGCTCCAATGACTCATTGATCTGTCGGGCCGTGGCGTCCTTGGTGCGCCCGTCGAACTTGGTCATAAGGAACACCTTTTGCCGGAAACCATCGCGCAGCGCAACTCCCATGCGCCGCTCGCTTTCGCCGCCGTGATAATCCCAACAATTGTCCATGAATGTAATTCCGCGATCGATAGCTCTGCGGACGATCCCGATGCCGTCCGCGGGGTCCGGCGGATGCCCTATGTGATAACCGCCCAGCCCGATCGCGGAAACCTTTTCGCCCGTCTTTCCCAAAGTCCGATAGATCATACCGTTCGATGTGTTCTGGCTAGTGGCAGCCGCACCGATCGCGGCCAGCGTCCCCAAGGCCACTCTCCGATTCATGGTTCGCTCCCATCGCAACCATTCACGTGCAATTCGTGCGCCAGAGTCTCAGCCTGTAAAAAGGAGTAGTTCGACGTGGTGCAGTTCGTTGTCAGACCATGGATTTCGCGCTCAATTCGGGTGAAGGACTAGCAGTCTGCCTTTTTTCTCCAGTACACATGGGTTGCCCATTGCCAACTGCTTCTGATGCTCGGTCAACCGACTGCGGGCCGAATATGCCTGCAAGTCGCGCCAGGCCTCGTAATGTCACGTCTTCGACAGATGAACACGGAGGTGTCGCCCGGTCGACTAGACGCTGATACCAAAAGAAACGAAGAACAGCACAAATGTCGAGTCCTACGCGGTCACTGCACGCGGACGGCTTTTGGAATAGAAACTGCACTTGATCGAGGTGAACCACAATATGGCCACTACAACAAGAGACACGGCGGAAGCAGCCTCGATCGGAAGTGTGATGGTCCCCGACAGTAAACTTGCTCGGGAAGCAACGGAGTTGGTGCGCGACACCGAATCTCCGTTGCTGTTCAACCACTCGACGCGCGTGTACTACTTCGGCTCGCTCGCGGGAAAACAGCGGGGACTAAAGTTTGATCCCGAGCTGCTTTACGTTGGCGCGATGTTCCACGACATGGGATTGACGCCGCGGTACAGCAGTAAGTCGGACCGGTTCGAAGTGGATGGTGCGAATGCCGCGCGAGCCTTCCTTCGCCGGCACAACATCTCTCAGGAGGAGATCGATACGGTGTGGACAGCGATTGCATTACATACTACCCCAGGAATTCCACAGTACATGCATCCCGTGGTTGCGCTATTGACCAACGGCGTCGAGATGGATGTTCTTGGAATTGCCTACTCGGAATTCTCAGACGCTGATCGCGACGCGATCGTCGCTGCGTATCCGCGTACCGCGCACTTTAAGGAAGACATCATCCAGACCTTTTACGACGGCATTAAGCACAAGCCTGAGACGACATTCGGAAATGTGAAGGCAGATGTACTGGCGGACAAAGATCCACGGTTCCAGCGCACGAACTTCTGCAGTGTCATCCGCGGTTCGCAGTGGAAGGCTTAAAGGACTTCAGAAAGCGAGAATGCATCATGTCAAAACCCGAACGCTTTACCAATGCCACCGGTGCTCCCGTAGCGGACAACACAAATATTTTGACAGCCGGCCGCCGCGGTCCGGCTCTGCTCCAGGACATCTGGCTGATCGAGAAGCTCGCGCACTTCGATCGCGAGGTCATTCCTGAGCGTAGGATGCATGCCAAGGGCTGGGGAGCGCATGGAACTTTCACGACGACTCACGACATCACAAAGTACACCAAGGCAGCGCTTTTTTCGAAGATTGGCAAGCAGACGCCTATGTTCGCTCGCTTTTCGACCGTCGCTGGAGAACGCGGGGCGGCGGATGCGGAGCGCGATATCCGCGGGACTGCAATCAAGTTCTACACCGAGGACGGGAATTGGGACATCGTCGGAAACAACACTCCAGTCTTTTTCTTCCGCGATCCTCTACGCTTCTCCGACCTCAACCACGCCATCAAGCGCGATCCCCGCACCGGTCTTCGGAGCGCTCAAAACAACTGGGACTTCTGGACTCTTCTTCCAGAAGCGCTGCATCAGGTCACCGTCGTTATGTCCGACCGCGGAATTCCGAGGTCCTTCCGGCATATGCATCTATTCGGAAGTCACACCTTCTCGATGATCAATGCCGAGAACAAACGCACCTGGGTGAAGTTCCACTTTCGCACACAGCAAGGTATTGAGAATCTCACGGACGAAGCGGCTGCGGCGGTTGTGGCCAATGATCGGGAAAGCAATGGCCGGGACCTATTGGAGGCAGTCGACCGGGGAGATTTTCCGCGCTGGACGCTGTTCATCCAGGTGATGACAGAGGAACAGGCCAGGACCCACAAGCACAATCCTTTTGATGTGACCAAAGTCTGGCCGAAGGCTAACTACCCTCTGATCGAAGTGGGCGTAATGGAGCTCAATCGTTATCCGGAGAACTATTTCGCAGAGGTGGAGCAAGCCGCCTTCTCCCCGGCGAACGTGGTTCCGGGAATTGCCTTCTCTCCTGACAAGATGCTCCAGGGCCGCCTCTTCTCTTATGGAGATACCCAGCGATACCGCCTCGGCGTGAACTTCAATCACATCCCTGTGAATGCACCGAAGTGTCCATTCCACTCCTATCATCGCGATGGCCAGATGCGCACAGATGGAAACCTCGGAGCGACGACGACCTATAACCCGAATAGTCAGGGATTGTGGGACAACCAACCGGAATACGCCGACCTTCCGCTCGCGCTCGAAGGCGACGCTAATCACTATGACCACCGCTTAGAGGATGATCACTGGGAGCAACCGGGCAATCTCTTCAGGAAGATGACCCCGGAGCAAAAGAAGTTGCTCTTCGACAATACGGCGCGCGCGATTCATGGCGCCTCTCAGGAGGTTCTGGAGCGGCATGTAGCGAACTGCAGACGAGCCGATCCTGCCTATGGCGAGGGTGTGGCAAGAGCATTGAAGCTGAATGTCTTAACGACCGCCTAGAGGCGGTTTCTGAGAGCGAAATTAGATCGTGTAGGTATTTATTGGAGTGAACATTTTATGGCAAACAATCGTGGAGTTGTATACGTCAGACCGGGACAAGTAGAGGTATGGCCGATCGATTTTCCAAGATTATCGCTGGGATCACGGAAGTGCGAGCACGGCGTGATCCTAAAGGTAGTGAGCACCAATATCTGCGGTAGTGACCAACACATGGTACGAGGCCGCACTACAGCTCCTGCCGGTATGGTCCTGGGACACGAGATCACCGGCGAAGTCATTGAGAAAGGCAGGGACGTAGAGTTCTTGAATGTGGGCGACCTAGTTTCCGTTCCTTTCAATATCGCGTGCGGACGCTGCCGCAACTGCCGGGAAGGCAAGACCGGCATCTGCTTGAACGTCAATGGTGATCGGGCCGGGGCCGCTTTCGGCTACGTCGATATGGGTGGATGGGTTGGCGGACAAGCCGATTACGTGATGGCGCCGTATGCGGATTTCAACCTCCTCAAATTTCCTGATAAAGACCAGGCTCTGGAGAAGATTGAGGACCTCACGCTGCTTTCCGACATTTTCCCGACGGGCTACGATGGAGCGGTAAAGGCGGGAGTCACGACCGGATCAACGGTTTACGTGGCTGGCGCCGGTCCTGTGGGGCTTGCCTGCGCCGCCGCATGCCAGTTGCTGGGAGCCGCAGTGGTTATTGTTGGCGACATGATTCCGGAACGGCTTGCCCAGGCGCGAAGCTTCGGATGTGAAACGATTGATTTGCGCGAACGGGTTCCACTGGGGGATCGCATCGCCCAGATCGTGGGTGTTCCCGAAGTCGATTCGGCGGTTGACTGCGTGGGCTTTGAAGCGAAGGGCCAAGCCGAGCAGGCTGGAACCGAGCAACCTGCGACTGTGCTGAATTCGCTGATGGCGGTGACGCGGGCCGGCGGAGCGATCGGCATTCCCGGACTGTATGTCACTGACGATCCGGGAGCCAAGGACGCCAATGCGAAGCAGGGCGTTTTGGGTCTGCGGATTGGTCTTGGCTGGGCTAAATCCCACAGCTTCGGTACGGGTCAGTGTCCCGTGCTCCGTTACAACCGGCAACTCATGATGGCCATCCTGCACAACAAAGTAGCCGTCGCGAAGGCGGTGAATGTCACGGTGCTGCCCTTGGAGGATGCGCCGCGAGGATACAACGCATTTGATAAAGGCGCTGCGGAGAAGTTCGTACTGGACCCGCACGGGATAGTAAGATCACGTCGAGCCGCCGCGGAGCTTGTGGAGGCGCGAAGCTAAGTTTCGCGCGAGTCAGTATAAATTCGCAAGGGCGCCGGGAGCGATCATGTGCCTACGCCTCTGTGCGACTTGACTTGCTTATTTATGGCGTTGACGGGTGGTTTGTTGGGCGACTGGGGTGCCTCGAGTACACGGTTTGAGCTACAGTGTCGCAGAGGGTGTGGTGAGCCGACCTCGGCCAATCGGCTCCTGAGCACGACGTTCACGCCGGCAACGCCACTGCTGAGATCTTGCGAGAGCTATCCTCCCGAAATACTCAACGATCAGGGTGAAACGGCATTCCGCCATGCCCCGCACTGGCGGGTTCTGGAGTGCGTAGATCTAAATTGACAACAATCGGGTCCTGACCGTCTCTCACAACTACAGCTTCGCAAGTCTCGTCTGGGCTGGCATTGATCTCCTGGTGCGGCACGTAAGGTGGGACGTAAATAAAGTCGCCCGGCCTGGCTTCTTCGTTGAATTCCAACTGATCGCCCCATCGCATTCGAATTCGCCCTTTTACCACGTAAAGGACCGTCTCCAGTTCTCCATGATGATGCGGTCCAGTCTTGGCATCCGGTTGAACCACCATCGTGCCGGCCCACAGCCTGCTTGCGCCAGCCCTCGCATGCGTAATTGCAGCGGCGCGGGTCATGCCCGATGTCTGCGGTGTATTCAAATCAAGTTCATCTGAATGTACGATTTTGACTCCGCGTTTTGCCCAATCCATTCGTAACCTCTGCTGAAGCTGTGCACTTTTGCTGCCGCGAGGTCTCGCGCTGAGTGTACAGATCCGGGAGTCGAACGTCTGCGAATCCGAGCTGGGATCGGTGACCACCGGCTGACATCCAGGTCTGTATTGCGACGCGGCAGTCCCCTTGTGTCGTGCGATCTACTTGATTGGCGAAGGTTGCATGATGGTCCGCCGATTGCTATTTCCGTTTTCGTCCGCACTCACGATCACCCGGAATCTACAAGTCTAGGTGACGTTTACTCATAAGGAGTCTATATGCAAACTACTCAAGACGCACTCGGAACGCGCCGCCGGCACGCCCTGGCGACACCTAGTGACCTCAGATCCGAATCCGTCAAGAACATTACCGAAGCTCTCAATGCGTTGCTGGCCGATGTATTTACACTTTACCTGAAGACCAAGAATTTTCATTGGCACGTGAGTGGACCCCACTTTCGCGACTACCACCTCTTACTCGATGAGCAAGCCGGCCAGATGTTTGCGATGACCGACGACATCGCCGAGCGCGTGCGCAAGATCGGCGCCGTCACCATTCGGTCGATTGGGCAAGTTACCCGCCTGAAACGCCTCAGCGATAACGACGCAGACTATGTGGATCCCCTCGACATGCTCGCCGAACTGCGCGAAGACAACCGGGCGATGCTCGCCGGCATGCGTGAAGTTCACGACCTGTGCGACGGAGAGAACGATGTAGCCACGACAAGCCTGCTGGAGAATTGGATCAACGAAACGGAGCGACGCATCTGGTTCCTCTTCGAAACCGGGCGGACGAGATAGTGGCGCGAGGTTGAAACGGCGTTACAGTTAGGCCATCGTAGGGGTGGTAGACGCCATGGCCGAGCTGCCGCACACGCAAATCTCCTTTGGAACCGAGTTTCTAAGGAGAATCCGGGTGTTGATCAGAGACGGTTTCGCCTGGGCATGCGGAGAGGAAGATGCGGACGGCATATCGGTTATTCACCGAACAATTGAGGTTCGAGTCGCACCTGAACGACATGCCTCGAACAAGCAGCCACAGTATTACGGCCGCACATCGATCACCGCCATCAGGCCGCCTCCCCCTTGTGTCTCGACATTGTTGTTGGTTGTATGGTGACCGATATGGCAATGGATTAGCCATTTTCCCGGATTCCGCGCGGTCCAGATGACGTCGTATCGCTGGCCGGGCCCGACGTTGACCGTGTCCGCCTCATATCGTGCAGAGAGCGGTAGCGTATTGCCGTCCACCGCCACTACCTTGAATGGTCCGCCGTGGATGTGCATCGGATGTATGAAGCCATTATTCGAGCCGATGAAACGTACCTTGAGCGTTTCACCCACGCGCATTGGAATCGTGTCGGTGCCTGGATAAGCGCGGCCGTTGATAGTGAAATAGTTTGGCTGGCCGCCGTCCATCGGCATCGCCGGGTAAGTAAGCCCTTCACGCACAAGCCACTCTTGTAGAAGAACCGTGTACTCGTGATCGGCCTCTAGGCTGGGATCCTGCTCGACAGGGTCAATAATCAAGGCTCCGTACAAACCTAACCCTTGCTGGCGATCGACGTGATCGTGAGAGTGATACAGGTAAGTTCCGGATTGCACGGCTGTGAACTCGTAGCGATAGAGGCCGCCGCCAGTCGGGATCGGCTCCTGAGTGATGTGCGCCGGACCGTCCATAATGTTGGGGAGAATGAGTCCATGCCAATGCACCGTTGTGCTTTCAGGCAGGCGGTTCGTCACGTTGATTCGTACGCGATCACCCTGACGGAAGCGGATTCTCGGTCCTGGGACTTGCCCGTTGAAGGCGTATGCGTTCACGGTGATACCGGGCAGAATTGTCCACCGTATGACCGAGGTATCGAGATCGAAAACCTTGACGCCGTTCTCGATATGCGACGCCAACTCTCTGTCACCATGCGCATCCAAACCGTAAGTGTGGACGACATTACGTGGATCGACGGCGGCCATGTCGATCATAGCTTCCGCGGGTGTGTCGCGATCCATGATCATGCCGGGTGGCATGATCGTACCACCCACGTCGCGGGCCGACAGACGAAGGTTTATCCAGTTGGCGGGCGCTATCATTCCGGTTAACAGAGCGAGCACCGAAACGCTTCCGACTGCGGCAAGCTGCGCCCGAGTTACACCCAGTTTCATCTGGTGACCACCGTGCATCTGCGCATCACCGTGTGGATGGCTATGAGTTGAAGACGCAACGCTAGCGGCAGGCTTGCGTGCCGTCATCAGCCCGTGCTTGAGGCCACCATGCACCATCCATACGTTGGCCGGATAGGCAGTCACGAAACCAACCATTACTCCGAGCGACATCGCGCCCCAGAACAAAAGCTCGGTTGGCTCCATGGCGCGCATATCCCGGCCCATCATCAAGAAGCTCATCGCTGGAGCCATTCCGGCCATCATGAAATTCATGCTGATCAATTCGGGAAGGAAGGTTTTTCGGACATTGTGCCAATAGGTCCCGCCCATCATCGACCTCATGAACAGCGATTGAAAAATGAAGAGTCCAAAGGCGAACCCGGTGGCGTACTCGACAATTAGATCGAGCCACATGGGCAGTCCGAGCTTTGCCGTGACCGCTGCCGCCAGAATGATTCCCGTAGCATCGCCAGCGACGCAGTGAATCGTTGACCCGACACCTTGTTTCCACAACGGCTTGATGAAATCCTCGTGCTCGCCAGGTCGCGGTTCTTTGTCCGCTAGAACGTACAGCAAGACTCCGAGGGGTCCCATGTAAAGCGTGACGAGGATAAACCCCCACTTCATCACGGTGGGCTCTGGATTATTTCGATATTGATCCCAAGCAACGTAAATGGTGGAAGCAGCCGCTAGCGCGAACCAGACAACGAGAAAGTAGTCAATCGGCCGGATCAAGTTTTTCCTCTCAGGGCTCTATCGCACCCGGCTTCCTCATTGCACGTACGTCGCCACCGACCACCTCTCAATCGAACTCAGTCCGACTGCGTATTCGGGTTGGAGGGCTTCTTGAAGATCACCCGGCGGCAGCAAATGAAAACGCCTGTGGATGCTAGGACAGCAGGTACGAGTCCTAAAAGAGCCCAAACAGCCTCGGCAAACCAGCCGAACCTGCCAAAATGCAACTGAGAAAGCCAAAACAGGGCTTGGTCCGTGAAATGGTCAGCGGGATCGAGTAGGTAGAGTAGGTTAGAAAGTTGTGGAAAAGAAAAATAGATACCGGAGATTCCCCACACCAGAATAAAGACAAAACACCAAAACCCGAGCGCGCTGTGCAAGTCCCAGCCGATCCGAGCAAAATTCGCTCTCCAGTTCACCGTCAGGCTGCGTCGCCAATTCCTAATTCCCGGCCACCATGTGATCGCTCCCGTCAAGCAAAGGGACGTCAAACAGATTGCGCCAACGCCATTCAAGACGCGGCCAAAATGACCGGATAGCAGATTCTCATGAAGGTCCACGAGCCACTCTACGGAGAACCATCTCGACAGTTCGTTGCGGAAAACAATTATGCTGCCGGTCACGCTCATCAACACAACGTACGCGCCCACTCCCGCGCCGACCCATAGATGAATCTGGAAAAATGCCTTTCGCACCCAAAAACTCTCGGGGTGCTGTAACCATCTTTGCCACACCGTTTGCTGTACTGGCACCTGTTGGGTCCGTCTCTCCGTTTGATTCTGAATTTCCATTCCGTCCTCTCCGTCAAAGACGCAATCGTTCAGCTAATGCCGGATCTGTGTTCAATTGGGCTGATTCGATGTCTACGAAAGGGATTCCGTTTCGCGATTAGCCGGACATTCTGTTCCCCGTGCGCTGCCTTCGTCCAATTGGACAGCACTACAGTACTTCATGAACCAAAACTCATTCTCTAAGTTTCTGCCTGACATCGAAGCCAGACTCCCGACCCCATCGAACAAATTGATACTTAGGCGCCTCCATCCAATCACGTATTTCCGGGCGGAGCCACCATGCCACTACGAACCCGAGGGCAATGAGGGTCATCGTCGTCACCAGAACGTTGAACATATTGCTTTATTGAATCGGCGATTCGTACAGCGAGTCGAGGTACGCGACTACCGCTTCTCGCTGAGCGTCGCTCATTTGTACTTCCCAGGGCGGCATGGCCGTGCCCGGAACGCCTTCTTTCAGAACCTTTAGCGCGTGCGCCTTTGCCGGTCGTTCTTCGTGAAAATTTGTCGGGCTCGGCGCGAGCGCCCCGGCCGCCGGGCCATTCCCGCCTCCCTCCATTCCATGACAGCCGGTGCAGTTCTGGCGATAAAGATCTCGGCCCTGCTCTATTACGCTCGCGTTGGCGCTTGCGCCGAGGCGGCCGCGAGCCTCGATAGTTTGAACGTAGGCCCCGACTGCCTGCAGGTCCGCTGCGTTCAGACGGTTCCACCGCGGCATCGCTGAACCCGGCACGCCGTTCCACAGAGTATGGCTCAGACGGCCGTCAGAATACTCGACCATAGCCAGATTCGCCGGCTGCGGGAGCAGTCCGACCGCCCTGGCGC
>WNFD01004528.1_pt1 | contig 16679 bp, 17 predicted proteins | sample 5400491 | NCBI WGS metagenome assembly WNFD01 (sample SAMN13153343, study PRJNA577476) | soil metagenome | isolation source: 120 cm saprolite under Douglas fir tree site 2 hole 2 replicate 2 | place: USA:California | collected 2015-04-18 | reverse complement strand
ATGAAAGCGAGGGTGACGGGGTCCATCTGGTTCTGCCACTTGGGCAGATACGGCGCGCAGAACACCGCGAAGTTCGCCTGGTAGAGCACCCGGCCCTCGTACTCGATCCAGTCGATCTTCTCGGTGACCTCCTCGACCGCGGCGCCCATCTCCTGCCACGCCGCAAGTGCTGAGCGTGTGTTGGCGCGTACGTCGGCGGCGATCTTCGGATTGGCGGTGAGCTCGATATAGCCGATGCGCACACCCGAGAGGTCCTCGCCCGAAAGCTTGGGCGAGAGCGGCCGCTGTCCGCCGCCCGCGAGAGTCCACGGGTCCCTGTCGCTGGGACCGGCCAGCACGGAAAGCATGATCGCGGCGTCCGTGATCGTGCGTGCCAGGGGGCCCGCATAGACGTTGTTGCCGAAGGCGTCGCGCGCGGTGTCGGCCGGCACGACGCCCAGGGTCGGTTTCAGCCCGACGAGGCCCGAGCACGACGCCGGGCCGCGCACCGATCCAGCCCCGTCGGTGCCGAGCGCCAGCGGGCCCAGCCCAGCGGCGACCGCGGCCGCGCCACCGCCGCTCGAGCCGCCCGGCGTGCGCTCGAGGTTCCACGGATTGCGTGTGACGCCGAATGACGGTCCGTCGGTCAGGCCCTTCACGCCGAATTCCGGCGTCGTCGACTTGCCGACGACGATCGCACCTGCCGCGCGCAGGCGCTGCACCAGCACGTCGTCGGCCTAGGCGACATTGTCCTCGAAGATCGCCGAGCCGTGCCGCGTCGGCACGCCCTTGACGTCCACGAGGTCCTTTATGCTGAGGGGCACGCCGTGTAGCGGCCCGAGCTTGTCGCCTCGAGACACAGTCTCTTCGGCCTTCTTCGCGTCGCGCCGCGCTTCCTCCGCCATCACCGCGCGAAAACAGTTGAGCCTGGGTTGGGCGCGATCGATCGCCGTCAGGACGGCGTCGACATACTCGACGGGTGAGAGCTTGCGGGCGCGGATGAGGGCGGCCGCTTGCACGGCCGGCATGAACAGGAGATCGGCAGACATGGCGCTACCATAACCCCGCCGCCGTCCTGCGCCAGCGGCGGGTTGGCGCTGCCCTGTGCCCCCGGACTCGATCTCTAGGCAGCAGCCGTGCGGATTTGGCGATCCGCACGTCGCCCCAGGCTGTTTCCATCGATCGTGGGAAAGACCTCGTTCGCCACGAGTGCTGCCATTCCGTAAGAAACGGTGATGAACGCTCCGAAAACGAGCTGATGCCAGTAGAAGCCCGTGATGTGACTGGTCATTGCTTCAAAAAGAAGTTGGCTTATGCAAAAGGCGACGGCGGCTGCGAAGCATACGACCGCAATCGTTCCCGACCTTCCCATTCCTATTCGGCCGCAAAGGATCCAGGACAGCAACGCCACGGCCGGCGTCAATGAAAACAGGAACGCGTCGGTCCAAAGGCTGAGGTCGAGCAGACTCAGATCCCCTGCAAACCGCCCTGCCTCACTCCGTGCGAAGAACACCACGGCAAAGACGACGTTCACAAGCAACGCGAACGGGAACTGTACGCTGAAGACTACGACAAATGCCTGAAAGGAGGACTCACTGGGGTATCGGAGGCGCCGTTCCGTATAGAAGAACATGCCGCCCGCGAGTGGAATCACGAATGATAGCGTCCTCTGCACTGCTGAAATCGCCAATTCTTCTGTGAAGTGCGGCCATTCGATAGGTTGAAGCAGGATCTTGACGAGGTGGCTGTGTTGAAGCCACGGCGCAATGTGCGGGGCCAAAAACGCATAGGCGCCGCACAGGATGGCGTAGAATGTCAGCGCTGCGAAAACAAGTTGGTACCGCGGCGAAGGCGGGCATTCGACCGACGGCATCTCCACGCCAATTTTCTTGAGAGTCATGCCGAGACCGCGTCGCAGTCCATGCTTGGCGCTGTCTTTCTCGCTGAAATGAAGAAGCTGATAGGCGAGGCGCTTGACGTCCGGAGCGTTGATCAGTTCCTTGGCCACGGGCGCGTCTCTCGAACCTGTCGCGGACAACAAGGCGTTTTTGGCCGACGGATATTTCAGGGTGGCCAGCGCAGCGCGCGCTCCGGCCTCGGCCACGTCGTCGATGCGATCGTCGAAGCTTATCGCCTTGAATATCAGATTTCGGAAAAGGACGAATGGCGCGCGGACATACGGCGCAAAGAGCAACAGCGTCACCGCCAGCACGTACAATTGGTCCAGCAAGTCCGGAAGCTGACTAAGGACTTTCTCGAACGGCTCCACTGACATGTCGAGCATTTCGCGTAGCTTTTTCAGCAAGAGCTGTTTGCCCGCGGTGGCCAGCGTCGTCGAGTACAATGACAGTACGAAGAACAGCGCTGCGAACGGAACGGAGCAAAGCAGGCTCAACGTCGTCAGCTTTCGTCCTGCGACGAGTTCTCTCACTTGGAAATGCGATGCGGGACTAGCTGAGCTGTGGGTTCTTGGTCTCTCCGAGAAGAGCTGCATCAGCAAGAAGGCCACGAAGAGGCTCGTGCTGACGCACACCAGGATATAGGAAAATTTTGCAAGCATGGCTTCGAATCCCTGAAGGTGCCGTTGATCTCAGCGGCGATCTCAGCGGCATACCCGGTTGTAGCAGGGGTCGGCCGCCGCGCTGCCGGGGAATGCTCCTAGCGTCACACTAAAGGCGCTCGCCAGGCTGATGGCCCAGATCGCCATCCACAAAAGAGACAAAGGTCGCACTCTCATGACTTACCCCCAACGTGCATGGTGCCTCGGAATACAAACTTATAAGATAGTATCTTTGTACTCGGGGAATGCAACTATAAATAGAATAAATAACCAACCATTGATTGTATGTTTTCCGTGATTCACCTCAATGGCTTGTTATTCCCTGTTGCCGCCCGTGACTCTTCATCCGGGCGTCACCAGTCAACGCCGACTCGCCGAAGGTCGCGCAATTGCCGGTGCTCCCCGCGAAGCACCAAAGGGGGTAGCGGGAACTGCGGAAATTGCGCTACGCCCGGGCTCGATGTTTTCCCTGCTCGTCCTGGCGGCGCTGGCGGTCGTGGCCGTCGTGACCTCGTTCATCTCCGGCATTTTCGGCATGGCGGGCGGCATGCTGCTGATCGGCTTCCTGCTGGTGCTGCTGCCGGTGCCGGTCGCCATGGTGTTCCACGGTGTCATCCAGATCGCGGCCAACGGCTGGCGCGCCTGGCTGTGGCGGCATCACGTGCGGTGGAGCGTGGTCCTGAAGTTCGGGTCCGGCGCGGCGGCCTCGCTGATCGTCTTCGCCTTCTTCGACTTCGTGCCCGACAAGGCGCTGGTCTTGATGGCGGTGGGGCTGACGCCCTTCGTTGCCCTGGCGGTCCCGCAGCGCTTCGCCCCCGACATCGAACGCGGCGGGCAGGCTTTCCTGGCGGGCGTCATCGGCGGCGCCATGCAGCTCGTATCCGGCGTCACCGGGCCATTGCTCGACATCTTCTATGTGCGCACCGGCATGACCCGGCAGGTCAATGTCGCCACCAAGGCGGCGGCCCAGGTGCTGGGCCACCTCTCCAAGGTCGCCTATTTCGCCGCCGTGATCGAAGGCCCCGCCGGCCGCGACCTCGAGCAGTGGCTGGTCATGGCCTATGCCGCCTGCTTCGCCGTGCTGGGCACGACCCTGTCGCGCAGTCTTCTCGACCGCATGTCGGACAGGCAGTTCTATCGCTGGACGCGCCGCGTGATCCTCGGGGTGGGAGCGGTCTATGCTGGACAGGGATTCTGGCTGATGGTGACGCGATGACCGCCCGCGAAAAAGCGAACGTCAAGGCCGAGGTGAGGGCACTGCTCGACCGGCTGCCCGACGATTGCACGTTCACCGACGTGCAGCGCGGCATCGCTGTGCTGATGTGGCCGAAGCAGGGCGACGGTAGCCTCAAGCCGCCGGAGCGCCTGGATCCGGAAGAAGTGAAACGCCGCCTGCGCGAATGGCTGAAATCGGAGAAGGACAAATGAAGGACAGGGTTTCGATAGACCTCAAGGACGGCGTCGCCGATGTCCGCCTGATCCGCGCCGACAAGATGAACGCGCTCGATCCGGCGATGTTCGAAGGCATCATCGCGGCGGGCGCCGAGCTCGCGAAGATGAAGGGCTTGCGCTCAGTCGTGCTGTCGGGCGAAGGCAAGGCATTCTGCGCCGGCCTCGACATGGCAAGCTTCGCTTCGATGAAGCAGGACGGCGACGCGGTGCCGGGCGTGCGCGACCTCACGGCCCGCACGCACGGTATCGCCAACCGGCCGCAGCAATGCGCCTGGCTGTGGCGCGAGCTGCCCGTGCCGGTGATCGCCGCCGTCCACGGCGTGGCGCTGGGCGGCGGCTTCCAGATCGCGCTGGGCGCCGACATGCGCTACGCCACGGCCGACACGCGCTTCTCGGTGATGGAGATCAAGTGGGGCCTCGTGCCTGATCTTGCCGGCACGCAGCTCATGCGCCATCTGGCGCGCGAGGACGTCGTGCGCGAGCTCACCTACACCGGCCGCGTCTTCAACGGCACGGAGGCGCAGCAATTCGGTTTCGTGACCCGGGTGGTCGCCGATCCGCGCGCCGTGGCGCTCGAGACCGCCAGGGAAATCGCCGGCAAGAGTCCCGACGCCATGCGCGCGGCCAAGCGGCTGCTCAATCTCGCGGTCGCGACCGACGCCAAGTCTGGACTTCTGGCCGAGTCGGTCGAGCAGCAGAAGCTGATCGGCTCGCCCAACCAGCTCGAGGCGATCATGTCGAACCTGCAGAAGCGTGCCGCCAGCTACAAGGATTGACGCCATGAACCGCCAATGGCTCTACGCCAAGCAACCCCAGGGCAAGATTGCCGCCGACACGTTCGAATGGACCGAGACGGCGATCCCCGTGCCGCGCGACGGCGAGGTGCTCGTGCAGACGCGCATGCTGTCGCTCGATCCCGCCAACCGCGCCTGGATGATGGGCAAGACCTATCGCGATGCGCTGGAACCGGGTCAGGTGATGAGCGGCTTCGCCATCGGCGAAGTGGTCGAGTCCAAGACGGGCGGGCTCAAGGCGGGCGACATCGTCGAGGGCGATTGGGGCTGGCAGGACTATGCGGCGTTGCCGGCGCGGCGTCTTGCCAAGCGCACGACACAAGCGCCGCTGGAGATGCTGATCGGGCCGCTCAGCGTCACCGGGCTCACCGCCTATTTCGGCCTGCTCGAGGTCGGTCAGCCCAAGCCGGGCGACACGGTGCTGGTCTCGGCGGCGGCCGGCGCGGTGGGAACGATGGTCGGCCAGATCGCCAAGCTCGCCGGCTGCCGCGTGGTCGGCACGGCGGGCGGGCAGGACAAGTGCGGCTGGCTCACGCGCGAGCTCGGCTTCGATGCGGCCGTCGACTACAAGGCGGGCGGCGTGCGCCGCGCGCTGGCGGCGGCGTGTCCCGGCGGCGTCGACGTCTATTTCGACAATACCGGCGGCGCGGTGCTAGAGGCGGCGCTGTCGCTGATGAACTTGCGCGGCCGCATCGCTTGTTGCGGCAACGTCTCGCAATACGACGTCGAGAAGCCCGCGCCTGGGCCGATGGCGGTGCCGGGCCTCGTGGTCACCAAGCGGCTCAGGATGGAAGGCTTCATCGTCATGGATTTCTACGACCGCCGTGCCGAGGCCGAAGCACGGCTGGCGCGCTGGGTCGCCGAGGGCAAGATCAAGGCCGTGGTCGATATCGTCGACGGCCTCGACAAGGCGCCTGAAGCGCTGATCGGCCTTTTTGCCGGCAAGAACCGCGGCAAGATGGCCGTACGGGTGTAGATGTCATCCCGAGGCCGCAGGCCGAGGGACCTTTACGGTCCAGTAAAGGTCCCTCGCTGCGCTCGGGATGACAACGTGCGTGAGTTATCGCCCGACGAACACCGGCTTCCTCTTTTCCACGAACGCCCGCACCGCTTCCTTGTGGTCCTCGGTGCGCGAGGCCTGCACCAGCCGTTCGGCCTCGCGGTAGAGCGCGGTCGGATAGTCGACATGCAGGGCGTCGTCGAGATTGTCCTTCATGTTGCGCAGCGCCACCCGCGGGCCCTCGGCCAGCGACTTGGCCAGCGCGAAGGCTTCTTCCTGCAATTTGTCGTCGGCCACGATCCTGTTGACCAGCCCGATGCGCTCGCAGCGCTCGGCGTCGACCCGTTCGGCGGTGAACATCAGCTCGCGCGCCCGCGCTGAGCCCACGGCGCGGGTCAAGAGCCAGGCAATGCCGTAGTCGCCGGAAAGCCCGACACGCGCATAGCCGGTGCTGACGAAAGCCGATCGGGCGGCGATGCGGATGTCGCAGGCCAGTGCGATGGCCAGACCGGCGCCCGCCGCCGCTCCCGGCAGCGCGGCAATGGTGGGCTTGCGCGTGGCCACCAGCGCGCCAGTGAGCGCCGCCTGGCGCCAGCGCAGGTCGCCCAGGCGCTCCTCGAAGCTCATCTGTCCGCGCGGTCCACGACCGCCCATGCCCTTGACGTCGCCGCCGCTGCAGAACGCGGTGCCGGCGCCGGTGATCAGGAGGACGCCGACGTCGGGGTCGTCGCTGCGCTCCTTGATCTGCGTGCGCAACGCCGGTGTCAGCTTGTCCGACATGGCATTGCGCGCCTCCGGCCGGTTGAGCGTGATCAGCGCCACGCCCTCGCGCACGGCGCATAGAAGTTCGGTTGTGCCGGTATCGATTTCCATGGGACCTTCTCCTTGCCATGACATTCCCGGTCACCGAACACACCGTCAAGACCGCGCGCCACACCACGGGCTATCTCGCCTGCGGAGCGGAAGGCGGCCCGCTGCTGGTCTTCTGCCACGGCTGGCCGGAGCTCTCGCTGTCGTGGCGTCATCAGTTGCCGGCGATGGCGGCGTTGGGCTTTCGCTGCATCGCACCTGACATGCGGGGCTACGGCCGATCGAACACGTATCCTCGCCACGAGGATTTCGCCCAGGAGCCGATCGTCGAGGACATGCTGGAGCTTTTGGCATCGCTCGGCCGCGACAAGGCGGTGTGGATCGGTCACGACTGGGGCAGCTCCGTGGTGTGGAACATTGCGTCTCATCATCCGGAGAAGACGGCGGCCGTCGCAAGCCTCTGCGTGCCCTATATCGCTCAGGGCTTCACGATCGAGAACAGATTGCCGCTGGTCGACCGCTCGATCTATCCCGCCGACACCTATCCCGCCGGCCAGTGGGACTATCACCTCTTCTACGAAGAGCACTTCGACAAGGCCCGTGCGGACTTCGAGGCCAACATCCGCAACGTCGTGAAGGCGCTGTTCCGCAAGGGTGATCCGGCGCGGGTCGGCAAGCCATCGCCGACCGCGACGGTCCGCAAGGCGGGCGGCTGGTTCGGCGGCGGCGCCTGCCCCGACGTGCCGCGCGATGCCGACATCATCAGCGAGCAGGATCTCGACGCCTACACCGCGGCGCTCGAACGCAATGGCTTCTTCGGGCCCAACTCCTGGTACATGAACCACAAGGTGAACGGCGAATACGCCAAGCGCTCGAAGACCAGCAAGCTTTCCATGCCGGCGCTGTTCCTGCACGCCGCCTACGATACGGCCTGCGAGACGGTGCATTCGAAGCTGGCCGAGCCGATGCGCCGCGACTGCGCCCAGCTCACCGAAGTCGTCGTGAATTCCGGCCACTGGATGGCGCAGGAGCAGCCGGCAGCGGTGAATGCCGCGCTGACGAAATGGCTGGCCGCAAAGCTGGCGAACTATTGGAGGCTGCCATGACACTCCCGGTCACTGAACACACCGTCAAGACAAGTCGCCACACCACGGGCTATCTCGCCTGCGGAGCAGAAGGCGCGCCGCTGCTGGTCTTCTGCCACGGCTGGCCCGAGCTCTCGCTGTCGTGGCGGCATCAATTGCCGGCGATGGCGGCGCTGGGCTTTCGCTGCATCGCGCCTGACATGCGGGGCTACGGCCGGTCGAGCACGTATCCTCGCCACGAGGATTTCGCCCAGGAGCTGATCGTCGAGGACATGCTGGAGCTGTTGGCGTCGCTCGGCCGCGACAAATCAGTGTGGATCGGCCACGACTGGGGCAGCCCGGTGGTATGGAACATCGCGGCCCACCATCCCGACAGGACGGCGGGCGTGGCGAGCCTGTGCGTGCCTTACCTGGCGTCGGGCTTCACGCTTCAGTCGGTGGTGCCGCTGGTCGATCGCAAGGTCTATCCCGAAGCGGAGTTTCCGGCCGGCCAGTGGGACTATCAGCTGTTCTACGAGGAAAGCTTCGGCAAGGCCTGCAAGGGTTTCGAGGCCAACATCCGCAACGTGGTGAAGGCGCTGTTCCGCAAGGGCGATGCCAAGGCGGTGGGCCGGCCCGGCCGCACCGCCTCGGTCCGCAAGACGGGCGGCTGGTTCGGCGGCGGCGCCTGTCCCGACGTGCCGCGCGATGCCGACGTCATCACCGAGCAGGATCTCGACGCCTACACGGCGGCGCTGACGAGGAACGGATTCTTCGGGCCGGACTCCTGGTACATGAACCACAAGGCCAACGGCGCCTACGCCAAGCGCGCCAGCAACGGTGGCAAGCTCGCCATGCCCGTGCTGTTCCTGCATGGCGCCTACGACACGACCTGCGAGACGATGACGTCGAAACTCGCCGAGCCGATGCGCCGCGATTGCGCCCAGCTCACCGAAGTGGTCGTGAATTCCGGCCACTGGATGGCGCAGGAGCAGCCGGTGGCGGTGAACGCCGCGCTGGCCAAGTGGCTGGCGGCGAAGCTGCCGGACTATTGGAAGGCTTGATCATGCGAGTCGCTTTGAGGGCGCTTCTGTCCGCCGCGGGTCTGGTGCTCGCCGTGCCGGCGTTGGCGCAAAAAGACAAGCCGCCCGCCCCTGCCGCCGCGCCGGCCGCCCAGACGCCCCTGCCGACGCTCAGCATGGCCGTGCCCGAGCGCGACCGCACCGCCGTCTACACCTACTACCGCGCCGAGATCGCCGCCGGCCGCTGTCCGCCGCCCTTGGTCAAAAGGGACAAGGCCTGCCTGGCGCCCGCTCCGGCGAAACCGGTCTGGAAGCTCGACCAGGCGCTCGCCGACGGCATCGCCGGCGACGCGCCGCCCGCCGCGCTGATCGGCAAGCTGTCGCCGTCGCCGGCAGGCTACCAGTATCTGCGCATCGACAACGACATCCTGGTGGTCGGCATCGGTACCCGCATCGTGGCGGCCCTCGTCGCCGATCTCAGCCGTCTCCCGGCGGGCCCGTGAAAGAGAGCCATGGAACCTCCGGCCAGTCCGCGCGTTACGGCGTCATCCATAAGGGGGTCTTCCGTGCGATCAGCTTTCATTGCTTTCACAGCCGTCGTGGCCTTGGCGCTGGCTTTTCCGGCGCTGGGCAAGGACAAGGACGACAAGCCCGGCCATGGTCGCGGTGGTCCGCCGGACAGGGCCGCGGCGCCGCCGGGCAGGGCCGTGGCGCCCGCAGCGCCGGTCACCGTCGTCGTCGGCGATCGCGACCGCCGGACCGTCTATAGTTACTACCGCACGGAATACATCGCCGGTAACTGTCCGCCCGGCCTGGCGAAGAAGAACAATGGCTGCCTGCCGCCGGGCCAGGCCAAGAAGATGTGGGTGGTCGGCCAGCCCCTGCCTCCAGCCATCGTCTACTATCCGCTGCCGCCCACACTGGTGACGCAGCTCTCGCCGCCACCGCCCGGCTACGACTATGTGCAGGTGGACAACGATGTCGTGTTGATGGAGCTCGGCAACCGGATGATCATCGACATCGTCGCCGACCTCAGCAGCTTCGACTAGCAGCTTTCAGGACTTGCCGTCGCTGAGCCCGGCGCGGCGCTGCAGGCTCTCCTTGGGCCACATCTTGCTCGCCTGGTAGTATTCGCGCACGGCCGGCGTGCCGTCGGGCAGCACGACCCAGGGCTGCTTGGACATGGTGAAGATGTGGATGTCGGGCGGCAGCCGGTCGGGCTCGTCGAGCGTGCCGACGCGCACGAAGCGCAAGGCATCGCCCGCACCGGCATAGTTGCTCCACACAGCAACGCGGCAATGCGGGCAGCGCCAGATCTTCTGGCCCTTGCCGCTCGCCGACGGCGTCATGACCGCCTCGGGCTGGCCGGCCAAAAGCTCGACCCGGTCGGCCTCGATCATGGCGTTGAGCGCAAACGCGGTACCGGTCTCGCGCTGGCACCAGCGGCAATGGCAGCAGTGAACGAACAGCGGCTTGGACGTCATGCGATAGCGCACGTGGCGGCAGGTGCAGCCGCCCTCGAAGGTCGAGTTGCTGGCCATGGCGCGAGTCTCCCGGCTAAGGTTCGCCCCGAAATAGCATTCGAACGGGGGCAGAGAAATGGCCGGACGTCTTTTGGACAAGGTGGCGGTGGTGACCGGCGCGGCGCCGCGCGGCGAGGGCGTCGGCAACGGCATGGCGACCGCGATCCTGTTCGCGCGCGAGGGCGCCAAGGTCGTGCTGGTCAATCGCAGCGCCGAGCGCGCCGACAAGCTTGCCAGGCAGATCAAGGACGAGGGCGGCGAGGCCGCGGTGTTCGCGGGCGACGTCGCCAAGGCCGACGCCGCCGAGGCGATGGCCGAGTTCGCGGTCAAGACATACGGCCGTCTCGACATCCTGCACAACAATGTCGGCATCGGCGCGGCGGGCACGCCAGAGACTGTGACTGAGGCCGACTGGCACAAGGTGCTGGAAGCCAACCTCACCACGACCATGCTGTGCACCAAGTACTGCCTGCCGAAGATGAAGCAGGGCGGCGGTGGCTCGATCATCATGGTGTCGTCGATCGCCGGTGCGCTCGGCTTGATGGGCAGTCCCGGCGCGGTGGCCTACGCCACGGCCAAGGCCGGCCTGCACGGCTTCGCCCTGTCGGTGGCGGCCGACTACGCCACCCAGAATATCCGCGCCAACTGCATCGTCGTGGGCTCGGTGTATACGCCGATGGTGGCTCACATGGGCGCCGAGGCGCGCGAGCGGCGCAAGAACATGGTGCCGATGCAGACCGAGGGCACGGCGTGGGACATCGCCCACGGCGCGGTCTATCTCGCGTCCGACGAATCGCGCTGGGTGACGGGCGTGCTGCTGCCGATCGATGGCGGGCTGGCGGCGCTCAGGCAGTGGCCGCGCTAGCCCGCCGGTCGCGGTGCCAGGCGTAAAGACTGCTGGCCACGATGACGGCGGCGCCGAGGATGGTCCAGGTGTCGGGGAAGTCGCCGAACATGACGGCGCCCAGCACCGTCACCCAGACGAGCAAGGTATAGGCGTAAGGCTGCACCGCGCCCGCTTCGGCATGGTCGAGCGCCTTGATGATGGCCCAGTTCGCAAGTGCGTTCAGCACTCCCATGGCAATCAGCAGCGTCCAGCCCAGCGCGTCCGGCCATTGCCATTGCCAAGGCCCGACCACGGTCGTGGCGGCAAAGGCGACGAAGGCCGACCAGACCAGGGTCGTGTCCGCCGAGTCCTGGCGCGTGCAAACCCTGACCAGGACCTGATAGACCGCCCACAGTCCCGCGCCCAGCAGCGGCAGCAGCACCGGCCAGTCGAGCGTTCTCAGGCCCGGGCGCACGATCATCAGCATGCCCACAAAGCCCGCGGCCACGGCGAGCCAGCGCGCCGTGTCCGCCCGCTCGCCGAGGAACAGCGCGCCCAGCGCGATCACGATCAAGGGCGCGGTCGAGGCAAGCGCATGGGTGTCGGCGAGCGGCAGATAGCTGAAGGCGAGCACGAAGATCGCGCTTTCGACCGCGGCCAGCACGGCGCGCGCGGCCTGCAGCCACGGTCGCCGCGAGCGCGCCGCAGCCAGAAGTCCCTTGCGCCGTACCACGAGCCAGGCGAACAGGCAGAACACGCCGTAGCGAACCCACATCATCTGGCCGATCGGGTAATCGGCCACCACCCATTTGCTGATCGCGTCCATGCAGGCGAAGGCCAGCATGGCGAGCACAGTAAGCAGAGCGCCCAGGGAAGTGTTGTTCACTCCGCCGCGACCCGGCGCGCCGGCGGGCGGAAGGCCGGAATCACGCGCTCGGCGAACAGTTTCAGGCTCCGCATCGCCTTCTCGAGCCCGTAATAGGGCGGGTAGTGCAGCAGCAGCGAGGTCATGCCGGTGCGCGCCTGCAATTCGCGCAGGCGCGCGATCACCGTCTCGGCCGAGCCGTGCAGTAGGGTCGACGCCAGATCGTCGTACTTGATCGCGCTGCCCTTCTCCGAGACCGAGCCGAGATAGCCACCGGTGCCGGAACCGCCGAAATGCGAGATGTGGCGCACGATCGCCTCTTCGGTTTCGGCCCGGGCTTGCTTGTCGCTGTCGGCGATGAAGACCCAGCGCGCAATGTCGATCTCACCGGCCGCCGGGTTCTGCCGCCGCTCCGCCGTCGCCGTGGCAAGCTCGCGCTTGTAGAGCGCGGTCTGCGCCGCCAGCGTCTCGACGCTGGGCAGGGTCGACAGCATCAGGCCGAAGCCATTGCGCCCGCTGTAGCCGATCGAACGGTCGGTGCCGCCGGCCATGTAGAGCGGCGGATGCGGCATCTGGATGGGATGCGGCAGCATTTCGTAAGGCTCCTGGACGGTGCCCTTGAAGTACCTGCCCTTGTGGTCCCAGCGATGGCGGTGGAAAGCGTCGAACATCAAGCCGACCGACTCCTCGACGATGTCGCGGCGGCGGTCGAAATCCTTGCCCAGCCCCTCGAATTCGTAGGGCCGGTAACCCGAACCGATGCCCAGTCGCACGCGGCCATCAGAGAGGATATCGACGAAGGCGGTGTTCTCGACCACGCGGATCGGGTCGTAGAGCGGCAGCGTGATCACCGCCGCGCCGATCTTGATGCGGCTGGTCTTGGCCGCGAGATAGGCCATGTAGGCAAAGCAGTCGGGCATGATGCCGTAGCTGGTGGCGAAGTGATGCTCGGCGATCCAGGCGGTGTCGTAACCCAGCCGCTCGGCTTCGATCACCTCCGCGGTCGTGCGGGCATGCACGTCGCGGTGCGGATAGGGCTCTTCCTTGGGGTTGGGATGCGACGTGAAAAGGATGCCGAATTCCATGTTTCCTCGCCTTTCGTTGGGCGATCCTAGGGGGCCAGCCATGCACTGACCAGCCATTGAGAGACCGGTGTGCCGAGGCTACGCTCGCAGGGCGAATGGAGGATGGACATGGCCTTGGACCTCATCGTCAAGAACGGCATGATCGTCGACGGTTCCGGACTGCCGCGCTATCGCGGCGACGTCGGCGTCAAGGACGGCAAGATCGTCGAGATCGGCCGCCTCAATTCGGCGGCCGCCGAAACGGTGGATGCCGAGGGTCACGTAGTGACGCCGGGCTTCGTCGACGGCCACACCCACATGGACGCGCAGATCTTCTGGGACCCGATCGGCACCAGCTCCTGCTTCCAGGGCGTGACCAGCGTGGTCATGGGCAACTGCGGCTTCACCCTGGCCCCGTGCCGCGAGAGCGAGGCCGATCTCGTGATGCGCAACCTCGAACGCGCCGAGGACATCAGCCGCGCCGCCATGAAGGCCGGCATCAAATGGCGCTGGGAGACCTTCCCCGAGTTTTTAGACGTGCTGGAGTCGCTGCCCAAGGGCATCAACTACGCGGGCTACATGGGCCACTGCGCCTTGCGCACCTATGTGATGGGTCAGCGCGCCTTCACCGACCAGGCGACCGAGGACGATCTCAGGGCGATGGTGCATCACACCAAGCAGTCGATCGCTGCGGGCGCGCACGGCTTTTCCACCACGCGCAGCGTCAGCCACATGACCTCGGACGACAAGCCGGTGGCGAGCCGGCTCGCCACCTGGGAAGAGTTCGAGACGCTGGTCAAGGCGATGGGCGCCGGCATGGTCGAGGTCGCGGGCGAGCCGCGCGGCGATGCAGAGAAGGCGCGGCGCTGGTACGAGGACCTCGGCAAGCTCGCCATCGAGAGCGGAAGGCCGATCACCTTCGGCCTGTTCAACCGGCGCGCCGTCCCGGGTCACTGGCGCACCACCTTCGACATCATCGAGCGCACCTGCCGGCAGGGCGGCCGCATGTTCGCCCAGGTCCACAGCCGGGCGCTGAACGTGCTGCTATCCTTCGAGACCCAGCTGCCGTTCGACAAGTGGGACACCTGGCGCGACATGCGCAAGCTGCCGCTCGCCGAGCAGAAGCAGTGGCTGCTCGACGCCGACAAGCGCCGCAAGCTGGTCGAGATCGCGTCCAAGGCCTACGAAGGGCCGATTGTGCGCGGTGCGGAAGCGCGGCCGCCGGAGTGGGACTGCATCTATGCCTTCGGCGACATGAAGGGCCCGCACAAGAGCATGGCCGAGTTGGCGCGGCAGAAGAACACCCATCCGGTCGACCTGATGATCGACATGGCGCTGGAGCGCGACCTCAAGTTCTTCATGATCCAGCCGATCGCCAACGAGGACCAGGCCGAGGCGCTGGAGCTGATGAAGCATCCGCGCTCGGTCGTGACCTTCTCGGATTCGGGCGCGCACGTCTCGCAGATCATGGACTCCTCGCTGCAGACCCACCTGTTGAGCCACTGGGTGCGCGAGAAGCAGGCCTTCACGCTCGAGGAGGCGGTGAAGCTCATCACCTGCGATACCGCGACCCAGTTTGGCTTTTATGATCGCGGCCTGCTGCGCGAAGGCATGGCGGCCGACATCGTGGTGTTCGATCCCGATACGATCGCCCCGCGTATGCCCGAGGTGGTGTGCGACCTGCCGGCCGGCGCCAAGCGGCTGAAGCAGAAGTGCGACGGCATGCACGCCACCATCGTCAACGGCCAGGTGCTGCTGCGCGACAACGAGCCGACCGGCAACCTGCCGGGCAAGCTTCTGCGCAAGAAGCGGCACTAAGTCTTGCCGGAGCGGGCCGGGAGGCCCGCGGTCCGGCAAGAGGCTGCCTTAGTACCGTCACTTGACTTTGCTGCGCCGCACCATCATATACGCGCCAGCCCGCCGGTTTGCGGGCTGACCAAGGTTTCTCGCGATCGCGCGACGCGCCCCATTTCTTGTGACGGCGCTTCATCCCGAGACAATCCCCCAAACAAGAGCCGTCCCAGCCGCGCGCGGGAACGGGCCAAAAGCCGCCCTACATACGCGTGCCCGAGAGGCACGGTCGGCGGCCAAAAGGACTTTATTTCCAGTGAGTAATGTTTCGTTTGCGGATCTCGGCCTGGCCGAGCCGCTGCTGCGTGCCCTCGAAGCCGCCAAGTACACCGTGCCCACGCCCATCCAGGCGCGCACCATTCCCGCCCTCCTGCAGGGCCGTGACGTCCTGGGCGTTGCCCAGACCGGCACCGGCAAGACCGCCGCTTTCGCGCTACCCGTGCTGCAGCAGCTCGCCGCGTCCAAGGAACGCGCCCTCCCGAAAAGCCCACGCGCGCTCGTGCTGGCGCCGACCCGCGAGCTCGCGGTCCAGATCGCCCGCAGCTTCGACACCTACGGTCGCGGCCTCGGCCTGCGTCTTTGCACCGTCGTCGGCGGCCTGGGCTATGGCCGCCAGATCGAGACCCTGGCACGCGGCGTCGACATCCTGGTCGCCACGCCGGGCCGCCTGCTCGACCTGGTCGAGCGCGGCAACGTGAAGTTGGGCAATGTGACGTTCCTCGTCCTCGACGAGGCCGACCGCATGTTCGACATGGGCTTCATCCGCGACGTGCGTCGTATCGTGAGTTCAGTCTCCAAGCAGCGCCAGACGCTCTTGTTCTCCGCTACCATGCCGGGTGACGTCGCCAAGCTCGCGTCGGAGATCCTGAAGAACCCCGAGCGCGTCGAGATCGCGCCGCAGGGCCAGGGCCGCGCCGTCGACAAGATCGACCAGCGCGTCTACTTCGTGAACTCCGCGACCAAGCGCGCGCTGCTGAGCCACCTTCTGTCCGACGCGGCGCTCGAGCGGGTCATCGTCTTCACCCGCACCAAGCGCGGTGCCAACCGCGTCGCCGAGGCGCTGGAAGATCGGGGCGTCTCCTCCGAGGCGATCCACGGCAACAAGTCGCAGAACGCCCGCCAGAAGGCGCTCGACAATTTCAGCCGCGGCAAGGCCCGCGTGCTGGTCGCCACCGATCTCGCTTCGCGCGGCATCGACGTCAACGGCGTGACCCACGTCATCAACTACGAGCTGCCGGCCGACGCCGAGAGCTACGTTCATCGCATCGGCCGCACCGCGCGCGCCGGCGCCTCGGGCATCGCCCTGTCGTTCTGCGACAGCAGCGAGCGTGGCCAGCTGCGCAGCATCGAGAAGCTCACCAACCAGCGCATCGCCGTCGTCTCGACGCCGGCCAACGAGGACATGCCGGCGGCCCCGCCGATGCGTCCCCGCGCCGAGCGCGAAGAGCGCGACGAGCCTCGGCAACATCGCGGCCCGGGCCGCCCCGGCGGCGGTCCCGGCCGCCATCGCTCGTTCGGCGACAGGTCGGGCGGCGATCGCTCGCGCGGCGATCGTCCGCCCGCACAGGCCGAGCACCAGTGGCCGCGCGGCGATTATCGCGATCGTCCGCAAGGTGATCGTCCGCAAGGTGATCGTCCGCAAGGCGACCGTCCGCAAGGCGACCGTCCGCACGGTGACCGTCCCCAGGGCGACCGCTCGGAAGGCGACCGTTATCGCGCCCGCGCGCATGCCAACCGCCCGTACACGCCTCGTCCGCAGGGCGAACGGCCGCCGTTCGGTGGTCCGCGCGGCAATGGTGGCGGCAACGGTGGCGGTCGCCGGTTCGGCGGCGGCGGCCGGGGTCGCGGCCGCGCTGCCTAAAAACGTCT
>WNFD01006198.1_pt1 | contig 16683 bp, 7 predicted proteins | sample 5400491 | NCBI WGS metagenome assembly WNFD01 (sample SAMN13153343, study PRJNA577476) | soil metagenome | isolation source: 120 cm saprolite under Douglas fir tree site 2 hole 2 replicate 2 | place: USA:California | collected 2015-04-18 | reverse complement strand
CGGAACCGCTCGCTGTCGCGGCGCCTGGCGCGCGCGCCGCCCGCGTAGCAGGCGACGAAATCGTTGAGGTCGGCGCGCACCATGGGCCGTTCCTTCAGGGTGAAGCGCTGGTTGGTGCGCAGGTCGTAAATCCAGAGCTCCCTGGTGTTCGCCTTCTCGGACACCGGCTTCTTGTCGAAGAACAGCACGTTCGCCTTGACGCCCTGCTTGTAGAAGATGCCGGTTGGCAGCCGCATCAGGGTGTGGAAATCGAAGTTCTGCAGCAGCCGGCGGCGGATCGTCTCTCCTGCCCCGCCCTCGAACAGCACGTTGTCGGGCAGCACCACGCCGGCGCGGCCGTTCTCGGCCAGCACCGTCATGATGTGCTGGAGGAAGTTGAGCTGCTTGTTGGAGGTGGTGACGAAAAAATCCTGGCGGTCGTAGTCGTCGCGCTCGGTGTCGATCTCGCCGTCGTCGCGGACGATGCGATAGCTCTGCTTCTTGCCGAACGGCGGATTGGTCAGCACCACATCGAACGTCTTGCCGCCCGCCCCAAGCAGCGCGTCGCGCGCCTCGATCGGACTGTCGGTGCCCGCAATGTCGTGGAGGTAGAGGTTCATGGCGCACAGCCGCACCACTTCCGGCACGATATCGACGCCGGAGAACCGCGACCGCATCGCCTGATAGATTTCGGCATTGCGGGCGAGCGGCTTCTTGCGGATGTGCTCCCAGGCGGCAAGCAGAAATCCGCCGGTGCCGGAGGCGGGGTCATGCACGCTCTCGCGCGGATCGGGGTCGACTACCGTCACCATGGCGTCGATCAGGGCGCGCGGCGTGAAGTATTGGCCGGCCCCGGATTTCACCTCCTGGGCGTTGCGCTCAAGCAGGCCCTCGTAGATCGAGCCTTTGACGTCGATGCCATGCTCAAGCCAGCGCTCGCCGTCGATCAGGCCGACCAGGCGCTTGAGCTTGGCTGGGTCCTGGATTTCGTTCTGGGCCTTGAGAAAGATGGCGCCCACCATGCCGGACTGGCGTTCCAGCTTGTCGAGGATTTGCGCATAGCGCTTCGTCAGTTCCTCGCCCTGCAGATCTCGCAGCCTGCCCCATTGGCAATCCTTGGGGATCGGCGAGCCGTTGGCCGGCAGCAGGCCTTGGGCGATCAGTTCGTTGCGCTCGTCGTCCATCTTGAGAAACAGCAGATAGGAAATCTGCGAGATGTAGGACTGATACGGCACGCCCTGGTCGCGCAGCACATGGGCGTAGTTCCAGACCTTCTGGACGAGGGCGGTCTCGTTCATGACGCAGGCTTTCGACCGCGCCGACGAGGGGCGGATGAGACTTCGGCGTGCAGGCGCGCGAGGAGTGCGGAGGCCGGTTCGTCGCTCGGGTTCTGCCGCACGAGACGGCCTTCGAAGGCGGATTTCAGGATGGATTGGCGGAGGGCTTTAGTGTCAGCGAGTCCATCGGATATAGTCTTCTCGGTGTCAGCGATCACCGAAAGCGCTCCCTCCATTGTTGTCCTTATCGCCAGTTGTTCATCCTCTGGTGGCAGGGGAAATGCAAACCTTTCCATTTGGGACGTGAACATATGCTGGATCAAACTACCAGTATTAAGATCAGACACAAACTCTCGAAATATCGGTGACTTGAAAACGATCAACATAAACTCAGGGCTTATGATGAACGGTGTCAATCGCGCGAGGCGCTGATTTAGCAAGCAATGCTCGCCTTCCGAAGTTAAGCACACTCGCCCGAGGAATTCATCTCTAAGCGACTGCGCCGTAAGATTGATGACAAGCTCCTTCTCCTTGATGATTAGATCGGGATTTTCATCTTCAAATTTTGACGGTAGATATCGCGTATTCTTGGAAGTCCAACGAACGCTTCCATCTGAGAATAGGTTTCCTGGACGCAACAATTTCGTTCCGCTCTCCGCATATTCATTGCTTGGAAATGCTCTTCCATTTTGCGACAGGCCGACCTCACCCCAAGTTACCCACGTCCATCCTTCCGGAAGAGGCCGCGACGTCGGCCCTCCGGCGTCTAGCTTTTTCGTGCCTCGTCTTCGTTTTGCCTTGCTTTCGAGGCTTGCGCGAATGCGTTCGGCCAACTGCGTACCTGACTCCGTTCCACGATTTGACTCCCGCCAGTCGCGCGTCAGCTCGCCGGTGACGGCGGCTTTGAGGAGAGCGCGGCGCCACGTGTCGAGGCCGGAGCGCGCCCGCTCCAGTGCGGCCTCGCCTTCGGCGATCTCGGCGAATAGCTCGTCGATCCGAGCGACGATACGCCGCTGTTCCGAAAGCGGGGCGATGGGCATTACAATTTCGCCAATCGTCGAGCCATTTACTCTCATTAGGGAGCCACCCACGCCAGAGACATTCTGGCTAAGGTGTTGGCGGACGCGCTCGGTGCTAAGAAAATATCGAAGATAATGCGGTTCGAGAACCGCATTATTTGGAAATGTGATCCATTCGGGACTGGCTATGATCTCTTCACCTTGATGATCTGAGACAACCCACGCGCGGTTGATGCGTGGGTTGATTTTGCACAGCAACACGGACTCGGGTTCAACTTTTCTCTTGGGTGAAAATATTTCAGCGCCGCGAACCCTGTCAGGCATACGTTTTTCAAATGATGGCACGCTATAGAGGACAAATGTTCTCTGCGGCTCTCGGCGAGGATCGACCGTTATTTGTCCGTTGGCCAAAAAACGCGCTAAAGGAGCCGACTCCCAACCGTGCGGCAGCAGCCATGGCTCCTCAGCCTCAACCGCGTCGTCGCGCTCCGCCGGCATCGCGCTCATGCGACCAGAACCTGCGGCAATTCCTCAAGCAGCGGCTGCAACCGCGCCCCGAACAGCGCATGCGCCTTGGCGAGTCCGCCCTGGGCGGCGAAATCGGGCGCCTCCATCAAGTCCTGTGGCGCGATCGCGACGTTGACGGCGATGTAATCGCGGATGGCGCCGAGCCACGCCTTCTGCGCGTCGGTGTAGACGCGGCCCGCCTTCTCCTCGCGGCCGAGCCAGAGGTTGAACCGGCCCGCGATGGTGGAAGACAGGGGCTCCAAGGTCGTGGCAGCGCCGAGCGCGTATCTCACCAGCATGACGATGTCCGATAAAGCACGGGTCGGGTTGCCTTTCACGCGCTTGTCGTCGAGTCGCGCATAGGCGCGCCAGATATCCACAGGTTCGAGCAGCCAGGGCGGCCGCCGCAGCACCTCGCGCAACTCCTCGATCGCGGCGCGGTCGAGCTTTTGCGTCGCGTGCGGCCGGCCATAAAGGATTTGCAGCGCGACCAGGCGGTCGCGATTCTGGTCGAGGAACGCCTTGAACTTGTCGACCGCATTGCGAGCCGTTTTCTCGTCGTAGCCGGAGGAAACGACCGCATCGGTCGACACCGTGTCAATGCGGATTTCGGTGAGCCGCTTCACATCCTTGAGGAACTGGCGCAACTCGGGATTATCGAAAATTTCGCAAGCCGCATCCTTGAGTGCGTTGCGCACCGCCTCGCGCTGCTTGTCGTCCGCCGCAGCGCCGTGCTGGGCAACGATCTTCTGTTCGACCGTGTCAGGATCGACCGCATCGAGCAGACGGTTGGCAAGCGCCTTGGGGTCAAGGCCGGCGGTCCTCCGGGCGATGCTCGCCCGCGCGGCGGCATCGATCTTGCGGTCGAGCGCCGCAAGGCGGCCCGCGAGGGTCGAGAGCGCGTCGTCGTCCCGGCGTCCGGCCGCGATGTCGTCCAGGAGCTTGTCGAATCCGATGGCGCGCTGGCGCTCCAAGGGCTGCGACACCTGCTTGAGGCTTTCGGTGACGCCGACGGCATCGATCAGGACGAAGCGGGTCTTTTCCTCCGCATCGGGCGTCACCTGCCGCAACGCCGTGGGATTGATGGTGCGGGCGCCCCTGCCCTTCATCTGCTCGAAATAAAGCTCGGACTTCACGTCGCGCAGGAAGATCAAGGCTTCCAGCGGCTTCACGTCGGTGCCGGTGGCGATCATGTCGACCGTGACGGCAATGCGCGGATTGTAGTCGTTGCGAAACCGGCGGATGAGCTGCTCGGGATCGGCGTGGTCGACCTTGTAGGTGATCTTCTGGGCGAAGTCGTTGCCCTTGCCGAACACCTCGCGGACAATGCCGACGATCTCCTCGGCATGGTGGTCGTCCTTGGCGAAGATGAGCGTCTTGGGAACCTCGGTGCGACCGGGAAAAAGGTCGGTGAACAGGCTGTCGCGGAAGGTTTCGAGCACGGTCCTGATCTGGTTCGGCACCGTGACGGTGCGGTCGAGGTCCTTGGCCGCATAGGCGAAGTCCTCGCTCAGCTCTTCATAGCGCTGGGCGCGGGTGCGGCGGTCGCGGACCGGCAGCTCATAGCCCTTCGGCACCTTGCCGCCCTGTTCGCCGACCTCGGTGCGGATACGGTAGACCTCATAGCCGACGTTGACGCCGTCCGCGACCGAGCGCTCGTAAGGGTACTGCGCCACAAGGTTCTTGCCGAAGAACCCAAGCGTGTGCAGCGATGGCGTCGCGGTGAGTCCGACGGTGAAGGCGTCGAAATAGTCGAGGACCTGTCGCCACGTGCCGTAGATGGAGCGGTGGCATTCATCGGTGATGACGAGATCGAACGTCTCGATCGGCACCGCCGGATTGTAGCGCACCACGCGCTCGCCATCGCCCGCGCCGCCTTCGAAGCCGGAGCGCTCCTCGTCCTCCTCCGACAACTCGCGGCCAGTCAGAACGGGCCGCGCTTTTGTCGATTCCTGCCGGGCCGAGCTTCTGGACATTGAAAAGCTCCGTGAACGAGCGCCCGGTGCCGGGCGGGCGATAGGCCAGGAATTCGTCGCGCGCTTGCCGCACCAGGTTGGCGCGGTCCGCAAGGAAGAGAATGCGCTTGAACTTGCCGTGCTCAAGGAGGCGATGACTGAACGTGCAGGCCGTGAAGGTCTTGCCGGCGCCGGTCGCCATCTGGATAAGGGCGCGCGGCTTGTCGGCGGCGAGCGATGCTTCGAGCGCCCGCACCGCGTCGATCTGGCAGTCGCGCAAGCCTTCGGTCGTGAGCAACGGCATCGCTTGGAGCCGGCGGCGGATCGTAGCGTCGTCCGCAAGCCAGCGCTGCAAGGTCTCCGGGCGATGGAACGTGAAGACGCGCCGCGACCGCGGCGCCGGGTCGGCATGGTCGCGGAACAAGGTCTCGTTGCTGGTGGCGACGTATTCGAACCGCACCTGCCCTTCGCGCCGCACCAGATGCCCGGGCACGTCGGCCATATAACGCGCGGCCTGCTCAGCGAAGCCCGACAACGTGGTGCCGGCCGGCTTCGCCTCGATCACCCCGCACAAGTCCCGCCCGACGAAAAGCGCATAGTCGACCGGCCCCGAAGCGGTCGAAAACTCCCGCACCGCGACGCCAAGGCCGGCGCCGAGGTTCATTTGGGCGCGTGATTGCACGATCCAGCCCGCTGCGGCGAGCGAGCGGTCGATTGCGTTGCGCGCTTGGTCCTCGGGATGAAAAATCGCCAGCCCTCGATAGCAATCGGCCCATTTCGCCGGTGATCTCGTTCGGATTCCCCAATTTTAACAACCTGCCATGAAAAAGCGCGCGATAGTAGGGGGATCAGGGGAGCCAGGCCCTCGCACTCAAGCGACCAGAAACTGCGGCAATTCCTCGAGCGGCGGCTCCAACCGGGCTCCGAACAGCGCCTGCGTCCCGGTGAGTCCGCCCTGTGCGGCGAAAGCCGCGAATTCGCGCGCTTCCATCAAGTCCCGCGGCGCGATCGCGACGTTCTTGGCAACGTCTGTATGAGGATTCTCATGCGCGCCTTGAAACACCGCAGGCAGTGTTATCTACGTAAAAGTTGTAATTTTCTGTTCTTAAATCGACAAAGTTTGCTATATTTGGCTTGAAGGAGCGCTTAAGTGGCCCGGTTTTCACTCAGGAACCCACCGGAAGTCTTTGTCTCGACGGCCGCCATGTCGGCGCCGGTGTCGCGCGCCGTTGCCGTAGGTAGATTGCGCAAGCTCGGCTCCCGTCTCTATACGACGAACCTGACCGAGAATCCCGAATCCCTTGTCCGTCGCCATCTTTGGGATATCACGGCGGGCCTCTTTCCGGGCGGTCTGATTGCAGACCGCACCGCGATTGAACAACGCCCCGCGCCCGACGGCTCGGTCTTCATCGTTGCCTCCAAGGGCGGAAAGGTGACCCTGCCCGGCGTCACCTTACGCGCGCGGCGTGACCTCGGGCCGCAGCCGGACGACTTCAAGCTTCGCGACAATCTCTACTGCATGTCGACTGCACGGGCGCTGCTTGAGAACATGCGCCCCAGCCGCGCGCGTTCCGGTGCGGCACCGACGTTGAAGCGTAGCGAGATCGAGACGTGGCTGGAGCGCTTCCTGCGTAACAGCGGCAAGGAGCGGCTTAACGCAGTGCGCGACCAGATCAAGGCGGTTGCGCCTGCGCTCAAGCGTGAGGCGGCCGCTGCCGAACTTGATGGCATGATCGGAACGCTGCTTGGCACACGTGAAGCCAAGCTAGTCTCGCGAGTGGCGAAAGCCCGCGCACGCGGCGCATCGTTTGACCCCAGGCGCGTTGAGCTGTTTGAGAAGCTGCATGACGCCCTGCGCCAGTTCCCGCCGGAACCGGCGCGCGTGTGGCAGCCCTCCGGTCGGGCGGGGATCAATCAGGCGTTCTTCGAGGCGTACTTTTCCAATTTCATCGAGGGCACGGAATTCGCCGTCGAAGAGGCAAGGGCGATTGTCTTCGAGGGCGTAATTCCACGTAACCGGCCTGCCGATGCCCACGACGTCATCGGCACGTTCCGCCTTGTCTCGGATGCCGCAGAAATGAAACGCCTGCCGCACAGCGTGGACTCCTTCATCGAACTCCTAAGACACCGCCACCGCACCATCATGGGGGGCCGCCCCCAAGCGTCGCCAGGCGAATTCAAGGAGCGCTCCAACCAGTTCGGCAGCATGGTTTTTGTTGCTCCGGACGACGTGCACGGCACCTTGGCCGAGGGCTTGCGCATTTATCAGCGCCTCACCGAGCCCCTGCACCGCGCAGTTTTCATGATGTTCCTCGTCTCCGAGGTTCACCCTTTTACCGACGGAAACGGCCGCGTTGCACGCGTCATGATGAATGCGGAGCTGGCCGCAGCAGGTCAGGTCCGGGTGCTCATCCCGATCGTTTACCGCTCGAATTATCTCACGGCGCTGCGGGCACTCAGCGGCAATGCCTGGCCGGAGCCAATCATCAAGACGCTTGTTTTTGCACAGCGCTATGTTGCTGCCGTTCCCTGGAATGATTTATAAGGTGCGCACGCCGTCCTCACGCGCACCAACGCATTTGTCCGGCCTGAAGAGGGTGACGACGAGGGAATACGCCTGCGCATTCCAGATGCCGCCGATCTCGCGGCATCCTAGCCATGGGCTGAAGCTCGCCCTTGGTGAGTTGTCCGGTAGCACCACGCCGCCATCGCCCTCACGCCACCAGAAACTGCGGCAATTCCTCGAGCAGCGGCTCCAGCCGGGCTCCGAACAGCGCCCGCGCCCTGGTGAGTCCGCCCTGTCCGGCGAAAGCCGCGAACTCGCGTGCTTGCATCAGGTCCTGCGGCGCGATCGCGACGTTGTCGGCAATGTAATCGCGGATAGCGCGGAGCCATGCCTTCTGCGCCTCGGTGTAGACCCGCCCCGCCCTCTCCTCCTGGACAAGCCAGAAGTTGAACCGGCTCACGGCGATGGCAGACAGGGGCTTCAGGGTCGACGAGGCTCCGATGCCGTATCGCACCAGCATGACGATGTCCGATAGCGTACCGGCCGGGTTGCCTTTCACCCGGTCCGCGTCGAGCCGCACATAGGCACGCCAGATATCCACCGGCTCCAGGAGCCAAGGCGGTCGCCGCAGCACCTCGCGCACCTCTTCGATCGCGGCGCGATCGAGCTTTTGCCCCGCGCGGGACCTCCCGTGGAGAATTTGCAGCGCGACCAGGCGGTTGCGGTTCATGTCGAGAAACGCCTCGAACTTGTCGACCGCGCTGCGGGCGGTGTTCTCGTCATGGCCGCCGGAGGACACGACGTCATCAGTCGAGACCGTGCCGATGCGGGCCTCCGTGAGCCGCATCACGTCCTTGGCGCGCTCGCGCTCCAGCGGCACGGTGACCTGTTTTAGGCTCTCAGTGACGCCGACGGCGTCGATCACAACGAAGCGGGTCTTCTCCTGCGCATCGGGCGTTACTTGCTGCAAGGCGGTGGGAGTGATGGTGCATGCGCCCCTGCCTTTCATCTGCTCGAAGTAAAGCGCGGATTTTACATCGCGCAGGAAGATCAGCGCTTCCAGCGGCCTCACGTCGGTGCCGGTGGCGATCATGTCGACCGTGACGGCGATGCGCGGATTGTAATCGCTGCGAAACCGGCGGATGAGCCCGTCGGGATCGGGGCCATCGACCCGATAGGCGATGCTCTGGGCGAAGTCGCTGCGCCTGTCGAACACCTCGCAGACGATGTCGACGATCGCCTCGGCATGGTCGTCGTCCTTGGCGAAGATGAGGGTCTTGGGCACCTCGGTGCGGCCGGGGAAAAGTTCGGTGAACAGGCTGTCGCGGAAGGCTCCAAGCACGGTCCTGATGTGGCTCGGCGCCGCGACGGTGCGGTCGGGGCCCCCCACCCTACCCTCCCCCGCAAGCGGGGGAGGGTAGGGTGGGGGCGCGAAGTCCTCGCGGAGCTCTTGGTAGCGCTGGGTGCGGGTGCGGCGGTCGCGCGCCGGCAACGCGTAGCTCTTCGACACCTCGCCGCCGTGCTCGCCGGCCTCGGTGCGGATGCGATAGACCTCATACCCCACACTGACGCCGTCGGCGACCGCGCGCTCGTAGGGGTATTGCGCAACAAGGTTGTTGTCGAAGAAGCCGAGCGCATGCCGGGACGGCGTCGCCGTCAGCCCGACCGTGAAAGCATCGAAATAGTCGAGCACCGGACGCCAGGCGCCATAGACCGAGTGATGACACTCGTCGATGATGACGAGGTCGAACGTCTCGATCGGCACCTGCGGATTGTAGGGGACGACGCGCTCCGCATCGTCGCGGCCGGCTTCGAAGCCGGAGCGCTCCTCGTCCTCCTCCGACAACGCGGTGGCGGTCAGCACCGCATGGACGCGCCCGATGGTCGAAATGACGACCGCCGCGCCGTCGTCGATCCCTTCCGGGCCGAGCTTCTGAATATCGAGAGGCTGCGTGAACGAGCCTCCCGTGGCAGGCGGACGGTAGGCCAGGAATTCGTCGCGCGCTTGCCGCACCAGGCTGGCGCGATCGGCAAGGAAAAGAATTCGCCTGAACTTGCCGTGCGCCAAGAGCCGGTGGCTAAACGTTGAGGCCGTGAAGGTCTTGCCGGCCCCCGCTGCCATCTGGATGAGCGCACGCGGCTTGCCGGCAGCGAGCGATGCTTCGAGTGCCCGCACCGCATCGGCCTGACAGTCGCGCAGGCCTTCAGTGACGAGCGGCGGCATTGCCTGGAGCCGGCGGCGGATCGGGGCGTCGTCGGCAAACCAGCGCTGCAAGGTCTCGGGACGATGGAAGAAGAAAACCCGCCGCGAGCGCGGCGCCGGGTCGGCGTGGTCGCGAAACAAGAGTTCGCTGCTGGAAGCGACGTATTCGAATCGGGCCTGCCCGTCGCGCCGAACCAAGTGGCCTGGCACGTCGGCGATGTCACGCGCGGGCTGCTCGGCGGGGCCGGACGTAGTGCCGGCCGGATTCGCCGCGATCACGCCGCACAAGGCGCCCTCGACAAACAAGGCGTAGTCGGGCGGCCCCGAACCGGTCGAAAATTCCCGCACCGCGACGCCGAGACCGGCGTCGAGGTCCGTCTGGTCGCGCGGTTGCACGATCCAGCCCGCCGCAGTGAGCGATGCGTCGATTTGGGCGCGCAAGTGGTCTTCGAGATGGAAAATGGCCAGCCCCCGATGTCATCGGCCCGTCTCACCCAGGAATATCTTTCGGTTCTCGGAAATCAACTGATTGGCGCAAAAAAAGCCCCTAGCAGACGTACGCAGAGCAATCAAAATCGACGGTGGTATACGGGTGGAAGAACCTGGCTTGCAATTTGGTAACGTATATGGTACCTTATGGCAGAATTCGAGCTTCGGACCTATGTGGATGAACACGGCCGAGTGCCCTTCGAGACTTGGATTCTAGAACTCGACGGGCAGGCGCAGGCAAAAGTAACCATCGCGTTGTCGCGGCTTGAACGCGGGAACATGTCGAATGTGGAGGCCGTCGGCGAGGGCGTATCCGAATTGAAGCTCAATTGGGGACCCGGATACCGGGTGTATTTTGGGCAGGACGGGAGATCACCATCATCCTTTTGTGCGGTGGTACGAAGAAACGGCAAAGCCGGGACATTGCTATCGCGAAAGCCCGATGGGGAAGCTACAAGTTGCGCCGGAGCGCGACATCGAGATGAGCAATAAGGGGAACGAGAACATCATGCCTCTGACTCGAAGCTTCAAAGAGTTTGTCAAATCGCGCATCGAGCAGGATCCGAAGTTCCGTCAGGCTATGTTTCAGGAGGCCGTTCAGACCTTGATTGAGGGCGATGTCGACACCGCAAAGGCGGTGTTGCGGGACTACATCAATGCGACCATCGGATTTCCGGCGCTCGCCGAGGCGACCAAGATGCCGCCGAAAAGCTTGATGCGGATGTTCGGTCCGAACGGCAACCCGACCGCGGTGAACCTATTCGGAGTGATCGTGGCGCTGCAAGACAAGACGGGGGTACATCTTGAAGTGCACGCAGTGGAGGCCGCATGATCTTCTTGCGGCCACCTGAAATGATGCTGGAAAGCGATATGCAGACCATGATGAGGGCTTTGAGGCGGCTGTCGAATACGACGATGACGCCGAGATTTTCCATGGCGAAGTCATCAATCTGCGCGACGTCATCACCTTTCAGGCGAGGTCCGTATCGGAGCTGAACAAGGCTTTCGCTGGGTCGGTCGAGGACTACTTGGCCTTTACGAGGAAGTAACGGCGCGCGCCATCAAGCGCGTGATCGCTCGCCATCTCGCCGCTTTGATCGAACAACACCGGGGGTGCAGTTGGCCTGACCCTCAAAACCGATAAAACCCCGCCGGATTGTCCACCATGATCCTGCGGCGCAGGGCTTCGTCGGTCACCCAGTCGCCGAAGGCGTCCACGAGGTCGCCGTCATTGGGGTTGACGAGATACTTGTTGGGATGCGGCCAGTCTGTGCCCCACATGATCCGGTCGGGCGCCGCTTCGATCAGGGCCTCCGCCATCGGCTTCACGTCGTCATAGGGCGGCAGATCGGTGGCGCTGACCCGGTTCGCGCCTGAGATCTTCATCCAGGTGTTGCCGCGGCGCATGAGTTCGACCAGCGCCCGAAAGCCCGGCGCGCTCACGCCGGCAGTCGCGGGCTGGTAGGCGAAATGGGCGATCGAGATCGGCACCTTCACGGCCGCCAATGTCGGCATCAGCGCGATGATGTCCTTCCCCGGGAACAGAAACTCGATGTGCCAGCGCAACGGCGCGATGCGGGCGGCGAGATCCGGGATGGCGCCGCTCTCGATCGGCATGCCGCCCGCATTGTCGGTGTTGAGCCGCACGCCGCGAACGCCGCGGGCGTTAAGCGCCTCAAGCTCGTCATCGCGGATGTCCATCGTGACCGCCGCCACCGCGCGGGCGCGGTTGGCGCTGTCGGCATTGAGCGCCGCCATGCCGTCGAGGATCGCGCAATTGTCGACGCCGTAGACCGACGGCTGGGTGAACACCACCCGGTCGATGCCGAGCGTTGCGTGCAGGTGTTTGAGATCGGCGAGTGTCGAATGCGGCGGATTGTAGCCGCGGTCCGGCGAGAGCTTGTAGCCCGGCGCGAAGACATGGACGTGAGTGTCGACGGCACCCCTGGGCAGGGCAAGCGTCGGCCGGCGTGGATTTCGATCAGGCGGCAGGCAATCGCGGATTTCTTCGGCCATGATGACTCTTCTTGTGGCGGGAAGGTTGGCTGGCCAACCCGGGCAAATCTGGGCAGAGCGTCGGCTACAATCATTCCATTCCGATGATGCAGACAGCAACAATTCTGCCTGAAATCTTGCGCCCGATACGCCCACATCCCTTTCGGATGCGGTCTCCTCATTTGTTGCCGGTCGTTTTGGCGGCTTGCTCGATGGACCACTTCACCCGTTCGGCAATGAACGTAGCGAACGAGCCGATATTCAGCTCAACGCTCGCGCTTTCAAGGGCCTTCATGTAGGCAACGCGATCCTCGACGCGGATCACGGTCCAGGGATAGCCGCCGGAGGCGAGCATGGCGTTCATCAGAAACCGGGCCATGCGGCCATTGCCGTCCGGATAGGGATGAATATAGCCGAACAGCCAATGCCCGAGCACAATACGCACCGCCGCCTCCTTCTCGCCCTCCAGCAGATCGAACAGCGCCTCCATAGCATCGGGCACAACTTCCCAGCGCGGCGGCACATGACGCGAGCCTTGCAAATAGACGAAATGCGTCCGGTATCCGGCGAGAGCCTGTGCCTCGATCAGTCCTGCCGCGACGCAAGGCTGGAACAGTTCGCGGTACCAGTCGCGATGAGCGCTGCGAACGAGCTTGGCCGCATCGACGCCGGTGATGATCTGCGCGACGGCCTTCTTCACGCTTTGAAAGGCCTGCCAGTAGCCGCGCGCCGCGAGCGTATCGCGGTTCTTGCGGTCGGCCTCATGCGCCTCGGGATTCCAGGCGCCGTCCCGCACCCGTGCGACCAACTCGGGGGTGACGCGGTAGCCTTCGATTGAGAGGGAATGATAGGCGTCGCTCTGATAGATGCCATCGACGAATTTGAGATAGGCATCGGTGTCTTTTGGTAAGCCCGGCGGTGCGGGAAAAGCCGCAATGACTTCCTCGCGGTGCAGGCTCCAGAGCGACTGAAGCCGCCCGACGATCGGCGGAACGCCGGTTTGCAGCGTCCTGAATTTTTGCTGTTCAGAGAAAGGATCAGACGGTCTTACATCGTATCCCGCCGCTTTCATTGTCTTGACGATCTCTTTGGCAACATCGCTGCGGCCAAAACGGGTGAAGGCTCCCGCAAGGCGCCCGGCGACAACGGTGTGCCCGCCTTCAAGCAAAGGGGCGAGGATTTCGGATGAGTCCCTGATGCCGGCAAGCAGGACATGAACCTCGGCCGGGTGACGCCGCATGAAATCCTCAGAGACCCGGACGAGGGCGGTCGCAGGGTTGAAGAGGCGGAGGCCATTTTTCACCATGAGGTCCGACGCCTTCGGCATCCTGCTCTTGAGGTCGTAAAGGGACGTGCCGAACAGCAGGGAAAGAGTGTTGTTTGTGCCCCTGGGGCTGTAGATGATGACCTGCGACGGGATCACGGTGTCTTCGGCGTGCAGCAACAACGACAGCTCGGGCGAGAGATGCCAGCTCGTGCCGAACCGGAAGTCGCAGTAGCGCGCGCAAAACTCCCAGAACGAGGCAAACCAGGGCGTCGTGTCACCCGGTGCCGCGTCCGGGCTGGTCGAGATCACCCATCCCTTGATGACTTCGCGCAGAAATCCTTGCGCGAGCAAGCGCTCGCGATCGATACGCAGGAACTCCTTTGAACGGAAGACATGACTGCCACCATCGCCACTTTGCAGCTTGTGGAGCTTCTCAAGCGATGAAGCGAGCTTTTGGCGTAGGGTAGCCACGGCCTGTCCCTTGTTTTGTTTGTACCAAGTCAAGTCTATTTCGCTGAACATAAACAAGTATATAGAGCTTCTCTCTTGCAAGTCAAATCTGCTGCACGTAATCAAGTTCATTGTGTAAGTTTTATCTCTACCGTTTGCCAACAGGATGATTTTAAACAACTTTTTTAACATCAATGCTTGCCGCGGCGGTGCCGCGACGCATCCTTTCGGTGAGGCATCGCTGGCGCCGCCAGCGACCCAAAACGCGCCAACCCTTAAACCGGATTCGAACTTAAAATGTTAGAGATTTCAATGCGTAAGCTTTGGGCTCGCCTTTGAGCGATTCGGTAAGTGTTTGAATAAACGAAGGGATTTTCGTGGTGGGCGGTGACGGACTCGAACCGCCGACCCTCTCGGTGTAAACGAGATGCTCTACCAGCTGAGCTAACCGCCCTTCGGGAGACAGTTTAGCAAAATCCGAAGGGCGGGGTAAAGCGTGTTGCCGGAGCCGCGGGCGGCCGCCAGCGACCTCCCCCCTCGCCCCTTCCCTCCTCCACCCGCTCCTTGAAGAAGCGGCGAGCGGGATGCCGGCGGGTCCCCACAAAGAAACGGCGCTGCGAGGCGCCGTTTCTTCTCGCAAATGTCCCGATCCCCGATCAGTGAGCGGTCAGGACCGAAGCCTCTTCGTTGACCTCGACCGCCTCTGGAGCCGGCACCGGCTTGACACCCGCTTCGTCCCACTCGATCGGCTCCGGCTTGCGGGTGAGCGCCCCGGCGAGCACCTCGTCCATGCGGCTTACCGGGATGATCTCCATCCCGCTCTTGACCGAGTCCGGGATTTCCACGAGGTCCTTGGCGTTCTCTTCGGGAATGAGCACTGTCTTCATGCCGCCGCGCAGCGCCGCCAGGAGCTTTTCCTTGAGGCCGCCGATCGGCAACACCCGGCCGCGCAGCGTGATCTCGCCCGTCATCGCCAAATCGCGCCGCACCGGAATGCCGGTCATCACCGAGACAATGGCCGTGACCATGGCGACGCCCGCCGACGGGCCGTCCTTCGGGGTCGCGCCCTCGGGAACGTGCACATGGATGTCACGTCGGTCGAACAGCGGCGGCTCGATGCCGAATGCGACCGCACGGGAGCGCACATAGGACGCCGCCGCCGAGATCGATTCCTTCATCACGTCGCGCAGGTTGCCGGTGACCGTCATACGGCCCTTGCCTGGCATCATCACGCCTTCGATGGTGAGCAGCTCGCCGCCGACGTCGGTCCAGGCAAGGCCGGTCACCATGCCGACCATATCCTCGGCCTCGATCTCGCCGTGGCGGTGCTTGGGCACGCCCACGTAATCGCCGAGGTTCTCGGCAGTCACGCGCACCGACTTCTGCTTCGAGGTCATCAGCTCCTTCACCGCCTTGCGGGCGAGTGTGGACAGCTCACGCTCGAGATTGCGCACGCCGGCCTCGCGCGTGTAGCGACGTATCAGCAGCAGGAGCGTATCATCGTCGATCGACCATTCCTCGTCACGGAGGCCATGCTTACTCACGGTGTTGGGGATCAAGTGGCGCCGCGCGATCTGGACCTTCTCGTCCTCCGTGTAACCGGCGATGCGGATGATCTCCATGCGGTCCATCAAGGGCGGCGGGATGTTGAGCGTATTCGCCGTGGTGATGAACATCACGCTGGAGAGATCGTAGTCGACCTCGAGGTAGTGATCGTTGAATGTATGGTTCTGCTCCGGATCGAGCACTTCCAGCAGCGCCGAGGACGGATCGCCGCGGAAATCCGAGCCCATCTTGTCGACTTCGTCGAGCAGGAACAGGGGATTTGCGGTCTTCGCCTTGCGCATCGACTGGATGATCTTGCCCGGCATCGAACCGATATAGGTGCGCCGGTGGCCGCGGATCTCGGCCTCGTCGCGCACGCCGCCGAGCGATACCCGGACGAACTCGCGCCCGGTCGCTCGCGCGATCGACTTGCCGAGCGAGGTCTTGCCGACGCCCGGCGGGCCCACGAGGCACAGGATCGGGCCGGTGAGCTTGTTCGCACGGGTCTGAACCGCAAGATACTCGACGATACGCTCCTTGACTTTTTCGAGCCCGAAGTGGTCGTGATCGAGGATTTGCTCGGCGTTATGGAGGTCCTTCTTGATCTTCGACTTCCTGCCCCACGGAATCGACAACAGCCAATCCAGATAATTGCGCACGACGGTGGCTTCCGCCGACATCGGCGACATCTGGCGCAGCTTCTTGAGCTCGTGCGTGGCCTTGTCGCGCGCCTCCTTCGAGAGCTTGGTCTTCTTGATCTTGTCTTCCAGCTCGGCGAGCTCGTCGCGGCCTTCCTCGTCGCCCAGTTCCTTCTGGATCGCCTTCATCTGCTCGTTGAGATAGTACTCGCGCTGGGTCTTCTCCATCTGGCGCTTGACCCGGGTGCGGATGCGCTTTTCCACCTGCAGGACGGAAATCTCGGATTCCATCAGGCCGAGGATGCGCTCAAGGCGCCCGCCTACCGATACGGTTTCGAGAATCGCCTGCTTGTCGGGAATCTTGATGGCAAGATGGGACGCGACGTTGTCGGCGAGCTTGGCGTAGTCTTCGATCTGATGAACGACGCCGACCACTTCCGGCGAAATCTTCTTGTTGAGTTTGACGTAATTCTCGAACTCGCTGATGACCGAGCGCGCCATCGCCTCGGCCTCGACTTTTTCGCCCATCTCGTCCGCCAGGACGGTGGCTTCGGCCTCGTAATAGTCGGTGCGGTCGCTGTATTTGAGGACGCGTGCCCGCACGGCGCCCTCGACCAGCACCTTCACGGTGCCGTCCGGCAACTTGAGCAGCTGCAATACGCTCGCCAGCGTACCAACCTCGTAGATGGAATCGGTCGCGGGATCGTCGTCGGATGCGTTCTTCTGCGTGGCAAGCAGAATGTAGACGTCCGAACGCATCACCTCCTCCAGCGCACGGATCGACTTTTCGCGACCCACGAACAGAGGGACGATCATGTGCGGAAACACCACGATGTCGCGCAACGGCAACACC
>WNFD01003096.1_pt1 | contig 16693 bp, 16 predicted proteins | sample 5400491 | NCBI WGS metagenome assembly WNFD01 (sample SAMN13153343, study PRJNA577476) | soil metagenome | isolation source: 120 cm saprolite under Douglas fir tree site 2 hole 2 replicate 2 | place: USA:California | collected 2015-04-18 | reverse complement strand
GATCCGCCGCGACCAATGAACGCAAATTCTTTTTGCGTTGGACGAAAGCCGGAGGGCCGTCTGGACAACTCCATTGCGCCAGGGCCAGTTCGGATCATTACAGACACCCGCCGGGCACAGGAACACACCTTAAATCCGGAACTGAATTTGGCGGTACGCCGCTTCCATCGGACTTAGGTTGTGGAACTCGCGCCAGTGCGAAACTTCAGCACGCGTCCACCGTCACGCCCTCTCCGGACGATACGCTCGAGTTCGTTGACGAGCTCTGCCTCGGTGAAAGGCTTTGCGAGCTTTGGCATCGACTGGGCCTCCGATTCCATTTCAGCAAAGCCGGTCGCGATAATGACCGGAAGTTCCGGCCACTCCCTTTTTATCGCATCGGCTAGTTGCAGGCCCGTCATGTGTGGCATGGCGTAGTCGGTGATGACCAGGTCGACTGAATCCTGCTGCCTGAGGATTTCCAGCGCCTCCTCGCCGGACGATGCTGCTACCCCGGTATGACCGAGGTCATCCAACATGGCGACGGTATTGGTCAGAACGAGTCCGTCGTCGTCGACTGCCAAGACAACGAGCGGGACTCGATCCACCCTTGCATCGTTGCCCTCCCGCTCGCTTCGACCGACTACCGCGGCCTGCTTTTCCGCAGCCGGAAGCCAAAGCTCGGCGGTAGTTCCTTCGCCCTTCCGGCTTCGCAGAGTAAACCATCCTCCGGACTGTTCGGCGACACCGTGCACCATGGACAGGCCGAGTCCCGTGCCTTTGCCTGGTCCCTTGGTGGTGAAGAACGGTTCCATCGCACGCTGCAGCGTCGCTTCATCCATTCCTTCGCCGGTATCCTGCACTGTAAGACAGATATAGGCGCCCGGTTTCAAACGGGTGCCGTCACCCTCGCGCAGCACTTTTTCCTGCATCGCGATGACAATCTGCCCGCCGTTCGGCATGGCGTCTCGCGCGTTGACAGCGAGATTGAGCAGTATCATTTCGAGCTGGTTCGCGTCCCCCAGCACCGGCTTGCTTACAAGCGGAAAGTGGGTGTCGATGATAATTGTGGGTCCCAACGAACGCTGAAGCATGTCCGTCATCCCACGTACGAGTTCGGGGATCTCCACGGCTTGCTGCTCAAGCTCCTGGCGACGCGCAAAGGCCAGCATTCGCTTGGTCAGCAACGAACCGCGCTGCGCGCCCTGAACCGCGTTTTCGAGCAGCGCCCGGAGTTTGGGATCATCGGGCAGGCGTTTACGCATCAGTTCGAGGCTGCCCAGCACGGCCATGAGCAGGTTGTTGAAATCATGGGCGACCCCGCCGGTGAGCTGCCCGATCGCTTCCATTTTCTGCGACTGCATCAAGGCTTCGCGCGCTACTTCGAGCTGCCGCTGAGCCTCCCGCCTTTCAGTTATGTCGCGGGTAATTTTAGCGTAGCCAATCAGCTTTCCATCATCGTCCCGGATGGCGTCGATGATGACGTGGGCCCAAAACCGGCTGCCGTCCTTGCGGACGCGCCAGGCTTCTTTTTCGAATCGACCATCGCGCTCGACGGCTTCCAGCGCCTTTTGCGGCTCGCCCGCTTTCCGATCTTCATCCGTGTAGAATATCGAGAAGTGATTTCCGATAATTTCCAGGGATGTGTACCCTTTGATGCGGTGCGCACCAAGATTCCAGTTCGCCACAACGCCTTCCGGGTCGAGCATGTAAATGGCGTAGTCGGAAACACCCTGCACCAACAGCTTGAACTGCTCCTGGCTTTGCTTGAGCGCTTCCTCAACAAGCTTGCGTTCGGTCAGGTCGCGCGTGATCTTCGCAAAACCCACGAGCGCGCCTGCCGCGGTACGAATCGGATCGATGACCACATATGCCCAGAAGCGAGAACCGTCCTTGCGGACCCGCCAACCCTCGCTTTCGAACTTCCCTTCCCGCACGGCGGTCTTGAGCGCGAGGGCTGGTATCCCCCGCTTCCGATCTTCCTCGGTGTAAAACCGGGAAAAGTGCTGACCGATAATTTCAGAAGCTGCGTATCCCTTGAAGCGTTGGGCGCCGGGGTTCCAGCTCGTCACGATACCGGTTGGGTCCAGCATGTAGATGGCGTAGTCAGTTACCGCCTCGACCAAGAGACGATAACGACTGTCGTCTGACGTGGAGTCCGTTAACGGATCAATCGGTTGCATTACCCCCCGCGGCGTACGTACACACGCCCAAAACGAAAACCCTGCGAAGGCTAGAATGTTCCGAGAAATAGTCGGCCAGCGTCAGCAGCTGAAATGTCCAAAATGGGTCATTTTCGTCGATTTTTCGTGTCCGCCGAATGTCCGGTTAAGGGAGTGATTTCCGGAGATGCTGGTTCGCTGTCGATGATGTCATCGGCCACGTAATTCAGGCTGCCAAACTCGCGCGACGAATCTTGCGGTATGAACCAGGCGATCGTCAGCGGGATGTTCGATGTTCCCGAACAAGCCGCCGGCGGTGAGGGCACCCCGCGGCTGTATTCAACCGCTTTCCATGGCGTGGCGCAGCGGCTTCGGAATCCGCTGCGCCTTTCCACCGGAGACAAACGCGACGCGCACGCGGGCTTCGACTAGAAGTTCGTCACCGCGCCTGCAATGCTGCAACAGCGTGATCGAGGCACCTTTTACTTCTATCGGTGTGGTGACGATATCAAGCACATCGTCCATGTGAGCGGGCTTGAGGAATTCGATTGTCATCGAGCGCACCACGAACGCGAAGCCCGGTGCTTCGTTCTGGGTTTCTTCGAACAGGGCGCGGTGATCGGTGCCGAGCAAACGCAAGTAGTTCGTTCTGCCCCGTTCCATGAAGCGCAAGTAATTGGCGTGATAAACCAATTTCGAAAAATCAGTGTCTTCGTAGTAGACGCGGACCTGCATGTGATGACGGCCATCGCGGATCTCGCCATCGATGGAGGAGATCATTTCAACATCTCCTGCTCGATATCCATCTGGCTATCAACGACACGGACGATGACTATCCGGTCCGCTTCGACGGTGTAAAACGCAATATAACCGTCCATCGAAAGTCCCCGCAGCGACGTGTGCAGTTCGCTTCGATCCGGACCGAGGAACGGGAATTCGCGAAGCTCATCGAACCGTTGCGAAAATCGAACCAACATTCGATCGGCTGCGACGACGAGACTGCGCTCGGCAGGATAGGAATGGATGCTGAGAATGTCCGAGCGGGCGCGCAAGGAAACAACGACCCTCACGACGGCCCCTATCGCTGCGCCTGCTCACGGGCCCGTTTGAGGAAGTCTTCCAAATCCCAAGGCACGACGCGCCCTGCTTCTACGTCGGCCATTCCTTCATCAACCGCGTCTTTGAGCGCACGAAATTTCTTGGCTTGAGACAGCAGATAGGCGGCCGCCGGCTCCCGCATTTCCTCAGGCAGCAGTTCAAGGGCTTCGACAGCTTTTTCGGCGGCTGAACTCATTGGGGCATATTAGCATCTTTGAAGCCGGATGCACAGGGTGCGACCTGAGGCGACGATTGCCGCCCTCCGGCCGACGCTAGTTCTCCCGAACGACTCGAAAGCCATTGGTATAAAATCTGACATCATGATCGTATTTAAACCGCGCCGCCGAACGCAAATATCTGGGATCGTTATTGAAGGAACCGCCGCGCAATACGCGTTCGCGGCATTGCGGCTTTGTCCACGCTGATCCATCGGTCGGGGCTCCACGATAGGTATCGTTCCAGCAATCCTCCACCCATTCCGCGGCATTGCCCGTCATGTCGTAGACACCGAATGCGTTCGGCTGAAACGAACCGGTGTCAATCGCCTTCTTCACCGGATCGCTGGTACAGCCGATGCAGTTGGCCTTGTCCTTATCGACAGTCCGGCCCCACGGATAAGTCGTCGTACTGCCGGCTCTCGCGACGTACTCCCACTCGCTTTCAGTGGGAAGCCGATAGCTGTGCCCGGTCTTTTGCGAAAGCCATGCGGCGTAGCCCTTGGCGTCGTCCCAATCCAGGTCCGTCGCCGGGCGCCGGGCGCGTCCAAGGCCGCGGTCATCCGGCTTTTGCTTGCAGCCGGCTTCGGCGATACAGGCGTCCCACTCCTCGTAGGTGACTTCGCGTCGGCCGATGTAGAACGGCTTGCGGATCGACACCTGATGAACGGGAGCTTCGAAATCGAACATCTCGCTCGAGCCCATCTGGAAGGCCCCGGCGGGTATCAAGACCATTTCCGGACATTGCGGACAGTCCCGGATGGCGGATTGAGGCGCGGCAGGCGCCGGTTCGGGAACGGCCGGCTTGCTGACGACCTTGGTTTCGATCTGCTGAAGCCGTGCGCGTGCGGCCGCAGCAAAGGGCCCATCCGGGTAGGAATCCAGATAGGCCTTGAAATCAGCCGCGCTGTCGCTGCCCTTGATCGTATCCCAGAACCCCAGTTCGACCGGATCGGCCGCACGAGCCGGCGCGGCTGGCGTTGCGGCCAACTTGCGCGTCGAACTGATCACGAGATTTTCCGGCGACGGCGACGACTCCCACGGAATCTGCTGATCGCGCGTCGCCTGCGCGACAGATGTCCGAACCCGCCGGAAGACTTCCTTGAAGGACAGTCCCTGGACTTTTGCCGACTTGATCAGTTCACTGACGAACAGGTTCGCGCTGCGTTCGCCGACGACCTCTCCCGGCACCACCGGATAGATCACCGTCACACCCTGGATCGGCGGTTGACTGGAAAGACCGCGGACGCGGCCCGACACGATCTGCTGCCAGGGATTTTTTCGCGCGGCATCGAGAATGACAACACAGCCGGCCGGACGCGAGACAATCAACGGATCGAGGATAAGGTCGATGTCGATCCCTTCGGTCCGGACGTCGGCTTCGCTCGCGATCTTTGAATCGATCGCCAGCAGGAAGTTCCGATCCTGGTATTGAACGGCGTGACCGCCATAATAAACCACCGCGGTAACGCCCCATCCCAGCTTCCTCGTAAACGCGCCGATCGCGGCTTCGATCTCGGTCCGTTTGGCATTCTCGGCGTATACCACATCGAAACCGCCGTCCCTCAGCACGTCGGCAAATGCACGGGCGTCACCGGGCACCGAATCGACAGGAGACTGCGGATAGGATCCATTGCCGATCACGAGCGCCACCGGGCGGGACGTATCAGCGGGCGCATTCTGGCCAAAGGCGGTGACCGTCGCCGACAGCAACGTCAGTAAGGCAACGCCTGCCAGCTTCAACATCGCGGCAACCCGGTTGGCCTGGTAACCAGATACGGCAGTCTTCCAGACATCGCAGGTTTTCTGGAAATCGCCGTTCGGTCAGCGCACATAGATCGTAATCTTCTTCGACATCACAGGAGGCTTATGCGGGACGTGCAGATGGTCGCCGAGCAACAACTGCAATGTGTGGGTTCCCGCGGGCAGCGTCAGCACCGTCTCGGTTTGTCCATTTCCCAAATGAATATGATTGTAGTCGGAGGGGATCGGCTGATCCAGCGGCACCATGTCGGTGTCGACCAGCAGGTGATGGTGGCCGGTGAATTCCTTGACGACGCCGGCGGGGGCCACGCCCATTTCCTTCAATCCTATCTTCACCGTGAAGCGCTGGGGGACGCGGGCGCCGTCGAGCGGAGAGTGAAAATAGACCACTGCCCCCGGCGCGGACGAGGTGGGCTCCGCCCGTGCCGGCGCAATGTGCAACCCCGTCAGCGCCAGCGCCAACCCGACCATGAGGATCAATGAAGACCCGGCCTTCGCAAATGGTCCGCATCGCACGATCATGTCCTGCTCCTCATCTGCGATGCCTTTTCCTGACGGGCTTTATCGCCTTGACGGTCACCTTGATCCGTTCGGAAATGACCGGCGGATCGTGCGGCATGTGCTTCTCGTCGGCCAGGATCAGCTGAAGCGTATGCTCTCCCGGCGAAAGCGTAATTTTCTTCTCGGTTTGGCCGTTGCCGAAATGAATGTGACTTAAGTCGCTCGGCAGCGGCTGATCCAGCGGCGGGGCTTCCACATCGATCAAGAGGTGATGATGGCCGGTATTCGGCTTGACGACGCCCGCCGGCGCTACGCCCATGCCGCGCAGGCCGAACCGGATCGTTGAGTTCGGGTAAATGCGCTCGCCGTTGGTCGGATAAATGAAATAGACGGCGGCGTCCGGCGGCGCAGGCCGGCGGCCAGCCGCTGCAGCGGCCGGCGGAGCCTTTTCCGCCGGTGAATCCGCGACATGGATGCGGATGACCTTGGAGAAGATCGGCGGATCGTGGGGAAGATGTTCGTGGTCTCCCAGCAGAAGCTGCAGCGTGTGGTCCCCAGGCGTCAGCGTGACTTCCGTCTCGGTTTGGGCGCGGCCGAAATGCACATGGTCCAGGTCGCTCGGGATCTCGCGATCAAACGCGGGAAGCGGGGCATCGATCAGCAGGTGATGATGCCCGCTATTGGGCTTGCTGGTCCCCGCGGGCGAAAGCTCCATGCCGGAGAGACCGAATTTCACGGTCACCTTGCGCGCGACCGTCGCGCCATCCGCCGGCTCGATCAAAAAGACACTGGCACCCGCCGGCGCGGGCGTCCGGGTCTTTTCAACGGTCACCGGATCCACCTTGACGTGGATGACCTCGGAAAATACCGGCGGCTGGTGTGGAGTGTGAGCCTGATCACCAAACAGGAGCTGCAAAGTGTGCTCACCTGCGGGCAGGGTGATTTCCGCCTCGGTCTGGCCGCCGCCAAAATGAATGTGGTTGAAATCGCTCGGAATAGGCTGATCGAGCGGCGGTAGTGCAGTATCGATGAGAAGGTGATGATGACCGGTATTTGGTGTCGCGACGCCGGCCGCGGCGATCTCCATGTTCTCGACCCCGAAACGGAGCTTGATCCTGGAGGGGATGGTCGCGCCGTCCTTGAGATCGATCAAGAATACCCTGGCATTCGGAGCCGAAGGCTTCCTCGCCGGTGCGGGTTGCTGCGCGCCGGCCTCGATATGCGGATCCAGAGTTATTGTCGCGAAAATAATAAGGCAAACGCGGAAAAAAAATCGATACATAAGCAGCTCCGCTATTACGCTAACATGGGCCTCCAGGGCGAACAAGTTGCCGTAGCGGATGATCGCTCCGAAGTCTGTGAGCCGCTCCGGGACAAGCCTCCCGCCTTGCTGCGAATGCCTTGCCGGACAAATCCTTCGCCGCTCATATCGCGGGGTCGTGCGTTGAAAACGGGCCTCACTTCGAATAAGCTGCCGGGATTATGGATATGAATTTAGCGGCCCGATGCCTCGCCATTGGTTTCATGTTCGCTGTCGGCCTCTTCGCCGAACCCTGCGCTGCCGAACAGCGTGTCGCGCTGGTGATCGGCAATGGTGCCTACCGCTCGGTGCCCGAGCTTCGTAACAGCCGAAATGATGCCGACGATATTTCCGAACAGCTCAAGCGACTGGGCTTTTCCGTCATAGATGGCCGCGATCTCGACAGGTCGACGATGCAGGCAGCGCTCGGCCGCTTTGCCCAGCGTCTTAAGGGCGCCGACGCGGGCCTCGTCTACTATTCGGGACACGGGCTGCAGATCAACGGTCAGAACTTTCTGGTTCCCGTCGATTTGAAGCTCGATGACGGCGCGTTCACGCCGTTCGAGATGGTCAAAGTCGACGACGTCGTCGAGGCGCTCAGCTATACCGACGGTGTTCGGCTACTGGTGCTGGACGCCTGCCGCGACAACCCATTCGCGAACAGCCTGGCTCAAAACAAGGGCAGTCGTGGCGCCAGCATGACGCGGGGCCTTGCCAAAATCGAACGCTCGCAGGGAATGCTGATCGCCTATTCAACGCAGCCCAACGCCGTCGCCGCCGACGGCACCGGGCGCAACAGCCCTTTCACCGCCGCACTGGTGCGCGAGATGCAGGTTCCCGGATTGGAGGTCGCGACAGTATTTCGCCGTGTCGCGGTAAACGTCAACCGCGAGACCGGTGGCGCACAGACTCCCGAACTGTCGGTGTCGCTGCTTCAGGATTTTTATCTCAACCCCCAGGAAAGCGATGTCGGTGCCTGGCAAAAGCTGGGGCCCTCGGCAAACGCTGCCGGCCTGAAGGCATTCATTTCGAGGTTTCCCACCAGCGTGATGGTCGATGCCGCGCGGGCGCGTCTGGACGCCATCGAGAATGCCAGCGAACGGGAACGGCTGGTCCGCGAATATGCGGAAAAGGAACGCCGCCTGCGACAGGAGCTCGAAACGGCCGAGGCCGGTTATCGAAAGGCCGCGTCGGAACTCGCAGAGCGACGTGAACGGGATGCGCGCGAGCGATTGGCCGACACGAAAAGCGGCGGACCTCCGGTCGCCGCCACGTCGCCGGCCCCCGCGGGCGCCAATACGGGCAGCGCGCCGGAGATCGCCGCTCGGACTCGCGATGACAGCGAGCGCGAGCAGCAGATGAAAGAACTGGCAGCCAAGGCGGAGCGCGAACGGCTGGCGTCGCAGGTTGCCGCATTCGAGGCCGACAAGGCGAGGCTGGCCGAAGAACGCCAGGCTCTCGAGCTTGCGATGTCGGAAAGACTGGCCAAGGCGCAGGCGGAACGCGAGCGGGCGGAAAAACGGCTCGCGGCGGAAACCGAGCGCTTGCCGGTTTTCGCGCTCGATCAGCAGCGAACCATAGCGCCGCCGGCGGCGGCGGCGACGCCGCGGCGGGCCGCATCAACCTGTCAGGAGATCAACGCACGCGCTCAACTCGGCGACATCTCAGCGGCCGATCGTGATATTCTCCAGCGCGGCTGCCGCTGATCGCAGCTTGGAAATTGAAATGGGCCATCGAGGCGATTTAACAACCCGAGGCATTTGTATGTCAGACTTTCCCGCGACATGGAGGCGACGCGTGACCACGCTGCTGCGAAAGCCCAGCCTGCTCGTAGCCACCGCCTGCTGTTTCCTGGTCGGCGTAACGGCGGCCTTCCCACAGGCTGCGCCGAGCCCACAGGCCGCACCAACCACGCAGGCCGCACCGAGCCCGCCACCTCCACCGATACCGGCGCTGTTCGATGACGCGCTGCTCCGGGCCGCCAATGATCTGTTTTCGAAAGCCGCGGTGCCGCCGGGCGACGGAAAGATCGAACTCGTGATCGACCCGCTGATCGACGGCATCAGCGGAGCGCAATCGACAGCAACACGATTGATGCAGGAGCGCATCGTCGCGCTGGTCAGGAAGTCCTACCCGCGTTTCGAAGTGCGTCCATTCTCCACCGAAGCGCTGTTGCGTGCCCCCGTCGTGCTGATCGGTACCTTTACCGCGATCAACAATGCCGGCGTCGCGGACGGACCGCGCGACGTCTATCGGATTTGCCTTGCGCTTGCCGATCTTCGCAGCAAGAGCATCGTCTCCAAGGGCGTCGCCCGCGCCAAGCCGGAGGCGATCGATGTGACTCCGACCCCGGCATTTGCGGACACCCCCGTCTGGGCCACCGATCCCGCCACCAGTATCTACATCAAGGCCTGTCAGGGCACCAAACCGGGCGACCCGATCGACCCGATCTATGTCGAACGTATCGGCACCTCGTCGCTCATCAGCGATGCCATCTCGGAATACGACGACAGGCGCTATCGGGAAGCGCTGGCGTTTTACCGAACCGCCCTCAAGATGACGGGCGGAGATCAACTGCGCGTCCGCTCCGGCATCTATCTCGCAAACTGGAAACTCAACCGCAGGGATGACGCCACCGACGCATTCGGCAGTCTTGTCGACTACAGCCTGACCGGCAAGAAATTGTCGATGCGGTTTCTGTTCAAGCCCGGCTCGACCCAGTTCGTCGACGACCCGCAGATCTCCGCGCCTTACCCGATGTGGCTGAGCCAGATCGCCGTGCGGGCCACGCAGCGGAACACGTGTCTTCAGCTCGTTGGGCACACCTCAAAAACCGGACCTGCGCAGGTCAACGAGCGGCTTTCAGTCCTGCGCGCCCAATTCATCAAGGATCTGCTGCAGAGCAGTTCCCCTCGTCTCGCCGATAAATTGAAAGCGACCGGCGTTGGGTCCAAGGAAACACTGATTGGCACCGGCAGGGACGACGCCAGCGATGCCATCGACCGCCGCGTTGATTTCAACGTGTCGGACTGTTGAGAGCGACTGATTTCTCTTATCGGCACAAATGCGAAGTGCCGCCACGCCCGCTACGCTGTCGCTAATGAGCAGCTCGCGGTAGGCGCGCGGAGTTCATCATAGGGCGTGTTCGCGCGATCCGTCGGTTTCGCCAACCGACGTCGATGCCACAGCCGGATTTGATCCACCCAGTGTCACCAGCACGATTTCCGGCGGGACGCCGAGACGGATCGGCATGATGCTGCAGCCAAGGCCGCCGGAGATGACGACGTCGCAGCTTGTCCTGGTGTGGCCGTAGGCCAGCCGGTTTCCGTAACGCGACGGCACCACCGGCGACCAGCCGAACAATCGCACCTGGCCGCCATGGGTATGCCCCGAAAGCTGCAAGGCAACTCGCGACGGCACGCGCATCGCGACGTCGGGCTCGTGCGCCAGCAGAATGACCGGCGCGTCATCCGTGACTTTCCCAAGCGTCGCGCCGAGGTCATCGACGCCGATACGCCGGACCGGCCGAAAGCGCCGCGCCGGAAGATAGGCCAGCTGGTCGCCGAGCCCTGCTAGCCAGAACGGGCGACCCGCCTTGGTCAGCCGCGCCGCATCGTTTTCGTAAACCGGAATACCCACGGCTTCGAGCGCGCGTCGGGCAACGGTCGGCCCCTGCCCTTCCCGCTGCACCGTCTTGTCATCCCAATAATCATGATTGCCGAGGATCGCATGCACGCCGAGCGGGGCCTTTAATCCGGCAAGCACCGGCGCCCATTCACTGGCCGCCATGTGACGCGTCACATGGCGGTGACCGGCCACATAGTCGCCGAGCATGACGATGATATCGGCGCCGAGCGCATTGGCGCGCTCCACAATTGCCTGGATGTGATTCAGCGACATCCAGGGATCGCAGGCATGAAGATCGGCAATCGCCGCGATCTTGAGCTGGAAACCAGCGGGCCATTGCGGCGGGGTAATATTGTAGCGCGCAACGCGAAGCCGTAGCACGGGCTCGATGCCGAACCCATAGGTCGCGGTTGAAGCACCCAAGGCGCCAACACCGGCGATGAAGCGCAAAAACTGGCGACGTGAAATCATGAATGGTTATTCGTGATGCATCCTCTCTTTGGTCGCGGATTGCATCCGAATTGGGGTGTGTTTGTGCAGATATTCAGCAGCGCGACGTCAATCGTCGCCCTCGCTACCCTGCCCGAACAATCCGAACTGCGCCGGATCGCGCGCGGGTTCGGCGAGGCCGAGATGGCGGAACGCATGCGAGGTCAACAGCCGGCCGCGCGGCGTGCGTTGCAGATAGCCGCACTGAATCAAGAACGGCTCGATGATATCCTCGATGGCGTCGCGCGGCTCCGACAGCGCCGCCGCCATGGTCTCCACGCCGACCGGGCCGCCGCCGTAATTCATCGCGATGGTGGTGAGATAACGCCGGTCCATGGCGTCAAGCCCGGCGGCATCAACCTCGAGCGCGCTCAGCGCGTTGTCGGCAATGGCGCGATCGATCGAGGTCGCATCCGCCGCGGATGCGAAATCGCGGACCCGCCGCAGCAGCCGCCCCGCAATGCGCGGCGTGCCGCGGGCGCGGCGCGCGATTTCATTGGCGCCATCCGGAGTGACGCCGATCTTGAGCACGCGGGCGCCGCGGGTGACGATCTTTTCCAGCTCTTCCTCGGTATAGAAATTCAACCGCACTGGAATGCCGAAGCGGTCGCGCAGCGGATTGGTCAACAATCCCGCGCGCGTGGTGGCGCCGACCAGCGTGAACTTTGCCAGTTCGATCTTGACCGAGCGCGCCGCCGGTCCCTCGCCGATAATCAGATCGAGCTGGAAATCTTCCATCGCCGGATACAGCACTTCCTCGACCGCGGGGCTGAGGCGGTGGATTTCGTCGATGAACAGAACATCCCGCTCTTCAAGATTGGTCAGCAGAGCTGCGAGGTCACCGGCCTTGGCGATCACAGGCCCGGAGGTGGCGCGAAAGCCGACGCCAAGTTCGCGCGCCACGATCTGCGCCAGCGTGGTCTTGCCGAGGCCGGGGGGGCCGACGAACAGCACATGGTCCAGCGCCTCGCCGCGTTTACGGGCCGCCTCGATGAAGATCGAAAGATTGGCGCGCGCCTGCGCCTGGCCGACGAATTCGGACAACAATTGCGGGCGCAGCGCGGTGTCGCCGACATCGTCGGTGCGGCGCTCAGGCGTGACGATGCGGGAGGGCGGGTTCACTTCGCCAGTTCCTTCACGATTGTAGGGTGGGCAAAGGCGCTCTTGGCGCCGTGCCCACCATCTCTCCGATCGCGGCGTTGAATGGTGGGCACGCTTCGCTTTGCCCACCCTACGGTCTGAGCACTCACTTCGCCAATTCCTTCAGCCCCAGCTTGATGAGCTGCGCGGTTTCCGCACCCTCGCCGGCGATGCGCGAGGCGCCGGCGATGGCGGCGGCCGCCTGCGGCGGACCGTAGCCGAGATTGACCAGCGCCGAGATTGCGTCGGTGACGGGACGCGGCGCGCGATCGTGATCAATCGCGCCGGACAGATGCACCAGCGCCGGATCGACGTTAGCGAAGGCCGGCGCCTTGTCCTTCAATTCGGTGACGATGCGTTCGGCCACCTTCGGGCCGACGCCGGGCGTGCGTGTCACCGCCGCCTTGTCGCGCAGCGCGATCGCATTGGCGAGATCGGATGGCGGCAGCGTAGAGAGCACCGCAAGCGCCACCTTGGCGCCGACGCCCTGCACGGTCTGCAGCAGGCGAAACCATTCACGCTCGGTGTCGCTGCGAAAGCCGAATAGTTTTATTTGATCCTCGCGCACGTAAGTCTCGATCGACAGCACCGCGGCCTCGCCGGTCGCCGGCAGCGCCTGCAGCGTCCGCGCCGAACAGTGCACCTGATAGCCGACACCGCCGACGTCGAGGATCACATAATCCTCGCCGTAACAGTCGATCAGTCCTTTGAGTTTGCCGATCATATCCCCACCACCTTCAGCCGCAGCATGGCGCTGGCGCGGTGGTGCGCGTGCGTGATGGCGATCGCAAGCGCGTCGGCGGCATCGGGGGATTTCGGTTCGGCCTTGGGCAGCAGGATTTTCAACATCATCAGAACCTGGTTCTTGTCGGCATGCCCGGCGCCGACCACGGTTTTCTTCACCTGGTTCGGCGCGTATTCCGCAACCGAAATCCCGAACATCGCCGGCGCCAGCATCGCAACGCCGCGCGCCTGGCCGAGCTTCAGCGTGGCGACACCGTCCTTGTTGACGAAGGTCTGTTCGACCGCGGCTTCGGCGGGGCGGAAGTCGCCGAGCACGGCGGCAAGCCCCTCATGGATCGCCAGCAGGCGGCTCGCCAGCGGCAGGCCGTCCGGCGGTTCCACCGAGCCGCAGCCGACGAATATCAGCCGGTTGCCGTCGATCTCGATTACGCCCCAGCCGGTGCGGCGCAGGCCCGGATCGATGCCAAGGATGCGGACGGGTTGGCGAATCGGCTGAGATGTCATGGGGTAGTGATAACGCCGGAGCCGGGGCGGCGAAACATCTACTGGCTGTCATACCCAGTGAAAGGGGCGTTGCGCGCCTCGCGATGACGTGCCCTACCCGCCCATCTTGGCGACCAGCGCGTCGGAAACCTCGAAATTGGCGAACACGTTCTGCACGTCGTCATGTTCGTTGAGGAGGTCGATCAGCTTCAGCAGCTTCTCGCCGGTCTCGTCGTCCACCGGCACGGTGTTTTGCGGCTTCCAGGTCAGCGCCGCCTTGCGGGGTTCGCCGAACTTCGCCTCCAGCGCCTTGGCGACGTCGCGAAACGTTTCCTGCGAGGCGTAGACCTCGTGGCCGCTCTCGCTCGACGACACGTCGTCGGCGCCGGCCTCGATCGCCGCATCCAGCATCGCATCATCGGAGCCGACGCTGGCGTCGTATTCGATGACGCCGGTGCGATCGAACATGAAGGCAACCGAACCGGTTTCGCCGAGATTGCCGCCGGACTTGGTAAAGAAGGACCGGATGTCGGACGCCGCGCGGTTGCGGTTGTCGGTCAGCGCCTCGACGATCACAGCGACGCCGCCCGGACCATAACCCTCGTAGCGAATCTCGTCGTAGTTTTCCGCGTCACCCCCGATAGCCTTCTTCACCGCGCGCTCGATCGAGTCCTTCGACATGTTTTCCTGCCGCGCCGAGATGATCGCGGCGCGCAGCCGCGCATTCATGCTGGGATCGGGCTGGCCCATCTTGGCCGCGACGGTGATTTCGCGCGCCAGCTTGCTGAACAACTTCGACTTCTGCGCATCCTGCCGGCCCTTGCGGTGCATGATGTTCTTGAACTGGGAATGTCCGGCCATGCGGGTGTCTCTTGGGATTCGTGCGGCGATGTAGGGTGGAAAGCGCGGCGTTATAGGCCGCGGCATCGGTAAAATCAAAGATTTGCGGGCGTTTTTGGTATGTCGGTAGTGCCCGCTGCCTGAACAGGAGGCAATTGTTAACCACGATTTCATGTCCGAAGGCGAGTATGCGTTCTCATTTACATGTTCCGAGAGTGGTCAATGGCGTTCCGCCTATTTCGAAAACGTCAGTTGGAACCGGCTGTGCCCGCGGCCGAACCGATCGCGCAGATCGCAAGGCAGACCACGCTGCTGGCGCTCAACTCCCCCATCAATGGCCGGCACTGGGGCGGCTTTCGCACCGCCTACAAGCTTTGAGCAATACCTCCAAGAGTTATGAACCAGTGATCGAACTTGATTTATCCACCCGGAGGAACGCAGCGATGCCGGTTGCACAGCCCGCAAAACCGGAAGCGGCTGCGGCCCTCCGCTCGGACAGCGAACGCCTGGTCGATCGGCTTGCGGACCGGATCGGCGGCCTTGGGGTTGAACTCGCGGACGTCGCCGGAAATCTGCAGGAGGTCGCCGGCCGGGTAACCGGCCAATCCGAGCGGTTCGGGCGTCTTCAGAAGACCGCCGAGACGATGGTTTCCGCCAATCGCGTTATCGCAACCGCGTCGCAAGCGGTGCAATCCGCCACATCGGCTGCCGTCGGTGAAATCACGCAATCGCGCACCGCGGTGGAGACCGCGGTCCGGCATATCGCCGAATTGATCGAAGCCGTCGGCCGCATCGAACTTCGTCTCGGCGATGTCGGAACCGCGCTCGCGCAGGTGGCCAAGGTATCCGGCTCGATCGAAGCCATCGCCAAGCAAACCAACCTGCTTGCGCTGAATGCGACCATCGAGGCGGCCCGCGCCGGCGACGCCGGACGGGGATTTGCGGTGGTCGCCAACGAGGTGAAGAGCCTTGCCGAAGCGACGCGCCAGGCGACGCACCTGATCGGCGAAACCGTTCGCGATCTTGACGGCCAGGTGGGCAATTTGATCGGCGCGAGCGGCGACGCCTCGGTTCGGGCAAAGAGCGCCGGCGAAGGCGCCCGGCAGATTCAGAGCATCATCGTCCGCGTGCAGGACGGCTTTACCTCGGTCGGCCGTGAGATCGATGGCGTCGCCAAAGCGGCGACTTCCAATCTCGCCGATTGCGACATGGTGATCGATGAACTCGGCGCGCTGGCCAAGGGCGTCGATCTGTCATCGATCGAGCTCAAGCACGCCGACGACAGGGTGGCGAGACTCCTCGACCTTTCCGAGGGGCTGATCGAATTGATCGCCGACAGCGGCGTGGAGACATCGGATGCGCCGCTGATCCGCATCGTCATCGACACCGCAAAGCAGATTTCGGCGGCGTTCGAGAGCGCGATTGAGCGCGGCGACATCCGCCTCGACCAATTGATGGACGAGCGCTACCGCGAAATTCCGGGCACCGACCCCAAACAATACCTTACCGACTATGTCGCGTTCACCGACCGGATCCTGCCGCCGATACAGGATCCGATTCAGAAGACCGATCCCAGAATCGCATTTTGCGTCGCATGGGCCAAAGGCGGATATCTTCCAACCCACAATCCGAACTATCGCCTGGCGCAGGGCAAAGACCCGGTCTGGAACAACGCGAATTGCCGCAACAGGCGGCTGTTCAATGATCGCGCGGTGCGCAAGGTGGCTGCGAATACCAGACCATTTTTGCTGCAAACGTACCGGCGGGACATGGGCGGCGGCAATTTCGTGCTGATGAAGGATCTCTCGTCGCCGATCCATGTCCGTGGCCGCCACTGGGGCGCATTCCGCATGGGCTTCCGTCAGTCTTGAGCCGAAGGAAGCTCGTCGAAGCTGATCTGATTATCAAACAGCAGCAAACCCAGTCGTCATTGCGAGCCAACGGGCGAATGCACGCCCGATGACAGGCTCCGCGAAGCAATCCATCGAGCCGCGGCCGTCATTGCGAGCGCAGCGAAGCAATCCATCTTGCCGCGCAAAGGAAGAATGGATTGCTTCGCTGCGCTCGCAATGACGGCTAAACACACGGACGCCTAAACACACGTTCGCGCCCTCGCGGCGCGATGCGCCCGAGGCGTTGATGAAACTTCCGCCCATAGAGGGCGTGGGGAACGCCGGGTGCCCGTTGCACCCGCGGCCTCGTGTGCACTTGGTAGTGGTAGAACGCACACGAGTAACAACGAGTACCCCGGAATCACCCGACGTTCCCGCACGCAATGGTTTTAACGGTAGAGTAGGAGTGTGGCGCGGTGGACGTTAGGCCCGGCGTATCTGTTTCCGCCCCTTTCGTCT
>WNFD01003093.1_pt1 | contig 16698 bp, 12 predicted proteins | sample 5400491 | NCBI WGS metagenome assembly WNFD01 (sample SAMN13153343, study PRJNA577476) | soil metagenome | isolation source: 120 cm saprolite under Douglas fir tree site 2 hole 2 replicate 2 | place: USA:California | collected 2015-04-18 | reverse complement strand
GATACACTCGTTCATGGTGAGGCTCCTCCTAATGATCGGTTCAATATTCCCTCCATTAGGTATGAGTCATCACCCTTCTTTTGGCAAGTCCTTTCTCTGAGAAAGGACTTTGCCGCTAATTTGGACAAAAATTGGGTAGGTAAGCAGGAGCAAGATAGCCAAGCCCTTTTCCTGTCCCTGTTCCCGCTTGTACGACTGCAAAGAAATGTTCCTGCAGGGCCTGTCCCGCCAGATGTGCCAGCCGGGCCTGGGACTCACGCCGCTCCCTCCCGTACTCTTGGTATGCAGCCAGCAATTGCTCTATAGCCTGCAGCGTCGGGCCAGTACTGTTTCCCCCTTGTGCTTGCGGTAGCAGTGGAGTGGTTCTTGCCCCAAACAAGGGAAATAAGCTAGCCAGGTCTATCTCTTCCTCGTTGTGCTTGATATTGACGTTGCACAGAACAAACCAGGGATCAGCAGCTCTATGTAGTAGCTCCCGCATAAAAGGCGCGGCTGGATTGCGGGGCAATGCTTGTATGGCATCCTCACCAGGCATACCAAGCTCACCCAGTAACCCTTTTATAACATTGCCAAGCATGGAGATATCGACATCCGCACGATGCGCCCCAACTTCCTCACAACCATAAAATCGTGCCAGCGTTGTCAGGCGGTAGTTTTCCAGGGGAATACCATCTGTGGGACTCTGCAATCCCAAAGGCAGCAGCGCCCTGGCTAAAGGCAGCGTATCGAGTATCAGATATCCGGCTGGTAGCTTGTATCCTATTCTTTTTGCTACAGTAGCCAGTACCGGTCCATCAAACATCGCACCGTTATGGGCTATCAAAGGAAAATCGGCCACATAGGTAAAGAATCTGTCGAGGACTCCATATATCTCATCCGCACCAACAACATCTTCCATACGAATATTCGTCAAATGCGTAATACGTGTGGGAATTGGGCCATTGGGGCGTACAAAGCAGACCAAAGGCTCACCAACGGGCTGGTAGTTTATATAGCGTTGGGCCGCCACCTGGAGTATCTCAATATTACTCTCTTGCCCTGGCCCATTCCAATTGCCCATCGTCTCCAGGTCAAACACCACATACGAGCCAGGTTTCACCTTATCCACAATACGTGAAAATTGTGACTGCCATCTACTGTTATCCTCTATCTCTGCCCCGGCTTCCCCGTGAGCCGTCGATGGGGTGACGTAAGACACAAGTGACCAGCGACCAGCATAGTTTTGACGATACACCGTTGGATACTTATTCATGAGTATCTCAAGTTGACGCGCAGTCACCTGCCGACGCATTGCTCGGCTGACCAGTGGTATAAGAGCCTCGATAGTAGCCACACGCTCAGTAAATTCTGTAAACGCCGCATCGATGGCCTTGCGCATCTGCTGTTCGGGATTGAGATTACCAGGGGTATTCATCAAGCACCTCAATGCCAGGAAGCAGGTAATGCACTGTTTTTAGCCAGCACATCACGTAAAAGGTCACACATTTCAGCCAGAGAGGCACTCAGTTCCTCCGCTGGAAATTGCTCCGGGTTGAGATGAAGAGCTGCCTCGCTCAGGGCTAATTCAAAGATGGCTTGCCAGTCGTTCAGGGCTTCTATTAAGGGCTGGTAATCGACAACTCTGTCTACTACCTCGGATAACCGACTCTCTTCTTCTTGATGCATCTGCATTCCACCGATCTACACTACACGCTCACTTCATACAAGCAGGCGTATATTTATTAGGCGTGCCTCGATAGTAGAAGCTAAAGCATAACCCTCAATCGCGCCTCCATCCCTCTCACTTCTCGCCTCGCCTCCTGGGTCATTTGAATTGTCGATGTGGTAACGTCTCGCTCGCTTCAACATTGCCATTTGATTATCTCGCTCCTGCTGCACACCCTCTTCTAAGCTGAGCAACATTTTCTGAAGATACGTCAGATGTCTTCTCCTCAAGGGGACGAAAGAAGCTTCTGCCAGTAGAGCATCCACCACAGGTACTAGCGATTCGCTCTCTACAGCAACTTTGAATGTATCTGTACTGTTCCCTTCTTGTTCTTGTAATGCTGCGTAAAAGTAGCGATAGATGGTCTGTCCAATGGGATGGTGCTGTCGATCCATCGCTCGAAACGCAACTTCAGCAACTAAGGCGCCATCAGGTACATTTGAGCGCGGTGAACCGTGCCAATCGTAATAAGGTACACGAGCAATACTCACCAATTGACGGCCTGTGAAAGGCTCTTTTGCCTCACCAGCCAGATTCTTCGCAGCCTCCTGCAAGCGGAAAAGTGCCTCGCGTTCCAATTCACTATCAAGTGCCGAAACCTCGGGTGGCTTAGCGCTCCGTTCGGCAATCTCTTCCAAAAGCGCATCGGCATCAGCAATGTATGTCTGGTCTTCTGCCCGCTCCTTGCGTAGTTTGCAGAACTGCTCAATCATCTCGAAATAGCCCGGTAGAATCTCATCATCAAAGGCTGTGTCCCGATAGGTAGCTGCTAAGCGCTTTTCGAGCGTCTCTTGTAAGCGTAGCTCAGACTCAATCAAATCCAGGTTGAGGAAATAAAAGATATCTAGGGGAGCCGAGTCATCACTATGTCGTGGGCGATCAATGCGTCCAATGCGCTGCTCATGCACCATCGGGTTCCAACAGAGATCGAGGTTGAGCAAAACGCGCGCATCTTGCAGGTTTTGTCCCACCGAAAGCGTATCACTTCCCACTAGGACATCAATAGTAGCTGGTAGCTGGTCTTTCTGGCTTATTTTTTTCGCCCTTTTCTTCTCAATAGTAGCCCAAGCTTTAGGCGCAAAACGGCTTATGACCTCTTCGCGGATAGCAGCATGTCCATTGATCTGCACAGGCTCATTGTTGTCTTTAGCACTGCCCATTACCAGCCCTATGCCTTTCGCTTGCAATAATGGTTGCTCAAGCAAGTAGCGATAAACGGTATAGGCAGTATCGGCGAACTGCGAAATACATAATACTTTCTGACCTGACTGAATAGCTGCATCGGCTTGCTGCAAGACAGCCTCTAATTTGGGATCTCTACTAAAGAGTGATCGAAAATCACGTTGGAGGGTTTGAATAATCTGTATATCATGTTGGCAATCGCTCAGAAGGATATGCCGTAATGCTCGCAACTCACCCCGACGCTCGGCCTGCTCTATAGCCTGTTGTGTCCGTGCCTGCCTGCCTTTGAGAGGTGGCAGCACTTCAGCCGTACTCTCACGATTAAATTCATCATCAGCCATCGCTTCTTCTAGCTTGTACCGTTGTCGCAACCAGCCAGCCACACCTTCTTCCGCATCACTCACTTTTCCTAGCTGCTCAAACATATTTTGAGCTTTATCAGCCAGGGACGCTAATGATAACGCAAAGGCATGCATGCTACTTTCGGCCCGCTTTAACAGCATAAAACGATGAATGCCGGAAAGCCGATTTTCACGCTCTCCTCCCGTCATAACATGGCGTACCGGGTCGAAGTGCGGCAATCGCAAATCCTCTATCTTATCAAGGAGTGTCGCAAAGGCTTTCCGTTGTTCCTCTGTATACACCACGTTCACTAGATAAGGCCGCCGTGGCGCATAGAAGACCTGCGCATCCCCACTTTCACGCAGTTGACGTCGAGTGCGCTGCAAAGCCGTTCGTTTGTACACCTGCTGGAACACTTCTGTATCTTGTTCAAATTCTTGCTGACCAACATCCAGACCTTTGGAGAAGCAGTTAAACGCCTGCGCTGGCCGCTCCGTCCCTCGTATATTGGTCGCAAAAGGTTGTAGCATCGCAAAGATATCACCCCTCCGATTATTCCAGGGAGTTGCCGTTACCAACAGGCCATACTTATCGAAAGCCACTTCTCTCACATTACGATGAAATTTATTGCCTACATTGCGCATATCTTGATGAGCTTCTTCAACCACCAGCAGATTACAGCCACGCACTTCTCTACGGGCTGTCGTCGTGTCCATACGCTTGAATTTATCCTTGTTTACGATGATTACATCAGCATGGCTATCACCGGGGAAACCGATGCTTAGCTTCAACTGTTCCAGTTCAGCCAACCAGTTATGTTGTAGCTTGACAGGCGTCAATACTGCCGCCTGCTGAATCAATCCATATTGGCGCATCAGCTTGATCACGGTCGCTACCGTTCGGGTTTTTCCCAAACCAACTGAATCTGCTAGTAGAGCCACGCCCAACTTTTGTAAGCATACCACCAGCTCCGCCGCCCCGCGTTTTTGATGAGGGAAGAGTTGAGCATCGCGGCCTATTTCAAAATCGACCTGGGGCAATTGTTCCCCATGCCGGGAGGCAAATGCTTGTATGACTTGCGCCTTATCATCTACATCCTCGCGCTGTAACCGTTCAAAAGCCTCTGCAAAACCCGCTATACTCCATTCAACATCGATATCCTCGGGTAGTACGGTAGAGCTAGGGGCGAGCGGTACAAACCACAGATGTTGCTGGGCCTGTACTGCCTGATCCCAACGTCTAGGGGGGCCAGCCGCCGAACGTAGTTCAGAGAGAACATCGTAGTGGCTGTACACATCACCTTTGCGTAAATGTCCAAGCACCAGGTGTCCATACACATGTGCCAGCAGGTAATAGATTTCATGTGGGTTCAGGCTTTCCTCAAAATAGAACACATAACCACTGCCCACGACCTCGGCATCGATATCTGCATCTATGGGCACTAGGACACTATCAAAATATGGTGGCGGTGTGCTCATAAAAGTAGGAACCGGGTATAGGTGCTCGTTCATCGCACGCGAGAGGCTCGCCAGGTTCAATCCATTCACAGCTTGACAGCTCAAAAAGAGAAAAGGCAAAAAACGTATCTCAGTTGTGGGACTATACAATGCTTCACGAAATTTATCACGAAGCGCATCTGCTAGTGCAGAGCGAGTGAGTTCCGCATCACTGAACAACGGCGCGAGCTGTTGCAGATGGATATGCAGAAAGCTTACTATTGGTTTCTCAGAAAAAGAGGTCGTCATATCTGCCAGCCTCCTGAATGGTACGCTGCTCGATACCTTACTGGTTGTGCATGGTATAAGTCCATACATTCAAAGGACGGTGCTTTCCCTCTTCAACACGGGCAATCTTTAACCCTAAATGCTTATAGAATGCATTAGCCGGTAGCTCTATGGGACACTTCAAGCGAATCTCAGTTTTTCCGCGAGAACATGCTATTCTCACCAATTCTGCAAAAAGTCGGCGTCCCAGCCCTCTCTGTCGATAGTCCTGAGCGACAACAATACTATAAAGCGTCACCACACTATCACGCCGTACATAAAAGTGGATGAAACCCGCAAGCTCAATCTCTGTCCTCACCCGTTCTGCCTCTGAAGCATCAATCGCTAGCGTAGTGACAAGCAGCGAGTCAGTTTCAATGGCTTTCTGCAGCATTGCCTGGTTGATAAACCCTAATTCACGTTTATGCTTATCTGCCAGGCGTTTAGCTGCAGGCAGATGCTCCATACGTGCCATCTCCACTGTAGGAGATACTAACTGCACATTCATGCACAGCTTCCCCTCTTTCGCTTTACTCCGCTAGTGCCATTCAGTCGAATATCAGTGGTGCAACCTTTATGCGTAGACGCTGCTTCGAGTACAAACTTGCGATGTTTTGCCAGCTTACCCCTTGTTTTTCACCAAGGCGTTGCAACAGCAAACCTATCTCAATACCATCCAGCGAGCTGCTTTCCTGTTGCAAATCAGTCAGCATTGTCAAAATAGCCTGCTCTTCTGCTGAGGGACTGGCAGCCGTCACACTCTGCTCAATCGCGATCAGTCTCTGTATTTGCCCCTGTAACCATGCATGCAGATCACTGATCTGTTTAATGACAAATCCCAGAACCTCTTCAGCAGATTTCGTCGCGCCATCTTTTCTTACTTTTTCCGTAAAGCGTGGCCCTGATATGTCTTCAGCCCATTTCGTCGTTTTGCTGATATATTCACTCAGGTGTGTCAACAACTCATTAAGCTCTGCTTGTTTAGCAGGACGTTTAGTTTGTGGCAGATTGAGCAATGCGCCACCTTGAAGCCGCGCTGCACGATCGTATGCTGACTGCATTTCCTTACGTACTTTATCAACAGCTTCCTGCAATACCTCATGCACCCCATCCCAAAAGCGACTATAACTATCCTGTGGCTCCGCCGGATTATAAGCCACATCCACCCACAGACGCATTCCCACAAGTCTGTTCGCCAGGAATGTTTTGTAATTAGCCTGCACATGCATAAATCGCTCTCGTTCAGCCTGTAACTTCTGCTCAAAACGTTGCCGGATGGCATCAAATTGTTCCTGCCACGCCTCTTCGTTTACCAGCGCACCTAATTTTTGACTACTTAACTCACTGGTAACCCCTAAAGCCCATGCATTCAGTTCTTTTTGAAACACTACAGAGGTATCGGCAGCCACATTCTGGAATCGCTGTTGTAAGTCCACGGCTTGCTGCAACAGCAGGCGTGCTTTGCTGTAGTGAGACAACGTTTTCTCAAGCTGCGCTGCTTGCTGCTCTACCTGGTGAATGTCGTTTTGTAGGCGTTGATGTACTTGTACCGCATAGAGTAGACCTTCTACCTGCAGAGGAGATGGATAGTCTACTATACTCAACAAATCGTCTAATTGCTTCCTGAGCGTCTTGTATGTACTGGCAACCTCGCCCGCCTCTCTCAGGAGACTTTGGCGTTGCGTATCCAACTGTGCATGGAAAAAACCCTCTTGTAGCGGCTGATTGAGTGCAGCAGTAATATCTTGCTTGACGATCCCCTCATTGAGCAATCTCCTAATGTCTTGGGCTATGCGGTTTTGTTCTGCCTGAATCACTGGATTCAGATCATTGAAGCGAGTTCGTATAGTATTATCGAGTGAGGTCTGTCGCTGCTCATCTGGACCAATTGCTAAACTCTCGATATACTTATTATACTTTCCTATATCATCAAGCCATCTATCCACTTGTGGGTTGTCTCGTAAGGCTTCTTTGACAACTTTCAAGTGGTTATGATAGTCTTCCAGTGCTGTTCGTAGCTCTGCCACTTGCGGTACGCGCATCTCTTCAGCAATAATTTTACCCCGGCTATTCTTGAACGAGATCAAACTCCGCTTCTCCAGTAACACCAGCGCCTCCTCGAACTCTTCGTCACGATAGCCGATATCCCGCGCTACTTTCAGCACAGCATCGCGACTTATGGTTGGACGCGGTTTTCCACCCGGCATCCGTGGTGGTTCGCTTAAATAGCTTCCCTTCAACTGCTTCATGATCCGCTCTTCTAATGGATGCAAGGTGAATCGCCATGTGTTGGCATTCTCTTGCTTGATAAGCAGTGCATTAGTGGCAATAAAGGTTTCTAAAGCTGGCACGCTCTGCCTGAAAATTGTAGCCGCAAGGTCTTGCTTACTAGAGGAGTAGGTCTGCTGACCTTGGCGTTCATACGGTGTTGGCAGGTTATCGAGTGCTATATGGTACTTTTTTAAGCTTTGTTTCCACTGCACAGTGGTCATCAACGTTCTATACTGCCCATAGTATTTTTCCAACTCCCGCTTGATCACATTTTCCACGATACGCACACCTGCTACCCCCATTTCAATGCCCAGTTCGGGATTGAATAACTGCTCATAGGCATGGTCAATGAGAGCTGGTTGGTAGTTTGCTCGTACAAACTCCTCATCAACTTTAGGAATAGCTCTATTCTCGCCCTTTTCTTCTAGGTACGCATAGAGGCTCAAGAGCAGCATAGGTGTTATCTTCCACGGTGCAACCACTGGGCCAAGCGTCGTATGTAAATCCCCATAACTCTCCTTGCCGCTGTTATAGCTCATGTTCATCGTAAACGTCGTCCATTTGGGTTGGGGATAGCTGATAGTACCAGGTAAAGTACGACGTTCTTGTTCGGGCTTATCGTAGTTGAGCAAAAGCTGGAACGTAAGGACCAGATCTTCCTCGCTCAGTGTCTGACGTACCTGCTCTCCTTCTGCTATAATTTGGACCTGTAGCCGACGGTCAGGGAAATTCTTCCGTGTCGTATTGGGAAATGCCCCTTCAAATATATAGGTGCGGTTCTGAGTGAATGTGTAATCTAAACTCCGATAAATCTTCCAGTTATCTCCCTTAAAGATTTGTTCCTTGAGTAACTTCTGGAATCCTCCTATAGCTAAGGCTTTCATACGTGGACTTTGCTCAATATAGTTGCGCGTAAATTCACGAATAGTCATATTGAGCCAACTGGTGTTTACTTTTTGTTTCTCTAACCCTACCAGCAATGCGCGAAGCTCCCGTTGCTGTCCCTCATCGTCATACCCACCACCTGCAAAGGTGATAATATCTCCCTGCGCCTCTTGCATTAACCCCTCAATGGCTTTCCGTATGCTATACGTATCAAAATACCGATCTGGTAAGCCATCAATGGGAAATGCCGCCATCAGTTTAATGGCCTTTTGATAACCTGGATTATCCCTCACAAACTGATGCGTCAAGTGGTCATTGACTACCTGTTGCAATGTAGAGACGTTATCATAACTTACCTCTCTTTGCAAAAAAGCGTTCACCAGGTCGAGAGGGCTAAATGGCTCAATCTTCCCTTGTGCATCAAGATACCGCTTCGTCATCAACTTAAATACATCAACAACCGTGCGTGGCCCGGTTGCTAAATCAGAGCGAGCCGATATCTGTCCTAGCGCATCCAGCGTTTCGGACAGCACAATCTTTTCTTTCAGCGATTCAAATTGCAGTTCATAGGCTAGTTGCTTCCAAAGGTCGCGAGCAAAGGTCTGATTATAGATCACACTTAAATCCAGGGCTAACTCGTCACTCTTAAGACGCTGCACAAGATCGCCACGCTGATCATTGATCAAGCCCAGCTCTTTCAATGGTAGGCTCAACAGCAGTGCAAAAGGCAGATATCCCTTACGGGTCATGAGCGCCTGCACAATATCAAAAAGTGAGGTCAAAGGATCGCGCACACCAGCTTTAATATCGGGATCGATATACTGTTGGAGTTCATCTGCAATCACTACCAGACCGTTATACCCCGCTTTAAGCACCAGCTCTGTCATTTCTTCAAAAAACCTGACATAGTCAACGCCGCGTAAATCCAGGCTTAAGCGTCCTTCCCGATACATTTGACGCAATAACTCACGTTCACCCTCGTTGCGTCCAAGCGTGTCAGTATCCCGGTTGATATAGCGATCATAAATCTGTTGCGCTTCACCTACCAGGTGAGGATAGCTATGTTCCATCTTAAAGCGTACCCAGCCATAGGTGGCAGTGATAAGGTGGTCAAGTTTCTGTATCTGGAAAGGAGGCACAGCCACAATTTCGGCCTGTTCGCATCGCTGCCAAATAAAAGCTGCCGTGCTCGTTTTCCCATAGCCATAATCGGCCGTGATATAGCCTTTACCCGCCCCTTTGGCCTTTACCAGTTTGAGCAAACGTTTCTCATAATCAGTGATCGTAAACTGCTCTTCATCGGTGGATGATTTTACTCTGCCTATAATCACAAATGAGCGAACATGCTGTAAATAATTTTCACGCACCGTCTCTGGATGCTCAAGAATATCCTGAGCTGTCCATGTCGCAATAATTGGCTGTTTTTGTAAGACAACATCTAAGTGTGTCAATTCGCTCGTGAGCATCCTCCGTCATTCCTCTCTAGCTAAGCAAAATCTTCCACCGTCACAAAACGATGCAACCGTACAAATCGTCCATAGGAGCCGGTTCGTGTTCCCTGGCTCACAAATTGCGGAAAAATGGGTAGCACCCAATCCAATATACGGTCGAACTGCAAAGGCTCCAGCAGGCAAAGGCGGCTGATCTCCTCGCGTCTTTGCGCTGAGAGCAACACATCCATGTCTATTTCCGAGCCGCAAAGCTGACAGCTACGACTCAGGGCTAACAAAAACAACTCTGCCGAACACGTTACACGCCGGTGAAATTTTTCTTCTTTTTTTGCAGAGATATCAATGACGGAAGGTGTCAGCGTGCGCAACCATTCTCTTGCGCCATCCATCGTCTGAATACCAATCGACACCTTCTCTATCCCTGGCACCTGCTGGAAATCCTGGACAATCTGATCACTCAACTGTTGTGTGAAGCTCTGGCGCATATCTCTATCCAGCACAACCTCCTGCATACTCCACAAATTATCACAAATAGTGCGGTAAAACCAGGAACGAGCGTTTTTCTCCGGTTCTCCAGCGTTCCACGCGGTATAAAATAAATAATGCAGTAAATCGTATTGAACTGACTCACGCCTTTTGAAAAACGCTTGAGCGCGCGGAGTCAGCACCAGCCCTTCCTTCGTCTTTTTTATTAAGCCTAAAATATCTTCGGACAAACCACGCGCCTCAAGAAAGCGAGTACGATCAGTGCTTTGCTCTAAGGCCATCTGATCCAAATCGCTGTCTTTCGGTACCGGAGTATCTGCATATAGCAAGACACGCAGCAATGTTGGTATCTTCGCAGGGCTAGCTCCTACAGGAAAGTGAAAAACTAGCCCAGAGGTAGTGGTAGCCATCGCTTATACTCTTCCTTATATTTTACTGAACCCTGTTCGTAGATAGCTCTTGCCCGCTCAAATTGGCCTGAATTGAGCATATGTACCGACTCGTTAATGACTAAGAGATTGTGTATCACCCGATGCATTTTATGACTCGACAACGTATGATAGTCAGCACAGTATATGCATTCGTGCTCTGTAACCTGCTTGAGCCGTGTAAAATGTTCCCAGGTGATACCTTGCTGTAGTTCTGACACACCATTGTTATAGGTGATGTTATAACTGCGCATCAGTGGCATATGCACCTGCCCAAAGCCAGCCGCCTTAAACCATGATGCCGAATCAAAAGAAGCCGCGCCAGTACTGTGTAACATACCTACAAGGGCAGGCGCACCCAATCCGAATAGATGCACCCTCAAACCATGTTTATTTGCAACCTTCACAACCAGCCGAGCGTTTTCCACCGCCGATTGCGTCGCCACATTTGTTTCATTGTTTTTACCAAACGTACCAAAGCTGCCAAAGCCAATCCACTGCACACCGAGCTGTAAATAATGCTCCAGGCAATATTCAACCTGTGCCTTCGTGCGACCATGTACCACGGGCATTGCTTTCACCTTTAACTCGTCTGGCATCTCTGCAAAAAAGAGAGAGGAGTAGTACACAGTTTCACGCACCTTCTCAGCCACTTGCTCATCGGTATCGCTAGATAGGGGAACATAATCAGGCAACACATACCGATCAGCCCATCGGTTAGCACGATAGCAGTTCAGCAGCTTCATATATAGCTCATGATACCCGATCTTACCCACCTGCACATAGTAGCCTGCACTATCAAAGCAAATCTCACTCCCCCGCTCTTCCTGGAAACGCCGCACAAACCCCAGTGCATCCCTATTCATAAACAGTGGTGTCGTCAGCACATGGGCCAAAGGATCGCTACCAGGCTGTACTCTCGCCAAATGAGTTTCTATTTTGTGAAAGTCACTTGGTACAGCAGTTATGGATGCCAAAAAATGTAAGACCATAAATATACGTTTCCCCTCTTCTAAGAATTTTTATTCTGCAAACTTTTGTTCTACTTTATCGATTATTGACTTCTAATCAGTAACTTCCTGATCAGGAATACTTCTCAAGTAAAAGCCGCGTCGGGATCCAATCATCTCAAAGTTATGCCCTTCAACTTCTATGATTCTTCTTTGACTTTTCGCATTATTTACTTTCGAAGGCGGCTTACTACCTTGGGAAGTTTTTCTTTGCTTAGGTTCGTGCCGAGAAACTGTCTTGACAATGGGGTACACCACAGTGTTTTCTTCGATTTTTTGAGGAGAATCCTGAACTTTGATAACTTTCTTTTTTAAGTGGTAATCGCTCCTGATTTTCTCGAAAGCTCTATTTTCAATCTGCCTCACACGTTCTCGCGTTATGTGCAAGACTTTACCGACCTCTTCCAGAGTTTGCATCTCTTCATCATACAGCCCATAACGGAGGGAGACTACTTGTCTTTCTCTCGTACTCAACAACTGAAGCATAGCCTCGACATTTTGCATTATGTCAAGCTCATCTGTTTCATCATCGAGAGTATCCTCATTTACTACTGAAGTGTTCTCAAGTGGCTGAAAGGAGTATCCCTCATGAGTATCTTCAGCAATCTTACACTGTTCCCAAGAGATGGGTTTTTCATTCAAATGTAAGAGTCCTTTTAAACGTTCAACTGGTACTTGCGACGCATCAGCAAGCTCTCTAAGATTAGGCGAACGTCCCAGAGTTATTTGTAATGCGCTGTGTTGCCTCCTTATATTTGCAAGGGTTTCAGCAATATAAACCGGTACATATAGTAGGAACACATTTTCAGCAACGGCTCGATTGAGCGACTGGAACACCCACCAACTGATTGCAGTCAACAAGCGGGTATTTTTGCTCACATCGTAATGTTTAACGCCTGCAATCACCCCTAGCATACCGTACTGAATGAGATCATCCAAGTCAATACCTCTGCCCATAAATTGCACAGCTTTCTTTATCGCCACCCATTGCATTTTGTAAACCAGGGTTCGCTCGAGATCGGCAATTTCGGCATTGAGTGCTGTTCGTTCCTCTAAATAAGGGTCTATTTCAGGATCATTGCACCTAGAAAACTGAGCCAAAAGTAAGCGAGTATGATCTAACTTCGTAGTCAATTCTCGCTCTTGATGACGTGGTAACCTTGCAGCGCGAGCAGCCTGAATAACAAATGCGCGAGTAGCTTCGCTTATTTCGAGTTCAGCATAACCCAAACGTTTCAAGGCTTCTTGTTCAGCTTCTGCTCCATACTCCCAATTGATGTAAAAGAGACCATAACTCCCCATCCACCCAGGGACATTTCCTCGTCCGCTTACAACTCCTGCGGTCCTCTTCTCAGTCTGTGCAAGAGACTTTTCTTCTTCGTTTAACTCGGCTAGTGCAGCATCAATATCTAAGAGTTCAAGATCATCCAGTAGGATATCTTGCTCAAGCACATTGCCCAATGCCGATAATGTGTCAAAATCCTCAAATTCTGTAAGTAAATCGGTTGCGTTCTCATGTGCTTCAAATGAAGATGCTATAGGTAGATCTGAAATTTCACCGATATTCTCTGATTGAAAAAGTGTTTTATCATCATCATGCTCACTCAATAGTTCCTCATCTTCAGTCCATTCCTTGATTGGCTCCTTATCAGCGTATAACATTTGATCAAGAGAGAAAGGCGTTTCTGCAACAGTAGGCTCTCCAACGTCATCCCCCCAAATATCTTCATATATGATAGGTGCAGATAAGAATGTTTTTTTGGGAATTATTGGCAGCTGTGATGAAGAAACCGTATCTCCATTCATGGCAAACTGAAGAGACTGAGCAGCACCTACCTTATCATCAAAAATAGGTCTGTTTCCTTGAATAGTTGAGGCCTCTACATTACTTAAATCATCTATTGGCTCTGACCAAAAGTCATCTTTGACCATACGCCACCTATCTAGCCATATCAGCGTCGAAGAATGAACTTAAAATTCGAAGTTCTTAACTTGCGCTTGATAATCAGGATGGCTTCAATCAATTACTTATTTGATACAAAAGGGGAAAATTCTCCTTCAGCATTATAACATCTGCATTAACTGTTGTTAATAGATAATTATAGACGGGGATCTACTAACCATTGGTACTACTTACTGATTGAGTATGTCTTATCTGGTTCAATCTGGTCAGTGAGCTAGCCTATGCGGCTTCTAGACATGAAAGAAATCGTTCCTCGAATGATAGCAGAGGAAAAAGTGGAAGTCACACGTGGATCGGAAACAGGGCAAGTAAGATGCCCGTTAATCAGGACTCATTTTCACGGCTTTCCGGTGAATAATGAAAGAAAACCGACCACTGCAGAGAGGAGGAGGCAACGCGATACCGGAAACGATAGCAAAGGCGGTCCTGCTCGACAACATCAAGGCCGAGTATGATCAGCTTGAAACCCTCTTGTCCCACTTGAACGAAGAACAGATGACTACATCGGCTGTTTGTTCATGGCACGTGATCGATCAAAGACAAAATCGCCCATCTTTCTGCCAGGCAGGGCTACCTGCTGGAGCAGCTCCAGGCAGTCATCTCCGATACAAAGGCCCCAGGTGTTCATGCCAGGACTCTCTAGTACTACAGTTGTAGATATGAGAGAATAGGAGGAGAAAAGGAGAAGGAAGCGAGGAACAAGAGCCATCAAAGAGCAACAGTCGCCCGAGAGTGGGCCAGCGGGAGCAGAAACGCAGTGGGCAAGCGCCTTTGACGCGCTGGGCGAGCGGATCGGTCGCTACGTGGTGCGGCAGGAAGCACGAGAGCGGATCGAGGTGTACCTGCGGGTGTTACTGAGTCCGGTCGAACGCAAAAATGGATGGCAAGTGGCCGAAGAGGCGGGGGAGGCGACACCCTATGCGATGCAGCACCTCTTGGATCGAGCCAAGTGGGACCCGGATGGGGTGCGCGATGAACTGCGCAGCTACGTCACCGAGATGTTGGGCGATGAGGCAGCGGTGCTGGTCATGGATGAAACCGGCTTTCTCAAGAAAGGCAGCAAGTCGGTGGGGGTGCAGCGGCAATACAGCGGCACAGCGGGGCGGATAGAGAACTGCCAGGTGGGAGTCTTCTTGAGCTATGCCAGTGCCAAGGGAGCCTGCTTGCTGGATCGCGAGCTGTACCTGCCCAAGAGTTGGACCCAGGACCGGGAGCGGTGCCGAGAGGCGTGGGTGCCAGCCGAGGTGGGATTTGCCACCAAGCCGGAGTTGGCAGCACGCATGCTGTGGCGAACGCTGGAAGCGGGGGTGAAGGTTTCCTGGGTAACCGGCGATACGGTCTATGGCAGCAATCCGAAGCTGCGAGCTGGGCTGGAAGGGCGCTCACAAGCCTACGCGTTGGGCGTGCGCTGTCATGAGTGGGTGGAGGTGGGCGGGCAGCGCGTGCGGGTGGATCGGCTGGCCAAGGGACTCTCGGCGTCGCAGTGGCAGCCTCTGAGTGCGGGAGCGGGAGCCAAAGGACCCCGGCTCTACGACTGGGCGGCTGTCACGTTGAGCAGTCCAGCGAAAGCCTCATGGCAGCGCTGGCTCGTAGTGCGCCGCAGCCTGCCAGGCGCCGCAGTGCAGGAGAAGCTCGCCTATTTCCTGATCTTTGCTCAGGTGGGAACCACGTTGGAAGAGATGGTGCAGGCCATCGGAAGTCGCTGGACCGTGGAGCACTGTTTTGAGGTGGGCAAGGGCGAGGTGGGGTTGGCTGACTATGAGGTCCGCTCCTGGCATGGCTGGTATCGCCACGTCACCCTCGCGCTGGCCGCGCAGGCTTTTCTCACGGTCGTGCGCGTCCAGAGTCAAGAGGAATCGGGAAAAAAACGGCTGATGAGGCTGCCCAGCCCAGCACCCAGCATCCCGACGAGCTCGTTGAGCCAGTTCAAGCGCCAGCGGGGCCTGCACTGCCTGTGATGGTGCCGCTTTCCATCCCGGAAGTCCGTCGGCTCTTCTGGTATCTCGTCGGGATCACTCCACTGGCTCCGCTGCATCGCTTGGCGTGGTCGATGTGGCGACGCAGCCATCAAGCTCTGGCCAAGCTCTGTCATTACAAACGTCGTATCGCTCATTATCTACAACTGTAGTACTAGATGAAGTGAACGAACGCTTCTACCACGAACACAAAGATCGCCCATCCACTGAAATCCTCGCTGCATTTTGCACCTCGTACCAGCAGGTGTTGATCACTGTCCAGGTTATGGGCGAGAAGACCCTAAATGCTCCCCTTCTATGGCGTTCAGATGGCCATCTTATCTGGACCCTCATTGCCGAGGACACCTATGAACACTACCAGGAACACGGCAACGCTATTCGGCGCCGGCCGGATCGCTCACCATAGTAAGCGCGATACTCCACCTATGGCGCGCTTTGAGGCGCAATACAAGCAAGTGACAACGAGCGACGCGGCTCGCAAGGAACTCCTGCACATGAGAGAATATCTATGCAGCGTAGCCCGGGGGGTGAGCGCGTCAGCGCGTGAGAAGCGAGGAGCGCCAGCGACGCAGCTGCGCGGGGGCTCTTCGGAGAGAGGGAATGTGCTGATGCGAAAAGCCCGCTCTCATCGTAATGTAGGATTCATTCCTCTCAAGACGCGAAGGAGCCAGGATTCTGCAAACATTCTCCATCGAGCGTAGTGGTCTTCAAGCTGTGGATATCCCGTCCTTTCCCGAAGAGGGGGAAGCGAGCGGCTATTCCCTGTTTAGTCACTAACTCGCTTCCCTCGCGTTTTCGGTGTGAAGCCAGTGCGTCGGGTGTGCTTTGGTCCCTGCATCTGAGCGGGTAAATGATCTCCCGGGCTATATTTGCGTTTTTGCTCCTGGATCGTCGTATCATTCATGTGCATATAGAGCCTGACGGTCGCCATATCTTCGTGACCCAGAAGTTCTTGCAGGCTGAACGGATCATTGCCCAGCACCAGGTAGCGGATCGCAAAGGTATGCCGCAGGATATGCGGGCTGATGCGCTTATAGGTGATCCCAGCCCGTTCGCGGATGCGTTTGAAGAGCATCTCCATGCCATTCTTGGTGAGCGGTGTGCGCGTCTCGGAGAGAAACAGATGATCCTCCCCAGCGCTGCCCCACTCGGCCAGTTCCTTCTCGCCTGGACGATGCCGATCCAGGTAATGGAGCAGGTTGCGCTGACAGGTATTGCCCACGGCGATGCGCCGCT
>WNFD01013448.1_pt1 | contig 16706 bp, 20 predicted proteins | sample 5400491 | NCBI WGS metagenome assembly WNFD01 (sample SAMN13153343, study PRJNA577476) | soil metagenome | isolation source: 120 cm saprolite under Douglas fir tree site 2 hole 2 replicate 2 | place: USA:California | collected 2015-04-18 | reverse complement strand
GATTGGAGTGCACCCTTCGGGGTGGACAGGTATGAGGCCGTTTAATTGGCCATCTGCCGGGCCTGTTCCTCTTCGAACTTGACGGGGCTCTTGTATCCGAGCGCCGAGTGGCGACGCTTGGCATTATAGACGTCTTCGATGAAGCGCGGCAAAGAGGCAGCGACGTCGTCGAAAGTCTCGTACTCCATCAGGTAGACCTCCTCGACCTTGAGTGTCTTCATGAAGCTCTCAGCCTTGGCGTTGTCGTAGGGGTTGCCGCGCCGACCCATCGACCCCTTGAGGCCGTGCTTGGCAAGCTCGGCACGGTAATCTTCGGCAGCGTACTGCGAACCGCGATCGGAGTGGTGGATACACCCTGGTGGAGGTCGGCGCGCTGCGATGGCGGCTCGTAGGGCGGCAAGCGCCAACCGTGCATCGATCCGCTTGCCGATCGCATAGCCGACAACTCGCCGTGACCAGGCGTCCAGGATCGCAGCGAGATAAACGAAGCCGGTCGCGATGGCGATGTAGGTGATGTCGGCGACCCAGAGCTGGTTCAAGGTTGTCGGCACAATGTTCTTGGCAAGGTTCGGGAAGATCGGCCCGTCGTGATCGCTGTCGGTCGTTGCAATGAACCGCCGGCGCGGCCGCACGGTCAGGCCGTTTTCCTTCATCAGCCGCATGACCTTCTTGTGGTTCACGATACGGCCTTCGCCATGCAGCTCAGCAGTCACGCGCCGGTAGCCGTAAGCTGGCCACTCGGCGCAGACCGCCTTAATCCGCTCGACAAGCCGAGCCTCGCCGATGGGCTGGGTCTCCGGCTCGTCGTAGTATGTTGAGCGTGCGAGCCCCATCAGCCGGCATCCTTCTGCGACTGAGAGACCACGGGGCCGGCAACAACGGATGTACTCGCGCTTCTCGGCTGGCGAACGTGCCGCGAGGCCCCCTTTAAAAATTCGTTCTCCATTGCGAACTTGCCAACGAGGCGCTCAAGAGCCGCGATGCGCGCCTCGTACTCGGCCAGCACATCTGCGGCGGCCGTGTCGCTGTCGAGTCCGCCGGCCTCGTACTTGGCAACCCAGATCTTAATCAGGTTGCGGCTGATGCCGTGGCGCTTGGCGAGCGCGTGGGGTGACTCTCCGCCCAGGAACTCCTGGACCACCTGCCGCTTGAATTCGATCGAATGCGTCCGGTGCTTAGCCATGGGCTTTCTCCTCGAAAGCCCGGTTCAGTTAGCCGATTCTCAGGTCCCCCACCTGTCCATCCCGAGGGGTGCACTCCAAATAGCCTTCAGATCACCAGCGGCCGCTCTGTTGATTAACTGTTTCGTAACAGCCTTTCGCCGCGAGATTTTCTTGGGTTTGCCGTTTTCCGTGACGGGGATGCGTGTGCTCAGCTCGTCATGGAACTCGGTTGCGAAACTCTTGGCGACCTTCGGGCGACCCTTGGGATTGCCGGACTGCCCCTTTGTGAACTGCGAATGCTTGGGCGGCTTGCGGTAGCCGACCGTGTAAGCTGTCTTTTGCGGCTTGGGAGGGAGCATATCGCCGTCGTCGATCGCCATGTTACGCAGCCTCCGGAGGGTTCGCTTCGGCAGGCGTGGCACGGGCCTCGCTCGAGCTCATTTCGTGGGCTCCGGCGGCAAGCGCCGCCTCATTGTTTCGGCGCTCATCAACATCCTCAAAACTCTCGTCGGTTTGAGCCAGCACCGCCTGCTTGCCGCTGAAGCTTTCCCATCGGCGGATCGCCACGTCGCAATAGTATGGATCGATTTCGACCACGCGAGCCCGCCTGCCCGTCCTCTCTGCCGCGATGAGCGCCGTACCCGAGCCGCCAAACGGATCGAGGATCAGATCACCTCGCTTGGTCACATCGCGGATGGCGTCTGCGATCATCGCTACAGGCTTGACCGTCGGGTGCATGGCGAGTTCCGCCTCGCGACCCGAACGGAACGCGTTAACGCCCGCATAATCCCAGACGTTTGTTCGCGACCGACCATGTTTGCCAAGTTCGACATTATTGCGGTGCGGCTGATTACCCCGCCGCAGGATCGGCACGAGCTCGTGTTTCGAGCGATAGAGCGAACCCATGCCGCCGTTGGTCTTGTTCCATACGCAGAGATTTATGAGGTTAAGATTGAGCTCTCGCGCTGCGGTCAAGGTTTCGAAGAGGTGACGCCAGTCCATGAAGACATAGAGCAGTGCCCCTGCCGCGGCTCTCGTAAGCGCAGCCGCGAGAAAGCGCCTCAGAAAAAGCACGAACTCTTCCTCGGTCATTTCACCGGAAGCCATCGTGAATTCGGCGTGGTGCGTGCGTCCCTTTCCGGAAACGTGCCCTTCGATGGGCACGTTGTAGCGCGGATCAGTGATCACGATGGCAGCTCGGTCCTGGCCCATGAGCGCGGCGATCGTCGTATCCTGGCGCGCATCGTCGCAGAGCAATCGATGGCGATCGCCCTCTTTCGAGCCGAGAAGCCATAGATCGCCAAGCTTGCTCACCGCCGGCCGATCACGCCGAAGGTCAGGGGTGTAGTCCTCGGGTCCCGGGTCGCGTAACTTTTCGGCGGCCCCTTCGAGGATGGAATCCACCTCGGGAACCTCGAACCCCGTGATCTCGACGTCGAAGCCGATTATCACGAGGTGCTGAAGCTCGATCTCCAGGATCTCCTTGTCCCACCCCGCCTTCTCCGCCAGTCGATTGTCGGCGATGATGTAGGCTCGGCGTTCGTCCTCATTCAGATGGTCGATCCGCAGAACCGGCACAGTGGTCATACCAAGGAGCTTGGCGGCTTGGACCCGTCCGTGCCCTGCGAGGATCTCGTTACTGCTTGTGGCGAGCACCGGGTTCGTGAAGCCAAACCGCTCGATCGATCGCGCGATCATTCTAATCTGCTTCTTGGAATGGGTTCGCGCATTACTTGGGTAAGGCTTGAGTGCCAGGACCCGAAGGTATTCGACCTGAAGCTCTGAAGGGACTTTGTTCATTTTTGACTCCTCGACGATCGTGCCGATGCGTGAGGATTCGTTCAACGACTTTCGGTGGAAGAATTGCATGTATAATTAGCGGCGAATTTTACCTCGGGATGCGATCTGGCGCTTCATCGCAGCATCGATCGAGCCGCGGCCAATTTTTGGGTCGGCGATCTTGCAAACCACCTCGACGTATTGCCGAGTGGCGGGTCTTTTTGTCGATCGGGTGATTTTCTTGTCAGTGAACCGTATGAGGATGCGATCGAGCTCGGTGACCAGAAATTGCACTATCAGTGCTTCCACTCTTGCCCCCGGCTTGCCCTTCGCAACTCGGTCCCGCGAAACGTCGAACAACTGTGCCAGGCGCTCCAGCTCGGACATGGCGACCTCGAGATGGCGAACCTCCGCCTCCTGGACGGCCCTCAATTACGCCTTCGGCGCAACGGTCGGCAAATTTCGAACAAGTGGTCAATTCTATACAGACCTCCGCTACTCATAGGCGCTAACTCCTGCCGTGAGCGCGTGACATGAACAACCTTTTTAGTGGGTGAGCCATGGCGTACTTTATTCATGATCGGCGAGTATTCGGTCTCGATGCTGCCGACCTATTTTTCATGGTGTCCGGGATTGCTCTCGGAGCCGTGATTCTATTCCTCGGAACGAGCTTATAACGGAGGATGCACCCCGGAATGCATAGGACTTGGGAATTCAGCCATTGCGATGGATTTGACTGCCCACATTGCGGGGCAGTTTACTCCGTCCGCTATACCCAATTGCCCATTCGCGATAGCGAGAGCGCGTATTGCCAAAACTGTCGCCGAAAAATGAGTCGGTGGCATTCAACCGCTCGGCCTTGGTACACTCTCATCGCACGGCCAGAGCGACATCATGGTCTGAGCGGGTAGCTTCCTCGGGAGCCGCTTCTCCTTTTAAGCGAGCGGCGTATGCAATCGCTCCTGCCGCGGCCCCGGTTCCCATGTCAGTGCCGGGTGTTCTATTCTGCACAGACCTGCCCGGTCCCTAAGCGCACCCTCGTTTAAGGCGACCGGACCGGTTCGCCGGAACGTGCCTTGAAGATCGCATCGAAACGCTTTGGCGTAGGGGGCCTATGCTTTCTCGACTGAACGGGAGGCCCCTCGTGCGCAAGTATCTGCCAGTGACCGTGGGGGCCGCCGTGATGCTGCTGGCCGATCCGGTGATGGCCTTGGACCTAAAACCGTTAGAGGCGTCCAGCATCAAAGCCGCCTCTGATTATGTTGCGGCACCGGCACCACCAAACCAGAGCGAGCGAGCTTGATTTTTGCGCTGGGCCGTTGACCGACGCGGCGGCGTTGACGCTCTGCCCGCAATCCCCCTACATGCCGAGGGAAGATCAGCCTTTGGAGGGACTCGGCATGGCGACAGATTACGTTGCGAACTTGGAAAGGGCCCGCGAGCAATTGATGGCGCAGCGCCGCTCTCTCGCAGAAGCGCTGGCGGGCGGCTACCAGCGCGGAGAGACGGAAAGACAGATGGAGCTTTTCCGGTCGATCCAAGGCACGCTTGCGGATATTGAGGAAGCAATCACAGACGAGCGCCGGCGAGCGCCGCAAAGGGGGTCCAAGGAATTTTCCGAGCGTCCTTATGGCGAAAAACCTGACGATCGCCCGCTTTGATCTTCCCATGGTCTTCCCAATGGCGTTTTCTGGGAAGATCGGCCGACTGATTTGCAGCCTAATGACAGAGACCGGTTCGAGCCGCACATCCGGGTGTCGGGCGCGAAATTAGACGTTGGCGTTAAGTCTGCGACCTCGGAAGGCTCTTATTGTAGGAGCCCGATGCTCTGCTCCTGCTCGGCCCACGAATACGGCAGGGCCTTGGCGAGGCCGGTGACCGTGAGAGCTCTGCTCCTGCTCGGCCCACGAATACGGCAGGGCCTTGGCGAGGCCGGTGACCGTGAGATCCGCAGGCGGGGTGCCATCGACGATCGCCGCAATGATGCGGGGCGAAACGAAGGCGAGGGGTGCCAGCAGGCGGATGAGCATGCGCCCGGTCCGGACGATGAGGCGCCCGTTTGCGTTTGTCACTTACCGCAGGCGCCGAATCGGGCACGCGACGGAAAGCCGCGCTTAACCAAGTCTGCCCTCGCTAGGCGGGAGCACGGTTTGGGCACAGATTAGCCGCGTTGAGACGCACTGCCGGCTCGACCGGCGATTTGGAGCCATTCATGCCGTGGAGCAATCAGGGCGGCGGGCCCTGGGGTTCCGGAAAGGGGCCCTGGGGCTCCGGACCGCAGTCCTCCGGTCCCACCCCGCCGGACCTCGAGGAGCTGATGCGCCGCAGCCAGGACAAGCTCAGGACCGTGCTGCCGGGCGGGAGTTTCGGCGGCCGCGGTTTCGCGCTGATCGCGCTCGCCGTGCTGGCGCTGTGGGGATTTTCCGGCTTCTTCCGCGTCGAGCCCGACGAGCTTGGCGTCGTGCTCCGGTTCGGCAAATACGTCCGCGACGTGCAGCCCGGGCTCAATTATCACCTGCCGTTCCCGATCGAGTCGGCGCTCACCCCCAAGGCTCTGCGCGTGAACAAGATCGACGTCGGCATGCGGCTCGTCGAGGACATCCGCCGCGGCACGACCATGCGCGAGATTCCCGAAGAGAGCCTGATGCTCACCGGAGACGAGAACATCGTCGATGTCGATTTCTCGGTGTTCTGGCTGGTCAAGCCGGGCGGGGTCAGCGATTATTTGTTCAACATCCAGAATCCGGAAGGCACGGTGAAGGCGGTGGCCGAGAGCGCCATGCGCGAGGTGATCGGTCGCTCGCAGATCCAGCCGATCCTGACCGGCGCCCGGCAGACGATCGAAGGCGGGGTTCAGGATCTGATGCAGCGCACCCTCGACCATTACGGGGCCGGCGTTCAGATCACCCAGGTGCAGCTGCAGAAGGTCGATCCGCCCGCGCAGGTCATCGATGCGTTCCGCGACGTGCAGGCGGCCCGCATCGACGCCGAGCGCGCCCAGAACGAGGCGCAGACCTACGCCAATCGCGTGGTGCCGGAAGCGCGGGGGCGGGTGGCGCAGATCACCCAGGCGGCCGAAGCCTATCGGGAGCAGACGGTGGCCGAGGCCACCGGCCAGGCGTCGCGGTTCCTGAAGATCTACGACCAGTACAAGAACGCCCCGGAGGTGACGCGCCAGCGCATGTATCTGGAGACCATGGAGCGGCTGTTCGGCGGCACCGACAAGATCATCGTGGACTCCTCGAAGGCCGGCGGAACCGGCGTGGTGCCGTACCTTCCCTTGAACGAGCTCCGCCCGCAGACGCAGACGCCGCAAACGGGAGGCAGCAAATGAAGCTCAGTCTCACCAGCGGCGTCATCATCGTCCTCGGGGTCATCGCCCTGATCGTCGCCTATGGTTCGCTGTTCACGGTCTATCAGACCCAGCAGGCGCTGGTGGTCCGCTTGGGCAAACCAATCTGGGTGATCACCGAGCCGGGCCTGAATTACAAGGCGCCGCTGATCGACAGCGTCATCGGCATCGACAAGCGCATCCTCGATCTCGAAGCGCCTTCCCAGGAGGTGATCGCGTCCGACCAGAAGCGTCTGGTGGTCGACTCCTTCGCCCGCTATCGGGTCCAGGATCCGCTGAAATTCTATCAGACGGTCGGCTCGATCGAGGCGGCCAACTCGCGGCTCTCCACCTTGCTGATCTCGGCGTTGCGCCGGGTGCTCGGCGAAGCCTCGTTCATCCAGTTGGTGCGCGACGAGCGCCCGCAGCTCACCCAGCGCATGCGCGAGCAGCTCGATCACGAGGCCGGTGCGTTCGGCATCGCGGTCGTCGACGTGCGCATCCGCCGGGCCGATCTGCCCGAGCAGAACAGCCAGGCGGTCTATCAGCGCATGCAGACCGAGCGCCAGCGCGAGGCGGCGGAGTTCCGCGCGCAGGGCAGCCAGCGCTCGCAGGAAATCCGCTCCAAGGCCGACCGCGACGTCACCGTGCTGATCGCGGATGCAACCTCCCGGTCCGAGCAGATCCGCGGCGAGGGCGATGCCCAGCGCAACCGCATCTTCGCCGACGCCTACGGCAGGGACCGCGACTTCTTCGGCTTCTACCGCTCGATGCAGGCCTATGAGACCGGGCTGCGCCACAACGACACGCGCATGCTGCTCACCCCCGACACCGATTTCTTCCGGTATTTCGTCGATCCGAGCGGCAAGAGCATCGAGGGCGCCAAGAGCGACAACGCGCGAGCCGGCAGCGCGACGAAATAGCGGCGCCACGGAATAGCGCCGCGAGTCGGCCCGGCCATGTCCGATTTTTTGATCGCGGTCGGTCTGGTCTTCGTCATCGAGGGATTGGTGTTCGCGGCATTTCCGGGCGCCGCGAAACGGGCGATGCTGAGCGTGCTGGAAACGCCCGAGCATCTGCTCCGAATCGTCGGAATCGCCTGCGCGGCGCTCGGCGTGGTAGTGATCTGGCTGGTACGGGGGTGAGAGCACGAGCCGTGGACCCGTCGGACCGGGGACCTGCGCCTCAGCCCGCCTTACCGGTTTCTAGGATGCTAAGCTCGCATTGCTACAGGATAACGATGTTCCACCCTAGTTCCGCGAAACGAGCGTAGTTCGCCGCATCGTGATCGGTATTGGCTCCAAAGTGCGGCAAACGGTCGCCGAGATCGACCGCGCAGGTGATGCCGCTACACAATTCCGCTGGCTGGCGCCCCATTAGTGCGCCGGAGATATTCTTCTTTGGCCTGTCGGTGGATAGAAGGTAATGTCGAGCACAGGGTGTAGCTCAGCGGCGTTTGGCGCCACACCCCTCTGTCCATGATGAAAGTTAAAGAACCCGACGCCAATTATCCTGACCGGCATGTTCGTTTCCTGAAATTGGCCAGTGACCTGGAACATGGCGTCAAATTTTTCTCGCGTGTCCGCGATCGCTTCAAAGAACGGGCTTTCCTCCTTTACGCAGATAGGAGATGGAATCGCCGCAATGATAGTGTTGTTCGACTCATCGGCCAGTACGAGGTGATAGTCGGAATCGCCTGTGTTTGGGTCGTCCTCCAGCTTGTAGCCGGTTAGGGTCGTGTGGACCACCCAAACCTTGAGCTCATACGGCGCGATCCGTTTTGTTGGAGGCAAGAAATCGGGAGCCGGCCAACTTCGCATCGCGGCGATGCGCGTAATGTTCCGTACCGCTACGTTTACGAGCAGGGCATCGTTGTCCGTGCCGGTTTTCACTGCCGAGCGCTCTTTACCGCAGCGGGCTTCAGCGCTCAGCGGCAGTGATAAAAGCCCGGCAAAGACGACAATAGAAAGCGCTATGCGTAGCATGGCAATGCTCCCGCGCCGATGGGTACCGTTGGGCGGTTCCGACTGCCGTGAGTTTCCCAATTGCCCCATGAGAAGATGCTTACGCAAGCATAGGATGCGCTTCGCTACGTAGTCAACCCACTAGACGCGCGATGCTGAGCCGCCGAGCCTGTGCTCCGCAGTGGTCGGGATCATCTCCGTGGCTTTCGGCGTCGTGGTGATCTGGCTGGTTCGGGGGACGGATCGTGGACGGCTGCAACAGAGCCCGCCTTTTCCGTCCTCTGCGATGTCCGCCGGCCCCGAACTGCGCGCGCACATGCGCGTTACCCGCACTGTGAACCTCGCCGGAGTCGCTTTTCCGCCAAATTCCCGTCGCTAAAAGCGTTCCCTGCAGGAGGCCGTCCTTGCGTCCCGGTGCGGATCGAGTCAGTGTCCCGGCCAATCTTGCATCTTGCGCTTGGAGAACGACACCCCATGGCCGGCTATGCTCGCGATCTCGCTCGAAATATCCGCCGTCCGGCATTCGCCGCGCTAACCGCGACGGCGCTGGCGGTCTCCGCGTTCTCGGCCTCGGCGCTGGCGCGCGGGCCCGACGCGATCGCCGAGGTCGCCGAAACGGTGATCGACGCGGTGGTGAACATTTCCACGTCGCAGACCATCGATTCCAAGGTCGGGCCGATGCCGCAGTTGCCGCCCGGCTCGCCGTTCGAGGAATTTTTCGACGAATTCTTCAAGAATCGGCGCGGCCAGGGCGACAATCCCAACCGCGAGCACACCCCGCGCCGCGTCAACTCGCTCGGCTCCGGGTTCATCATCGATGCGTCCGGCATCGTGGTGACCAACAATCACGTCATCTCCGATGCCGACGAGATCAACGTCATCCTCAACGACGGAACCAAGCTCAAGGCCGAGATCATCGGTCGGGATCAGAAGACCGACATCGCGCTGCTCCGGGTGAAGCCCGAGAAGCCGCTTAAGGCGGTGAAATTCGGCGATTCGGAAAAGCTGCGGCTCGGCGAATGGGTGATCGCGATCGGCAACCCGTTCAGCCTCGGCGGCACGGTGACGGCCGGTATCGTCTCGGCGCGCAACCGCGACATCAACTCCGGGCCATACGACAATTACATTCAGACCGATGCGGCCATCAACCGCGGAAATTCCGGCGGTCCGCTGTTCAACCTGGAGGGCGAGGTGATCGGCGTCAACACCGCGATCATTTCGCCTTCGGGCGGGTCGATCGGCATCGGCTTCGCCGTGCCGTCCAAGACCGCGATGCCGGTGATCGAGCAGCTGCGCCAATTCGGCGAGACGCGGCGGGGCTGGCTCGGCGTGCGCATTCAGCAGGTCACCGACGAGATCGCCGAGAGCCTGGGCATGAAACAGGCGCGCGGAGCGCTGGTCGCCGGTGTCGACGACAAGGGACCGGCCAAGCCCGCCGGCATCGAGCCCGGTGACGTGATCGTCAAATTCGACGGCCACGAGATCAAGGAAATGCGCGATCTACCGCGGGTCGTCGCCGACACCCCGGTCGGCAAGGACGTGCAGGTCAGCATCGTCCGCAAGGGCAAGGAAGACACCAAGACCGTGAGGCTCGGCCGGCTCGAGGACGGCGAGAAGAAGGCCGCGCTCGCCAAGAACGAAGGGACTCCGGAAGAGAAATCGGTGGTCAAGAAAACGCTCGGGCTCGACCTCTCGAACCTGACCGATGACCTGCGCAAGCGCTACAAGATCAAGGACGCCGTCAAGGGCGTGGTCATTACCGCGGTCGAAGACGGCTCGGCGGCGGCCGACAAGCGCCTCGCGCCGGGCGACGTCATCGTCGAATTGGGGCAGGAGCCGGTATCGAACGCTGCCGACGTGCAGAAGAAGATCGACCAGTTCAAGAAGGACGGCCGCAAGTCGGCGCTGCTCTTGATCGCCAATGCCGAAGGCGAGGTGCGGTTCGTGGCGCTGGCGCTGCAATAACGGGACTCTTAGGGTTCGTCATTCCGGGCCGGCCTAAAGGGCCGAACCCGGAATCCATAGCCACCGGCAAGCTCGGCCTGAATCGCGTTCATAGGTTCCGGCCCCCGCCTTCGCGGGCGCATGGCTCGCGCCGGAGCCTGCCCCGGACCTGATCCGGGGGCGCGCCCCGGAATGACAGCGTGACATCACCGCGCCACGAACTCCTCGCGGCTGTAGCCCTGGATGTACAGCAGCGCGGTGAGATCGCCGTGATCGATGCGGGCGTGCGCGCTCGCGGCGACCTTCGGCTTGGCCCGATAGGCGACGCCGAGCCCGGCGGCTTTCAGCATCGCAAGATCGTTCGCCCCATCGCCGACCGCAAGCGTGTGCTCGCGCGCAAGTCCGAGCTTGTCGGTGAGGTCGAGCAGCGCGGCGAGCTTTCCGTCGCGTCCGAGGATCGGCTCCTCGACCCCCTCGATGCGGCCGGCCTCGATGACGAGACGATTGGCGCGCTTCTCGTGAAAGCCGATCATCGCCGCGACGCGGTCGGTGAACAAAGTGAAGCCGCCGGACACGAGGCAGGTATAGGCGCCGTGCGCGCGCATGGTATGCACCAGCGCCAGGGCTCCGGGACTGACGCGAATGCGCTCGGCAAACACTTCATCGATGATTTTGAGCGGCAGCCCCCGTAGCAGAGCGACGCGCTCGCGTAGCGCCGGCTCGAACGCGATGTCGCCGTTCATGGCGCGCTCGGTGATGGCTGCGATGCGGGATTTCAGCCCGACCTGGTCGGCGAGCTCGTCGAGACATTCCTGGCCGATCATGGTGGAATCCATGTCGGCTACCAGAAGCCGCTTGCGCCGATGCGCCGATGGCTGCACCACCACGTCGATCGGGTGCGCGGCGAGCGCGGATCGCAGTTGCCCGGCCAGCATTCGTTCGTCGACCGGCGCATCGGGGGTGAAGCAAACATCCGCCGCGATGCCCGGCGCGAGCCAGAACAGCGTGGCGCTGCGCAATTTGCCGCGCACGCCGGCGAGGATGGCATCGTCGAGCGCCGGCGTGCCGGGGTTCGAGATCAGGGTTGCCACATGAGTCATGCGGAAAAAACCCGGCGCGATGCGAAGCGGGCGGTGCTTATCGCAGGGCCGACCGCGAGCGGCAAGTCGGGGCTGGCGCTGGCCCTGGCCGAAGAACTGGGCGGCGTGATCGTCAATGCGGATGCCATGCAGGTCTATCGCGACCTGAGGATCCTGACCGCCCGGCCGAGCGCCGAAGAGGAGGCGCGTGTTCCACACCGGCTCTACGGCCACATCGATGCCGCCGAGACCTATTCGGTGGGGCGCTGGCTGAAAGACGTGGAGCCGATCCTGGCCGAAGCGGCACGCGCAGGGCGGCTGCCGATCCTGGTCGGCGGCACCGGACTCTATTTCCAGGCGCTGACGCGGGGACTTGCGGCGATCCCGCCGGTCCCGCCCGCGCTGCGCGCCGGCTTGCGCGCGCGGCTCGCCTCCGAGGGCGCGTCGGCACTGCATGCCGAGCTCGGCGAGCGCGACCCGGAAAGCGCGGCAAAAATCCGGCCGCAAGACGGAGTGCGGATCGCTCGTGCGCTCGAAGTGTTTCAGGCAACCGGACGCGCGCTCTCGGACTGGCACCGCGCCGGCATGCCGGCGCTCGTCGATCCGGCCGCGACGGTTAACGTTTTCCTAAATCCCGACCAGGCCGAGCTCTATCGCCGCATCGACGCGCGGTTCGACGCCATGATCGCGGCGGGCGCGCTCGAAGAGGTGCGCGCACTCGATGCCCGCGGGCTCGATCTCCTGCATCCCGCCATGAAGGCTCACGGCGTGCCCTGGCTGCGAGCCGGGCTGGCCGGAAACCTCACGCTCGCAGCTGCCGCGATCGAAGCCAAGAAGGACACGCGGCGCTACGCCAAGCGGCAATTCACCTGGTTTCGCCACCAGCTGCCGGGCTTCCGGTGGATCGCCGACGATCGGGCCAAACAGCACGTTTTGCAGGCGCTCGACGCGGTTCGCGCTTGACCTTTGGGGGTGCGGCTATTATAAGGCGCGCAACAAAACGCCGGAGGGGCGCGACCGTGCATAACTTTGTTGTTCTCGTAATCGGCTGGCGCACCGCCGTGGATGGATGACCCATCCGCGATACGTGGCGGTGCGCGACAGGGGCTTTTGGGCCCCTTTTTTATTGGGCAAATCGGAGCGTCGAGCGAGTGGAGCGGAACATGGCAGAACAGATGACCGGCGCCCAAATGGTGATCCAGGCGCTCGCCGATCAGGGGGTCGAGCACGTCTTCGGCTATCCGGGCGGAGCGGTGCTGCCGATCTACGACGAGCTGTTCCAGCAGGACAAGCTTCGCCACATCCTGGTGCGCCACGAGCAGGGCGCGGTGCATGCCGCGGAGGGCTATGCGCGCTCGACCGGCAAGGTCGGGTGCGTGCTGGTCACCTCGGGCCCGGGCGCGACCAACGCGGTGACCGGGCTCACCGACGCGCTGATGGATTCGACGCCGCTGGTGTGCATCACCGGGCAGGTCCCTACGCACCTGATCGGCAACGACGCCTTCCAGGAATGCGACACCGTCGGCATCACCCGGCCGTGCACCAAGCACAATTATCTGGTCAAGAACGTCGACGATCTGGCGCGGGTGCTGCACGAGGCGTTCTACGTCGCGGCGAACGGCCGCCCGGGGCCGGTGGTGGTCGACATCCCCAAGGACGTGCAGTTCGCCAAGGGCTTCTACTCCGGGCCGCGCAACGTGCAGCACAAGACCTACCGGCCGAAGCTCAAGGGCGATTTGGAGAAGATCAAAGCCGCGGTCGCGCTGATGGCCGGCGCCAAGCGCGCGGTGATCTATTCGGGCGGCGGCGTCGTCAATTCCGGCAGCGAAGCCAGTCACCTGCTGCGCGCGCTGGTGAAACTCACCGGCTTTCCCATCACCTCGACGCTGATGGGGCTCGGCGCGTTTCCGGCCGCAAATCCGCAATGGCTCGGCATGCTCGGCATGCACGGCACCTACGAGGCCAACATGGCGATGCACGATTGCGACGTCATGGTGTGCATCGGCGCGCGGTTCGACGACCGCATCACCGGCCGGGTCGACGCGTTCTCGCCCGGCTCCAAGCGCATCCACGTCGACATCGACGCCTCCTCGATCAACAAGAACGTCAAAGTCGACATCGGCATCGTCGGCGATTGCGGTCACGTGCTCGAGGACATGATCCGGCTGTGGCGCTCGTCCTCGGTCGAGACCGACAAGGCGGCGCTCGCCGCATGGTGGCAGCAGGTCGACAAATGGCGCGGGCGCAAGAGCCTCGCCTATCGTAATTCGAGCGAGGTCATCAAGCCGCAATACGCGATCGAGCGGCTCTACGCGCTCACTCGCGACCGCGACGTCTACATCACCACCGAGGTCGGCCAGCACCAGATGTGGGCGGCGCAGTTCTTCAAGTTCGAGGAGCCGCACCGCTGGATGACGTCCGGGGGGCTCGGCACCATGGGTTACGGCCTGCCGGCCGCGGTCGGGGTGCAGCTCGCGCACCCGAACTCGCTCGTGATCGACATCGCCGGCGAAGCCTCGGTGCTGATGACCATGCAGGAAATGTCGACCGCGGTGCAGTACCGGCTGCCGATCAAGATCTTCATCATCAACAACCAGTACATGGGCATGGTGCGGCAGTGGCAGGAGCTACTCCACGGCGGGCGCTATTCGGAGAGCTACTCCGAGGCGCTGCCGGACTTCGTCAAGCTCGCCGAAGCCTATCATTGCGTCGGCATCCGCTGCGCAAAACCGGATGAGCTCGATGCCGCGATCCGAAAAATGCTCGCGGTCGATCGCCCGGTGATCTTCGACTGCGTGGTCGATCCGACCGAGAACTGCTTCCCGATGATCCCGGCCGGCCGGGCGCATAATGAAATGCTGCTCGGCGACGCCGCGCAGGACCTCGAGGCCGCGATCACCGAGGAAGGCAAGGTGATGGTGTGAGCGAATTGGATGCACAGCGGTGCCGCAGACACTCTTCCCCTCTCCCCTTGTGGGAGAGGGTGCCGAGCCGCGAAGCGGCGAGGCGGGTGAGGGGTCGCCAATCTTCATGATAGATAACCCCTCACCCGGCTCGCATCTCGCTCTTGCTCGATGCTCGCCACCCTCTCCCACAGGGGGAGAGGGAAGGGCGCCTCAGCGAGCGGCGATTTCATGCACTAGAATTGGGCTCTTGCCATGTTGATGAAAAATCCCGCCACCGAACGCCACACGCTCTCGGTCCTGGTCGACAACGAGCCCGGCGTGCTCGCCCGCGTCATCGGGCTATTCTCCGGGCGCGGCTACAACATCGATTCGCTCACGGTCTCGGAGACCGAGCACGAGAAGCAGCTCTCCCGCATCACCATCGTGACGACCGGCACGCCGATGGTGATCGAGCAGATCAAGAACCAGCTGGAGCGGCTCGTGCCGGTGCACCGCGTCATCGACGTCACGGTCGGCGGCAAGTCGATCGAGCGCGAACTGGCGATGGTCAAAGTGCGCGGCACCGGCGAGCGCCGGGTCGAGGCGCTGCGCCTCTCCGACGCGTTCCGTGCGCGCGTGATCGACGCCACCACCGAGAGCTTCGTGTTCGAGCTCACGGGAAAATCCGATAAGATCGACCAGTTCGTCGGGCTGATGCTGCCGCTGGGCCTGGTCGAGGTGTCGCGCACAGGCATCGTCGCCATCACCCGCGGGCCGGAGGCGATGTGACTCGACGGAATCGTAGTCTGAGATATACAATGTATATTCGACAGCAGGTAAGACATGAAGATCAAAGTAGCGAAATGGGGCAACAGCCTTGCGGTGAGACTGCCCAAGCGGCTCGCCGACGATCTTGGTCTCAGGCCGGGTGCCGTGGTCGATGTCAACCAGGACGGCTCCCGGCTTGCGATCGAGACCGCGCCGAGGGGCCTTCCGCGGTATCGCCTCGAGGATCTGCTTGCCGAAATGGATCGGCTCGGGCTGGAGCACGCGCCCGAGCCTGTCGATTGGAGTCCGGACAGGGGAGCCGAAATCATCGATGACGAATACACGCGCGCATCACTCACTGCCCAAGGCGGGGGATCTCGTCTGGGCGGACCTGCGGCCGACGCGCAGGGGCGAGCAAAGCGACGCAAGACCCGTGGTCGTACTCAGCGATCTTGACTTCCATCGGCGCAGGCGCCTCGCGATCATCTGCCCGATCACGTCGAATTCTCGACCTTGGCCCACAAAAGTTCCGCTTCCGGCAGGACTCGCGGCAACGGGATCGATTCTCGTCGACCAGATCCGCGCCCTGGATCGTACAGAGCGGGGTTTTCGGGCACATCGGCGAAGTTCCCGAAGCGGTTCTCAACGACGTGCGAGCCAAGCTGGCCGCACTGCTCGGAATTGAGTCGGTAGCGATTGCCGACTGGCGATAACGACGATCAGCCAGGTAACCGTCACTCACAAGGGAACCAAAGACATGCGTGTTTACTACGACCGCGACGCCGACTTGAACCTGATCAAGGGCAAGAAGGTCGCCATCGTCGGCTACGGCAGCCAGGGCCACGCCCACGCGCTCAATCTGCACGATTCCGGCGTGAAGGAAGTCACCGTGGCGCTGCGCAAGGGCTCGGCTTCGGCCAAGAAGGCGCAAAGCGTCCAGCTGCCGGTCAAGGAAGTCGCGGATGCGGCCAAATGGGCCGACGTGATGATGATGCTCACGCCCGACGAGCTGCAAGCCGATATCTACCGCGATCATCTCGCCGCCAACATGAAGGACGGCGCGGCGCTGATGTTCGCGCACGGGCTCAACATCCATTTCGACCTGATCGAGCCGCGGCCCGATCTCGACGTGCTGATGATCGCGCCGAAGGGCCCGGGCCACACCGTGCGCTCGGAATACCAGCGCGGCGGCGGCGTGCCCTGCCTGATGGCGATCGAGCGCGACGTCTCCGGCAATGCCCACGATCTCGGGCTGTCCTACGGCGCGGCGATCGGCGGCGGGCGCGCCGGCATCATGCCTCGTCGAGCTGATCAAGGCCGGGTACGAGACGCTGGTCGAGGCCGGCTATGCGCCGGAGATGGCGTATTTCGAGTGCCTGCACGAGGTGAAGCTGATCGTCGACCTGATCTACGAGGGCGGCATCGCCACCATGAATTACTCGATCTCCAACACGGCCGAATACGGCGAGTACGTCAGCGGGCCCCGGGTCATCAACACGGAGACGCGCGCGGAGATGAAGCGCATCCTCGACGACATTCAGTCCGGCCGCTTCACCCGCAACTGGATGCTGGAGAACAAGGTCAACCAGACCTCGTTCAAGGCGATGCGCGCCAAGCTCTCCCAGCATCCGATCGAGCAGATCGGCGAAAAATTGCGCGGCATGATGCCGTGGATCAAGGCCAAGGCGCTGGTGGACAAGACCCGCAATTGAGGTGGCGGGATTTGCACGCCCCGCGCGCGGTAAAACTCGGCTTTGCAAGGAAGAAAGCGGACGGCTAGCCTGTCGGACATG
>WNFD01003998.1_pt1 | contig 16714 bp, 14 predicted proteins | sample 5400491 | NCBI WGS metagenome assembly WNFD01 (sample SAMN13153343, study PRJNA577476) | soil metagenome | isolation source: 120 cm saprolite under Douglas fir tree site 2 hole 2 replicate 2 | place: USA:California | collected 2015-04-18 | reverse complement strand
CGGGCGCTCGAGTGTACTCCAACAAGCCCGGCCTGGTTTCCCAGGCGAACCGCGCTTCGGTATTCGCGACCAGCCAATCCGATGGTCGGTATACGCTTTGGGATCCTAATTTCAAGGGTGGGACTATTACCGTCTATGCCGACCAGATTCCGAGCAATTACTTGCCCCCGAATCTCCCACCGCCCTATCAGACGGTGGCTTACGAGATTCAGAGCACCGACTCACTTTACACATTATTTATACATAGTCTCTTAGGCTTATACCGCAATATCGCCGTCGGCGATATAACGGTTCCGCCGCCCGCGCGCCCGCAACCTCCGCCAGCCTTCCAAATCTCCGTCTTGCAAGACAAGAGCGGGGCGCGAACTCCGATCTCTGGCTTAGCGACCGTTGGTAATTCGTTGATTATCGGGGTTAATCCTCAGTCGGGCAGCGCTCAGGGGGTAGGAGTGATTGGCACGACGATTACCGTCAACGGGCAGAGTTTGACCGTAACGACCGACCCGCAAGGGCAGTTCGCGGTGATTGCTAGCTACAGCGCACCGCTTCCTGGTGTATACACGGTTCAAGTTACCGTGCTAAATGCTTTTGGCGGACCTCCTGCGATCGCTTCGAACACGTTCCGCGCGATCGGCGTCGGTGGCTCAATCACACAGCCCACCATGGGCGTGGCGCCGTCAATCCTGACGGACCAATCCTATCCCACGAACGGTGCAACTCAGGTTCCTGTGGATGTCAACCCGCTGATCACTTTTTCTGAACCTGTCACAATCCCGACTGGGAGCGTGCAACTTCTGGATTCTTCTGGAAGTCCGGTCGCCGGACGAATTGCCGGTGTGGATAACAAAGGGAATGCTTACTCGGATATTACGCAAGCTCCTGTGGGAACGGCCTTTACTTCGATAACCATCCAACCGATGCAGAATCTGCAATACTCAGGGAACGGAGGCGGAGCGTACCAGATCGTTCTGACGCAAGCGATCCTGGACCTCAACAAGCCGCCGCTCTCTCTCGTGGCGGGTTCGAGCCCCATTAGCTTTTCGACCTATCAGATTCCGGTGCTCTCCACCGGAGCGGCAGCGTTTGCTTCCCCGGGGATTTTCGTGGCCAGAAATCGAGCCTACGTCGCGGAAATGACAAGACTTTCCAGCGCCGTTGCCTGGCAATTCGACGTGAGCAATCCGGCGAGCCCAACCCCTATCGGTCCGGCCTCAGATGGCGGCATTGAGGGGCGGGCGGATTACGTCACTGGAGAGGACAATTCTATTGAAGCTGCCGGCGAAACTTTAGTGGCCGTGGCCGTGGCTCCCTATCCGATTGCCCCGGTTTCCCCCCCGCAGACATCTCATGTGATGCTCTACAAAGGAACGTCATCTGCAACAGCCGGCGATAGTGATAGTCTGTCGTGGATCGGGGCGGTCAGCCTGACCTCCGGACCTCTCGACGGCACGGTTTCCTCCATCGTCGTCAGAGGCAACCGTCTCTATTCAGCCACGATAAGAAAGGGCATTCAGGTCGTTGACCTCGACCAGGTCATCAGCGAATTTCAGGGTTCCACGGACCCGAGGATCAACTACGCCCTCAATACCGAGGGCCAGGGATTTGCCATGGACGCCGTAATTGCCACCATTGGTGTGCAAAGCGATCCAAGTTTGGAATACTTGGACGATCTGCTCGACATCAAAGTGGCCGACTACCCCGCCTCGGCAGGACAAACGCAAACCCTGGCAATAGCAACAGGATCGGTCCCCACGAGCCTTAGCTTCTCCACCGTCGTCTCCTTTGTTGTAGCCGATCCAAACGCCCAAACGATTGTTGCCAAAGTTATGCCGCAATCCGCGGCAGGGAGCTTGACGCGCGGGGTGGCGTTGGCGCTCGGCCCAATCCAAACCGCCACTGTAGTGCAAAACATCGCGGCCGCCAGTCCGCAGCCGCTCTCATTCAAGGCGTTAGGCGGGATTCCGACGGATATCGTGCTAAAGGGAAATACCGCGATTGTGGGTTACAGCGACGACACTTCGGATCTGTTCGATCTATCCAATCCGGCAAGTCCGGTCTCTCTTGGATCGATTGCGAGCATCGGGGGAAGATTGTTTTTGTACAACGGGAATGAGCTGTTTTCGACCGGAGCAGTGCCTGGCGTACCCAACAGTCCGCTGGGCGGGGTCCATTCCGCCGTTCTCACCCCATTCATTCTCACCAATTGCGACTCTCCGATACTCGCCGTAACGCCTCCAGGTGGTTCTCAGTCCCAGTTGCAAACTGCCATGATGACGGCGTGCACGATCCAAGTTGTCCCATCGTCAACGCCGGCTTCATCCGCGGCTTTCTTTCTCAACGGAACGGTTTTTGCGAGCGGGATCAAGCTCGCTAACGGTGTCGGTCAGGTGCAAATTCCCGCCGGAACACCGGTGTCGGGAAGCACTCTCGTTGTGGAGTCAAACAGCGTGAACATGCAAACCAATGCTCCCATCGAACCTTTCCCGCAATCTGTAGCCGTGGGTACCGTTACTCTGGTCATGGACTTCAACAACGACGCCAAGATTGATGAAACCACCGACACACCGGCCCTAAAGAAAACAAACGCTGTGGCATTCTGGGCTTCAGATTCCAGTGTCACGGGATTGCCGGACCGTGAAAGATTGCTTGACTATCTCACGGTGCGCGTCAAATCGACCGTTCCGTGGAGCGCCGGCACCATCCAACTCCAATTGAAGAGCAACTTTGCGGACGAATGGTTCGTGGCCGACAAGCTGAAGTCCGGCAATACGTACTTGCAGAACAAGGCTGACTCAATCGCCCAAGACGCTTTGGTCGGACAGCCTTGCCAGTTCTCTGGAACTCATCCGCAGAGCCTAGGCGGTGAATGCGTTAAAGTTTCTTTGCAAAACTCGACGGACCCGAACAATTACAATCCGCAGCCCCTACCCAACCTCTCGCTAGGCGACAACGAATTCCTGTTCCGTTGCGAGCAATGCCCGCGGAAATACCCCAACGTCTCGGCTATAGCTGATCGAACTCTTCAGTTGGTTGCTCGGAATTCCGACGGCTCCATGATGGTACTAGACCAAGCCAAGTTAAACATCCGCCTTCTAAAGGAATGGGCGACAACTTATAGCGTTCGTTCTACACCTAATCCTCAAACCCAGGACGATTTTCGCCCCACCGCAAGTGCCCAGCTAAGCCCTGGATGGACCGACGTGCCGGCCGATGCGACGAATATCACAGTTCTAGTGCACGGTTTTCACACCTCACAATCCAGTGCAGAGACCTCCTTCATCCCGGTGATGATGAAGCGCCTCTACTGGAGCGGCCATCCCGTTCTGGATACGGGACAGAACGACGTTCAGGGTCATGCCCACGTGGTCGGTTTCGTTTGGCCGGGGGACGATAGCTTCACCAGTGTCATTCCCCCTAGTGTGGGTACTTTATTGTTCTTTCCCGAAGACGAAATCCATGCCTTAGAGTCTGGAGTCCCGCTTGCAAAGCTGCTAGCGAGCCTTAGCGGTGGGGGTGCGGGTAGAACCATCAATATCATTGCCCACAGTCTGGGGAATATGGTCGTCAATAGCGCGATTTCGCGCCCCGAAGTAACGCCGTCGATGATCAAAAACTACATCATGTACGACGCGGCTCTTGCTGCCGAAGCTTTCGGCCCCATGTTTCCATCCGTGCCCGCTCTCGTGACCCATGCCAAGCACCTTGGCTATGATCCCAGCGCTGCGAACTCCGACCTCCGCTGGAAGAGCGAATGGAATGCAATGCTAGCCGGAACGCCACACATCATCGATCCGAATTCGGGCGCGGATCTAGGCCCGGACTTCACTGATCTGAATCATTGGTGCACCGAGATCACCGCACCAGACAACTATGTGACGCTGAAGCCTAGGTATGAACTCCGTTGGCTTCAAGCACGTCCTGCAGGGGGCGTCCAGGACGAAGCCCTCCCCACGGCGGCAAGCGCCCCGCCTTGCAACGTGCCGGCTGATCAGCCTCAACGCGGCCCCTGGCAAGGATTCTTCGCCGGAAATTTGACGAAGACAAATATCGTCAACGCATTCAATACAGGAGACCAGATTGTTCAGTATGTCTGGCGGCTCATGCAGCTAGAGCAGAAGCCAAACTATGGGCCCAAAGCGGTTGAGCTCGGTACGACGCTGGCCGCCTTGCCAGTTGTCCTAACAGGGGCTATCGATCCATCCGTCAACCTGCTCACAATTTTTCCTTTGGAGGCTGACGATGGTCGGGGTCTTGCTCTGTGGGGTAAGCTGCCCTTCACCACTTCCGCTGAGAACAGTATCTTCGGCGACGGGCAGTCGCACTCAAACTTAATCCGTCAGTGGACCGAGCTCACGCAATGGTATCCTTCGCTAACGGATTCCATTGGAGTCACGAGCAATTTCGCGGCTGCCACTGGAAAGGCGCAAAACGATGACATAGATCTAACTCCATATGGGAACAAGGATAACGCTGGAGGTGGAGTTGCGTCACACACATACTTATACCAGACCACGTTTAGTAACGTTCAGAAGGCCTTCAACCTTCTTACATTGGCGCTAAAATGACGAACTCAAGAGCGACGAGCTTCAAGAGTTCCTTGGTGACCTTCGCGGTAGCGGCGATAAGCCTTTTTTTTTCTGCACCTGCCGTGATCACTGTAGTCTTCTCCCAGGTTCCCCAGTCGACCCTAGGTCGGCTACCAGGTGGCTTGTGGTTCTCGAATTTCGTCAACTTATGCTGGATCGCTGTTGTGATTGGTGGCGGTGTTTATCTTTTCTTAGCTCTAGTTCTTAACATTTTCTTGCTTTTCCGAAGGCAGGCGCCAGTGTGGCTAATGGCGCTCGTCTGGGTTGTCTTCGCCGTTGGTGTGCTCGGCGAGATTCGCGTCCAAACAGAGCTCAAACATTTCCACTGATTCTGAATTTCGTTCCCAGACTCTATCGAAGCCGGCGCTCTTGACTTCAGTGCCGTTTTTGGTGAAACACGTCGACATGACACCGTTGTGAACAAATACGTTGGCCAGACAGACTCATCTTGGAGCCTCTCTACCAGTTCCAAGTGCTTCCAGATGCCGGCTTATGCTCCAACGACCTTTGTTGAGTTTCCGTTTTCGACGTTGAAGGATGCGGTGTCCAGCCATCCCGACACTCACGGCTATTTGCGAGCGATTCCACTACCGTCAATCTGGATGGCAATGGAATCAACCACTTAGATCGCCAGAGTCCTATGAATCTCACTTCGGCGAGTGGGCCGGTCACCGCCACGGACAGTTTGCCTACTGCAGATCCAAACAAGAAATCGATCTCCGGAGTGCTGACCTCGCTAATCCGGGGCAACAACGGTAGCTGGAATCTTACGGTTGGAGTATCGTCGCCAAGTGACACCTCCAGCTTTAACTGGCAAGACTTTGTGGGGGGAACTATTTCGATTGCTGGCGGGGCCAACGTACCCATAACCGTGGTCACAGTCCAGAGCAGCACACAACACGTAACGATCGTGTTTACGACAGCGGCCTTGAAGATACCGTTCAAACTGGTCGACGATGATGTCACACTCATGCCAACCATGCCAGACACAAGTTATCTTGCCGCGGCCTATGCCGACGCGTACATTCTTCCTATTGTGGATGGCGGACAGGGCTGCAACCATAACGACAACAGCTGCATACATAACAGCAACAATAAAATGAATGTAGCATTCCAATTGAATAATGTGACCACTCCGGTGCAGGTAATTACAACAGCCATTTCCGTTGCCGACGCCTTAGAATCAGACTCAAACCGCGTCAACGATTTTTGGATTGCTTATGTCTTAGCAGCTTACCAGCCAGCCTCTGATCCAACGCAGAACGCCGGGGGAGGGCAACGCGATGACAATGATCCGAACGACCCAGATCTGCAAAATCCGCAGAATCTGCAGTCACCGCTTGGCGGAGTCACAAACGGTCTCAGTGGGAGTGGGGCGTTAGTGTTTATTGAAACGCTGCGGGATCAAGATAATTCCTATGGGTACGTAGTGCCATCTATTCCTCGCGTGGTGGCGCATGAGATAGCTCACCAATGCGGGCTGCCTGATCGCGATGCCAATCAGCCAGGAATTCACGGTTTAATGACATTTGAACTTTATAATAATGCGAACATTCGTTTCAACTCCGACGATATCGCAATGCTCAAAGCAAGGGTCAAGAGCTGCGGGGTGATGCCATGAAGATTAAGCAGGGCCCATTCATGTCGTGTACCCTGGTACTCCTTCTGTTTACAGCCTTCCTGGCTGGCCCGAAGTCGCAAAGCGACACGAACCAAGCTGCGTTGAGAGTTTGGCTGGATGTGTCTAACAGCTCAATTCTCCCGATGTTGTCATTCCAAGCTGTGCTGCATATCAAGAATACTTCAACCCAGGCCGTAACTGCGAATGTGTCTCCCAGTTTGTATCTTTCGGTTCGCGTCGGCAACGGTAAGTGGATTCCCTACTACCCGGACGGCGTACCCATCCCGACTCCTGCTCCTCCTCGAATGATCCGCTTTTCGCCTGGGCAGGAGCTCGATTTCCCGGTATATATTGACTCGACGTCGTCGGAGCATAGTGGTGACCTCTTAGAGCATCCTGGGGTAGTCCAGGTCCGTGTGAACTGGGGGCCGTTTCAAGCTGAACCGGCAACCATCACTGTCCTACAGCCAACCGGTGAAGATCTCGCTGCCTTTGATGAACTGAAACGTTCAGGAATTTCCAAGTTTTTCCGGACGGACTTTGTGGACCGCTATTTGGAGAGCAATGAGTCTCGCGAGCAAAGTCGAAAGTTAGCACGGAATTTAAAGAATGAACCGGTACTCACTCCAATGGCGTCCGAGCAAGCCACACGGATGGCGCAGGGCGCGTCTGCCGAAAACGAGCTACGTGCCTTCATTGATAGACACCCGGGATCAATGTATGCGAAACACGCCCGCTTGGCTTTGGCGCTCATGGCCCTCGAAGGTGCTTCTGGTCCTCCAGACAGAAAAAGGGCCCGTGAAATATTGACCGATCTGCGTATGAGAAATGAACTCTTTACGGAAGCGACGCATTATCTGGGCAAGCTCGAAGAGAGGGAAGGAAATCGCGCACAGGCGGTGACTTACTTTCGCGAGGCCACCGAGAGTGGCACGAATCCCTACTATAAGACTATGGCGAGTTGGCACCTCAGCCGACTGACCGGCACTGGCAAACTGAAGTAGCGCTGTTGTATTGGCAGATCGTCAGCGTAAGGCGCAGGTTCAACCGCCCGTGGCAGGCGTCTCGGTCTATTTCCGGGTTTTCGACGTTCCGGATCCCAGCGTTCCGAATTCGCCCGCGAACGACAACAACGGTACGCCAAATTACGGCACACTCAGCGCGGGCGCGGCCACGACTGCAAACGGGCATGCGGCGACTGCGGGAGCGGGTAATGCACAAAACAGTTTTAAACTCATAGGTGGTGTTGTCCAACCATAGTTCGAGAGGGCGACACAAATGCAAATATCTGGCAAATATGTCTGCAGTTTTGGTCTTGGACTTGCTATGTTCTTGAGTCAGAGAAGCTTCGGTCAAACTGATGATTTGAAGATCTCCGTTGTTCTCGGGGAGGATCGTGTTCCTGAGCATCTGCCCGTTGCCTTTGAGGTTGTGGTCCGAAACGAGAGTCCACTTTCATTTCAATGCTCCCTCGACCTGGCCGGAAGCTATAGACTACGATCAGAACCAAAACAATCTTCTAGATATTTTCAATTCCCAGAATGTTCTACTCCCGGACATCCAAAATTCGGATGGCACAATTCTGAACACGGAAGTCGGGGCTATCGCATTCTTCACAGTTCCTCCGCTGGTAACGGACTCCAACGGCAGGCTGATACCAAATCGAACAAGAAAAGGTAACGCCCTGAACGGTCATCTTCAGATTTATTTTGTCAATCAGTTCACCCAGAAACCGTGTCAAACTCAGCCGTGTCCGAAAACCATCGGCTTCTCGACGTCCATTGGCGGGAGATACTTATTTGTTCAAGATGACAGCAATCCAAAAGGTCTTGATGCCCATTTTATTCATGTAATCGCTCATGAACTCGGGCACGCGATTGGTCTTAACCATAATTCAGAATGCAGCCACCTTAGCCTGAATCCCCCCGGACTTTGCGACCCCACTCAGGCGAGCCAGTTCGGCCCCAATCCGCTGGGTGTAAGCAGCAGTGACAGCGATTTTTTGGACACTACAAGCCTTATGTGGTATGACGCTGGCCCAGGCGGTAGCCATATAGGCCGACCGCACTGGTTGCAATTGAACACGACCTACCCAACGGATACTTCTCCACAGTAGGGGATGGTTTGAGCGGGGTTTTGCCACAATGAGATACGTTCTCCGTCCATACTCGCGGTTCCTATTTTTGTCGCTTGCTCTTTCCTGCTCGGCAGCCACTTCCTTGTTCGCACAGAAGTGTCGGCTTAGCACTACGGACGTTCCAGAGCAACTCGCCGCTGCCGCTACGGCTTGCGATTCGCGCCGCCTATCCGAGGTGGCAGCGGATGTCGACAAAGCTCCAATCTCCGAATTTCGAAGGTTGTCCAACAAAGGCTCTTCGTACTGTTTGCAGGTTCAGCGCAGCGTGCGCACCATCCTGGCGAAATTCGGCGACAAGGACGCCCTCGACACACTTGAGCAGGAGTTGAACAAGGACATTCTCAACAATGTGGCGGTAATCGAAGATCTTGGAGTCGTCGGGGACGATAATGCGATTGCTATACTAATGCGCTTTGTTCGGCGTCTCCAAGATATGCCACCCGAAAACAGGACCTACCTATCGGGTGGCGATACTCTAATCGATCCCCTTCGCCAGGTTTCCGAGGTGATGCGCAAGATTTCCATGCGCCGTGCTCTCAAGGATGTTCCTGGAACAGGGCTGTACATCGGCAGTGCTGATGCCCGCGTTTGGCTGGAGTGGTGGAACGCCCGAGGGAATGGGACTGTCAGCAGTGCGATTTTTGAGGACGTTTCCGACGTCCATCTACGCTGCTTGGCGAGAAAAGTGGAATGGGGATTTTCAAATGCAATTTTGGAGATGGGTGCGACGGACAGCCCCGTCGCTCTGTCGATTTTACGACGATTTCCTCGCGACCCCGATCGTGGGCCTGCTGCCACGATTGAGCACAATTTAGAGGCTGCCTTGGCCAGGTTGGGCGATCAAGGCGAATTCAATAAAATCGCTCAGGAAACTAAACCGGACTCACCGACTGATCCATCATCGACTCATTCCATCTACGAACTTCGATATATCGGGGGACGGAGTGCCGTAGAAGCACTCATAAATGCGCTGAGAATCCAACTACAGTCGGTCGGAGCGATTGCTCCGGAATCGAGCACGCAGAAAACGAAGCGAAAAAAGCCGCACCAGAGCATAAATGATCGGATTTTGACCGAACGTAATGAAAGCTTCCAAAAGTCGATCTTGGCCGCCTTAGCAAGCATGGTCAAGAATCCGCCCTTGTCGTCCACCGCTAGCCCTTCAACTGAGAACATTCAGGAATGGCTGGATTGGTGGGCGAAAAACAGAGACACCGCTCAATTCGTCAAGCCTCCGGTCTCGACCTACGAATGAGCGGCGTGACGTTTATCCTCCGGGGCCGTTCAGGGGCATAGCCCTGCGCCTGTTCATGAAGGATCAGTTCCTGTACACCTTCACGTTCCGGCAGGGATTCCAGGTCGTGGACTTGAACCAAGTAGTTCAGGAGTATCAGAGCGCCACGCCAACGCAGTTTGGCCAGGCGATGAGCACCGAGGGCCAAGGCTTTGCAACAGACGCAGTGGTCAACACCATTCCGTTGCCCAACCCATCGGGCGGGATATTCACGATGTGGGACCTGAAGGCGGACGATTTCACCACCAGCAACTCGGGCGGTGCCGCCACCACGCAAACGCTTTTGGCGTCTGCGGGACAACTGCCCTTTGTGTTGGCCGATCCCACGCTGAGCGGACCGCAGGCAGTGCTGTATCCTCCCTCAGCAGCGGATGGAACGTTCGCTGGCAATCCGGTGCAGGCGCTGTTGATGACCAGCGCGGATGGCCAGACGAACGATCTGCTCTGTTATGGCCGCGCCGTCGCGCTGGGAACCATCGCCGCCACGGACAGCAACGGCAACAGCACCAACAAACACATCGCCGTGGTGGTGGGCAGCGGCTTGGTCGGAAGCATGATCACGTGCCCGGTGCTGTCGTCAACCTCGCCGCCCTTCGTGGCCCTGTTGGCGGTAGTCGACCTGACCGGTGCATATGCCCAGGGGACAACTGTTGCATGCGATCCCAACGCGACCACAGGTAGCCCGAACTGTCCCAAGGCGATCGGCTTCCTGCAGCTGCCCACGGGCGGAACGGATGTCAAGCTGAATGGCAGCTTGGCATTGGTGGCCACTGGCACAAATGTATTGCTCGTGAACCTTGAGAACCCGTCTCAGCCCGTTTTTGGACCGAACTAGTAAAGAAATCGGCAAAGGACGTGATTAGAAAGGTTGAGCCTTGAACCGGTGACGGTCTGTCCCGAAAGGAATTGAAGTACAAGGAATAGCCGAGCAGTGACTTCGAGGTATCTCCGTTCGAGGAAGATTTACTGGGCGATTTCCGCTGTTACCCTGGCCGCCCTCCTTGTCGCCGCTGTTCATTGGTTTAACTATTATCGAATTGCTACTTACGAGATGCGATGGGCTACCGGCGCGGAAGCAGGTTTCACTTCAACTGGTCCGAATGTTGACAAAGATGCAAATGCCAAGGTTCTGCTCCTACTTCCGGGGGAGCAACCCCGCTGCTACATTGTTAGCTATTCCAAGGACTTCCTTGCATACCTGCGAAAACAGAATGAGCCGACAATTTCAGTTACCTTGCGGCTAAATTACAGCTATGGAAGTATCTACAGTTTCGAAATAATTAGGCTGGGTGATTACGTGTATAATAGAGAGCTTATTGACCATTGTGAACATACCGGCGAGGGAGATTGCGTGAAGCAGTTGGACAGATACGCCGAACCGCCCGGGCCAGGCGAGCGCCACAACTAGCGCGATGCAACACGCCAAGTATTCGGGTTTCTTAAGCCTGATTGAACTCCAACAGATGTAACGATTCACGGTATTGTCGGGCTGGTGTGACCTGCCCCCCGAATCCAGGTCAGTCGGTGGTTCAAGTTCTTTGCTGTTCCTCCCATCCCGGAGTATTTTGAACCTACTGGTGGTTCTAATGAGGGGTGCCAACCCGCTTCCCACGTGGGAACAACTGAAGGAACACTGAGTGTTCCTGACTGCTCTAAACACTACTTGATGTTCCTGAAAGTGCCGCGTAAGTCCTTGACAATCCTTTCTCTGCAGATTTGCCAAGGTTCAGGTGTCGGTTCGATTCCGATAGGCCACTCCATTGCTCATCCGGCGGGATGAGTCGTTTGTGAATGCCCGTCCTGAGTTTTCCTCAGCCTCGCCGATTTCCCGTGAAATTCCTGTCCAAGTACCGTTAGAATCGAGCTGTCGCCATTTTTCCAAATGAAAAAAATCACGATCGCCGTCGGCAGCAAACGCGGACCCAAGCTCAATGCCGTCACCGAAGCCCTCGAGGCATTTTCAGTGGCGCTCTCTCACGATGCTCAATTCGAAGTCGTCGGCGTGGAAGTGGACAGCGGAGTCAGCCACACGCCGTCGTCGCGGGATGAATTGATGCGCGGCGCCCGCCAGCGAGCGGAAACACTGGAGCAGATGGCGCGCCAGAACGGGGCGGCCTGGCAATACTTCGTCGGCCTGGAAGGTGGGCTCGATGTCGTGCAAGAAGGTGCGTCAACGGATGAGACGCTGCGTCATTCCGGGTTGCGGCAGAACGGCCATCGCCGTGTCTTCCTGGAAAGCTGGGCCTACGTCTCTGATGGCGCGCGAGGCCACTATGGCCGCTCTGGAAGCATCGAGCTGCCAGAAGCGCTGGCTCACGAAGTTCTCGAAAACGGCGTGGAGCTTGCCGCAGCGATCGACAAATTTGCAGGCGCCGTCGGGATCCGTGACGCGCAAGGCGCCTGGGGCGTGCTCTCGAACAATTTCATCACGCGGCAGGAGGCGTTTCGAGTTGCCGTGATTGCGGCCTTCGCCCCGTTCTATAATGAGAAGATGTTTCGCGCTGCCGCCACGGGCGCATCTAACTCATTGGGGTAGCGGCGCGGTAGAGATCGGCTCATGGCGTTAAAGATTGAATTTTTTTACTGAACCCTAATTACTGATAACTGGTTTTAAGGAGCAACCGTGGACATCGTAAAGGGCAACATGGGCTGGATCGAAGTCGTCGTCGGCCCGATGTTTTCCGGGAAGAGCGAAGAGCTAATCCGCCGGCTGCGTCGCGCGGAGATCGCGCGCCAGCGCGTGCAGATCTTCAAGCCGGCTATCGACGAGCGTTACGCAGCCAACGAAATCGTTTCTCATTCGGGCCTCGGCATTCCTTCGGACAATGTGTTCAAAGCCGCCGAAATCATGGAAAAACTATCGCCGCGCACCGAGGTCATCGGCATCGACGAAGCGCAGTTCCTTGGCGACGAGGTGGTGGACGTTTGCACCAAGCTTGCAAATCTCGGCAAGCGCGTCATCGTCGCCGGCCTGGACACTGATTATCGCGGCCGCCCGTTCGAACCCATGCCGCGCCTGCTCGCCATCGCCGAAGAAATTACTAAGCTGCTGGCGATCTGCGTCCGCTGCGGCAACCCCGCGGTTCACACGCAGCGCCTCGTCGAAAGCGAAGAGCTAATCGTTGTCGGCGCAATGGGCGCCTACGAAGCCCGCTGCCGCCGCTGCTTCGAGCCCAATCCGGTCCTCGCGCAAGAGAAAAAAGACGGCCCTCAGCTCATCGCCCGCAACCGCGCCGCTGGCGCCAGCTGATTCTTTCGCCGGCCGGGTGTCATTGCCTTTCCGTGGACATTCATTACTGTCATTGCTTGAGCTAGCTGTCTTATTCCGTCAAACTGGCTCGACCGAAAATCCCCCTGAATCGAGCCAGCTCGCACATGATCATCGAATCCAAAGCACCGACCCGCGTGGACTTCGCTGGCGGAACGCTCGACATTTGGCCGCTCTATTTATTTCACCCCGGCGCGCTCACCGTGAACGCCGCGATTTCTCTCTATGCCTCGTGCATTATCGAAACGCATCCCGCTGACGACGACCGCATCACGCTGGTTTCCCGTGACATCAAGCGCGAAGAAAGTTTTGCCTCTTTTGCCGCGCTCGTGAAAGCCAAGCGCTACCGCCTCCCCCTCCTCGCGGAAATCACCAAGTTCTTCCACCCGCAGGGCGGCTTCACGCTCACCACCGATTCGGAAGCTCCCGCGGGAGCAGGCATCGGCGGCTCCAGCGCCATGGCCGTAGCCATTTGCGCCGCGCTTGACCGCTTCACCGGAGCAGGGAAGAGCAAGGTCGACTGGATCCACATCAGCCGCGACGCGGAAGCTATTGTCATCAACGTTCCCACCGGAACGCAGGATCACTACCCCCCGGCGTTTGGCGGCGCTGCTGCCATCGAACTCCCGCCCGGCGGTGAACATCGCGTCGAATTGCGCGTCAATCTCGACGAGCTCGAGCGCCGTGTGATGGTCGCTTACACCGGCAAGCCGCGCCAGCACGGCATCAACAACTGGGAAGTCTTCAAGGCGCATATCGGCGGCAAACGCGCCGTGCAAAACAGCCTCGAGCGCATTTCCGAAGTTGCCCAGGAAATGCGCGTAGCCATGGAAAAGCCCGATTGGCAGGAAGCTGGCCGCCTCATGCGAGAGGAGTGGTCGTTCCGCAAGCGAAACCTGCCCACCATCTCGACGAAGACTATCGACCGCGTCATCGAAAATGCCCGTCGCAACGGCGCGCTGGCCGGCAAAGTCTGCGGAGCGGGCGGAGGCGGTTGTGTGGTCCTATTGATCGAACCAGACGCTCGGGATCGCATGGAAAATACCATTCGTGAAGCTGGAGCCGAAGTTTTACCCATGACGATCGACCGCCAGGGCGTCCAAGTGGTGTCTCGCTAGAGAAATGGCTCGAACCCCCGCGCGGTGGTACAGTTCAACCCCAATCGAGTACAGTTAAGAGAGAGGTGTCCTCTCCCGAGCGAGGCACCTGTTCACCGGCTTCCTGGCATCGTAGAATAGGGAAGGTCGGCCCCGGCCAGGTCGGGGGCCGCCGCGCATATGTCGAACTGGCTTGCCTTATCGCTAACGCTTTTGTTTTTTGCCGACGCGGACGTCCCGCGCGTCAACAGCCTTCGTCCACCCGCGAACCCGGCACCCAGCTTTCCTACGGACGAAGAGATTCCTCTCTTCCCGAACGCTGGCGGATCCTCCGACAACGCGCAGTCGCAGAGCCAGTCCCAGTCGAAGACCACGCTCCCCGCGAAGAGCGCCACGCTCCAGGAATCTTCGAAGCTTTCTCTGATCCGCTACGTTTCCGGTGAATTTGCGAAAGCCGTCAAGCCGCTCCCTGCGGGCAAGGAAGGATTCCACGTCAACGTGGGCAAGCCATTGGAGACCGAGATGCTCGATCGCGCCGTGGCTACGCACGGCTCGGCCGTGAATACCGGCGATAGCGTGCAGATCACCAAGCTGGAGTTTCGCGATCATCAGATCATCGTCGATGTGAACGGCGGCGGACGCGGCAAGACGCACTGGCGCGATCACCTCCAGATCGGCCTTGGCGGACCAGCCACGCCCACAGTTCGAAGCACCTCGGCGCAGGATCAGGGTCCGCCGGGGATGCAGCCTGGCATGGGCAGCACGATTTTCCTGGAATTCAACAAGCCGCTGCCTGACCTGACGCCGGACGAACTGAAGCAGCTCCTTTCGCCTTTCTTGAATTTCTCGAAAGAGCGTTCCGCTGCCGTGCAGTGGTTCGATACCCTGCCTCCGGAAATGAAGAAGGCCATTCAGGACCGCAGGCCCGTGGTGGGCATGGACCGCGAGGAACTTGTCGCGGCGATCGGCAAGCCCGACCACAAAGTGCGCGAACGCGATTCCGATGGCAACGATATCGAAGACTGGATTTACGGCCAGCCGCCATCGAAGACCGTCTTCGTCCGCTTCATGGGCGACCGCGTGACCAGCATCAAGCAGTTTCCCCAGTAAGACACATCCTTCGTTCGTCATTCCCTCGGTTCCATCGTGGACGGCCACTGAAGCACAACAACTCTTCCGTCGGATTCACGCTCCAACGTCGGAGCATAGAGGCCGAGCTGCTGCCTTCGCCACCATATGCCCTGCGATCGTTTTTCGGCTGGCGTCGCAAACCAATATTGCCAGACCACCGCGCGCACCCGCTGCGGCGGACCATGCGGGAAAGGATTCCCCAAAAAAAGCAGCAGCACATCCGCATCGCCACGAAGTAAACTCTCCTCCGTGCGCACGACGATCGGCTCTTGCCGCCACGAACTAAGCGACGCAAACCACAAATTCCAATCGAACCTCGGCTGGTACGGCGCGTAAATCCCCGGCGGCTTGCTTGGATCTTGCGGCTTGAAGCGGAAGGGATAGACGAGCCACGTCTGTCCGTCGTTTGATCCTTGGAACTCGATTTCGTAACGCCCGCGTGTCATCATGGCGAACAGTCCGTAGCGGTTCGCGATGCGAAATGGCTCCAGCGCCGAGACCGGTGTCGTCCAACGCGGCCAGGGCTTGACCGTCCACACCATCTGCGCGAGCGTCGCATAGAAAATCCACGTGAGCATCACCGCCGTCACGGCGAACTTCAGCGCGGAGACTTGCGCTCTGAATCTCTTTCGCCATTTGTCTTCGGGAGCTGGCGGGGCAAGAGGTTTGGCCTCTTTCGTGGCGAGGTAACTCTTTTTCATGAATCGCGGGAAATAAGGCAGCACGAACTGATCGTCGAGCAGCAAAATCCCAAGCACCAGCACGAGATAATTCAGGAACGTGTAGTTTGCCGAAAGGATGATTCCGATCTGCCAGGGCGTTACGATGAGAAAACACAAGTTCCGAACTCGCCGCGGCAGAAACATCATCCACGCGAGCGCCAGTTCCAATGCCAGCGTTCCAAACGCCGTCGCCGCATGGAACCAGTGCGGAAAGTGCTGCATATACCAGCCGATCCACGTCGGCAGCGGGCCGTTCTGGTAATACTCATCCAGCGCGGTGAAATTGCGCCACTGCGGGTCGCCGCCAACGATCTTCGCCATGCCTGATTCGAAATAAATGCGGAAACATTCCCACACCAGCAAAAACAAGCTCGCGCGCGATGGCCTGCTTTCTTCGCCCCAACCCGGCCGGAATCCTGCCGGCGCGAAAAACAGTGCGATAAACCCCGCTTCCAGCAGCATTCCATCGGACTGATAAGCGGAAAAATCCTGCGCTGCGCTCACGAACGAGAGAAAACAGACGAAACAAATCGCCAGCATGGCCCGCGGCCACAAATTCAAAACCAGCAGCACCGAGGCGATCATGCCTGCCCAGCAAATTCCCGTCAGCACGTGCGCGCCGCTCGAAAGCCACAGCAGCGTCGGCGCATACCAGTAACCCGCATGCCCGAATCGCTCAGCTAACGCTTGCAGGTATTCGCCGGCGGGAAGAATTCCGTGGGGCCCAATCAATCCGCGAATTTGAAACACTAGCGAGAAAAACGCCGAGTAATAAATGAGCCCCAGCGCCCGCAGGAAAATCCAGCGCGGAAGCAGGCGGCCCGAAACGCCCTGTTCTGAATCGAACAGCCAGCGCAA
>WNFD01003224.1_pt1 | contig 16717 bp, 7 predicted proteins | sample 5400491 | NCBI WGS metagenome assembly WNFD01 (sample SAMN13153343, study PRJNA577476) | soil metagenome | isolation source: 120 cm saprolite under Douglas fir tree site 2 hole 2 replicate 2 | place: USA:California | collected 2015-04-18 | reverse complement strand
GATGAAGGAATGCGGCACGGTCCATGGGCTCTGCGTCTCGTTGCACCTTTGCTGGCCGTCGCCGCAACGACGGCGGCGCAGCAGGAGCCAAAACCGAAAGACCTTCCCGATGCGCCCGCGGCAAAACAGGAAAGCGCGCCGCAGAAACACGACAATCGCTTCAATACGACCGTCGAAATTATCGGCCGGCGGTCGATTTTCTTTCCGAATATTGCGAGCAGCGCTGGCCCGCTGAGCACTAAGCAGAAGTTCGAACTCTTTGCGGATCTGAGCGTCGCGCCTTCCCGGTTTCTCAGCTCGGCAGCAGGGGCGGGGATCGGCCAGGCGCACAATTCCCTGCCCGGCTACGGACAAGAAATGGGCGGCGATGGCCACGGCGGCATCGAACAATTTTTTTGGTACGTTTGTGATTGCGTCGCTGCTGCACCGCGATCCACGCTACTTCGTGACGCTGCATGGAGGAGCAGGACACCGCATCGGCTACGCACTGAGCCGCATCGTGGTTTCGCGCACGGATGACGGCCGAGACGGGGCCAATTGGCCGGGAATCCTGGGCCCGCTGGTGGCCGAGACTTTGGCAAACAGCTATCTGCCGGTGAAAGAGCAGACGGGCGGCCGGACAATGCAGCGGTACGGCATTCGAATCGGGCTGAACACGGCCAGCAACGCGCTGCGGGAATACTGGCCGACGATCTTTCGCAGCCTGCGCATCACGAAGATAGCTCCGGGTTCGAATTCGAATCCGGGGGCTACGCCGGGCGCGACGCGGCCATCGCCCTGACAAACACAAACGCGTCTGAAAAACGCGAGAAGTATTACAATAGAAGTGCGGGGCTGTAGCTCAGATGGATAGAGCAACGGTTTCCTAAACCGTTTGTCGGGAGTTCGAATCTCCCCAGCCCCACCAGAACAAAGTGTTCAGCAATCAGTTTTCAGTACTCAGTTCCACGCGCGGATTTGCGGCGCGAAAGGTGGACCGTGCGCGAACTCCCACTCAGACGACGGGCTTGACGTCTTCCATGAGAGCAAAAAAACCTTCGGCGAGAGTAGGGTGGATGTAGACAGCACCTTTCAGCAGTGTGTAGGGCTGATTCGAAAGCATCAGTGTGCCGAGGATTTGCACCAGTTCGCCTCCTTCGGATGCAAGGATGGAAGCGCCAAGGATGCGGTCGTTCGAAGCATCCACGACGAGCTTCATGAGGCCGGCGGTTTCGCCGCGCTCGATGGCGCGGGCCACATAGGTCATCGGGCATCTTCCGATTTTTAATTTGAAACCTTTTGCGCGAGCTTCCTTCTCGGTCATGCCGACACCGCCGAGCTGCGGATCAGTGAAGAGGCAGTACGGCACGGGCCGATTTTCGATGGTGAGATTCTTCCCCTCAACCAAGTTTCCGTAAATAATCTGAAAATCGTTGTAGGAGATGTGCGTGAAGGCCGGGCCGCCCTTGCAGTCGCCGAGAGCCCAAACGCCGGGGACAGTTGTTTCCAGTCGCGCGTTCACTTTGATAAAGCCATTCTTGTCGGTTTCGATGGTGGCTTGGTGGAGGCCGAGATCGTCTGTATTGGGAGCGCGGCTTGTGGCGATCAAGAGATGCGAGCCGGTGACGCTCGATACGCCTGCCGGGCTTTCGAGAGAAACAGTCACGGCGCCGCTCTTATTCTCGATGCTTGTGGTGCGGGCATTGAGCAAGAATTGTATGCCTTCGGCTTCGAGCGTTTTTTGCAACTCCGCGGCAATTTCGGGATCTTCGCGAGAAACAATCTGTTTGCCGGTGTGAAGAATGGTGACACGGCTGCCGAAGCGGCGAAACACCTGGCCAAACTCGAGGCCGATGTAACCGCCTCCGAGAATGACGAGGTGCTCGGGGAGAGTGGTGAGCTGCAGGATGGATTCGTTCGTTAAATAGGGCACGCCATCCAGACCGGAGATTTGCGGAATGTTCGGACGGCCACCGGTGTCGATGAAAATCTTTTCGCTCTCGAGCAAATCGTCCGCAACTTTGAGTTGATGCGGGCCGGCAAAACGCGCGTGGCCGCGATAGAGGCGCAGGTTGGGGCGCCTGTCGACTTGTTTCTGCTGGCCACTGCGAAAACTGAGAACGACTTCGTCTTTTTGAGCAACAATTTTGGCGAGATCAACGCTGACGTTTGGTGCATTGACGCCCCAGCGCGCGGCGTTTCTCGCGTAGTGCGCGACCTGCGCGCGGTGAACCATCGTCTTCGTGGGCGTGCAACCAACGTTGATGCACGTGCCGCCGAGATATTTCTTCTCGATGAGCGCTACAGACCAGCCGAGGTCAGCGAGGCGATGGGCGAGAGGATTGCCGCCCTGGCCGGAGCCGACGATGATCGCGTCATATTTCATGCCAGAAGACCTCCGGTAAGGAATCGAGGCAAAACAATACATCGGATGCGGCACCAGTGTATGCGGATCGAAGAAATTTTCCGACAGTCTCCGATTTATGAATGCACGGGGCACTGCGCGCGCGATTGGCAAGCGAGGATTGCCGGGTATAGACTGTCCTGCATGAGGCGCTTCCTTTCCTCGATATTCGCTCTCGCTGGAGTGGTCTTTTTATCGTACCCGGTTGTCCAATCAAGGGCACAGATTGATCGGAACTCCAATAATCCTCGAGACGAAGTCGTACTAACCAAGCTGTCGCCCCTTGTCTATCCTCCGTTAGCGCGGCAAACACGGATCACGGGTGACGTGGAGTTGATGTTGGAGATCCGGTTAAACGGAACCGTTGCGTCGGCGACGGTGGTGAGCGGTCACCCGTTACTGCAACAGGCTGCTCTTAAAAGTGCTAAGCAATCCCTATTCGAGTGCAGAAACTGCAACGAAGGCGTGCGGTCCTATCGACTATTGTATGCGTTTGAGCTTGGTCCGACGGAGTACTGCACGGAGACATCCGATAGCTCGAAGGGTACCCAGCAGGAACCACCTTATCCGCGAGTAACTCAATTGGAAAATCGCGTGACTGTGGTCGACCGGCCAGTAGGTACTTGCGACCCGGCAATCACTCTAAGTGTGAAGAAGGTTCGTTCAGCCAAATGCCTTTACTTGTGGAGATGCGGTTACCCCAGATTGGTAATTTATGAATGATGAGCCCGCCTGCGTCGAAATGTGCAGCCAGGGGCCGCTCGACAGTTATGTTGACGCAAGCGGGTGGCGGGCGTAGCGTAATAAAAGGATGCGAAGGGCTGGACGAATTCGAAACGCGAGTTGGCTGCTACGGATTTTGAGCGTGGTGACGATGGGGGCGCTCGTCGTGGCACCCGCGTGTGCGTCTCTTTGCGGCGGTCAGAATTGCCGGCAAGGTGATGCGCCGGTCACCAAAAATGGGGGATGTCACGAGGCTGGTACCATGCCTGGTGGAGCGGCGCGGATATCCAGGTTTTCAAGTTGTAGTTCAGCGGAATTGCCCGCGGTAGTCTTGACTCCCACTTCCCTAAGAAAAGCTTTCAGCGTATCGCGCTTAAGTGCGCCCGATGGAATACTCCTCGCGGTCGAACAACTGCGGTCTGCAGCGGCGGCGCCGTCTCCCGATTTTCATTCTGGCGGATCGCCAGACTTCTTGAGCAGTTTGGCGTATGAACCGTCGGGTGTCCTTCGAATCTAAGTCGTCCCTCCTGAAAATTTAATAGCAGGGCAGCCTCGCGGTAAGCGCGAAGGTCTGCCTGCCTCTCCAACCGAACGGATTTCACCGGGATAACTGCCCGAAACGGTTTGCATTTTTTCTTCGGCGAAGAACACGGCTTACAGCGTTGAGAAATTCAGGAGGCCAAGATGAGCGGCACACGCAGAAGATTTTTTCAAGACGCGGCGATTTTCGGGGCGGGGCTTTTGGGAATGAGCGAGAGCTTGCGAGCTCAGAATGAAAAGCCCATGCCGATGCGTCCGCGGGAAGCAAGCAACCGGTCGCATGCGGCGCCGGCAAATGCCGCAGTGCATGATCGCGCGCTGCCGATGGTGACGCCTGACTTGGCAGACTTGCCGCACGAGATGGATGGGGGCGTGAAGGTCTTCCATCTGGCGGCCGAGCCGGTGAAGCGAAAAATCGCGCCGTTTAAGACCATCGACGCTTGGGGCTACAACGGAAGCTGCCCCGGGCCGACGATTCAGGTGCACCAGGGCGATCGCACACGCGTAGTCTTCGAGAACCGCTTGCCGGAGTCAACTTCCCTGCACTGGCATGGACTGGAAATTCCCATCGAGCAGGACGGTGTGCCCTACATCAGCCAGAAGCCTGTGGCGCCTGGCGAAAAGTACGTTTACGAATTCACGGTGCACCAGGAAGGAACTTTTTTCTATCACGCGCACAGCGCGATGCAAGAAATGATGGGACAAATCGGATTTTTCGTGGCGCATCCGGAAAAAGATTACAAGCCGCGCGTTGACCACGACTACGGATTAATACTCCAGGAATGGGCGGTTCTGCCCAGCAACACCGTCCCGAATACGGCGGCGATGGAATTCAACTGGCTGACGTTCAACGGTGTATCCGCGCCGATGACGACTCCGTTGCTGGCGCGGCTCGGAAGCCGGGTGCGTCTGCGCATTCTGAATCTGGGGATGGATCATCACCCAGTGCACCTGCACGGGCATCAGTTCGTGGTCACCGGAACGGAAGGCGGGCGCGCGCCAGAGTCAACGTGGTATCCGATGAACACGGTGCTGGTGGGTGTGGCGCAAGCACGCATGGTGGAGTTTGAAGCGAAATATCCCGGCGCGTGGATGATTCACTGCCACCTGCCGCACCACATGATGAACAGCATGATGGATTTGCTGCGCGACCGGCAGATTCAGACCGCCGACCAGACGGACATGAAAGCGATGAGCCAGATGGAGTCGCTCGCGAAAAGCGTGTCGTTCGAACATGTGCACCACGCGCCGATTGCGGCCAATGCGGAGAGCGTGCCGGGCTTTCCGCAAGACGCGTTCATGGAAATGGGAATGGACGAAGTAGTGGAAAAGCCGGAGACCTATGGCCTGCCGAAAAATTGGAGCGCGGGAATGATGGGAATGATGACCATGATCCGCGTTCTGCCGGAAAAAGATTATGACGCCATTCTCGCCCGGAAGAAGGCGCCCAGCACACAGTCGGAGCATCACCATGAATCGTGAAAATGGGGAAAAAGATTTAACGCAGAGGGCAAGGGGAAAAGACATGCGAGCGAGATGGACATTCGGAACAATGATGATGGCAAGCGTGTTGGCAGCCGCGGACGGGGCGAGAGGGCAGGAAATGCCAATGCCCGCGCAGGAGCAGCACCTCCAGATGCAAATGACGGTCGTAAAGCCGGAATATCCGCGGATGGGAAGAGCGCAGGAAAATGCGAAGGGCGCGCTGGTTACGCTCGAGCAAGTGCAGAAGATTGCCGGCGAATCGAACCCCACATTGCGGCAAGGGGAGGCGGAGATTCGCGCCGCCAGGGCACGCCAGCAACAATCGGGCCTCTATCCGAATCCGACATTGGCATACACCGGAGATGAAATTCGCGGCGGCTCCGTGGGCGGAGGAAAGCAGGGATTCTTTGTCCAACAAACGGTGGTAACGGGCGGAAAACTTGGGCTGAGCCGGGACGTGTACGGAAAAGACGTGAAGGTCGCGGAGATCGAAGCCGAGGAACAAAAGATCAGAGTGCAAACCGCAGTGAAAATGGCTTTTCTGCGCGTGCTGGCGGCGCAGGAACTGCTCGACGCGCGCCGCGACATGGCAAAGATCGCGCAAGATGCCGCGGAGACACAGCGGCGGCTGATGAACACGGGGCAGGCGGACGAGACCGAAGTGCTCGAAGCGGAAGTCGAGGCGCAGCGCATGCGCATGTCCGCGCGAATGCAGGAAAATACTCTGCGCGAAGAATGGCGGTCGCTGGCAGCCGTTATCGGCCAGCCGGAACTGCCGTTGGCGATAGTGGCGGGAAATCTGGAAAGAGATTGGCCGGAGTTAAATGAAGAAGCAGCCGTGGACGCAATTGCGAAGCAGAGTCCCGCAGTGCGCATCGCCGAAGCCGCCGGAGAGCGCGCGCAGAGCGCGTTCACGCGTGCAAAACGCGAACCTATTCCGGACGTGCAAGTGCGCGCAGGAATGGAATACAACCATGAAACGCTGGGAAGCGTCCCCTTTGCCAAGGGATGGGAAGGAATTGCGGAACTTGCCGTGCAGATTCCGCTCTTCAATCGCAACCAGGGAAACGTAGCGGCGGCCCAGGCTGATATAGATCGCGCCGGGCAGGAAAAGAAGCGCATCGCGCTAACGCTGCGCGAGCGCGCGGCGTCATCCGTCGATGAATACGCCAACGCGCGCCTGATGGCCGTGGAATATCGCGACGAAATGCTGCCGCGCGCGAAGAAAGCGTACGGCCTGATGGTGGATAAGTACGGGCAGATGCTGGCGTCCTATCCGCGCGTGCTTGATTCGCAGCGCAAACTCTACGAACTGCAGATCGAATACATCGCTGCGCTCGAAAACGTGTGGACCAACGGCATCGCACTGCAAGGATTCCTGCTCACGGATGGCCTCGAAGCTCCAGCGCGCCCCGGCGAAGTCGACCGCCCGGTGCGCGAAACAAACGTTCCCATGCCAGAACGGAGGATGAATCAGCGAGATTTGAGGAGCAGTCCGTGACTTGCACGAGGGTTGGGCAACCGGGCAATTGTGATGGGTATTCAGATAGGTGAGCTTCGGGAACAGCGCGCTCGCACGTATCGAGTGCGAAACACTAGTACCCCAGTAGCGTTGACCGCGCGAAAAAGCGCTGGGTACTGTCAGGATAGGGCGCCCGGGTGTCGGCGGAGGCATTTCCGCTGATAAAGAGCGGAATTTGACGGCGGAATGGTGGGAGTGCTGTCAGGTTCCCTTCGCGGACGGACGTGACCCGACGCGCCTTCGTGGTGTTTGTGGTGTGAGTGCCGCACGCGCGGGGCGGCAGATCGATTGAATGATGCCAACAGTAACAAAAGCCGGAAGATATGAAATCGTCGGTGAACTGGGCCGCGGTGCCATGGGTGTCGTTTACAAGGCCATGGATCCGGTCATCGGGCGAACCGTGGCCGTCAAGACCATCCGGTTGAGCGAGGAAGGCACAGGGCTTTCGCGCCCCGAACTCTTGACGCGTTTCCAAACCGAGGCGCGCGCGGCCGGCTTGCTGACGCATCCCAACATCGTTGTGGTTTTCGATGCCGGCGAAGAAGACGGCCTGTACTACATCACCATGGAGCTGGTGGAAGGAAAGAGCCTGCAGGCGCTGCTCGACGACGGCCACGGGTTTCCCCTGCCGCGCACGCTGCGCATCATGGAGCAGACGTGCAGCGCGCTGCAATTCGCGCATGAACGCAGCGTCATCCACCGGGACATCAAGCCGGCGAACCTCATGCTCACCGCCGACGATACCGTCAAAGTCACGGACTTTGGCACGGCGAAGATTTTGCAGTTCGGCACAGTGCAACAAACCGCACACGTTATGGGCACTCCCAGCTATATGTCGCCGGAACAAGTGAAGGGGCGAGCCGTCGATGGGCGAAGCGACATTTTTTCGCTGGGCGTCATGCTCTATGAAATGGTGACCGGAGAAAAACCGTTTCCGGGCCAGAACATCACCACGGTGATCTATAAGATCGTCAACGAAGATCCTGTCCCGCCGCGGCAGATTAATCCCTCGATTCATCCCGGGATAAGCGCGGTCGTAATGAGAGCGCTGGAGAAAGAGCCCGACCAGAGATATCAGAGTTGCCGCGAAATGCTTGAGGACTTGCGGAATTACCGCACACTTGCGCCCGGCAGCGGCAACCCGCAAACGACGATGGTCATGGGCGGAGGTTCGCCTTCCGCGACGGTGGTATCTGGAAATTCCGGCGGCCGTGGCCTGACCGGTGAAGATCAAACCGTTTTCGCGACGGCGCGCTCCCTGAACGCGCGGGCATCGGCTCCCGGCCAAACCCCATTGGTGCGGAGAACGGGCACGATCGCACCTGCTCCGGAACCTCCGAAAAAGAAAAGTGTGGTAGGGACAATCCTTGCGGCGATTTTGCTTCTTGGCGTGATTGCATACGGCGCGAACAAGATCAAGCCGGTATTCGAGGCGGCGCGCGAACTTCGTGACCAACAAAAGAAGGGCGGCGGCTCGACCGGCACGGCGTCAGCGGGGCCAGAATCCGCGTCCGACGGCTCGGCAGCAAATCCAGCCGGGACCGACGCTCCTGCGGAAACGAAAGACTCTGTCGCTGGAGCAAGTGGGGAGCGAAAATCGGGCGAATCCAAGCCTGCGGAAATCGTCCTGGAAAAAACGGCGCCCAAGAAGACAGAAAATGCGATCAGTCCCAAAGCTGCCGAGTACAAAGGCCGCATAGAGGAAGCCATTTCCGAACGAGGATTGAACGGTCATGTGAAAGTTCAGGCCGCCGGGAACACGCTGACGCTCGCAGGGAAGCTGCGGCCAGCGGAACACGGGGCGCTCTTGAAATTATTGCGGAATGCACCATCGGACGTGCGCGTCATCGATCACCTCGAATACGACGACACCCCGGTGGTTACGGGCAATACGGACGAGGGCTCGCACCCGGTTCCTACTTCGGGGCGCGGAGCAATTCACGTGGTAACCGACGTGATCGGCGCTACGGCTGTGCTGCACGGGCCTGCGGGCCACGTCTTGAACAGGTGCGAAACGCCCTGCAGCTTCAACAATTTGGCTCCGGCCCGCTACAGTCTCGAAGTGCAGAAGGATGGCTATCAATCCGTTCAGACAGCGCTGCAGGTAAAGAGCGGCGACGCTCAGGACCAGAAGATCAAACTCGAATCGCTTGCGAAAGGCATTTTCATCAGCACCCAGCCCCCGGGAGCCGATGTTTTCATCAACGGAGCCAAGCAATCAGGGCAGACGCCTGTAACGCTGCCGCTAGCGCCCGGCCAGTACAACCTCGTTTTGCGGATGCCGGGATATGAAGCGTACGCCGGAGGAATTCAGGTCAAGGACAACATTCAAACGCAGCTCAACGTGGCGCTCAACGAAAAGTCCACAAGCCGCGTCGCTTGGGCGCAGGTGAACACCGATCCGAAGGGCGCGGAAATTATCGTGGATGGAACGTCTACGGGGCAATTCACACCCGCCCGCGTGCAGGTGCCTGCCGGCATGCACACCTTGACGCTACGATTAAATGGATTTCAGCAAGCGAAGAGGACCGTGCAAGTCAGTGAAGGCGGCACCGTTACGGTTGACGAGTCGCTCCACCAGAAATGATCTGTTTGCTGTCGGAAACAGGGCAGTTTTGCGCATAGAAACTCGCCGAAAGCCCCTACTCAAAACGTAACATTTTGTTACATGGAATGGCCTTGAGCCCTAGGAGCATCGATGGTTTGCATTCAAAACAAAGGATTTACTGACGTGGGATTGGGGCTGGAAGCGTGCTTTCCTTATTAGTAGGGACCATCCGCCCTTAGACGGGGAGATAGTGGGATCAAGGACACCCTCGCCGCTAAAGTCGGCGCAATCGTTGTAAGGAAGTGAGCGGAGACTCCTTTGGTCGTCAGGGCCACATTACCGATGCGGGAAGCGAGGCGCGAGACGCCGTTGAGCGCTCATCCAAACACGACTCCGCGGACCTCGCTACGTGCGCTGGCAAACGCGGTCGCGGGAGTTCCGCCAAGCGCCCCAGACCACCAGGCCACCGAAGTTCAGCGCGCCCTCCGAAACCTGCACTTGCTGATCCGCTCGGAGCGTCTCTACGAAAAGGATCATCCGCGCAGACTGGACAGTTTGGATAGCGCCTACGATTCGCTTCGCAGCGTCACCGAAATCCTGGGGGGGCTGGAGATTCGAGTGGAGCGCGGCGGACTGGTGGCGCCACGGATTGGTGATGCGCACCTACACGACGCCCGGGGAGAAATGCAGGCACTTGCGATAGACTTGCAGCGCTCCGGAATTCATGCACTGGCGTTTTCGAAGAAATTCCATGTAGGTGAGCTGGACACACTCACGCGACTGCTGAAGGCTTCCTTGCTAAGATCGGAAGAGCCGGCGGAGGATGCAAGCAGTGCGTGGTGGCCGGCGCGACTCCTGGAGAACCGTGTGGAAGGAATTTCCGTGAATACCCAAACAGAGCGCAGGGTGGACACGGTATTGGCGAGTCTCATCGCCGCGCTCGTGGCCTACGGTGGACATTCCCCGCGCGAGACCGCCGATGCGCCCATCCAGGCTCCGAACTTCGACGATCTGGTCGCAAGTCTGCGGCTCCTGGCGCGGCTCACTCCACCTCTTGAAAGCGCGCGTGGCCTTTCTCCGGAAGAAGCGGCGCGTGCGATACACGGAGCGATGGAAGAAGCCAGCCGCGACAGCGTCTGCATGCTGCTCAGTTCCGTCTCGCAATACGGACCGCGGGAAGGCGAACGTCCACAACCTTTTTTGTTGCGGCTCTCCGAAAACATTATTTTTGAATTTCTCAGCGCGGAGTTTTCCAGTGGATCGCTTACGCCGTTATCCGTCAAGCCCACATTCGAACGCTTGGGCGATGTCATCGTCGAGGCCGGCGGCTACTCTGGTCCGCACTCTTCGCAACATCTGTCGATGCTCGCGGTCACTTGGGCGACGGACACGCATCGCGCGCAGCTGATCGATCGGTTCTGGCTGGAACTTCCGCCCCGCGAAAAATCGGCGGTCTTGCGAGGCCCGGATGTCTGGTGCGTTCCGGTGGCGGCACTGCGCCACACGCTCGGGCAACTTGCCGATGCTGGCGCCGATGCGCCCCGCCGCGAAGCGCGCAACATCACTCTGAATTATGCGCGCCGCATTGAACATGCGGACCCTTCAGCAAGGCGTGCTGTGGCCGCAGGACTGAATGAATTGAACTCTATCGTGGAATCACTCTGGCCGAATCAATTGCCGGAAGATCTGAGCCGCGGCGCCATGAAAGCTCTGGACGTGGAGAAGTCTCCGGAAACGGCCGCCCTGCTCGCCGCTTTTGCTGAAGCGCTAGGCCGCATCGCGGTGAATCGTGGCGACTACGCGGGCTTTGAATCCATCCTGATCGGTCTGGAGCGCGTGCCCCGGGACAAGGAGCATAGCCACATGGCGGCGCTGGCCAACCGCCTGGTTGCACAGGACCGCTGGCTGTTGCTGGTGGACGCGGCGCTGGCCAACCGCGCTCTGGATCCCGTTTTGCCCCGGCTGCTGCAGCGCGATCCCGAGCGCCTGCTCGACCGCATGACCCTTCTGCTCACGGAGCCACGCGGCGCGGAAATGGTGCCGGCGATGGCGCGCCTCCTGCGAGCGATCGGTGTGCCCGTTCTGAATCTTCTCGAAACGCGGCTCTATGAAGCGCGCCGCCAGCGAGTGACCGCGGCGATCAAGCTGCTGGCTGCGGCGGACTCCGAGCGCCTGCTGCGTGGTCTCGCGCGCGCCATGGCCAGTTGGGAATGGAATCTTCAGGATTTGGCGGTCAGCGAACTCTCGCGGCCATCCAATTCCGCATCGGCGCAAAGCACCGCTTTCGTTTTCTCGGCCGTCCTCGCTGACGCGCATCCTATGGTCGTTCCCATGATGATCGACCAGCTCGGCCTGGCCCAGGAAACCACCGCCGTGCCGCAACTCATGGAAATCGCTGCCGGTGAACATGAAGTTTTGCGCGACCAGTTTGTGCGCATCAAGGCCATTGAAGCTCTCGGGCGCATGCGTGCCAACGAAGCCGCCGAACTTCTTCGTACCTTGGCGGAGGGCCGCGAGGGCCTCACGTACGCGGAACCTGCCGGTTTGCGCGCTGCGGCGGAAGATGCGCTGGCACTTCTCGAGAATCGGCCATCGTTCAAGCAGGCGGTGGCAGCGTTCGGAGCGCCGGGGCAATCCAGCTCCGGCTACGTCATCCCGCGACGCTACGTTCGAGTTCCTCTCGACTCCCCGCTTCGCGCGCAGATCGAGGGCGTGCCGGCGGGCCTTGCCCGCGTAAGGACAATCAGCCTGGGTGGCGCCTATCTGGAATCTCCCAGGAAACTCAGCATCGGCGACTCGATCAAGCTCGAGGTTCGCGCCGGTCTCCGCAGGATCAATTTCACCGCCGTCGTCCGCAATATTGGAGCGGATGGCAGCGGCGTCGAATTCGTCCACATGCGCGACGAAGACCGCGAAAAACTCCGCAAGCTCGTCCAGCGCCACCTCCAGCTTTAACGCGCACCTCTCTTACACCCCGCCTTCGTCCGGTATTTTGCAGTTGCTCCCCTATTTTGAGCCGACCGTCGGCGCTGGATAGCGACAAGAAGCGACATTCCTGCCTTCCGCCTCCGTTTCGTACCTTGTCTCTTGCAAGACTTCCCGCTTTGGCTGATTCTGCGCTGGTCCTCGGGTGCTCCGTGAGCAGTCAAGTCAATCATAGGAGCGCCAATGGGTCTGCCACCTCCTTCATGGTTGGTTGTAGGCGACAGCTTGGAAGTTTTCAGTTGAATGCAGCGCTATATTGCAGTAAAAGCCGTGTATTCAATTGTTTCATTTATTTCGTTTGGGAATTGGCGGGACAACCCGCCACCGCTAGGGGTAGCGGAAGGTTACTAGGTGCCACAACAGGAGGAGTCATGCAACTCTGGCAAGGTTTGTGTGCGTTGGCCGTTTCGCGGCCGCAAGCTCATCCGACGGCGATTTGCTCGGGTGTGCGTCTTAGATTAACGGCTTTGCGGCGGCTTACCACCGTTACGATTTTGTGCCTGCTTCTAGGCGCAGGGATCGCCCGCGCTCAAGGCGTGAATTCCGCCTCCCTCACGGGAACGGTGGTCGATCCTACCGGAGCGGGGATGAAGGGCGCAAAAGTCACGGTGACGAATGTGGCCACCGGTTCCGAACGCACCGCCGTTTCAGATGATGCCGGCCGCTATAACCTCGTTGGACTCCCGCCTGGCCAGTACAAGGTAAGTGTCGATGGCGGCCCGAATTTCGAGGTTTACAAGGAAGATTCTGTTGTACTCACGGTGGGTGACAGCGTCGCGAGGGATTTTAAACTGGCGCTCCGAGGGCAGCAACAGTCCGTTGTTGTACAGGCTGAAGCCACGAACGTCGAAACTACCAAGACGGAAGTCTCTGATACCGTCACGCAGCGCCGCATTGACAATCTGCCCATCAACGGCCGGAACTACATCAACTTTACTCTCACGAATTCCCAAACTACCCGCGACGTGGCGCCCACCATCGGCCCAGCGCCCAACAGCGGATTGAACATTGGCGGGGCGCGCGCCCGCGGAAACATGGTGAGTGTGGACGGCGCCGATGCCGGCGACAATTCCATCAACGGTGTGCGCTCGACGATTTCGCAGGAAGGCGTACAAGAATTCCAGCTCATCCTGAGCAACTACAATGCGGAGTACGGTCGGGCCACCGGCGGCGTCATCAACATCGTCACCAAGGGCGGCGGCAACGAATTTCACGGCGACGCCTTTGGATTCTTCCGCAACAAGGCTTTTCAAGCCCGCAACGCTTTTTCCGGCCAGGTTGATCCGGCCACGGGCAATCTCGATCCCATCAAACAGGCGTACACCCGCACTCAGAGCGGGCTAACCTTTGGCGGACCGCTCAAGAGAGACAAGACCTTTTACTTTTTCTCCTACGAGTACACGCAGCGTGAGGAGACCGGATTTTCCAGCATCGGCATCGGCAAGTTTGGGCTGACCACCGGCATCGTCTCTCCCTGTGTTCCCATTCCACTTAGCATGACTCCCAGCCAACTTGCGACATATCAGGGTGTTTTCAACGCGATCGCCCCAGGAGGCGGTATTGCATGCGGAAGTCAGAATGCCATTGGTGTCGAGACTGCAGCTCTCGCCACGGGAGCAGCCTCCAACGTCGCGGTCAATGGGGACATCAACCAAAATATAGATGGGACTAGGGTTCCCATCGCGTCGGCTCTCGGATTTCCTCTCCCACCAACCTACACTGGCCCTGCCCCGTTCTTCCCCGGCCCGGTTGCTTGCCCGACGACCGCGCAGGTCAATAAGGTTATGTGCGACCCGACATCCGGCGTGGGGCTCGTGCCGCTGCCCGGTTCGTTTGTCTCGCTCAACTCGATACGGGGAAACTATCCCATCAAGGAGAAGACCAGCTTGTGGTCAGTGCGCATCGATCATCACTGGAATAATCGCAACAACTCCTTTCTTCGCGTTGGCGTCTCTCCCTCCCTCGTAACGGGTCTCCCGTCCACCTCGCAGAATCAGGTCTTTGGACAGAATTCAGGCTCGCGCGCCGGCTACAATCAGTCTCGCGACCTCAATTTCACTTTCCAGCATGACACTATTGTGAGCGACAAAGCCTTCAACGAATTTCGCATGCAGGTTGCGCGCCGCGGTCTGCACTTCGGCTTCTCTCAGCTGCCGGGCGGCGGCGAGATCGCCGTCAACATCCCCGGAACCGGTTACTTCGGCCGCGAGCCATACTCTCCCGTGGATCGCATCGAACGGAGATTCGAATTCATGGACCACGTCAGCCTCGTCCGGGGAAAGCACACTTTCAAGGTGGGAGCGGATGCAAACGTGATACAACTTCGCTCCGCCAAACAACAAATCTTTCAACTCGATTTCGGCGGCGACGTCAATTTCGGCGGGATCTCTATTGCCGCCGGTCTTCCCGACACGACTGGTCTCCAGTCTTACGGTCTTGGCATTCCCATCACCTACATTCAAGGAATTGGCAGTTCCAATCAGCCCTTCGATAACCTTCCCTTCGGCTTTTTCGCCCAAGACAATTGGCGCCTCAGCCGCCACTTCACCGTCAACTACGGCGTGCGCTATGACGTCGAAATCTCGCCGCTCTTCTCGCCCTTGCCAGGAATCAATGCCGCGGCTGAAAAGGCTCTCGGCGTGACGGAAGGGATTCCCCGCGACTTCAACAACGTCGCACCTCGTTTTGGAATTGCCTGGGATCCCGCGGGCAACGGCAAGACCGTCATCCGCGCAGGTTACGGCATCTTTTACGACCATCCCTTGCTGGCCGTGGCCTTCGATTCCGCCACCGCCGAAGGCGGGCGCTCTACGCAATTGCTTTCCGGCGGCGGCATTGCCTCTGCTTGCGGACTGCTACCCCCGCCGGCGCCTCCGGTTTGCGGAACTGTAATTGTAAATGGAAATCCAGTTGACCTCGACTCTCCGGGTAATTTGAATGGTTCCTCGATTTTCCAGGGGGTCCTCAATGCGGATTCCATCTATCCGGCATTTCCGACGTCTCTAACCTTGGGCTACGCGCCTGACCATCAGCGTTTTGATCCCTTCGCTGCCGGCTCGCTCTTCGCCAATCAGAACTACATTGCTGCAGGATTCCCGCTCCCCGTTCTCCCTTTCACTCTTCCCGTGGGCAGGAAATTTGTCTATGGTTACGCCCACCAGGCCAATCTCACTATCGAACGCGAGATCGCGGGCTCCTGGAAATTCAGCGTCGGCTACCAGTGGACCCGTGGCTTGCATTTGAACCGGCCTCAGGACCTGAATTCCACCGATCCCCAATTGCTCGACGTCAATTTCGCCGATTGCAACTTGGCGGGCTTCGGCCGCTCCGTATGTGGCACGCTTCCCGTCAGCACCGCCGTGCCCAGCGTCACGACCAAGTCTTCCACCACCGGCTGCACTTTTGATCCCACAATTCCCGGCGTTCTCGGGACTTTGAGCGGCTGCCCAACGCAACTGCTTTTTCTGAATGGCACTCCTTTGGCAACCGTCGCCGGTTTTAACTTCTTCCGCCCTTCCGGACCGAATCCATCGTTTGCCGGGCCGGGTGCCGTGGCCTATCCTTTTCTGGCGGGTGCAGCCCAGGCTGCCTGTTTCCCCGCTGGATTTCCGTTGCTCGCGAATACCGCGGCGAAGTGCTACCCAGGAGGCTTCGGTGTGCCGGTTGCCTTCAACAGCGTGGATGCACAGGTGTCCAACGGCAATTCCTGGTACAACTCTCTGACGTTCAACCTCACAAAGCGCTTTTCCCACCACTTTGAGATGCTTTCCAGCTACACCTGGTCTCATTCCATCGACGATTCAACCGACTTGCAATCTCCCCTCGAGCCTCAAGATAGCCGCTTTCCGAACCTCGAGCGCTCCAATTCTGATAACGACCAGCGCCACCGCTGGGTCACTAGCGCCGTTTTCCAGTCGGGCAGCTCGAAGTCCGGTGATAGCTTCTTCAAACATTTCATCTCTGATTTCACACTGTCTCCCATCGTCGAAGTCGCCGCGGGCCGGCCGTTCAACGTCATCACCGCCAAGGACACGCGGTTGGACTTGGGCGCTTCTCAAGCCCGACCTTCCATTGGAGGCGCCACGGCCACCACGAAGTCGCAGTTTATTCCTGGCGTAACATTCGGTGTCGCCGATGTTTGTTTGGCGAATGACGGTTCAGCCTTCAGCATTCCGGGCCTCACTACGTTAGGCTCCGGCTGTATCGGCAATCTCGGCCGTAACGCGTTCACCATTCCGGGCTTCTTCCAGTGGGATATGCGCGTTTCCAAGCGCATCCCGTTCGGTGAGCGTCTCAAGCTGGACCTCATCGCCGATGCCTTCAACCTCTTCAATCGCACCAACATCGCCGCTGTCAACCAGCTCTGCGACCCAAGCGCGGGCTCGACCTGCTTTGCAGGCCAACCCACAGCCTCCTACGATGCGCGCCAGTTCCAGTTCGCTCTCAAGGTGAGCTGGTAGTCTTCTAACCCATTCAAATCTTCTTGTAGGGGCGCAGCATGCTGCGCCCTTTTTGTTTTGGCGTGCCGCGT